>FTKT01001457.1_pt3 | contig 10560 bp, 13 predicted proteins | sample 1658271 | NCBI WGS metagenome assembly FTKT01 (sample SAMEA3914811, study PRJEB12502) | metagenome | biome: forest; material: soil | place: Canada | collected 2011-08-04 | depth 0.3 m | reverse complement strand
GCCCTATCTCCAGGTGCATGCCACTGGCGTGCAGGTCTACGAGTGCGCGGCCAAGGCCGACGCGCCGCGTGACTGGGCGTGGCAGTTCCGCAGTCCGGAAGCGACGCTCTCGGACGCTACCGGCAAGACCGTCGGTCGCCACTTTGCCGGGCCATCCTGGGCATCGAACGATGGCGCCACCATCGTGGGTCAAGCAAGCGCGAGCGCTCCAGCACCGGACAAGGGCAACATCCCGTGGTTGTTGCTGACCATCAAGTCGCGCGACGGCCAGGGCCTGCTCACCCAGACTGCCAGCGTCCAGCGACTCGACACCGAAGGCGGTGTAGCCCCGTCCAGCCCCTGCGGCGCGGCGAATGCCGGGCAGCTCGAACGCGTTGGATACACCGCCACCTACGTCTTCTGGCGATCCAAGACTGACTGATGGCCACATGTCACAACACACAGACATCTGAAAGGACGATCACTCTATGAACATCGGCCCCATTCATGGGCTCCTGCTGGCGCTGGCCGCAACTGCCACCAGTGTCCATGCCGCGGACACACCAACTGCTGCCAAGAGCAACGGGACAAAGATCGATCCCAAACTGCTGATGACCGACTCGGTCATCAGCGACGTCGGCGCTGGCGACCGCACGCGACCGTTTCCAGCTGGCGAGAAGGTCTTGTACTTCACCAACATCAAAGATGGCGACAAGGTGCGCTCGCCATTTCGAGTCGCTTTCGCCGTTTCTGGAATGGGGGTGTCGCCCGTGTCAGCAGGAGCAATCAAGAACACGGGGCACCACCACATCCTGATCGACATGCCGCTGCCAGTCGACATCAAGGCACCCGTCCCGTTCGACAAACCGGGCGAACTCGAGCACCAGCACTACAAGCACTTTGGCGGCGGCGAGACTGAGACCGTGCTGGACCTGCCACCCGGAAAGCACACGCTGCGCTTGCTGTTCGCCGACAACAATCACGTTCCCTACTACATCGACAGCCGCGAGATCCGTATCGAGGTTCTTCCGAAGGGCAAATAAGACGAGGGCGACGGCCACTACCTGGACTGAGTGGCGCGCCCTTCGCTTTCCATGCGCGGATGGCGGTGTGGACATCAAAGCGACTGATTGGGTACTGAAGCTGGCTCAAGTTGCCAAGCCTCGAGCCGAAAAAACGTAGGTTTGTCGCGGTAGCGCCTGCGCACCCCGACTGAATCTGCAAGACCGCGATCTATCTAGCGACGATTTCGCAGATCATCAAAGGGAAGTAACGCGATGACGATCGTTCGGCGCTTGAGGGGTATGCCGAAACGCAGCGCATATGTTCTACAGCGGTGTCCAAACCTCGTTCCCCCTGATGAAAAGGGTCACCAACGTCGAGCCGGCCAGAATTTGCCCTTGATCGACGCTGCGATTTGCGACGTCATTCGGACAGCCCACATGCAGGCAACGATCGCCGAGGAGTCGAAGTCCTAGCGTGCACTAGACCGCAGCCTCGGATGCCAGGTCTGGCTAGTCAACGTACTCGAAACCGGACAGTCGTGGACGACTGCAAGTGGCCGAACTGCGCCATTGGCTCACGACCTGCTCACGACTTTGAGGATGCCCAATAGCCCTGGACCGGACCCAGGCAAAACAGATCAATTTCAATCTGCCGCGACGAAGAGCCGTGCCTCTTTGGCGATGTCGATCCACTGGCCCGTTGCGCCGTCGAGAGCCAGCCATTCCTTCATCTGCTTGCCGCGTCCGGCATCGAAACGCTGCCCAATTCCGTTGCGAACGAACTCGTCGACTCGGTCAGCGGGAAGCTTTGCTACGAAGTAGCCGCTGGATGAAATCATCGCGAAAATTTTCCCGTCGACTTTGAGAGTTCCAGCGCCAAAGCCTTTGCCGCCAGCGAGAACGACGCGTCGATCAAGCGCGAACGCATGCACGACATTCGCGAATGCCGCCGAGTGGCCCGCTTCGACGCCCGCATCACGAAAGCGAGGCTGAACAGCCTGCGATTTACCGGTCATCGCGGCATGAGAGCGCGAAAAATGGCCGTATCCAAGACCAGACGACTCGATTGCAGCTGACCACTGTTGGCCGTATGCCATTCGCTCATGGTGACGGCCCCTTCGCCTGCGCTGCCGGGGACATGAGGGCACCTTTCGATGAAAAAGTTCACCTTGCATAGCTTACCCCTCGGAACTATCATCATGCAAGTACTTGAACACGTCTCCCGATGCTCGGAACTACTTACGAAAACCAGAACTGCTCGGCAGCGAGGGCCTTGGAACTCGTCGGCGAACGCTGGAGTTTGCTCATTCTTCGCGATGCCCTGTTCCGCGGCATGAGTCGGTTTTCGGAATTCGAACGAAGCCTGGGAGTCGCGCCGAACGTTCTTGCAAAGCGGCTAGAAGCATTTGTTGCGTCGGGCCTTCTGACGAAAGACGCTGACAGCAACGCCGCGGAGCACTACCGGCTGACGGCCAAAGGACTATCGTTCAAGCCTGTAGTTGTTGCGCTCACCGCTTGGGGTGATCAATGGGCGGCCCCTCAAGGTCCGCCGGTTCGATTCGAGCACGAGGGGTGCGGCGGCCCCGTCGTTAGTCGGCTATGTTGTGCAAAGTGTGGAGATAGCGTTGCGCTTCGTCGTCTTGTCGCGATTCCCAATCGCGACCGCAACCAGTCATGACCGCCTGACGTGGCCTTCGGGGACGACGTCTACGATGAGCCCCGCCGGCCGTCGCCCTCCCTGCGGGCCTACCCCAGAGCTGACATCATCGAATGACCGGACCTGAGCCGGGATGCGGCCTCCAGCCACTGGGACGGCAGCCGCTAGCTCGAGGCGGTCAAGATGCCGGGCTCGATTCTTCGCGCGGGATCGGCCCGGCCGCCTCGCTTCGGGCGTACAGCACGCGTGCCGCCAGGGCCAGCAATCCGGGCGATCCGGTGCACAGCGTGAGCGCCACATACGGCCAGGCTCGAAAGCGATAGTGGCGCGACAGGACATGAGCGAAGTAGATGCCTGCGAACAGCGCGTTGAACAGGTCGACGCCGATCTGCGTTCCCCATCGGCTGTGGAGGTGTTCGACCACGAAGCCGGCCGGCTGGCCGGTGGTGACGATCGTCCAGGCCGTCAACAGCAGGAACGCGACGGCAAGAGACGCGGGCAGCAGCCAGATGTATCGCATGGGGGACCTCGCTTTCCGGCTCGAGTCTGGCGCCCGTGCATCTGGAAGACCATGACCTCCGAGGTCATGTCGCGCACGACCGGCCTGGGGTAGATTCAGCGGCATGTTGGCACCCAAGAGCCCCGGCGGGGTCCTTCGTTCTCTCCGCATCGGCCGTCGATTGAGCCAGGAAGAACTGGCGCATCGCGCAGAGATCTCGACGCGCCATCTCTCCTGTCTGGAGACCGGCCGCGCGCGCCCGTCGCATCGCATGCTCCAGGTCCTCAGCTCGGCGATGAATCTGCCCCTGCGCGTTCGCAACGCGTTGTTCGTCGCGAGCGGCTTCGCCCCGGTCTATCAGGGCCTACCGCTGGACGATCCCGCGATGAGCCGGGTGCGCGAGGCCATCGCCCGCACGCTCGCGCTGCACGAGCCGCACCCGGCGGTGCTACTGGACCGCTTCCACAACGTCCTCGAGCTCAACGAGGGGGCGGCACGACTCTTCGCCTGGACCGGTATCCGGTTCCCGCCGGGTGCGGCGCGCAATGCGGTGCGAGCACTTTTCGACGCATCGTACGGCCTGCGCGAGTGCATCGTCGGCTTCGACAGCCTGGCCGACGAAGTGCTGGCGCGTCTCAGGTCGGAGGCCGACGTGGACCCCGCGCTGCGCGGCTTTGTCGAGGAGATGGAGCACCTGCGCGGCGCGTCGAACCAGCCGCCCGATCGCGAGGCGATCAACCAGGTGGCGCTGCCCATCCACCTGCGGTGCGGGGGGGCGGATCTCCGCTATTTCACGACGCTCACCACGCTCGGGACGCCGCTCGACGTCACGGCCCAGGAACTGCGGATCGAAGGCTATTTCCCGATAGACGACGAGACCCAGGCGTTCGGCCAGCGGATGGCAGCAATGCGGCGCGGCTGATGCTGCGATCGCGCCCACCGATACATGACAGACGTTGTCAGCTTATGGTTCGTACGCTGGATGCTCCATCTTCAATCACGAAATGCCATGGACACTCGCACGAACCTCCTGACGTCGCTGCCGCGCGCCTGCGCATCGACCCTGCTCATCGCCACGCTTTCGGCGTCGACGCTGCTGGCCTCGCCAGCAAGCGCGCAGGCGCCGGCGCCGGCACCGGCGCCCGGGGCATCCGCGGCGTACGACGGGCAGCACGATTTCGACTTCGTCATCGGGCGCTGGAAGGCGCACCTGCGAAGGTTGCTGCACCCGTTGACGGGCTCCACGGCCTGGGTCGACTACGACGGCACGTCCGTCATGACCAGGCTGTGGGACGCGCGCGCGAACATGGAGGAGTTCGACGTTGCGACCACCGATCCCCGCGCCGGCGGGCGCACGCGCATCGAAGGCCAGACGCTGCGCCTGTACGACCCGGCGTCGCACCAGTGGAGTCTCTACCTCCTCGATGCGGCGAAGGGCAAGCTGCTGCTGCCCGCCACGGTCGGCGCGTTCAGCAACGGACGCGGCGAGTTCTTCGATGCGGAGGAATTCGACGGCCGCACGATCCTCGTCCGCTATGCCTGGACACACCCGGCGCCGCAATCCGCGCACATGGAGCAGTCGTTCTCGCCGGATTGGGGCAAGACCTGGGAGGTCAACTGGATCCTCGACCTGACGCCGCAGACCCGCTAGCCAGTGCGTCGTACGTCACGCGACCGGACGTTGGCTCGAATATTTTCGAAATCGTCCGGGCCGCATGTCGATTTCCGGGGTGGCCGAACGACAACTGTGTGTCTCAACCGTCAACTGGAGCGCTTTCATGCAATACGCCTGCCTGGTCTACTTCGACCCCCGCAAAGTCTTCGACCGGAGTCCGGAGGGCGAGGCCGTCCTGCGCGATTGCATGGATCCGGCCAGCGATCTGAGGCTGAGCGGCCATGTCGTCACCGAGGTGGCGCTCGACCTGCCTGAACAGGCCATGACCCTGCAGGTGCGAAACGGCAACGTCTCGACCTCCGACGGCCCGTTCATGGAGACCAAGGAAGTGCTGGGCGGCATCGTCCTGATCGAGGCGCGCGACCTCAACGAGGCTGTGCGCATCGGGGCGAAGATCCCGCTGGCGAGGATCGGCTCCATCGAGGTGCGCCCGCTGGTGGACCACAGCAAGCCCCGCCCGCTGCTGTAGCCATGGAGCGTGCGCACGACGCCCTCGAGGCGATCTATCGGAACGAGGCGCGCCGCGTGCGCGCGACCTTGATCCGACTTCTCGGGCGATTCGACGCGGCAGAGGAGGCCGTCCACGAGGCGTTCGCCGCCGCCGCCGAGCAATGGCCGCGCGAAGGCGTGCCGGCCAACCCGTATGCCTGGCTTGTTTCAGCCGGACGCTTCAAGACCATCGACCGCTGGCGACAGCAGGCTCGACTGGAGGCCGTCCTGCCGGAACTGTTGGTGCTGGCGGAGCCGGCGCCGGAAACGGACATGGCCGAGCACATCGAAGACGACGAGTTGCGCCTGATCTTCATCTGTTGCCACCCGGCGCTGGCTCCCGATGCGCGCGTCGCGCTGACATTGCGCGAGGTGTGCGGCCTGACCACGGAGGAGATCGCCCGCGCCTACCTCACGCGGCCGCCGACCATCGCCCAGCGCATCGTGCGGGCGAAGGCGAAGATCCGCGACTCGCGCCTGCCTTACGAGGTGCCGACCCACGCCGAGTTGCCGGCTCGGCTGGAGAGCGCGTTGCAGGTGGTCTACCTGATCTTCAACGAGGGTTATGCGACGACGCAGGGGCCGAACCTGATGAGGACGGACCTTTGCGAAGAGGCGTTGCGACTGGGTCGGCTGATTGTCGCGCTCGTGGACGATCCGGAAGCGCTGGGCCTCGTCGCGCTGATGCTGTTGCACGAGGCCAGGCGATCCACGCGCACCGATGCGACGGGCGACCTCGTTCTGCTCGAGAACCAGGATCGATCGTTGTGGGATCGCGAGCGAATCCTCGACGCCCGGACGCTGATCGACCGGGCTCTGGCCAGCCGCCGGATCGGTCCGTACGTGCTGCAGGCGTCCATAGCAGCCGTTCACGCGACTGCGGCAAGCGCGGACGAGACCGACTGGGCCAGGATCGTCGCGCTGTACGACCTCTTGCAGCGCGCGGACCCGTCGCTCGTCGTGTCGTTGAACCGCGCCGTCGCGCTCGGCATGCGCGACGGGCCCGAGGCCGGATTGGTAGCCATCGGCGCGGCACTCGCACAGGGCGGCCTCGATTCCTATGGCCTCGCCCACGCGGCGTGCGCCGACATGCGCCGCCGACTGGGCCATGACGAACTGGCGCGTGCTTCCTATCGACGCGCGCTCGACCTCACAAGCCAGCCCGTGGAGCGCAGGTTCCTCGAGTCACGACTGGCCCAACTCGGCGATGGCGCCACGACCGGCAGCGGTCGGCCGTGACGACCGGATCCGGCCTGAACCTTCGAACCTTTTCCAAGGAGCATTCCATGGCACTGACACTCTGGCGGCGCGGGCGGCGCCTCTTCTCCGCGGCTTCGATCCTCATCATCGTGACCGCCACGGCCCACACGTTCGGCTTCTTCTCGCGGCCGGGCAACGACGAGGAACGACGGCTCCTGGCCGGCCTGCAGGGCTATGCCTTGCCGCCCGGACTCGGCATGAATCCCACCTTGCTGAGCATCTTCCGGAACCTGGGCGTCACGATGTCCATCACCTTCGTCGCCATCGCGACGTTGAACCTCGTCCTGGCGAACAGCGACGATTTCCCGGACAGCCTGATGCACAGGCTCAAGTGGGTCAATGCGGCCTGGGTCGGCGCCTTCCTGGTCGCGAGCGCCATCTGGCCGTTCCAGCCGCCGTTCATCTGCGCGACCGTCATCGAGCTCCTGCTGATGGCATCCTTGCTGGGCGAACCGTCTTCGGGGCCCGCGTGGTGAGCCGGCTTGAATCCGTGGATCGCCACCTCAACTGGCTGCCGACGCACGCGCGGTGCTCGAATGTTCGCCGGCCTTGATCTCGACCACGACCCGACGCCGGTGCTCTGGAGCTTGAAGACACCACGACTCTGGATCCTCGGTGGCGAAAACATCGATGCGCCGAACCTCGAAACGTATCGTCGACTCCTCGCGTTCAAGTCGACGAGGCTTCCCATCTCGACCGTCGTCTATCCTCACATGGAGCACGGCCTCCAAGCGTTCGAGGCCAAGGACGACGAACGGCGCTCGACGCGCCAGCCGGCATCGCTTCAACGTCTCATCGTTGCCTTCGCTCGCGGGCAGCGCCTCGATGCCGGGTAGGACGACGCCCGCGTTGTCCGGTAGCTGCCGGGCGGGGCATTTCAATCGACTGACGTCGAGAATCTGCGCGGGCTCGCGCGGGCTCACAATCTTGGAGTTCCCATGCGCGCACAAGTGCTCACCGCAGTTGTTCTTTTCGCCTGTTCCGTGCAGGCCTTCCAGTCCACGGCTGCGTCGCCTGCCGTCTGCCTTCCGCAGCTATTCGCGCCAGGCGTGATCTCCGGCCCGGACCATGATGCCGCGCCTGCGTTTGCGCCGGACGGCCGCACTGTCTGGTTCGGCCGAAGCGACGCAACGCATTCAACCATCCTCGAAGCGCATCTCGAGGCCGGGCGGTGGTCGGCGCCACGCACGGCTTCCTTCTCCGGCCGCTGGCGCGACATGGAGCCAGCGATGTCACCCGACGGCCGCTACCTCGTCTTCGTGTCGAATCGACCCGCTGACGGCGTCGGCGCGCCGCTGGATGGCTTCTTCATGGGCCAGGCCTTTCCTGGCGGCGGCGGGAACCTCTGGCGCGTGGAGCGCACGGCCGATGGCTGGGGTGCGCCAGCTCGCTTGCCCGACGTCGTCAATTCAGACACCTCGACCTTCGCGCCGAGCGTCGTCGCCGACGGCAGCCTCTGGTTCATGCATCCGACCGATGGCGGCCGCCGGTTCCGGCTCTACCGGGCGCAATGGCGCGACGATCACTTCGAGGCGCCTCAGCCCTTGCCCTTCAGCGACGGCAGCAGCACCGACGTCGACCCCGCAGCCGCGCCCGACGAGTCATTCGTTGTCTTCGGTTCGAACCGACCGCCTGCGCGCGACATGGACCTGTTCATTTCGTTCCGGAACGGCTCGGCATGGGACACGCCGCGGCACCTGGGCAATGTCGTCAACAGCCCAGGCTCCGACGCAGAAGCACGACTCTCGCCCGATGCGCGCACGCTGTATTTCTCGAGCGAGCGCCGGTCGACTGCACCGGGCGATCGCGATGCGGCGTGGAACAACGGCAAGTACAACATCTGGAGTGTCGATCTCGCGTCCTGCATCGGGGAAAATTCGACTGCGCACCTATCTATTGGTCGAGCGCAATGACGCAGGGATGCCAGGATCAATGCGACTGGAGTCGAACGGCCGCGTGTCCTTGCTGCACGCGAGCCGACGCAACATCGCCGGCGCGACCTCGCACATCGCGCCACTGCGAGGTGGCTGTCGAAAGTTTCACGGGCGAGCGTCCCACCGCCTCATCAACAACCGTTGCCTGGAGCGAACCATGTCCTTGTCCGCCGTCCTGACCGCCGCAGCCTTCGCCTCTGCTGGCCCGCCACCCACCTCGGGCTGTGCCAACGGCGCGTATCGCGCGCCCGATGGGCAATTGGCAACGCTCGTGCAGGTCGATCGAAGCCAGCACTACACCCTGCTGAGCGGGCCGCGAGGCGATCTGGCTGCGTCGGACGCCCGGTTGAAATGCAGCGATGGCGTATTGAAGGGCTTGGACGGTGAGATCTGGTCGAAGTTGACATTCAGATCCGTTGACGTCGACTTTCAAAGTCATGGCGTGACTCTGCACGGAGTGCTGCTCGTTCCTGGCCGAGCCGGCACCAAGCCGCCGCTCGTCGTTCTCGTCTCGGGATCCGAGAAGACGAGCCCGAACGGGTCGACGAACCAGCAGATGTTCACGGCCCAAGGCGTCGCGACGTTCGCCTACGACAAGCGGGGAACGGCGCGGTCTCAGGGCGTCTACACGCAAGACTTCGACCTGCTTGCGGATGACGCCGCTGCTGCGACCCGCGCCGCAGAGCGCGCCTGTCGCCACTGTTTCGCCCGTGTCGGGCTCGCCGGAGGCAGTCAAGGCGGATGGATCGCCCCATTGGCGGCGCTGAGGGCAAAAGCGGATTTCGTCGAGGTCGGCTTTGGCGTGGTCGGAACGGCGCTGGAACAGGACCAATGGCAGGTGGACTATCAACTCCAGGAACTCGGCTTCGAGCCCGGTGCGGCGGTTCACGAGGTAACAGATGCCACCGCCAAAGTGGCCGCATCCAATTTCACCGAAGGCCTGAGCGCCTTGCAGGTGCTGCGGCAAAGGGTCGCGGCTGAACCTTGGTTTGGCAAGCTCGACGGGCAATACACGGGCGAATTGATGCGCGGCGAGGTCGAACGGGCGCGCAGTGAAAGCCCCGGTGTTCCGTGGCACTACGATGGACAGGCCGTATTGCGCAAACTGAAGATCCCGCAGCTTTGGGTCTTTGCGGGAGACGACTCCGTCGCACCCAGTGCGCCAAGCATCGTCCGGTTGAATACGCTTCGTCGGGAAGGTGTTGACGCCACGATCGTCGTCTATCCTCATACCGACCACGGTATTACAACCTTCATCACGGATCCCTCTGGTCAACGACGGCGAACTGGCATTGCGGACGGCTATCTGCGGCTCATCGCCGATTGGGCGAAAGCCTCGTTCAATCCGCCGTATGGCCAAGCCGTGTGGGAGTCCTCAATGTCAGCAGGTGAAAGGTGATTGGGGTGCGCGCCAATCCCCGGGAAAATTTCGGCGCGCCATGAAATCGGCGTCGCCGAGATCAACAAAAAATCCCCGTCAACGAAGGTTGACGGGGCAGAGAGACTAAAGCTGGGGTAAGCCCGCAGGACTTGCTGGACTTGAAATATCCAGCGGCTATAGGCTCACGTTTTGACGTTCCAAAGGTCCACGTTTTGCCGCGCGAGGCTCACGTTATGCGCCATCCCACACGCTCAGGCCGAGCCCGTACGCCTCAGCCACACGCCCCCACATACCCGCACGACGTGCAGAAGTCGCATCCGTCCTTGTGGATCATCGTGGCGTTGCCGCACTCTGGGCACGGCTTGCCGGCCTGCGGCGCGAGCTGGCCGGTGGCGCGCGGTGCCGGCGGCAAGAGCAGGCCGGTGGCACCGAGCGGGAAGCCTTCCTCGTCGAGCACGCCCAGCATCGCGTAGCGGTGGATCATCAGCCGCGCGACGTAGGCGATCGTCGACGGCCAGACCTGCTGGCGCTTCTGGCCCGGCAGCGGCGCCATGAAGTGGCCCAGCGGCTCGCCGACGTTGAGCAGCTTGCGCAGCTTCATGCCGATCCAGGCCGGATCGATCACGCGCATGTCGAGCGACAGCAGCCGCGCGAGGCCGTCGAGGGCGCGCGGGTAGTTGCC
>FTKT01001941.1_pt2 | contig 10576 bp, 4 predicted proteins | sample 1658271 | NCBI WGS metagenome assembly FTKT01 (sample SAMEA3914811, study PRJEB12502) | metagenome | biome: forest; material: soil | place: Canada | collected 2011-08-04 | depth 0.3 m | reverse complement strand
GTCTGCTGGTCGTCGAGGAACTGGATGCGGTGCTCGATGCGGCGCAGCAGCACGTAGGCCTCGTGCAGCCGGACGGCCGTCTCGGGCTTCATCAGTCCGGTGGCGCCCAGCCGCGCCAGCGCCTTCAGCGTGGAGCGCGTGCGGATCTCGGGGAACTGCCCGCCGCGCACCACCAGCAGCAGTTGCACGATGAACTCGATCTCCCGGATGCCGCCGCGCGACAGCTTCACGTCGTTGGCACGCTCCGGCCGCCCGGCGGCGCGTCGCTGCGCCTCCTCGCGGATCTTGTGGTGCAGCGTGCGCAGCCCTTCGAACACGCCGTAGTCGAGATAGCGGCGATAGACGAACGGCGTCACCAGCGAGCGCAGCGCCAGCGCACGGCCGCTGGTGACCGCGGCGCGCGGCGCGACCACGCGACTCTTGAGCCACGCGAAGCGCTCCCACTCGCGGCCCTGCACCAGGAAGTACTCCTCCAGCATCGCCAGGCTGACCACCGGCGGGCCGGAGTTGCCGTTGGGGCGCAGCGCGAGGTCGACGCGGAACACGAAGCCGTCGTCGGTCACGTCGCCGATCAGCGCGTACATGCGGCGCGCCACCTGGCCGAAGTATTCCTGCGCGCTCACGGGCCGCTCGCCGTCGGTGTGCGCGTCTTCCTCGTAGACGTAGATGAGATCGATGTCGGACGACACGTTGAGCTCGCGCGCGCCGAGCTTGCCCATGCCGATGATCCAGAACTCCACCACGTCGCCGGCGGCGTTGCGCGGCACGCCCCAGCGCGGATCGGCGTCGGCCAGCGCCTGCGCGTGGGCGCGCTCCAGCGTGGCCTCGGCCAGGTGCGTCATCGCGGAAGTGACCTCGGCCTGGTCGGCGTCCTGCTCGATGTCGAGCACGGCCAGCCGCTCCAGCACCAGCTGGCGCGCGATGCGCAGCGCGCTCATCACGGGTTTGCCGTCGGCCTCCAGCGCGGCGATCAGCGCGGTGATGGTCGCGAAGTCGGGCAGCCCGGGCGGCAGCCGGGCGAGCATGTCTGCGTAGCGTCGCCGCACCCGCTGCACGAAGCGGCTGTGCGCGGCCTTGGCCTGGCCTCGCGCGAGCGGAAGCGTGATGTCGGGCGCGTTCACGAACGGGGGCGCTCCGCGGCGCCTCGTGTTACGAAAAGTTCGCAAGAACTGGCGGCAACAATGAGCCCCTCTCGCCCGGATTGGCGTCTGTCGTGCCCACCTACACTGTGGTGCGCATTCATAGGTTCTGAGGCGCTGCCACCCCGTGCCGAACTTTTCATGAGATTGCAACTGAGCGCATTTTTCGATCCAGTCAGACGGCTGCGCTTCATGCCGTGGCGGCGCGGGCTCCAACTGGTGTGGAAGGCCGTGGTTTACGCCGGCCTGTCCCTGTTGTGCCTGCTCGTGCTCGCATGGCTGACTCTTCAGTGGGGGATTCTGCCGCACATCCAGGATTGGCGCCCCGAGATCGAACGCCATGCCAGTCGCGCGGTAGGGGTTCCGGTGCGCATCGGCGCGATCAGCGTGCGGTCGTCGGGCTGGATCCCCACGCTGGACCTGCGCGACGTGGTGCTGCGCGACGCCTCCGGCGCCGAGGCGCTGCACCTGCCGCGCGTCTCGGCAGCGCTGTCGGCGCGCTCGCTGGTGCTGCTGTCGCCGCGCCTGGCCCAGCTCTACATCGAGGATGCGCGGCTGCTGGTGCGGCGCGACAAGGCGGGCCACCTGCACGTGGGTGGCCTCGACCTGGCCGCGCGCGCCACCGTCTCCAGCGCCGACGAGGCGGCCACGCTCGACTGGTTGTTCAGCCAGGATGAGCTCGTGCTGCGCCGCGGCGCCGTGCGCTGGATCGACGAGCAGCGCGACGCGCCCGCGCTGGAGCTGAGCGACGTGGACATCGTGCTGCGCAACGGCCTGCGCTCGCACGACATGCGCGTCGACGCCACGCCGCCGGCCGCCTGGGGCGACCGCTTCTCGCTGCGTGCGCGCACCCGCCAGCCGCTGCTGGCCTACGCGGGCGACTGGCGCCGCTGGACCGGCACGCTCTACGCCGACCTGCCGCGCGGCGACGTGGCGCAACTCAAGCAGCACATCGACCTGCCGTTCGAGCTCGCCGGCGGCCAGGGCTCGCTGCGCCTGTGGCTCGACTTCCAGAACAACCACTGGCGCTCGGTCACCGCCGACGTCCAGCTGAGCGACGTGGGCGTCCGCCTGTCGCCAGGCGTGGAGCCGCTGGCCATCGCGCACGCCGGCGGGCGCCTGACCGCCAACCGCGATCCGTCCGGTGTCACGCTGGCGGCCAGGAACTTCGGATTCGCGACGGCGGGCGGCATCGTCTGGCCGGCCGGCGACCTGAGTGTGTCGTGGCAGGAACTGCAACGCAGCGTGTTCGAGCGCCAGGGCCGCCGCGCCTACGTGAGCTACACCCGCGAGAAGGCGCTGGCCCTGGCGAGCGGCCGCGCGATGACGGAGGCGGCGCGCGCGTCGTCGGCGTCCGGCAAGGTGCCCTGGGACGACCTCGAGCCGGTGACCGGCGGCGAACTCGCGGCCGACCACCTCGACCTGACGCTGATGCGCCAGCTCGCCGCCGCGCTGCCCCTGCCGCCGGTCGCGCAGAAATGGCTCGGCGACTACCAGCCCGAAGGCGTCGTGCGCCAGCTCGACGCGCGCTGGACCGGCCCGCTCGCCGCGCCCGCCTTGTACCGCGTCAATGCCACGGTCTCGGGCTTCTCGATGGCCGCCGGCGCCATCGCCCCCGGCTCGCGCAACGGCCGCCCGGGCTGGCGCAACGCCGACGTGACGGTCGCGGCCACCGAGTCCGGCGGCACCGCGCGGCTGGCCCTGGACGGCGGCAGCATCGAGCTGCCCGGCGTGTTCGAGGAGCCGGTGATCCCGTTCGACCGCTTCGCCGCCAACGCCAGCTGGAAGATCGAGCGGCCGGGCGACGCCACGCAGGCACCGGCGATCTCCGTGGCCTTCGACGACGTGCGCTTCGCCAACGCCGACGCCGACGGCGAGCTTCAACTGCAATGGCACAGCGGCCCGGGCACGCCGCCGTCCGCGGCGTCCGCCGCATCGGCCGCCGTCCCGTACGGCCGCGGCCTGCGCCTTCCCGGCGAGATCGACCTGAAGGGCGTCGTGGCCCACGCGCGCGCGGCGCGTCTCGCGCGCTACCTGCCCCAGCAGGGCCTGGCCGACACGCGCAGCTACCTCGCCGCGGCCTTCAGCTCGGGCGAGCTGGAAGACGTCCGCTTCAACGTGCGCGGCGACCTGGCCGCGTTCCCTTTTTTGCGTTCGCGCGACGGCGATTTCCACATCGACGGCCGCGTGCGCGGCGCCACGCTGGACTACGTGCCCGGCGCCCGCGCCGACGACGGCAGCCGCGCGCCGCCGCAATGGCCGGTGTTCACGCAGGTGGCCGGCCAGGTCGTGCTCGATCGCGGCGCGCTGGAGATCCGCGACGCCACCGGCAACATGGGCGAGCTGCTGCTGCACGACGTCAACGGCGGCTTCAAGTCGCTCTACGACCAGCCCACGCTGGTGCTGCACGGCCAGGTGGGCGGCCCGATGACCGACTTCCTGCGCTACGTCGCGCAGTCGCCCGTCGGCGGCTGGCTGCACGACGGCCTGGCCGCCGCCACGGCCACCGGCAACGCCGACCTCGACCTGGCGCTGAACATCCCGCTGCAGCACGCCGAGCGCACCAGCGTGAACGGCGTGCTCACGCTGCCCGGCAACGACGTGCGCCTGGTGGCGGGCGCGCCCGAGCTCTCGGACGCGCACGCGCGCATCGCCTTCACGGAGAAGGGCGTCAGCGTCAGCGGCGGCCACGCGCGCGCGCTCGGCGGCGACACCACCTTCGACGGCGGCACGCAGGCCGACGGCAACCTGCGCTTCTCCGCCCGGGGCGTGATCAGCGCCGACGGCCTGCGCCACGTCGCCGACGAGGCGGTGCTGGCACGGCTGGCCTCGCACGTGAGCGGCCAGTCGAACTACAAGCTCACGATCGCCGTCGCCAACGGCCAGACCGAGTTCGCGCTGACGAGTCCGCTCACCGGCCTGGGCCTGGCCTTGCCCGCGCCGCTCGACAAGCCCGCCGACGCGAGCTGGCCGCTGAGCGTGTCCACCACGGTGTCGTTCGACGAGGGGCGTCCGCGCGACACCTTGCGCGTGGCGCTGGGCCATCCGCAAGGCACCGTGCTGCAGGCCGAGGTGCTGCGCGACCGCTCCGGCGACGTGCCGCGGCCGCTGCGCGCCGCCTACTCGGTGGGCGCGCCGCTGCCGGCCATGCAGCCCGGCGGCCTCATCGTGCTGCACGGGCCTTCCTTCAACGGCGACGCCTGGCTCGCGTTCTGGCGCGGCCTGGGCGCCGGCCCGGCGACTGCGTCCGCGACGGCCGCCGCGGCCACCGCCGCCGGCGACGAGATGGGCATCAGCTACGTCCCGGGCGCCGCCGCGCTGAAGACGCCCGACCTGTTCATCGGGGGGCGCCACCTCACCAATGTCGACGTGCAACTGGCGCAGGTGATCGCCGCGGGCGACGACGTCTGGCGCTCCAACATCGTGTCGGACCAGACCAAGGGCGTCGTCGAGTACCGGCCCGAGACGCCCACGCGCGGCGCGCAGCTGTTCGCGCGCCTGGACCGGCTCTCGCTCGACGCGCGCGACATGGACGGCGACGGCGCCTCCGCCGCCGGCTCGCCGGCGCCCGAGGCCGCGCAGGCCACCACCGTGCCGGCGCTCGACATCGTCGTCGACAACTTCGAGCTGAACGCGAAGAAGCTGGGCAAGCTGGAGGTGGCCGCCACGCTGCAGTCGGGTGCGCGCGACTGGCGCCTCACGCGGCTGGCGCTCACCACGCCGGAAGCCAAGCTCACCGGCAGCGGCCGGTGGAGCGGCGCGCCGTCGCGCCACGTGTCGCTCGACTTCGACCTGCAGCTGGCCGACTCCGGCGCCTTCCTCGGACGACTGGGAATGGGCCAGGTGCTCAAGCGGGGCAAGGGCAAGATGACGGGCGCCGTCACGTGGACGGGCTCGCCGCTGGCGCTCGACTATCCCAGCCTGCAGGGCAAGCTGCGCCTGGAGATCGACGAAGGGCAGTTCCTGAAGGCCGACGCCGGGGCCGGGCGCCTGCTGGGCGTGCTGAGCCTGCAGTCGCTGCCGCGCCGCTTCATGCTCGACTTCCGCGACCTGTTCTCCGAAGGCTTCGCGTTCGACAACGTCACCGGCGACGTGCTGATCGAGCACGGCGTGGCCACCACCCGGGATTTCCGCATGCGCAGCGCCACCGCCGCCGTGCTGATGTCCGGCCGCGCCGACCTGAAAGCCGAGACGCAGGACCTGGACGTCATCATCGTGCCCGACGTCAACGCCGGCGCCGCGTCGCTCGCCTACGCCGCCATCAACCCGGTGATCGGCATCGGCACCTTCCTCGCGCAGCTGTTCCTGCGCAGCCCGCTCACCGAGGCCGGCACGCGCGAGGTGCACGTCACCGGCGGCTGGTCCGATCCCAAGGTCGACGAGGTCGAGCACAAGGCCGCGGTGCGCGCCGCGGCCGCGGCGGCGTCTGCGGCGCGCACCGCCGAGGCGGCGGCCGCTGCTGCGGCGGCCTCGGGTGCTTTCGCGGCACCCGCGCCCTGACGGGTTTTGCGAAGCCGGCGGATACTTGCATCAACGCAAGGAAGCCCCATGACGAAGTTCGCCGCCATCCAGACCGTCTCCACGCCCGACGTCGCCCGCAACCTCGCCGCCGCCGGCCGCCTCGTCGCGCAGGCCGCCGACGCCGGCGCGCAGTGGGTGGCGCTGCCCGAGTATTTCTGCCTGATGGGCCTGCGCGACGACGCCAAGCTGGGCATCGCCGAGTCCGATGGCGACGGGCCGATCCAGTCCTTCCTCGCCGAGACGGCGCGCCGCCATGGCATCACGCTGGTGGGCGGCACGCTGCCGATCCACGCGAAGACGCCGGGCCGCGTGCGCAACGCCTGCTGTGTCTACGCGCCCGACGGAAAGCGGTTGGCGCGCTACGACAAGATCCACCTGTTCGCGTTCGACAACGGCAAGGAGGCCTACGACGAGGCCCGCGTGCTGGAGCCGGGCGACACCCCGGTTGCCTTCGAGCAGGGCGGCTGGCGCGCCGGGCTGTCGGTCTGCTACGACCTGCGCTTTCCCGAGCTGTACCGCGGCCTGATGCGCCCGCCCTGCGACGTGCTGTTCGTGCCCGCCGCCTTCACCTGGACCACCGGCCTGGCGCACTGGCTGCTGCTGCTGCGCGCCCGTGCCGTGGAGAACCAGTGCTACGTCGTCGCACCCGCGCAGGGCGGCTCGCACGAGAACGGCCGCCGCACCTTCGGCCACAGCGTGGTCATCGATCCCTGGGGCGAGGTGCTGTCGCTGGCGCTCGATGGCGGCGAAGGGGAGGGCTTCGCGCTGGCCGATCTCTCGCGCGAACGCATCGAGCAGGTGCGGATGCAGCTGCCGGCGTTGCGGCATCGCAGGCTCTGAGCACCTGAGCCTGAATTCGCCGAGGTCGCCGGGAGGCTGACCGACGACGGCGCGGCCTCGACCCTGGATCAAACCCTTAGGGACGACGGGCGCCCGCGCCACACGAGCTTGCGCCAACTTGAACTGCGCCGATCCGAGGCGCCTTCTGGAGCAAGTTTTGCTAGTCTGCGTAGGCATATTGCTGCCCGTGAACCGCATCGTTCCGACTGTTGCCGGACGATGCGCGTCGCCGGCCAGCCTGCCATCCGGCCCCGGCTTCCGTTGACGGAGCCTTCGATGTCGATCCGGCCGCGTCGGCGCCTCACCCGGGCGAGCCGTCGCTTCCCGCATCGCCGCCGATTTCCTTGCCGCGAAAGGTTGTTCGATGAGAGATCCGATCCGTGTGCTGGTGGCGTCCGCGTGCCTGGGCCTGCTGTGCGCCGCCTCGCCGCCGACCCGGGCCGCCGACGAGGAGAAGGTACTCAACATCTACAACTGGTCCGACTACATCGCCGACGACACGGTGCGCAACTTCGAGAAGGAGACGGGCATCAAGGTCCATTACGACAACTTCGACAGCAACGAGATCCTGCATTCGAAGCTGGTCGCCGGAAAGACCGGCTATGACATCGTGGTGCCGTCGTCGAGCTGGGCGCGCGCGCAGATCCAGAACAAGTTGTTCGCGCCGCTGGACAAGAGCCGGCTGCCCAACCTGAAGAACGTCGACCCCGCCATCGCCGCGCAGCTGGCCAAGGTGGATCCGGGCAACGCCTACGTGGTCGACTGGCTGTGGGGCTACACCACGGTGGGCATCAACGCGGCGAAGGTCAAGGCCGCGCTCGGGGGAGCCGCGCTGCCGGCCAACGTGTGGGACCTGCTGTTCAAGCCCGAATACGTCTCGAAGCTCAAGTCGTGCGGCGTGTCCTTCCTGGACTCGGGCGACGAGGTGGTGCCGGCGGCGCTGCACTACGCCGGCAAGTCGATCGCCTCCACCGATCCCGCCGACTACAAGCAGGCGCTGGCGCTGCTGAAGTCCGTGCGGCCCTACGTGACGCTCTTCAGCTCCTCGGGCTACATCAACGACATGGCCAACGGGCAGGTCTGCGTGGCGCTCGGGTGGTCGGGCGACATCAACATCGCGCGCCATCGCGCCATCGAGGGCAAGACCGGCCAGGACATCCAGGTGCTGCAGCCGAAGAACGGCGGCCTGCTGTTCTTCGACGTGATGGCGATCCCGGCGGATGCGCCGCATCCGGGCAACGCGCTGAAGTGGATCGACTACATCCTGCGCCCCGAGGTGGACGCGGCGCTCACCAACAAGGTGTTCTACGCGAACCCGAACAAGGAATCGCGCAAGTTCGTGGTGCCGGGGATCGCCAATGACCGCGCGGTGTTCCCGTCGCCCGAGGACATCGCCGCGATGGTGCCCGTGGCCGATGCGCTGAACAACGAGGTCCGGCGCTTCCGCACGCGCACGTTCACGTCGTTCAAGACGGGCTTCTGACCCGTGCCGCATCGGCGGTCGCGCTGCGGCCTCCGATGGGCGAATCACTGCCAAGTCCAACTCGAATCCAGATCAAGGAGAGACCCATGCAACGACCCCTGCGTCATCCATCCCACTGGCGCGCCGCGCTCATCGTCGCGACGCTTCCCGGCTGGTGCGCCCAGGCGCGGGCACAGGACGCGGTCCCGACCGCCGCGCCGCAGCAAGTGACCGTCACGGGGTCGAACGTGCGCCGCACCGACTCCGAGACGCCCAGCCCCGTGCAGGTCCTGACCGCCGACGACATCAAGAAGTCCGGCTACACCAGCATCGCCGACGTACTGCACAACATCACGGCCAACAACATGGGCTCGCTGACGCAGGCGGCCCCCAGCGCGTTCGCGGCGGGCGGCAGCGGCGTGGCCCTGCGCGGGCTCACGGTCGGCGCCACGCTGGTGCTCATCGACGGCCACCGCATGGCGTCGTACCCGATGCCGGACGACGGCGAGCGCGACTTCGTCGACATCTCCGCGATCCCGATGGGCGCCATCGAGCGCATCGAGGTGCTCAAGGACGGCGCGTCGGCGGTCTACGGTTCCGACGCCATCGCCGGCGTCGTCAACGTGATCCTGAAGAAGAGCGTCACCGGCACCACGGTCAGCGCCGAGGCGGGCATCAGCGGCAAGGGCGACGGCGCGACCACGCACGCGACCCTGACCACCGGCTGGGGCAACCTCGACACCGACGGCCAGAACGCCTACATCGCGCTCGAGGCGCGCCACCAGAACGACATCCTGCTGCGCAACCGGCCCTACTTGGCGCGCACCGACTGGACGCCGTACGGCGGCGTCAACCTCACGCAGGGCACGCTGTCGGGCTCGGTTTCCGGCGCCTCCAGCGGCCCGGGCAGCGGCACCGGCTACCTCGTCGACGGGGCCGGCAACACCTACTACCCGTACGCCGGCTGCACGCAGACGCAGGCCGCGGCCGACCAGTGCGGCTACAGCAACCCCTACATGACGCTGCAGCCGTCGACGACCAACCTCGACGTCATGGCCCGCTACACGAAGAAGCTGGGCGACAACTGGCAGGCCAACCTCCAGGCGTCGGTGCTGAGCAGCCAGGCGCGCCAGGTCAGCATCTACAACAACGCCTACGCCACCGGCGTGGGCTCGGGCGGCAACGGCGGCGGCGTCAACCTGTTCCACTTCGGCCCGGGCGCCGCGCCGACGCCGGCCTTTCCCGGCCAGTTCCCGTTCGTGCTGACGGTGCCGGCCAACTACCCCGGCAACACCACGGGCGCCACCGCGGCGCTGGTGGACGACTTCCTCGACATCGGGCCGCTGACCCAGAAGACGCTGTCGAACTCCTACCGCCTCGTGGGCGAGCTCGAGGGCTCGGTCGGCGCCTGGAACCTGAACGCCTCGATGGGCCTCACGCGCGTGACCACCCGGGCCAGCTTCTACAACTACATCGACTTCCCGGCGCTGCAGGACGCGCTGAACAACGACACCTACCAGGTGGGCGGCACCAACTCCGCGGCCGTCCTGTCGCAGGTCGCGCCGAAGGCCCAGTCGACGTCCAGCAACGACCTGACGTTCGTCAGCGTGCGCGGTTCGCGCGACCTGGCCGACCTGCCCGGCGGCGCGCTCGGCATGAGCACGGGCTTCGATTTCACCCACCGCCAGCTGCACGAACTGTTCCCGCAGTCGTTCGTCAACGGCGACCAGAGCATCGGCATCTACTCGTTCGCCGAGGGCAAGCAGACGGTCGCCGCGGCCTACGCCGAGCTGGTGGCGCCGGTGCTGAAGACGCTGGAGCTCGACGCCGCGGCGCGTGCCGACCACTACGACAGCTACGGCTGGTCGGTGACGCCCAAGGCGGGCTTCAAGTTCACGCCGTCGCGCGAGTTCTCGTTGCGCGGCACGTTCAGCAAGGGCTTCCGGGCGCCGAACCCGGCCGAGACCGGCAATGCCGGCTCCACGTCGGGCTTCGTGGGCAACCTCCAGGATCCGCTGTACTGCCCCAACGGGACGCCGGCTGCCAACCTGCCGCCCGGTTTGCTCAACCCCTGCAACATCGCGCTGCAGGAGTTGCAGCTGTCGGCGCCGCACCTCAAGCCCGAGCGCTCGCAATCGTTCACGCTGGGCATCATCCTGGAGCCGAACAAGACCTACAACGCGACGCTGGACTACTACCACATCACGATCCACGACCAGATCATCTCCGTGGGCCAGCTCGGCCAGCTGGGCCTGGACAACGCGGCCAGCGTGGGCACGGTCATCTATCGCGACGCGACCGGCAACATCCTCTACGACACCTATCCGTTCCTCAACGCCAACTCCACCACCACCTCGGGCCTCGACCTCGACACCGTGGCGAGGTACGAGCTGGGCGAGGCCGGCCACCTGAAGGCCGAGGTCCAGGTGAGCTACATGCTGCAGTACGACCTCACCACGCAGGGCGTCACCTACCACCTGGCCGGATCGCACGGGCCGGCCTTCGTCTCCGAGGACACCGGCACCCCGCGCACGCGCGGCGCGTTCTCGCTGACCTGGGGCAAGGGCCCGTTCGAGATCACGGGCACCGTCAACTACATCTCGCACTACAGCGT
>FTKT01000561.1_pt9 | contig 10581 bp, 8 predicted proteins | sample 1658271 | NCBI WGS metagenome assembly FTKT01 (sample SAMEA3914811, study PRJEB12502) | metagenome | biome: forest; material: soil | place: Canada | collected 2011-08-04 | depth 0.3 m | reverse complement strand
GATGTTGTCGTAGCCGACGACCGAAACGTCCGCGGGCACCTGCCGCCCGGTACGGACCAGGCCGCGGATGGCGCCGAAGGCGATAATGTCCGACGCCGCGAAAATGCCATCGAACGCCACCCCGCGATTGAGCAGGCTGATGACCGCCGCCTCCGCCGAAGCGGTTTCGAAATGGGTCGGTACGACCAGGCGAGGATCATAGGCCAGCCCGGACTCGGCCAGCACGTTCAGGTAGCCCTGGAAACGCTGCTTCATTTCCGGTCCTTCGGTGTCGCCGAAATAGGCGATGCGCCGCCGGCCCAGGCGCACCAGGTGCGAGGTGGCGCGCGTGCCACCCTGAAGATTGTTGGAGCCGACGGTACAATAGCGTTGTCCGGACAGTTCCTGGCCCCAGACGATGAACTTGTTGGTGTGGTTGGCCAAATGATTGAAGCGGTCGTGCAGGTAACTCTGGCCCAGGAAGATGACGCCGTCGGCCTTGATGTTCTGCATCAGGGTCAGCAGGTCGTTCTGGCTGCGCGGCGTCAGGTGCGACAAAAGCAGGTCGCAGCCCATGTCGCGCGCCGCCTCGCCGACGCCCGAGATCATTTCCTGGTAGAAGGGATCCGAAAACCGGCCCTCGCGGGCGTGCGGCGGCGGAATGACGATCGCGATCGTCGCCTGTGAGCCCGACATCGACATCGGCATGTCCTGGTTCAGGACGTAGTTGTGGTCGCGGGCGATTTTCCAGACACGGCGCTTGGTGACGCGGTTGACGGCAGGGCTGTCGTTCAGGGCGCGCGAGACGGTGGCCACCGACACGCCGGCGATCTTCGCCAGATCCTCAAGCCTTACCTTGCTGCCCTTGTTGATGGCGTCCATGGTCCCCGTCATTTGCTGTTTTCCGGCTAGGGAGCACGTTTTCCCTAGCGATAGCAAGGGCTTTCAGGATTTTGAAAACGCGTTGCCACTCCCCTCTGCGCCCACCATCGCGGATTTCCTGATCGTTTTCCAGACTTTAGACGGCCGGTATCGGCCGCGCGATCACCCGCCGCACCTCGGATTTGACGAAAAAGTCAATTTTCTCGAGGTGTATACGTATTCACGCCTCCGGCCGCTGTCGTGAATACGTATACAAATTGCAGCCCTCGATCACCCCAGGTAGCGTGACCTGGACATCACAGCCGTGGCGGACCGGAAGCCTTCATCCTTCCCTACGCCGGCTGAGACGCCTTCGGCCGCATGGCTTCCCGGTCCCCTCCCTGACCGGTCGACGCTGCGGCGGCCGTTCCCGGATTCCGGTTGTGTGACGCGACCGGAATTTACCAAATGCGCGGTTCGGACCGAAAGGCCCTGACCGAACAGGCGGTATCTTCTCAACATAACCTCCCCCTGGCCGTTCTTCGGTCAGGGGGGATTTTTTTGAGACGGGTGGCATGAGGCGCCCATATTTCGCCAGGGTCTAAGCTATATAACGGGCCCATCCACGGCACATGACAGGTACAGGCTTTTCCCTGTAAACGGCGCACACAGACGCCACGGGGACTCAGGAGACGCGTAGATGGCGAAACGGACGGGGCGGCAGGTTTTGGGCATCAGCGCGACAGCGCTTCTCATGGTTCTGGCAGGGCACGGCCTGGCCGGGCCGGTCAATACGGTGACCCCCAAGGACCATAATCCGACCCTGGCCGACGGCGGCAAGGCGACGGATGGTCCCGGCAAACCCTCACCCTGGGCCTATTCCGGCAAGCAGGGCATCGGCGCCTCCTACGAAGCCTATCTGAACGATCAATATTCCGACAAGGCGGTGACCGGCACGGTCTCCAAGGTCTGGTTCTCCCTGGCCCAGGGCGTGGTCACCGAAACCATGTACGGCCGCATCCACGAGGCCCAGATCCGCGAACTGCAACTGGCCATTACCGGGGCCGGCTGGACCACGTTCGAAGACACCGATACGACCAGTCATGTCGACTATATCGACAAGGACGAGGCCGGCCGCCCGCTGTCGCCCGCCTATCGCCTGACCAATACCGACAAGCAGGGCCGCTTCGTCATCATCAAGGACGTCTTCACCGATCCCGACCACCAGAGCCTGATGATGCGCGTCACCGTCAAGGCGCTGAAGGGCCCGGTGACGCCCTATGTCATTCTCGACCCCTCCATGGCCAATACCTCGGGCGACGATGAAGGCCAGGCGACCAACGCCGCCCTCACCGCCTGGCAAGGGAAGGTCGCCCTCGGCCTGACCGCATCCGTGCCGTTCACGACGGCCAATGTCGGCTATACCGGCGTGTCGGACGGCCTGGCCTCGCTGAAGGCCAGGCAAACCCTGGGTCCGGTCCATGCCGCGCTGACGCGGGGCAAGGGCAATATCGTTCTCGCCGCCCGCCTGGCGCCGGTGAAGGACACCGCCACGATCGACTTAGCGCTGGGTTTCGGCGAAACGACGGCCGCGGCGACGGCGGAATCGCAGGCCACGTTGACAACCGGCTATGACGAAGTCCTGGCGCGCTTCAACGGCACCGGTTCGCGCATCGGCTGGGAAGATTACCTGGCCTCGCTTAGCGAACTGAAGAGCCTCGTTCCGTATACGGAAGACAATGGCAAGCTGCTTTATGCCTCCGCCCTGGCCCTGAAGGTCCAGGAAGACCGCACCTCGGCCGGCGCCATGATCGCCTCGCTCAGCAATCCGTGGGGCGACGGCGTCTTCACCGACATGTCCTCGACCGGTTACAAGGCGGTATGGCCGCGCGACTTCTACCAGGTCGCCATGGCCTTGGCCGCGCTCGGCGATCGTGAGACGCCGGTCGCCGCCTTCCGCTACCTGCCGACGGTCCAGGTCACCGACAAGACACCGGGCAATCACGGCGTCACCGGCTGGTTCCAGCAGAAGTCGCACGTCGACGGCACGCCGGAATGGGTCGGCGTCCAGCTTGACCAGACCGCCATGCCGATCCTGCTGGGCGCGCGGCTCGAGCAACTGGGCTATATCTCCAAGGACGAACTGCTGAAGAGCTATGCCGCCTCGCTGAAGCCGGCGGCGACCTTCCTCAGCCATGGCGGCAAGGTCGGCCTGGGCTGGAACGAAGCGACCATCACCCCGCCCTATTCGCAACAGGAACGCTGGGAAGAACAGGAAGGCTATTCGCCCTCGACCACGGCGGCGATCATTGCCGGGCTCGAAGCGGCGGCCGACATCGCCACCCAGGCCGGCGATACGGCCGGCGCGGCGGACTATGCCCAGCACGCCGACGCCTATTCCGCCAAGCTGGAGCAACGCCTGTTCACCACCACGGGCAAGGTCCGCGGCGACGACAAGCCGGCCGGCTACTACCTGCGCATTTCACGCAGCGAGGACGCCAATAATCCGGGTGTCGAGGACGAACGCAACGGCCACAAGGGCCTGCGTTCCGACATGATGGTGGATGCCGGCTTCCTGGAACTGGTGCGCTATGGCGTGCGCCCGGCCGATGACAGCCATGTCGTCGATTCGATCAAGATCGTCGACGACCAGGGCCTGCCCGAGGACCTGCGCGTCCGCTACGACTTCACGTTCGGCGGCGTCACCGTGCCGGGCTTCCGCCGCTACGGCAATGACGGTTACGGCGACCGCTTGACCGGTGGCGACTACGGCGCCCAGACGGCGGACCAGCGCGGCCGGGTGTGGCCGATCTTCACCGGCGAACGCGGCCATTACGCGCTGGCGCAGGCCGCCGAAAAGACCGGTGGCGTCACCGATGCCGACGTCGAAGCCATCCGCAACGTATATGTCCGCGGCATGGAAGGCTTCGCCAATGAGGGCCTGATGCTGCCGGAGCAGGTGTTCGACGGCGTCGGCTCCAACCAGCCGCACGACTACACGGTCGGCCAGGGCACCGACAGCGCCACGCCCTTGGCCTGGTCGCACGCCGAATACATCAAACTGCTGCGCAGCCTGCGCGACAAGCAGGTCTGGGACCGTAACGCCACGACCTACGACCACTTCGCCAAGGGCAAGTGACCCTCTTCGCCGCGTAGCGGCTTTCAAAGGAAAGAAGAATTATCCACAGATGAACACAGATAAGAATGGATTTCAGGATTAGCTGAAACCGTCGAACATGGATCACGGTTGGAGCGCTACGCGCGAACCCAGCGAACCGAAAATCCCCCCTTATCTGTGTTCATCTGTGGATAATTCCTCTTCATAGGCTTTGCCACAGGCTCAGGCGTGATCAATCGCTCTCTCTGAGCACAAGCTGGGTCGGGATGCGCGTCATCTCGACCTTTTGGCCGTCGATCAGCGCGCCCAGCGTATCGACCAGCACCTTGGCCGCCGTGGTCGTGTCCTGGCGCACCGTCGACAGCGTCGGATTGATGCAGGTGCATGCCCACAGGTCGTCGAAGCCCATCACCGATACGTCGTCCGGCACGGTGCGGCCATGCTTTTGCAGGCTCTGGATGGCGCCGATGGCCAACAGGTCGGTGACCGCGAAGACGGCATCGAATTCGACCTGGCCGTCCAGCAGGCGGTCGATCGCCGCCCGCCCCTCTTCGCGCGAGATGAAGCAATCGATGGCCAGGCTTGCATCGGGCGAAACACCCGCATCGATATGGGCGCGCAAATAGCCCTTGTAGCGCTCGAAGAACTCCGAATGGTGCTCGGACGCTTCCCCCAGGAAAACGATGCGCTTGCGGCCCTTTTTCAGCAGGTGGGCGACCGCCGCGTAGGCCCCGCCGGAATTATCCGACCCGACGAACAGGTCCGGATCGTCCTTCATTACCGGACCGAAGACCACCCAGGGCTCGCCGATGCGGCGCAGGTTCTCGATCCGCGTTTTATAAGACTCGAAATCGCGGTAACCCAGGAAAATGATACCGTCGGCGCGGCGGGCGAAGCCGTAGTCCATGCCCCAGTCGTCGCCCGGGTTCTGCAGCGACATCAGCACGTCGATACCCTTTTCGTCGGCATAGGCCAGGATCGAACCGATCAGCGGCATGAAGAAGGGATTGATGCGGTTGTCGGTGTGGTCGAGATCCTGCGACACCAGCACGGCGATGGTGTTGATCTTCTTCGAGCGCAGCTTGCGCGCATTGGTATCGACCACATAGTTCAACTTGGCGGCCGCCTCCAGCACGCGACGGCGCACATCCTCGCTGACGGGAGACGACGCACTCAAGGCACGCGACACCGTCGCTTGGGACACGCCCGCCAGGGCCGCGATGTCGAAGGAGGTGGGTCGTTTCATGATACGCTTTTTATGATTATGATTGGTGTGATCATGACACTACGCCCCGGATTCGACAAGCTTTCCTCCCATGCGAGCCGCTTGGCGAAGCGGGGGAGGTATCAGACCAGGCGTTTACGCCTGGTCTGACAGAGGGGCCTCGCAGCGCACCGGCCTATTTTAGATAATCATCCATGACCTCGGCCAGCCAGTCCATGAAGGCACGCACCCGCCGCGCCTGGTGCCGGCGGCGTGGATAGATCAGCGACACCGGCAGGGGCTCGGCCTCATAGGCCTTGAGAATCTCGACCAGGGTACCCGTTTCGACCTGGCGATAATTACCGGTGCGCGGCGCCTGGAACAGGCCAAGCCCGGCCAGGGCCGCCGCATGGAAGGCTTCGGTATTGTTGACCGTGATGCGCCCGGCCATGTCGACGGTCCGCCAGGTGTCGCCGTCGCGGTACTCGAAACCGAACGGCCGGCTGCCCAGGGTCGCGGCGTAATGGATCAGGCGATGACGCGACAGGTCTTCGAGCATTTTTGGCTCGCCGAAAGTGGCCAGATAGCCTGGGCTGGCATAGTTGCCCATCTTCAGCTCGCCAAGCGGCCGCGCCACCAGGCCGGAATCGGCCAGCATGCCCACGCGGATGACGCAATCGAAGCCCTCGGCGATCACGTCGACGCGGCGGTCGGTGCACGACAGCTCGATATCCAGCCCAGGATGGCGCCCCATGAATTCCGGCAGGCGCGGCACCAGGTAGTTGCGCGCCATGCTGACCGGCATGTCGACGCGCAACGACCCGGTCAGGGCCTGGGGCGACTGCTCGAACATGGCGTCGACGTCTTCGAAATCGGACAACAGCTCACGGCAGCGTTCGTAATAGGCCTGGCCGTCGTGGGTCAGTTGCACCCGGCGCGTCGTGCGAAAGAACAGCTGGGTCTTCAGGTGCGCCTCGAGCTGGGCCACCGCGGCCGAGGTACTCGATTTCGGCAGGCCCAGCGACGACGCCGCCGCCGTGAAGCTCTGCAATTCGGCGACGCGCACAAAGGCGGCCATGGCGTCCAATCGGTTCATTGTTCACATTTTCCGAACAGTGAAGATCATTTGTCGTTATTTATCGCGGTTTCAGAAAACAGTAAACCGGCCTTCGCAAATGACGGAGGTTCTCATGAAAATCGCACTGATCACCGGCGCCAGCCGCGGCCTGGGCCGCAACATGGCCCACCACCTCGCCGCCCGTGGCGTCGACATCCTCTTCACCTACAAGTCGTCGAAGGCCGAGGCCGACAGCCTGGTGGCCGAACTGGCCCAGATCGGCCGCAAGGCGGTCGCCCTGCCGCTCGACACGAGCGTCGTCGCGGGCTTCACGGCCTTTGCCGGTCAAGTCGCCGAAGCCCTGAAAACCAATTGGGGCCGCGACCGCTTCGACTTCCTGGTCAACAATGCCGGCACCGCCCTCTATGCGCCGTTCACCGAAACGACCGAAGCCCAGCTGGACGGCGTCTTCAACATCCATTTCAAAGGGGTGTTCATGCTGACCCAGGCCATGCTGCCGCTGATGAACGACGGCGGCGCCATCCTCAACCTGTCGTCGGGGCTGGCCCGTTTCAGCTATCCGGGTTCGTCGGCCTATGCGTCGATGAAGGGCGCCATCGACGTCCTGACGCGCTACCTGGCGCTGGAGCTGGGTCCACGCCGCATCCGGGTCAATGCGATTGCGCCGGGCGCCATCGCCACCGATTTCGGCGGCGGCCACGTTCGCGACAATGCCGATCTGAACGCCCAGATCGCCAGCCGCACGCCGCTCGGCCGCGTCGGCCTGCCGGACGATATCGGCGGCGCGGTCAGCCTGCTGCTGTCGGACGAAGCCTATTGGCTGAACGGCCAGCGGGTCGAAGTGTCGGGCGGGATTCACGCGTAGGCTTAAGGCAAGGGGCCAATTGGCCCCTTGACCCCGTTAGATATTGCTCAGGTCGACAACGATCTTGCCCGCGTTGATGTCCACCTCGGGCACGTTCTCCGGGGTAAACAGCACGTAGAAGTTGGCGCCCTCCAGGGGGCGGATGTCCAGCAGGTCGCCGGCGCCAAAATTGTCGACATTGGCCACCTTGCCGACCGCTTGGCCGGCCACGTCGACCACGTTCAACCCGATCAGGTCGGTGATGTAATATTCGTCCTCGTCCGTCTCCGGAAGATCGGCGCGATCGACATAGAGCTTCATGCCCTTGATCTTGTCGACCGTCGTGCGATCCGGCACTTCCTCGGCGCGGACCAGCAGGGCGCCCTTGTGCGCGCGCGCCGCCGTGATCGACAGAGCCGGCTCGCCCTTTTCGTTCAAAAGCGGATTAAATTCCAGCACGGTCAGCGGATCGTCCGTGTGGCTGAGCAGTTTGAATTCGCCCTGTACGCCGTGCGCCGCGCCGATCTGGGCAACAAGGACAAGATTGGGTTTTTGCGTCATCTGACAAACCTAAGACAAAAGGCCGGGATTCGCATCCCGGCCTTTTGGGTTGTTACACCAAAACCGATTACTCGGCCGAAGTGGCTTCTTCAGCCGCCGGCGCTTCTTCGGCAGCGGCTTCTTCAACCGGCGCGTTCTTGGCGGCTTCGGCTTCAGCCTTGGCGGCCGCTTCGGCTTCCAGGCGGTCGGCTTCGCGCTGAGCGCGCTCGGCGGCGCGTTCCTGGGCCTTCTTGCCCGGAGCGCCCTTCACGGGGTTGTTGCCGTGTTCCCACTTCACCAGGCCTTCTTGCGACAGGAAGCGCGCGACGCGGTCAGTCGGCTGGGCGCCCTTCTTGAGCCACTCGGCGATACGCTCCGACTTCAGCGTGACGCGTTGGGCGTCCTTCGGCAGCATCGGGTTGTAGGTGCCGACCTTTTCGATGAACTTGCCGTCACGGGCAGCCGTCGCGTTGGCGATGACGATGGTGTAGTAAGGGCGCTTCTTGGAGCCACCGCGGGAAAGACGAATCTTAAGCATTTTCAGTTCCTTGTCTTAGATAGTGCTATTTCTTGATCGGGTTGAAGGGCTTGCCGCCACCCAGGCCGGGAAGCCCGCCTGGTTTTTGGCCCAGCCCAAAGAGGTTGGCATTGCCGGGGGCCGCGGGGCCGCCCGGCGCTTTCAGCTTGTCGAGGTCGAGGCCGGGGGGAAGCCCTGCCCCCTTGGCGGCCTCGCCCAGCGCGGCCGGGTCGATGCCCATCTGCTTGGCCATGTCGGCCATCTGCTCCATGTCCGGCTGGCCACCCTTGCCGCCGCCCATCATGCCGAACATCTTGGCCATGTTGCCCATCGGGCCGCGGCCGTTAGAGCGGGCCATGGCCTTCATGGTGTCGGCCATCTGGCGGTGCTGTTTCAGCAGGCGGTTGATTTCCGAGACATCGACGCCCGAGCCGGCCGCGATGCGGCGCTTGCGCGAGGCATTGAGCAGGTCGGGCTTCTTGCGCTCGACCTTGGTCATCGACGAGATGATGGCGATCTGACGGTCGAAAGTCTTGTCGGAGATGTTCAGTTCGTCGATCTGCTTCTTGACCTTCTGCACGCCCGGCAGCAGGCCCAGAATACCGGACATGCCGCCCATGCGCTTCATCTGCTGCAACTGGCCGGACAGGTCGTCGAGATCGAACTGGCCCTTGGCCATCTTGCGGGCCATCGCCGCGGCCTTGGACGCGTCGAGCTCCTGCGCCGCCTTTTCGACCAGCGCGACGACGTCGCCCTGGCCCAGGATGCGGCCGGCGATCCGGCGGGCGTCGAAGACGTCGAGCGCATCGACCTTTTCACCGCCGCCCAGGAACTTGATCGGCAGGCCGGTCGTGGCGCGCATCGACAGCATGGCGCCGCCGCGGGCGTCGCCGTCGGCGCGGGTCAGGATCAGGCCGGTCAGCGGCAGGCGGGCATGGAAGGCCTCGGCCGTACGCACGGCGTCCTGGCCGGTCAGGCTGTCGGCGACCAGGAAGGTTTCGGTCGGCGACGAGATACGGGCGATTTCGGCCGCCTCGTTCATCATCTCTTCGTCGAGCGTGGTGCGGCCGGCGGTGTCGAGGATCAGGACGTCGAAGCCCTGCAGGCGCGCCGACGACAGGGCGCGCTTGGTGATCTCGACCGCGTTCTGGCCGGTCATGATCGGCAGGGTTGGCACCTCGATCTGCTCGCCCAGCAGCTTCAGCTGCTCCATGGCGGCCGGACGACGGGTGTCGAGCGAGGCCATCATGACCTTCTTGCGATCGAACTTGGTCAGGCGCAGGGCCAGCTTGGCCGAGGTCGTGGTCTTGCCCGAGCCTTGCAGACCGGCCATCAGGATGACCACCGGCGGCACGGCGTTGAGATTGATCGGGGTCGGCTCTTCGCCGCCCAGCATGTCGATCAGGCCGTCATAGACGATCTTGACGACCTGGTCGGCCGGCTTGACGGCCTTGATGATGGCTTCGCCGGTGGCCAGCTCGCGCGCCTTGGTCATGAAATCGCGCACGACCGGCAGGGCGACATCGGCTTCCAGCAGGGCGACGCGGACTTCGCGCAGCGCCTCGTCGACGTCCTTTTCCGACAGGACGCCGCGACCGCTCAGGCGGTCGAACAAGCCCGAAAGCCGGTCATTCAAACTGTCAAACATGAAGCCAAATCCTGTTTCGCTGGGCTTGCGCCGGCAAACAAAAAACCCCCGAGAGCGCGACGCGCCGTCGGGGAGCCTTTCGATCCTCCCGATGTCCGAAGACATATCCCGTGATCGCAAAGGTTTGTGTGCCGGGCGCGAGCGGTCGCGCCGATGTGGCGGGGCTTATGCGCTTAAAGCCCTGTAGAGTCAAGCCAGGGTCACCCTTTCGGGCAGGGGACAACGGCGCATTAAGCATTCCCGCCTATAACCATACCCAACATACGGGAAAACAGGGCGAATAAAATGGCTGAAGGCGTAGCGTTGATCATCGAGGACAGTTTGACACAGGCGCAGATCGTCGGGCGCATGGTCGCCGATAGCGACTGGGCCTATGTCGTCGCGCGCACGCTGGAGGAAGCCCAGGCCCAGCTGGTCCGCCAGCGCCCGCAACTGGTCTTCGTCGACGTCCATCTGAAAGGCGAAAACAGCCTCGAGCACCTGCAGGGCATTCGCGACCTGGTGCCCAATGCGACCATCGCCGTGATGACCGCCGGCAGCCGTGACGAAGGCGTCGACGAGACGTTGAAGGCCGCGCGCCGCGCCAATGTCGACTACGTCCTGCGCAAACCCTTCTCGCGCAAGCAGATCAACAATATCGTCGATACCGCCGAACGCGACATGACCGAAGGCCGCCGCCGCCTGCACGCCCTGATCATCGATGACAGCCCGACCGTCGTTACCCTGACGTCGCAAACCCTGCGCGACAACGGCTTCCGCATCTCGACGGCCGAGTCGATGGAAGACGCCATG
>FTKT01002869.1_pt2 | contig 10591 bp, 9 predicted proteins | sample 1658271 | NCBI WGS metagenome assembly FTKT01 (sample SAMEA3914811, study PRJEB12502) | metagenome | biome: forest; material: soil | place: Canada | collected 2011-08-04 | depth 0.3 m | reverse complement strand
GCCTCGGACTGCACGGTTTCCTTGGGCTGGATGAACGAGCCCTGCCAGCCGATCGTGCCTTGCTGCGTGCCGTTGGAGATCGGGATGTCGAAGCGGATGCCGTTGTCCTCGGCCGCGTAGTAGGCGCCCAGGATCCAGTCGATCTGGTTCTTGCCGACCGACTGCAGCTCCAGTTCGTGGCTGTAGTTCTTGTAGTGCGACCAGTTGGTGCGGTCTTCCTGCACCGACCCGCCCGTGGTGAAGCTCGTGGGCACCGATGCGCCGCCGGACTGGTCGAAGTCGCCGGAGCCCTTGAAGTCGGAGTAGCCCGCGACATAGGCCAGCGACAGGTAGTCGCTCAGGTTCCAGTCGACGCGGCTGCGGAACGTGTTGACGTCGCGGTCCAGGTAGGGCGCGACGCTGACCAGCGCCGACCAGAACTTCTCGCCCGGGCGCGGCGTCTGCATCAGGTTCATGTCGGGCGTGCCGCGATCGAGGAACTTCTCGTACGACGCGTTCCACGTGATGTCGCGCGTCGGCTTCCACACCATGCTGAGGCGGGCCGCGCTCTGGTCCTGCGAGTTGTACTTCGGGCCGCCCTGGACGAAGGTGTTCGGGTCCAGCGGGCGGAACGCGATCGGGTTGGCCGGGTGCGCCAGGTTGAACGCGGCGATCACCGGGGCGGCCGCGGCCTGCTGGTCGGCCAGCGAGATCGTGGGCGGCTTCTGGTAGTCGACGTAGCCGTCGTGCTGTTCGTGCACGAAGGCGGCGCGCAGCGCGAAGGTGTCGCTCAGCGCGAAATTGAACGCGGCGCGGGCGCCGTAGCGGTTGTAGCTGCCCAGGCCGCCTTCGACGTTGCCGTAGTTGCCCGAGGTGTCGGCCTTGGCCGTCTGCATGTTGACCGCGCCGACGGTGGAGTTGCGGCCCCACAGCGTGCCCTGCGGGCCGCGCAGCACTTCGATGTTGTCCATGTCGAACAGCAGCGCGGCGGCGCCTTCGGCGCGCGGCGCATAGATGCCGTCGACGAACAAGGCCACTTCGGGGTCGGCGTATTCGGTCTTGGCGCTGTCGTTGCCGATGCCGCGCAGCGTCATCGTGATGACGCCGTGGTCGCCTTCGGTCGTGGCCTGGAAACTGGGCACCAGGTGGACGATGTCGGCGATCGTCTGCACGTGCGCCTTGTCGATCTCGCCGGCGCTGATGGCCGTGACGGCCAGCGGCGTGCTCTGCAGCGACGTCGAGCGCTTGGTCGCCGTGACGGTAACCTCCTGCAACGTGGTATCCGACACCGCGGCGCTCGCGGCGGCGGCGGACGGCGCGGCCGTCTGCGCTTGGGCCGCAGCGGTGCCGGCGAGCATGGCCAGGACGGCCAGGTGGATCGGGGATGCGAAGGAACCCCGGAATTTCTGAGCGCGAGTAGTCACGTTGTCTCCAATATTTTGGTGGTGCGTCATGCGCCGTCTGCGCGGCGATCTCTGTCTTCTTCGGCGTCGTGCCGTCGGGCTCGTCGACGCATGGGCCGCCCTCCGGCGGCCAACGTCCACGTCCCTGTCTGGAACCGCTTGCAGCCGCACGCACGGCACGCGGCCTTGCGCACATCCCGGCGACGCATCCACGCCCGTCGAGTGTGGATTCCCGGCGTCGTGTCCGCCAGCCGCGAAGGCCGTCGAACCCCTGGAATGGATTGCATGATGCCGATCGATGACAACGCTGTCAATGAAGAAATGACAGCGTTGTCTTTTTGTCGTTATGATCCTCTATAAGAAGCGCCGAATGCGTCTACGGGAAAACGACGACATGGTCGTCAAAACGCCGAGGCGTCTGATGGCCCCTATAAACGACAGGATGCATCCGCATCGCTGCGCCGGAGACAAGACCGCATGAATCCCATCCAGCACATCCTCATCGTCGGCGGCGGCACCGCCGGCTGGCTCACCGCGGCCTTCCTGGCAAAGACGCTGGGCACGGCCGCCGGCGGCGTGCGCATCACGCTCGTCGAGTCCAGCGAGATCGGCATCATCGGCGTCGGCGAAGGCACGTTCCCGTCGATCCGCGGCACGCTCGGCGCGATCGGCCTCGACGAGGCGCGCTTCGTGCGCGAGTGCGACGCCACGTTCAAGCAAGGCGTGAAGTTCGTGGACTGGGCCCACACGCCCGGCAGCGCCGCGGCGCGTGCCTGCGACCACTACTTCCATCCGTTCAACGCCCCCAGCCAGCGCCCGGGCGCGCCCGACTTGCTGCCCTACTGGCTGCTCGGCGAGGCCACGGCGCCCGACGGCACGCCGCGCGCGTTCGCCGATGCGGTGTCGATGCAAAAGCGCGTGGCCGACGCGTCGCGCGCACCCAAGCGGGCGACCGACGGCGACTGGCTCGGGCCGATGAACTACGCGTACCACTTCGACGCCGGCAAGTTCGCCACGCTGCTGGCCACGCATGCGCAGTCGCTGGGCGTCGAGCGCGTCATCGCGACGGTGGATCGGGTGGACCTGCGCGAAGACGGCCACATCGCCGCCGTCGTCACGCGCGACCGCGGCGCGCTGACGGCCGACCTGTACGTCGATTGCACGGGCTTCCGCGCGGCGCTGATCGGCGACGCGCTGGGCGCGCCGCGCAAGCCGCTGGCCGACGTGCTGTTCGTCGATCGCGCGCTCGCGCTGCAGGTGCCCTACCCCGCGGCCGACACGACGATCCCGTCGTACACGATCGCCACAGCGCACGCGGCCGGCTGGACCTGGGACATCGGCCTGCATCGCCGCCACGGCGTCGGCTACGTCTATTCGAGCCGCCACTCCAGCGACGAGCAGGCCGAGCGCGTGCTGCGCCGCTACATTGGCCCGGCCGCCGACGGGTTGACGCCGCGCGCGCTCAAGCTCGACGTGGGCTACCGCGAGACGCAATGGGTCGGCAACTGCGTGGCCGTGGGGCTGTCGGCCGGCTTTCTCGAGCCGCTCGAGTCCTCGGGCATCGGCTTGATCGAGACCGCCGCCTACCTGATCGGCTACCTGCTGCCCGCCGACGGCAACCTGGCGCCCGCGGCGCGCCAGTTCAACGAGATGATGTGCGCGCGCTTCGAACGCGTGGTCGACTTCCTGAAGCTTCACTACGCGCTGACGCGGCGCGAGGACACCGCTTTCTGGCGCGACAACGCCGACCCGGCCTCGTGGACGCCGACGCTGCGCGACAAGCTCGCGCTGTGGCGCAGCCGGCCGCCGCACCGGCTCGATTTCGTCGTCGACCTCGAGATGTACCCGCCCTCGAGCTGGCAATACGTCCTGTACGGCATGGGGTATCCGACCGACCTCGCGCACGCCCGCCCGGCGTGGCCGCGCGCCGCCGAGGCGCGGCAGGAGTTCGCGATGATCGCGCAGGTAGCGCAGCGCGCACTTGGCGACCTGCCCGACCATCGCGCGCTGGTGGACGCGTTGTGCGCGCGCGCGGAGGCGGCCGCGCCGGTGCGCGTGCAGGCGCGCGACGCGCCGGCGGCCGCGGTCGCCGGGAGCGGCGCCTGATGGCCACGCCGGGGACGCCCACGGCGCCCGTCGCGGCCAGCACCACGATCAGCGACGTCGCGCACCAGGCCGGCGTGTCGATCAAGACGGTGTCGCGCGTGATGAACAACGAGCCCGGGGTGCGTGCGGACACGCGCACCAAGGTGCTCAAGGTGATGGCCGACCTGCGCTACCGGCCCAGCCAGTCGGCGCGCAGCCTCGCCGGCGCGCGCTCGTTCCTGATCGGCCTGCTGTACTTCGATCCCAGCGCGGCCTTCATCTCCGGCGTGCAGCAGGGCGCTACGATGCGCTGTCGCGAGGCCGGCTACCACCTGGTCGTCGAGTCGATGGACAACGACGCCGACGACCTGCGCGAACAGGTGCACCGCATGGTGTCGACGCTGCGCCCCGACGGCATGATCCTGACGCCGCCGCTGTGCGACAACCCGCACGTGCTCAAGGCGCTGCAGGAGAGCGGCACGCCGACGGTGCTGGTGTCGCCCGCGCGCCAGCGCAAGGACATGCCCAGCGTGCGCATGGACGACGTGCACGCCGCCGAGGAGATCACCAACCTGTTGCTGAGCCTGGGCCATCGCCGCATCGCGTTCATCCGCGGCGCGGCCGACCAGGCCGCCTCGGCGCTGCGCCACCAGGGCTTCGTCAATGCGATGAAGGCGGCCCGCGTCGACATCGCCCCGGAGCTGATCATCGACGGCGACTTCCGCTTCGATTCCGGCGTGGCCGCCACGCACCAGTTGCTGAAGCTGCGCCACCACCCGACCGCCGTCTTCGCGAGCAACGACGACATGGCACTCGGCGTGCTGGCCGCGGCGCAGCGCCAGGGCCTGGCGATTCCGGGCGACCTCGCGATCGTCGGCTTCGACGATTCGCCGGCCAGCAGCCTCGTCTGGCCGCCGCTGACGACGATGCGCCAGCCGACGCTCGCGATGGCGCGCACCGCCGTGGACCTGCTGGTGGGCACACCCACCGTCGAAGGCACGCCGGGCACGCGCACCACATCGGCCATCCAGCGCGTGCTGCCGCACGAGCTGATCGTGCGCGATTCCACCAGCGCTCCGGCGCGCACCGCGCGGCGTTCTCCGCGCGGTTGACGCTTGCGAGCAGGATCGCGTCGTCACCCGCTGTGCCACCGATCGCTGGAGGAAGTGTTCGAGGCACTTGAGAGTCGAAGGGAGATGATGTTCGCTTGACGGGGATTCGAACTCACGCAATCACCCGTTGCTGTTCTTCGCATCGACAGATTGGACGCCCGATACCGGACGTTCGGACCGCGCCATGCACGGACATGACCCACACGTGACGTACTTTTCAATCACGCTCGTCGCCGGGCGCGGGAAAATGCAAGGTGAAGACCGTAGAGTGGCCAGGAGCGCTCGCGACTGACACCCGACCGCGGTGCATCTCCATGATGGAACGCACGATGGCGAGCCCGAGCCCGGAGCCCGAAGCCGAGCCTCGGCGCGAAGCATCGACGCGGTAGAAGCGCTCGAAGATGAGCGCCTGGTGCTCAGGCGCGATCGGCGGCCCCTCGTTCGCGACGTGCACCATGCACGCGCCGTCCGGGCCGGCCTGCGCGGACAGGACGACGGGCGTCCCGCGCGTCGCGTGCCGTAGGGCGTTAGACACGAGATTGCTCAGGGCTCGCACGAGCATCGTCTCGTCGGCCCACACGCGGCGCGACAGCTGCGTCGGCGAGTCCATCCTGATGCGCAGGAAAACGCTGCGCTCCTCGGCCAGCAACTCGAAATAGCCCATCACGCGGGCGAGGGTCTCATCGAGATCGATCCAGTGCGCCGAGATGGCGGTATGGTTGTCTGCACGAGCGAGGAACAGCATGTTGGCCGTCATGCGCGAGATGCGCTCGTACTCCTCGACGGCGGATTCGAGCACGGCACGGTATTCCTCGGCACTGCGTGGACGTGACAGCGCGACCTGCGCCTCGCCAAGCAGGTTGCCGATCGGCGTGCGCAGGTCGTGGGCGAGCTCCGAAGAGAACGAGGACAGGCGATCGATCGCGCCTTGCAGGCGATCCAGCATGCGGTTGAACGCCACCGCCGACTCGACGAGCTCGGTCGGCGTGTCTCGTACCGACAGACGCTCTTGAAGGGCCTGAGCGTCGATGCGGGTCGCGGTCGCCCCGAAGCGCCGCGCGCTCGCGAGGATGCGGCGGGCGACCCACATGCCGATGAGGGATGCCAGCGCCGCCCCGGCCCAGAGGGCGGCTTCGAGGTCGGTCCAGGTGCGCATCCGCAGCCTGCGGGTGGCCGACGTCTCGATGCCCAGGGCGATCGTCAGTGCCTGCGCGTGAACGTGGGCGCGACTCAGGAGCAACCGGTAGTGCCGCTCATCCGGCGCCTGCCACAGTCGGGTCTCGAGTGCGAGCGACTGGCGCAGGCCTTCCAACTGGGTCATGTCCGCGTCGCGCGGCAATCCGTCGACCGCCAGCGCCTGCGTTGGGAACGCCTGCAGGGGCGCGATGTCGCCGGGCGACTTGGCGATCAGCGCTCCGCGCTCGTCGTAGACCGCCGCGCGCAGCCAGCGCGTTCGGCGGATGGTGCGATCGATGACGCCCTGCACCGCCGCCCGGTCGCCGCCCGTGGCGAGGATGTCGTCGCGGATGAATGCACTGCTCGACATCAGCAGCAGCTCGTTGTCCTCGCGCAGTTCGTGTTCGATGAACTGGTCGAGCATGCTGCCGAAGGCGAGGATGATGAGGACGGAGAACAGGGCAATCGCGAGGCTGACCTGCACCGTCATCGAGCGCCGCACCGCGGCGAACGCGCGGCGCACGACGAGCGCCGGCACGGTCACTGCGCCTGGGCGTCGAACACGTAGCCGACGCCGCGGATGGTGTGGATCAGCTTCTGCGGGAATGGATCGTCGATCTTTGCGCGCAGGCGCCGCACCGCGACATCGACCACGTTGGTGTCGCTGTCGAAGTTCATGTCCCACACATTCTCGGCGATCAGCGTACGCGAGCAGATCTCGCCCGCGTGATGCATGAAGTAGTCGAGCAGCGCGTATTCCTTGGTCGTGAGCTCGATCCTCTTGCCGGCGCGCGCGACGCGTCGGCGCAAGGGATCCACCTCGAGATCGGCGATTCGCGACGGTTGATCTCGCTGCGGCGGCGCGCGCCGCAGGATGTTCTGCACCCGGGCGAGCAGCTCGGAGAACGCGAACGGCTTGACAAGGTAGTCGTCGGCGCCGAGCTTGAGCCCTTTGACGCGATCCTCGACGCCGTCGAGCGCGCTCAGGAACAGCACGGGCGTCGGCTGGCGATCGCGCAGGCCCTTCAACACGTCCCAGCCTGCCAGGCCGGGCAGCATGACGTCCAGCAGCACGAGGTCGTACCTGCTCGTCGTCGCCAGGTGCAGGCCGTCGAAGCCGTCGCTCGCCACGTCGACGACGTAGCCCTGCTCCGACAGTCCCTTGCGGACGTAGGCGGCGGTCTTGGGTTCGTCTTCGACGATGAGGATGCGCATGGCAATTCAAGTATGCGCGCGCCTGCGCACGGGGTGATGGCAGAAGGATTTCAGAACTGTAATCCACCGGTCCGTCGCGCGTCGGCGTCGGCGGCCTAACGTGATCGCCATGACCTGGTCGACCATCGCCCCCACCGTGCTTGCGTCCTTCCTGGCCTCGATGGTCGAGTTCATCGAGGCCTTCACGATCGTGCTCGCGGTCGGAGTCACTCGTGGCTGGAAGCCCGCGCTGCTCGGCACGGCGGCCGGCCTGGCCGTCCTCGTGGCGCTGATCGCCGCGCCCGGCGTCTCGCTCGCGTCGATCCCGCTGCCGGCGCTGCAGCTGGCCGTCGGCACGCTGCTCCTGCTGTTCGGCACGCGCTGGCTGCACAAGGCCATCCTGCGTTCCGCCGGAGTGATCGCGCTGCGCGACGAGGCCGTCGCCTATTCGCGCCAGACGCAAGCCCTGCGCGCAACGGCGCCCGCCCGCTCCGCCCTCGATCCGATCGCGTTCCTCGCCAGCTTCAAGGCGGTGGTGCTCGAGGGCATCGAAGTGGTCTTCGTGGTCGTCGCGCTCGGGATGAAGCCCGGCCTGCTGCTGCCCGCGGCCTCGGGCGCGGGACTCGCGCTGCTGCTGGTCGTCGCGCTGGGCCTGGCCCTCCATCGGCCGCTAGCGAGGATTCCCGAGAACCTGCTGAAGTTCGTCGTCGGCGTGATGCTGACGGCCCTCGGAACCTATTGGGCGGGCGAAGGCATGGGCATCGCCTGGCCGGCGGGCGACGCCAGCATCCTGGCGCTCATCTTGGCGTTCCTGGGTCTCGCGGCCATTCTCGTCCAGGTCTGCGCCCGGGTCGGCCCGACGTTCAGGCCCGGCGGCTCGTCTGCGACCGTGACTGCGGCGCGGCTGGGCCTTCTGCCGTCGATCGGCCGCGAGCTGCTGGGCCTGTTCATCGACGACTTGCCCCTGGCCGCAGGCATCGCGGCCTGGGTTGGCGCCTCGACGCTGATGCAGGCGCTTCATCTCGCTGCAGCCGGCCTGGCCTGCGGTCTCTTTCCCGCGGGGCTCGCCGCCGTCCTGGCCATCAGCGCCTGGCGCCGCGCGGCGCGCTCCGCTTGAACAGGAATTGAATCCATGGAACACATCGCGATTGGACGATCGGGATTGAGATCGTCACGCATCGGCCTCGGCACCTGGGCCATCGGTGGGTGGATGTGGGGCGGCACCGACGAATCCGACTCGATCGCGACGATCCATCGCGCGATCGACCAGGGCGTGACGCTGATCGATACCGCGCCCGTCTACGGCTTCGGCCGCGCCGAGGAGATCGTCGGCAAGGCGCTGGCGACCGGCGGCTTGCGCCACAAGGTCCTGATCGCGACGAAGGGCGGGCTGGCGTGGAAGGATGGCCGCGTATATCGAGACTCGCGACCGTCGCGCATCCGCGAGGAGGTCAACGCGTCGCTGCGCCGCCTGCGCACCGACCGGATCGACCTCTACCAGTTGCACTGGCCGGATCCGAACACGATGATCGGGGACACGGCCCTCGCGCTCGAGTCGCTGCGCGCGCAGGGCAAGATCCTGGCGATCGGCGTGAGCAACTTCGTGCCTCCGCAGATGAGCGAGTTCCGCGCCTTCGCACGGCTCGACGCCGTCCAGCCGCCGTACAACCTGTTCGAGCGCGAGATCGAGCACAACGTGCTGCGCTATGCCAAGCGCACCTGCCTCGCGGTGCTTTGCTACGGCGCCTTGTGCCGCGGACTGCTCAGCGGGCGGATGACCGCGCAGACCCGGTTCGAGGGCGACGACCTGCGCAAGATCGACCCGAAGTTCCAGGGCGAGCCGTTCCTGCGCCATCTCGATGCGGTGCAGGCGCTGTCGACGCTGGCGCACGAGCGATTCGGCAAGTCGGTGCTGGCCCTGGCCATACGCTGGGTGCTCGACCAGGGGCCCACGATCGCCCTCTGGGGTGCGCGCAAGCCGGCCCAGCTCGATCCCATCGGCGAGATCGAGGGCTGGCGCATCGACGACGCCACGATGAAGGACATCGACCAGATCCTCGCCCGGTGCATCGGAGAACCGATCTCGCCGGACTTCATGGCACCGCCGGCACGTTGATGCTCCAGCCTTCGCGCACCCACCGCTTCGGCACCGCCAGTGCCGCTCGCCCATGGCAGTCGTGATGATCGTCGACGACGATCCGGTCGCCGCGGACCGGATCGCCGACGTCCTCCAGCGCGAAGGCTTCGCCGTCGCGCGTGCCGCCGTGCCCGACGACGATGCGCTTGAAGTCGCGCAGCGTCTCCGCGCTCGGCTGTACAGCCTGCGCGAACCGCGCACGCTCCAGGTCGGCGACCTGAGCGTCGACCTGACGACGCGCCAGGCCTGGCGCGGCGGGCGTTTCGTCGAGCTCTCGCCGCGCGAATTCGACTTGCTGGTCTACGTCATGCTCCGCGCCGGCGAGGTCGTCCATCGCGCGACGCTGTTCGAAGCAGTCTGGCGCTACCACCACGCGCGCTCGAGCAACGTGATCGAGGTTTACGTGGCGCGCCTGCGACGCAAGCTCGACGCACCGCCGATCATCCATACCGTGCGCGGCGTGGGCTACGTGCTGAGCGCCGAGCCGCGCTGAACTCACGCCGCGAGCCGGAACACGCTCACCACTTCGGTCAGCCGGGTCGCCTGCGCGCGCAGGCTTTCGGCGGCCGCGGCGCTCTCCTCGACGAGCGCGGCGTTCTGCTGCGTCACCTGGTCGAGCTGCGTGACGGCGCTGCCGACCTGGCCGATGCCCGAGGCCTGTTCGGCCGAGGCGTTCGATATCTCGCCCACCAGTTCGCTCACGCGGCGCGCCTGCGCGACGATCGCCTCCATCGTCGCGCCCGCCGCGTTGACCTGCTGGACGCCGGCGTCGACTCGATGCGAGCTCTGCTCGATCAGGGCCTTGATTTCCTTGGCGGCACTGGCCGAGCGCGGGGCCAGCGATCGCCCAGCAGCGCATGGCGATGACCGCCATGGACCGATCGTGTGTTCGATGAGCGACGAAATCGCCGTCCGTGCCCAAGGTGTGGGTCATGGCGACTCGTCAACCTGTCCCTGAATCGGCAACACCCTGGACTCGCAGCGCGCATGAATTTCGGGCACCACGCGCACTCGGAGCACCGCAGTGCAGACGGGGCCACGCAATCGCTTGCGCACGGCCTTCCATTGAACCGATCCAATCTGACGGAATTGAAATGTTCCCGTCACCCTGCCGTTCACCCCGCAGACCTAGAGTCCCAACAACTCGCACCTGCATCGAAACGCCTCATGTGGATCGTCAAACTCGCGCTGCGCCGGCCGTACACCTTCGTGGTGCTCGCGTTGCTGCTGCTCATCGTCGGACCGCTCGCAATCCTGCGGACGCCGACGGACATCTTCCCGAACATCGACATCCCGGTCGTCAGCGTCGTGTGGAGCTATTCGGGACTGGCGCCGCAGCAGATGGAGCAGCGCATCGTCTCGGGCTACGAGCGTGCGTTGACCACCACCGTCAACAACATCGACCACATCGAGTCGCAGTCGCTCAACGGCGTGGCGATCGTGAAGATCTTCCTGCACCAGGGTGCCAGCATCGAGCAGGCGCTGTCCGAGATCGGCGCCGAATC
>FTKT01002737.1_pt3 | contig 10602 bp, 9 predicted proteins | sample 1658271 | NCBI WGS metagenome assembly FTKT01 (sample SAMEA3914811, study PRJEB12502) | metagenome | biome: forest; material: soil | place: Canada | collected 2011-08-04 | depth 0.3 m | reverse complement strand
CCCGCGATGCCGCCGAAGCGGCCGAACCCCAGCATCCACGACACGCCCGTGGCGCGTCCCGCGGTCGGATAGAACGCCGCGGCCAGCGCCGGCAGCGACGACTGCGCGGTGTTCATGAACGCGCCGCCCAGGAACACGACCACCACCAGGCCGCCCACGTTGCCCGCGGCCTGGCCGATCAGCCAGATCAGGGCCGCCGTGACCAGGTAGCCGAGCGCGATGATCTTGTTGCCGTTGAAGCGGTCCATCAGCCAGCCGAACAGCACCGCGCCGCAGCCGCCCAGCGGGAACAGCGCGGCGATCAGCGTGGCCGAGCGCGGCTCGACGCCCGCGTCCTTGAACAGGATCGGCATCCAGTTGATCAGCGCGTAGAAGATCACCAGGCCCATGAAATAGGTGAGCCACAGCATCACCGAGCCCACCAGGTACTGGCGCGACAGCACCAGCGCGATGCCCGCCTTGCCGGTGCTCGACGGCCGCGATTCGGAGAGGCTGAACGACGGTGCCGACGCCGCGCTCGCCGAGACGCGGGCCAGCGTCGCGCGGATCTTTTCCACCGGCCGCGCGCGCGCCACCATGAAGCGCACCGATTCCGGCAGCATCGCCAGCATCGCCAGCGCGAGCACCAGCGGCGCGATGCCGCCCAGCGCGAGCACGCTGCGCCAGCCGAACTGCGGGATCAGCCACGCGGCCAGGAAGCCGCCGAACGCGGCACCCAGCGGGAAGCCGCAGAACATCGCGTTGGTGAGCGTGGCACGCAGCCGGTCGGGGCAGTACTCGCTCATCAGCGTCACCGCGTTGGGCATGGCGGCGCCCAGGCCCAGACCGGTGAGGAAGCGCAGCGCGGTGAGCTGCTCCAGCGACTGCGCGAACGACGAGCCCAGGCAGGCGACGCCGAAGACCAGCACCGACGCCACCAGCAGCATCTTGCGGCCCAGCCAGTCGGCCAGGGGCCCGGACGACAGCGCGCCGAAGGCCAGACCGAACAGCGCCGCGCTGAGCACAGGCGCCAGCGCGGGCCTGGTGACGCCCCACTCCTTGAGCAGCGACGGCGCGATGAAGCCGATGGCCGCCGTGTCGAAGCCGTCCAGCAGCACGATCACGAAGCACAGCCCGAAGATCATCCACTGGAAGCCGGAGAACCGGTGTTCGTTGAGGAACGACTGGACGTCGACGCTCTGGCGGTCTTGCATGGCTTGTCTCTCGCTTCGTTGTGGCCGCCGTTGCGGCGGTAGTCGGATTCTGGCGGAGTGTCCATGCGCGCGCGCAAGGGAGCGTGCGGGCTTTCCCTGGAATGTTCGTTATGTCCAAGCGTTGGGCGGGGATGTGCAGTCGATTCAGGCCGTCGCGGCAATGTCGCCACATCCTGCGAGAATCGGCGGGGGGCTATGAAACGAGGGGCAGTCGCGGTGCTGGACGAGGAATTGCGTTCGCTGGACGCCGCCGTCGAAGAGATCGGCGGGGCGGCGCTGTCGGCGATCCAGGAGGCGGCCCGCCGGATGCGCGAGCACGACGAGCGCGAGCGGCTGATGTGGCTGTCCCCGCTGCTGGGGCGCGCGCTCGCGTTCCACCGCCAATACGATGCCGCGGAGGCGGTGGCCAAGGACGCGCTGTCGCACTTCCGCCAGGTGGGCTCCGTGCGCGGGCAGACCATGGCGCTCATCGTGCACGGCCTGGTCCACGTCATGCAGGGGCGGTCGGCGCCCGCGCTGGACGCCGTGGTGCGGGCCAACGCCCTGGCCAGGGCGGCGGGCGAGCTGTCGCTGCTGGCGCGCGCCGCCAACATCCGTGCGATCGCGTTGATGGACTTCGGGCTGGCGTCCGAAGCCACGCAGGTGCTCGACGAGGCCATCGGCCTGACCGCGCGGCATCCCGAGGAGCCGGCCACGCTGCGCCTGCGCTCGAACATGAGCTGGATCCTGGCCCGCACGGCCATCGACGCCCGCGAGCGCAACGCCTCCGAGGCGACGTGGAAGCCGCTGGCCCAGCGAGCCGTGGCGATGGCCGAGAGCGCCGCCAAGGCCTGGGTCGCGCGAGGCAACCTGCGCGAGGCCCAGGAGGCCAGCGATTGCCTGGCCCTGTCCCACGTCGCGCTCGGGGAGCCCCAGCAGGCCCACGCCGAACTCGACGCCGGCAACCAGCGGCTGCGGCTGGAGATCCCGGCCCTGTCCGTCGTCCCGTTCCATGCCATCCGCGCCCGGGCCTACCTGCAGGCGAACGAGACGCGGCAGGCGATGCGCGCCATCGAGCAAGGCATCGCGATGGCCGAGCAGCACGACGGCCCGATCAACGTGGAGGAACTCTGGCGCCTGAAATCCGCCGTGCACGAGGCGCAGGGCGAGCCGGTGCAGGCGCTGGCGGCCTACCGGCGCTTCCACGAGCTGCACGAGCGCCAGGTGCTGCAGCGCGTGGAACGCATGCAGCTCGAGGCGCGCCACGACGCCCTGACCGGGCTGGCCAATCGCCGCCGCTTCGACGAATACCTCGCCGGGGTGCTGCCGCGCGTCGGCGCCGAGGCGCCCGTCTGCCTCGCGCTGATCGACGTCGACTTCTTCAAGGCCATCAACGACCGCTTCGGCCACCCCATCGGCGACGCCGCCCTGCGCTGGGTCGCCTCGGAGATGCAGGCCTTGAGCCGCCACACCGACCTGCCCGTCCGCCTGGGCGGCGACGAGTTCGCGTTCGTGCTGTCGGCGCCGCTGCCCCACGCCCACGGGATCTGCGAACGCCTGCGCGCCGCCATGTCCACGTGCCCCGGCGAGCTGCCGCGCGACATGGCGATGACGCTGAGCATCGGCATCGCCGAGACCAGTTCGCCGTGCGCGGAACATGAGCTGATCCAGCGGGCGGACCTGGCGCTTTACGGCGTCAAGAGCCAGGGGCGCGACGGCGTGGGGGTGGCCGTGGCCTCGTGAGGGCGTCCTGGGAACGCAGTCTCCGGCGACCCGGGAGTTCCGGCCCCGACAGTCCGCAAAGTTCGCTGGCGCACAGACGTCGAGCATCTCCACGCGCACCGTCCACGGATGACTTCCATCCAGGACGCGATCCTTCCAGCCGATCCTCCTGCCGCACCGGCGCCAGACGCACTGGATCGCATCGACGCGTACTGGCGCGCCGCGAACTACCTGTCCGTCGGCCAGATCTACCTTTGCGACAACCCGTTGCTGAAGCGCCCGCTGGCGCCGGCCGACATCAAGTACATGCTGCTGGGCCACTGGGGAACGACGCCCGGCCAGAACTTCATCTATGTCCACCTGAACCGCGCCATCGTCGAGCACGACCTGGACATGATCTACATCTCCGGGCCGGGGCACGGCGGCCCCGCGGTCGTGGCGAACACCTACCTGGAAGGCAGCTACAGCGAGGTCTATCCGGAGATCGGCCGCGACGAGAGCGGACTGCAGAAGCTGTTCCTGCAGTTCTCGTTTCCGGGCGGCATCCCCAGCCATGCCTCGCCGGAGTGCCCGGGCTCGATCCACGAGGGCGGCGAGCTGGGCTACTCGCTCAGCCATGCGTTCGGTGCCGTGTTCGACAACCCGGACCTCATCGCGGCGTGCGTGGTCGGAGACGGCGAGGCCGAGACCGGGCCACTGGCCACGGCCTGGCATTCGAACAAGTTCCTCGATCCCGCCACCGACGGCGCGGTGCTGCCGATCCTTCACCTGAACGGCTACAAGATCGCGAACCCGACGGTGCTGGCGCGCATCCCGCGCGAGGAGCTCGACCAACTGCTGCGCGGCTATGGCTGGGCGCCGATCTTCGTCGAAGGCCACGAGCCACGCCTGATGCACGCGGCGATGGCGGCGGCGCTCGACGCGGCGGTGAGCCAGATCCGCGACCACCAGGCCGCGGCGAGGCGGCGCGGCGTCACGCGGCGGCCGTGCTGGCCGATGATCGTGCTCGCGTCGCCCAAGGGCTGGACGGGACCCAGGGAGGTCGACGGGTTGAAGATCGAGGGCACGTTCCGGTCGCACCAGGTGCCGATCTCGGATCCCGCGCGACATCCCGCGCACCTGAAGCTCGTCGAGGACTGGCTCCTGAGCTACCGGCCGGATGAACTGTTCGACGCGCAGGGCCGGCTGATCGAGGCGCTTGCCGGCCTGGCGCCGGTGGGCGCGCGCCGCATGGGCTCGAACCCGCATGCGAACGGCGGCAAGCTGCTGCGCGAGCTGCGCCTTCCGCGATTCCAGGACTACGCGTTCGCGGTTCCGGCGCCGGGCGTCGCGGGACCCGGCGACACCCGGATCTTCGGCGCCTTCCTGCGCGACATCGCGCGGCTCAACGAGACGAATCGCAACTTCCGCGTCTTCGGGCCCGACGAGACCTTGTCGAACGGCCTGGGCAACGTGTTCGAGGCGACGTCCAGGCAATGGGATGCGCAGACCGTCGCCGGCGACGAATGGCTCGCGCCCTCGGGTCGCGTCATGGAGATGCTCAGCGAGCACCAGTGCGAGGGCTGGCTCGAGGGCTACCTGCTGACCGGGCGTCACGGCCTGCTCAACTGCTACGAGGCCTTCATCCACATCGTCGACTCGATGTTCAACCAGCACGCCAAGTGGCTGAAGGTCTGTCGCGGACTGGCATGGCGGCGCTGCATCGCCTCGCTCAACATCCTGCTCACGTCGCACGTCTGGCGCCAGGACCACAACGGCTTCACCCACCAGGACCCCGGCTTCATCGACCACGTGGCGAACAAGAAGGCGGAGATCGTGCGCGTGTACCTGCCGCCGGACGCGAACTGCCTGCTGTCCGTCATGGATCATTGCCTGCGCAGCCACGACTACGTGAACGTCGTCGTGGCCGGCAAGCATCCCTCGCCGCAATGGCTGTCCATGGACGAGGCCGTCGCGCATTGCACCAAGGGCATCGGGGTCTGGGACTGGGCGAGCGACCATCACGACACCTGTCCGGACGTCGTGATGGCCTGCTGCGGCGACGTGCCGACGCTCGAGACCCTGGCGGCGGTGTCCATCCTGCGCGAGCACATCCCCGGCTTGCGGATCCGCGTCGTCAACGTCGTCGACCTCATGAAGCTGCAGTCGCCGTCGCAACATCCGCACGGCTTGAGCGATGCGGAGTTCGACGCGATCTTCACCTGCGACAAGCCCGTGATCTTCGCGTTCCATGCCTATCCGGCGCTGATCCACAAGCTGACTTACAGACGCGGGAACCATGCCCGCTTCCACGTGCACGGCTACAAGGAGGAAGGCACGATCACCACGCCGTTCGACATGACCGTGCTCAACGAACTCGATCGGTTCCACCTCGCCATCGACGCGGTCTCCCACCTGCCCCGGACGGGCGAGGCAGGGATCGCGCTGATACCGCTGCTGAGCGAGAAGCTCGTGCAACACCACCGGTACATCCGCAGGCATGGCCGGGACATGCCGGAGATCCGTCACTGGCAATGGGAAGCGCGCCACGCCGCCGCGAGCCCCGGTTGAGCGCGCGTGGGCGACGCGCTCCTGGTCTTCAACGCGGGCTCGACCAGCCTGAAGTTCGCGGCCTACGGCATCGACGAAACGCGCGCGCCGCTGCCGGACGTCTCGGGCAGCGTGGAAGGCCTCCAGGGCGCCGCCCGATTCGCGGTCGAAAGCGCGACCGGGCAATCGCTGGCGACGCACGAATGGCCGAAGGGACATCCGATCGACCACGACGCGGCCCTGCGCTTCGCCGTCGCGTGGCTTCGGGGCCACCTGTCCGGGGCCAGGATCGTCGCGGCCGGGCATCGCATGATGCTGGGCGGCCCGCGCCACGCGGGGCCCGTTCGGATCGATGCCCAGGTACTGGAGACGCTGGAGGCGCAGTCGGCCATGGAGCCGTCCCACCAGCCCTTCAACGTGCGAGGCGCACGCGCGGTCGCGGCCTTGATGCCCGGGTTGCCGCAGGTCGCCTGCTTCGACTCGTCCTTCCATCGGACGATGCCCGAGGCGGCGCGCACCTATGCGCTGCCCGGCGACGTGCGCGGCGCCGGCATCCGCCATCGGGGGTACCACGGGCTGTCCTACGAGTACGTCAGCGGGCGCATGCGCGAACTCGCGCCGGCGGCGCGCCGGGTCATCGTCGCGCATCTCGGCGGCGGCTCCAGCCTGTGCGCGATGCTCGATGGCCGCAGCATCGAGACCACCATGGGTCTCTCCGGGCTCTCGGGGTTGCCGATGGCCACGCGCTCCGGAGACATTCCGCCGGATGTGTTGTTGTACCTGCTCCGAAGCGGCCAGTTCGACATCGCGTCGGTGGAGAAGATGCTGTACGAGCGCAGCGGCCTGCTCGGGCTGTCCGGCATCAGCGGCGACATGCGCGTGCTGCAGGACAGCCAGGAGCCCGGCGCGATTTGTGCCGTCAGGCAGTTCGCCTATGCGATGACGAAATACATCGGAGCGTATGCCGCGGTGCTGGATGGGCTCGACGCCCTGGTCCTCACCGGCGGCATCGGAGAGCATTCGCACCAGGTGCGCGCCGCGCTGTGCCGGCAGCTCGCGAGCCTGGGCGTCGTGCTGGACGAGGAGGCCAACCGGTCGGGCAGCGCGGTGATCTCCGCGCCGCAGAGCCGGGTCTCGATCCGCGTCATCGCGACGAACGAGGCGCTGGTCATCGCTCGCCACACACTGGCGCTCCTGGACAACGCGGCGGAGGGGCGATGACGTTGCTCAAGCCTCGATGATGACCTTCAGCGCCTTCGTGTCCGCGGCGCGGCCGAAGGTCTCGTAGGCATCGAGGATCCTGTCGAACTTGAAACGGTGCGTGATCAGCTTGCCGGCATCGATGCGCGCCGAGCGAACCGTCTTGAGCAGCATCGGGATGGTCACCGTGTCGACCAGGCGAGTCGTGATCGTGATGTTCTTCGACCAGAGCGTCTCCAGGTGCAGGTCGGCCTTGACGCCATGCACGCCGATGTTGGCGATCGTGCCGCCCGCGGCGACGATGTCCTGGCAGATCTCGAAGGTCGCCGGGATGCCGACGGCCTCGATCGCCGTGTCGACGCCGCGCCCACCGGTCAACGCCATCACCTGCGCGGCCGCGTCGCCGGTGCCGCTGTTGACGGTGTCCGTCGCGCCGAATTGCCTGCCGACCGCCAGGCGGTTGTCGTCGAGGTCGACCATGATGATCTGTGCCGGCGAATAGAGCTGCGCGGTCAGCAGCGCGGCCAGTCCGATGGGGCCCGAGCCGACGATCGCGACGCTTGATCCCGGCGCCACCTTGCCGTTGAGCACGCCGCATTCGAAGCCGGTAGGCAGGATGTCGCTGAGCATCACCAAGGCCTCTTCATCGGCGCCGGCGGGAATGGGATGGAGGCTCGTGTCGGCGTGCGGGATGCGCACGTACTCGGCCTGCGTGCCGTCGATGGTGTTGCCCAGGATCCAGCCGCCGGTCGTGCAGTGCGAGGTCATGCCCTTGCGGCACGGCTCGCAGCGGCCGCAGGCGCTGATGCACGAGATGAGCACGTGGTCGCCCGGCTTGAAGGTGCTGACTGCCGCGCCGACCGAGTCGACGATGCCGACGCCCTCATGGCCGAGGATGGTCCCCGGCTTGCACGTGGCCACGTCGCCCTTGAGGATGTGGAGGTCGGTGCCGCAGATCGTGGTGCGCGTGATGCGCACGATGGCGTCGCCCGGCCCGGCCAGCTGCGGCTTCGGGCGGTCCTCGACGTTCTTGCGGCCGGGGCCGTTGTAGATGAAGGCTTGCATGTCGATGTCCTGGTTGGATCAAGAGGTCGCGATCGAGGAAGACAAGGGCACAGGGCTCGCGTTTCGGCCGACACGGCGGCGTTGAGCTGCACGGTCAGGCCGGCGCGTGGAAGTCGCCGGTGCGCACCAGCTTCTTGTTCACGAACTCCTGGATGCCCATGTCGCCCAGTTCGCGGCCGTAGCCCGAGTTCTTGATGCCACCGAACGGCAGCTCGGCATCGCTCCAGTGGATGTTGTTGATGAACATCATCCCGGTATCGACCTGGCTCGCGACACGCTTGCCGCGGGCGAGGTCCTTCGTGAAGACCGAGCCGCCGAGGCCGAAGTCGGAGTTGTTGGCCAGCGCGATGGCCTGCGCCTCGTCCTTGACGCGATGGAACGAGGCCACCGGGCCGAAGAACTCGTCGCGGAACGCGGGGTTTTCCGGGCGGATGTCGGTGAGGATCGTCGCCTCCATGAACGAGCCGGGGCGATCGATGCGCCTGCCGCCCATCAACAGCCGGGCACCGTTCTCCACGGCCGCGTCGACCTGCCTGAGCAGCTGCAGCAGTGCGGCCTCCGACGACAACGGGCCGTGCGTCGTCCGCTTGTCCATCGGATCGCCCACCTGCAGCTGCGACAAGGCGTCCATGAACTTGTCGAGGAACCTGTCGGCGATGCCCTCCTGCACGATGAAGCGCTTGGCCGCGCAGCAGGTCTGGCCCGCGTTGTACATGCGGCCCCAGACGGCCCAGGGAATCGTGCGCTCAAGGTCGGCATCGTCGAGCACGATGAACGCGTCGCTGCCGCCCAGCTCCATCGACGTCTTCTTCAGCGCCTTGCCCGCGCGCGCGGCGATGCTGCGCCCGGCCTCGACGCTGCCGGTGAGCGCGACGCCCCGGATGCGCGGATCGTCGATCACCTGGTTGGCCTGCTCGTGCGAGATCAGCAGGTTCGTGTACGCGCCCGCCGGCGCGCCGGCGTCGAGCAGCAGCTGCTCGAAGGCGATGGCGCATTGCGGCACGCAGGCCGCGTGCTTGACCACCAGCACGTTGCCGGCCATCAGCTGCGGCCCGGCCACGCGCGCGAGCTGGTAGTACGGGAAGTTCCAGGGCTCGACGCAGAACAGCACGCCCAGGGGGCTGCTCTCCACATGCGCTTCGCCGTGCTCGGGATGCAGCTTCACGGGCGCGAGGAAGGCCTCGCCGTGCTGCGCGTAGTACGAGAGGATGTCGGCGCTGAAGACGACCTCGCCGCGCGCTTCCTCGATGCGCTTTCCCATCTCGAGCGTCTCCAGGCCCGCGAGCCGGTCGACGTGGGAACGCAGCAGCACGGCGGCGCGGCTGAGCACGGCTGCGCGCTCGGAGAGCGACGTGTCCTTCCAGCTCTGGAAGCAGGTCTGGGCCGTGGCGAGGGCATGCTGCAGCTGGGCCGTGCTCAGGTGCTCGAAGCTCTTGACCAGCTTGCCGGTGTTCGGGTTGACGCTTTGGTAGGACATGCAATTCCTCGATGTGGCGACGGGACGCGCCCGCGCAGAAAGGCGGTGGGCGAATGCGACGGCCTCACGGTGCGCCGGCCTGTCACCCGGGTCTGTACGTTGGCAGACGCAGGGACGTATCGAAGTGCAAAGCGCTTGCCGAACGCGAGTACGTCATCGCGGCGGACGGCGTCATCGGCCACGTGGCCGACGTCTTCTTCGACGACGTCCGATGGCCTGCGACCCCGGCTGCCGGGACTGAGCGGGTTGCCCGGCGGGAGACCGGCGGCGGTGTGCTGCCGCACAGACCGCCGCCGCCGCGGCGTCCATGCTGACCCGGATGCGGCGCCGCCTTTCGCGCCACGCCTTTCGGGAGTTCAGCCATGCCGCTCAGCCACGCCGTCGCCTGGATCGGTCACCTCGATGTGCACGTGCTCCAGTTCGATGCACAGCAATCCGTCGATCAGCGCGTGAAGCAACGCGTGCACTTCACGCGCCAGCACGGCAATCTGGTGCGCGGCCAGCATGAGTTCTTCGGCGAGGTCTGCGAGGCGCTCGTCGGGATCCGGTCCGTCCTGGTCGTGGGTCATCACGAGCCCCAGACGGCGTTCCGCCAATATGTCTCGAAGCATCGTCCCGCACTGGCATTGCACGTCGTCGGCTGGGAGACCATCGACCATCCGACCGAGGCCGAGGTGCTGAAGCTGGCGCGCGCGTTCTTCGCGCAGCAGGGCAAGATGGTCGCGACGCCGCGCCATCCGTGATCGGCCTCAGCCTGCCCAGAAGGTCGCCGCCTCGCCGACTCGACGCAGCAACAATGATTCGCAGGCCTCCAGGTCGCCCGCACGGCGTGCCTTGAGCCAGCGGCGGGCGAGCTTGATGTCGGCGCTTCCTTCGTCGTCCTCGAGCGCCTCGAGGCCGGATCGATGTTCGCTGCCGGCCTGGGCCACCGCGAACATGAGGTACCGCTCAGCTGTGCGCCCGACAACTCGCCGGCTTCAGCCGCACGCCCCCACGTACCCGCACGACGTGCAGAAATCGCACCCGTCCTTGTGGATCATCGTGGCGTTGCCGCACTCGGGGCACGGCTTGCCGGCCTGCGGCGCGAGCTGGCCGGTGGCGCGCGGCGCGGGCGGCTCCAGCAGGCCCATCGCGCCCAGCGGGAAGCCTTCCTCGTCCAGCACGCCCAGCATCGCGTAGCGGTGGATCATCAGGCGCGCGACGTAGGCGACCGTCGACGGCCACACCTGCTGGCGCTTCTGGCCCGGCAGCGGCGCCATGAAGTGGCCCAACGGCTCGCCGACGTTGAGCAGCTTGCGCAGCTTCATGCCGATCCAGGCCGGATCGATCACGCGCATGTCGAGCGACAGCAGGCGCGCGAGGCCGTCGAGGGCGCGCGGGTAGTTGCCCGAGAAGCCCACCGCGCACGGGCGCGTGACGAGCGTGGGCGCGGCGCCC
>FTKT01000390.1_pt4 | contig 10605 bp, 11 predicted proteins | sample 1658271 | NCBI WGS metagenome assembly FTKT01 (sample SAMEA3914811, study PRJEB12502) | metagenome | biome: forest; material: soil | place: Canada | collected 2011-08-04 | depth 0.3 m | reverse complement strand
GCCGCCGCCGTCATCGTGCTGATCGGCATCAATGACCTGGGTCACGCCGGTGGTCCGGGCTCGCCCGAGTTCGAATCGGCCGACGACATGATCGCGGGCTTGAGCCAACTGGCCGCGCGCGCCCACGATCGCGGCCTGCACGCCTATGTCGCCACGCTGACGCCTTTCACCGGGACGGTCTTCGCCAACTACTACAGCGACGAAAAGGAAGCGCGGCGCCAGGCGATCAATGCGTGGATCCGGCATCAAACCGTGTTCGACGGTGTGATCGACTTCGACAAGGTCCTGGACGATCCGTCCGCGCCCGGCCATTTGCCCGCAGCCTTCGACCATGGTGACCATCTACACCCCAGCATGGCTGGGCTGTCGGCCATGGCCAATGCCGTCCCGCTCGATCTGTTTGCCTGGGCTAAGCCAGTGTCAGCGCCTTCGCATAGCGTAACCCGTCACCGCTGAATTCGAAACTCAGCGCGATGAATTCGACGCCGGCCGCGCGGGCCGCGTCATAGGCCCGGCCGAAACCCGGATCGCAGTCGCGGGCGATATCGAAACGGTGGACGTCGTGCCTCTGCACGCAGAACACCACCACGGCGCGAAAGCCCGAGCGCACCATCTCGATCAGTTCATGCAGGTGTTTGGCGCCGCGCAAGGTGACGCAATCGGGAAACTCGGCCACGCCCTCCTGCCGCGAAAAGTGGACGTTCTTGACCTCGACATAGGCGTTGGACCGATCCGGGTGGCCGCTGGCCAGGATATCGATGCGGGAATTGATCCCGTACTTCACTTCGGGCGTCAGGACGGTATAGCCGTGCAGGGCAGGGATCAGCCCGTCGGTAATGGCTTTCATCACGACGCGATTGGGCCATTGGGTGTTGACGCCGACCCAGATCCCGCGTTCCTGCAAGGCTTCCAGGCGATATTGCAGCTTCTTTTTTGGGTCGTTCAGGTGCGTCAGTAACGCAGGCGTGCCCGGTGTCAGCAGACCCAGCATCTTGCCCGGGTTTGGCACGTGTGCTGTAATGATTTCCCCCGTATCCAGTTCGATATCGGCGAAGAATCGCTTGTACCGCGTCTGTAAATGTCCGGCCTTCAAGCCGCTCATTGCGATCACGCGATTCTGCACCACCGGAGACTTTCCATGACGACTGCCGCCAATCCCACCGCCGCGATTATCATCATAGGCGACGAGATACTGTCGGGGCGTACCATCGACACCAATGTCAACACAATCGCCAAATTCCTGGCGGCGCTGGGTGTCGACCTGATGGAAGTGCGCATGGTGCACGACATCGAAGCCCAGATCGTCGACGCGGTGAACACCTTGCGCGCCGCCTATACCTACGTCTTCACGACCGGCGGCATCGGGCCTACCCACGATGACATCACCGCCGACTGCATCGCGGCCGCCTTCGGCGTGACGATAGGCGAACACCCCGAAGCCCTGGCCCTGCTCGAAGACCGTGCCCGCCGCATGGGCTACGAATTGAATATCAATAGCCGGCGCATGTCGCGCATCCCCGACACCGCCTCGCTGATCAAGAATCCCGTCTCTGCGGCCCCGGGCTTCCAGATCGGCAATGTCTTCGTCATGGCCGGCGTCCCCAAGATCATGACCGCCATGCTCGACGACGTCGCCCCGCGGCTGCAAACCGGCCGGCGGACCCTGTCGCGCACCGTAAAGCTGGCCTATGTCGGCGAAAGCTGGGCGGCCGACGTGCTGCGCGATATCGATGCGCGTTATCCCGACGTCTCGCTGGGCTCATACCCCTATGGTCTGATTCAGGGCGAGTTCGGCACGCACCTCGTCCTGCGCGGCCAGAACGAGGACAGCCTGAACGATGCGGTCAAGATGTTGAAATCGGCGCTGGAACCCATCGTCGCCGAAGGCCGCACGCGCAACGCGCTGGCGGCCATGGAAGAGATCGCCGCTTAATTTTTCGAAAGTGTACGTATGAAGTTTGCAGTGGCGGGCCTGACCCTGGCTCTAGGTTTTGTGTCGGCGGCCGCCGGCGCGCAGGCGGTGAAACCGCGGATGCCCGTGCCGGTTCAGGCACCGGTCCCGGCGCCTCCGTCGCCGCTCAGTCCGGAAGACCAGGCCGCGATCCTGCGCGACGCCGCCCTGAAATCCAACGCCGCCTATGACTGGGTCGCCGAACTCACGACGCGTTTCGGCGCGCGGTCGGCCGGCGGCCCCAACGAAAAGGCCGCCGCCGAGTGGGCCGTCGCCAAGCTGAAGGCCATGGGTTTCGAAAACGCCCATATCGAAACGTTTCCGCTGCAGATCTGGAAGCGCGGCCCCGAAAGCCTGGAAATTACCGGCCCGTTCCCGCAAAAGCTGGTCGGCGTCTCGCTCGGCGGCGCCTCGGCCAGCCCGGCCGGCGGCATCGAAGCCGAAGCCGCCCTGTTCGATACCTGGCAGCAATTCCTCGAGTCCAAGGCCGACCTGACCGGCAAGATCGTCGTCATCCTGCAACCCATGCCGCATGATTCGGCCGGTGACGGTTACGGGCGCATGTCCGGCCCCATCCGCTGGGCCGGCCCGGCCATGGCGCAAAAACGCGGCGCGGTCGGCTTCGTCATGCGCTCGCTGTCGACCGACGATCATCGCTTCCCGCACGCCGGCGCGTCGGACTGGTCCGACAACAAGGGCATTCCGGCCATGGCCATATCGGCCCCCGACGCCAGCCAGCTCTTCCGCATCGAGCATATGCCCGGCGCCGGTCCCGTGCGCCTGCGGCTGAACACCCAACCGCAATTCCTCGGCGTCGGCACCTCTCAGAACGTCGTCGCCGAAATCAAGGGCTCGCAGCATCCTGAACAGATCGTGGTCGTCGGCGGCCACCTCGACAGCTGGGATCTCGGCACCGGGGCCATCGACGACGGCGTCGGCACGGCCATCGCGCTGGGTGCCGCCAAGAGCATCCTCGACCAGCCCCTGCGTCCCAAGCGGACCATCCGCCTGGTGTTGTGGGGCTCCGAAGAAGTCTCGCAACCCGAAGGCTTCGGTACCGGCGGCGATAACTATGCCAAGTTCCACGCCGCCGAAGCGCCCAATCACGTCCTGGCCATGGAAGCCGATTTCGGCGCCGACAAGGTCTATCGCGCCCAGCTGCCGGCGACCGACGATGCGACCTTCGCCGCCAGGATGGCCGTGCTGCTCAATCCGTTGGGCGCCTATATCAATGCCACGCCCTCGACCGGGGGCGATTCCGACACCGACCAGCTTCATGCCGAGGGCGTACCCTGCCTGCTGCTCGACCAGGACGGCTACGACTACTTCAACACCCACCACACACCCGACGACGTGCTGGACCGCATCAACCGCGAAAACCTCAACCAGGTGGTCGCGGCCTGGGCCGGCACCTTGTGGATGGTCGCGGGCTCGGACGTGACCTTCACACGCCCTGCCGTTCAACCGGCAGCCAAGTAACTAACCTTTGACGCGCCGGAGCAAATCGGGCAAAACCCGGCCCCTGCCTCAGCTGCGCCCGTGGCGAAATTGGTAGACGCTACGGACTTAAAATCCGTCGGGAGCAATCCCATGCCGGTTCGACCCCGGCCGGGCGCACCAGGGGGCAAGCCTCCTGGACCCGCTATTGACGCACCATCTTCAGGTGGGAAGGTGTTTGGCTTCGGGGATGCCCCCAGGCAGTCGGCAATTTCGATATTTCCCAAGACCCGTTTTCGGCCGGCGCGGGTAAAAAACAAAGTCCGACCTGAGCCGCATCAACCCCCGGCATTTCGGTAATGACAACCCATCATCACATGGCTAACGTTTTCCTGAGGCGGTTTGACCGCGTCGAGGGGACTGGGGAATGGACGGCCAGCCGGACGGCATCGAATATCTGACCGAGCGCCAGAAGCAGGTGCTGCGCATGATCGCGCGGCATATGCAGGAAAAGGAAATCGCCCGCGAACTGAAGATCAGCGTGCCGACCGTCAAGGATCATGCCGCGATGGCGCGGCGGCATCTGGGCGTCGATACCACGCGCCGTGCCGCCTTGATCCTGGCTGACTTCGAAACCGCGACTATACCCGGCGTAGGGTATGCGCCAGGCACAGTCGCCAAGGTGCCTGGGGATGGGCCAGTCTTGGGGCATGAAACGAGCCCAAGACCTTCCCCCAAAACAAGACTTTCTCCCGAACGACGCCTACATGCTGATCAGCTTCGACGAGCTGGAAACAGCCTGGCGGATGATGACGGCGCCGGACAAGCTGAAGCACCTCGACGCCACGATATCGGCGGTTCGCCGGCTGAATCAGCTGTATGGCCCGCAGAAGGCGCTGTACCACATGATATCCGCCACGGCCTGGCTGACGGCAGACGATCGCGTGGGGGAATTGGGGATCGATTCAGACAATGGCTGAAAGACCTGCCTGTCGTCGCCTGGATCGGTCTGGTCGTCGGGGTTGCCGTGTTGAGCGTGGTCTGCGTGGCCGTGTTCTTCTCGCTGCTCCTCGGCTGCCTCGAGGTGATGCACCAGGTTAGCCACTATTACGGATGGCAAAACTAGGAGCCCAAAATGAAACGAGCGGACATGGTGCGCTTCGGCGCCCAGACACTTTTCGAAACCGAGAACGCGATCGACATCGCCCTGCATCAGTCGGCGAACCTGATCGGTGAACTGACGCGCATGCGGCTTGATGCCAATGTCTCGGCCGTCGTTGGCCAGGACGCGATGGCGTCGGCCGCCGCCGTGGTCGTCAAGTTGACCGAAGCGCGCGAGGCGCTGGTCCGGACGCACCGGGACCTGGACGAGGTGAAAATCCAGATCGGTTGCCGTACCGTCGCGGTCGGGACCGGCCTGGGCAAGCCTGAAAAGGATTCATCCTCTTCGACGACCGGGCACCTGATCGACGCCGGCGAAACCGCCTGAGGCGCCTTATGCACTACTACGCCTGGGCTATTATCGGTGACGTGCTGGCCCTGTTGTTATGTCCTTACGCATTGATACGCGGTGGCTTCGCTGAACGCAGCGGGGCCGCCGTTATCGGCATTGGCTGGATCGTGACCATCCTGCTGCAGAGCGCGATACCGGGGCCGAACCTGGCGATCTTCCTCGTCGACCTGGCGGCGATGATCCTGCTGCTGCTGATTTCCATCCGCGTGCGCAAGATCTGGACGCTGTTCGCCGCCGCCTTCCAATTCAATGCGGTCGCCGTGCACGTCGTCTCGCACTTTTTCCCGCAGGTCGGCGTGGTCAGCATCATCACCTTTATCGAGTTCTGGGGCGGCTACGGCCTTCTGGCTGCGCTGGGCGCCGGCATGATCAGCGTCGAGGTCGAACGCGCGCGATCAAGGCTGGAGCGAGATGCGTTTTGGTAGACTCAAAACGCCGCTCCAGCTTTTTGTTTTGCATCATGTTTTCCCAAAAAGTGGCATCCACTTTTTGGCATGATGCTCTAGCCTAGTACTACAGTTGCATATGTTGGGAAATCATGATTCCGTTCCGTCGTTTGCAATGAATGGAGGCGGTCGTGAGTGTAGCAGACTGGGCGGGCATTGGCTCCAATTGGCGGGACGAGCTGGCCGAATTGAAGCGCATGATTTTGCCCGGACTTAAGCGATCGGAGCAGCGTATATCGGCCGGGGCATTCATCGATGGACTTTTGTCCCGAGCGGAACGCAAGACCGGCTGGATGTTGGCGGAAGAAGCAGGCCTGGAGCGCCCCTATCGTATCCAGTCGCTTCTAGGACGGTCGTCATGGTCAGCGGACGCCCTTTGCGATCAAGTTCGGCGCTATACCATTGATGCACTTGGCGACAAGGATGGCGTTCTCGTCGTTGATGAGACTGGCTTTTTAAAGAAGGGCAAGCAATCTGTCGGCGTCGCCCGGCAATATTCGGGAACGGCGGGGCGAATAGAGAACAGCCAGATTGGCGTATTCGTCGGCTACGCCAGCCGGTACGGCCACGCGCTTGTCGACCGGCGCCTTTATCTGCCCAAGACCTGGGCCGACGACGAAGATCGGCGCCAAAAGGCCCACGTCCCTGATGACGTCCAGTTCGCGACGAAGCCCGCGATGGCGCGCGAGATGGTGGCGAGACTCCTGGATGAAAACATACCTTGCGCCTTTGTTCTGGCCGATGCCGTCTATGGCTCGGACGGCCAGTTCAGGCGGATGCTGGAGGGCCGCAGGCAGGCCTACGTCCTGGCAATCCGCTCCACGCATGTCCTGCGCTTTCTGGAGGAGTGGCAGATCATCCAGACCGATCCCGCGACATTGGTTGACGAGCTCGAAGCTCAGGCCTGGCAGCCGCTGTCGGCGGGCGAAGGGGCGAAAGGGCCCCGCCTTTATGAATGGGTACGGCTGCCGCTCAACTGGAATACAGAGACGGGCTTCACGCGCTGGATCCTTGCACGAAGGAGCCTGCGCGATCCCAAAGCGATCGCCTACTATTTTGCTTTTGCACCTACAGATACGAAGTTAGCAGACCTGGCTGGAGTTGCGGGCTTGCGGTGGGCGATTGAAGAATGCTTCCTGCGCGCCAAAGATGACCTCGGTCTTGATCATTGTGAGGCTCGCTCATGGCACGCCTGGCACCGCCACATGAGCCTGGTAATGGCCGCGGCGGCGTTCCTGGCTAAGCTCAGCGCCACACAGCGAAGGAACGCCTTTGGCAAACAGAACGAAAGGAGTCCGGCCGAAACGATCGCAGCCTGATCACTCGTCCGGCACAAATTTACTCGACACCTGAAATCCTGAAGCTGCTTACCAGGCTGGCGATCCCACGGGCGCTAACTGCCACCTTCATTCTTGCCTGGTCAAGATGGCGACGCCATCATCAGCGCGACGCGGCGAACTCACATCGAAAAGTGCGACGGCATATGCAACTGTAGTACTAGGTTACGCCGACAGCGAGACCGGGGCGGCTTTGTCAGCCTCGACCTTGGCCGCGCCGGTCTTGAACCCGGTGAGGTAGCGCGTTGCCCACAGCCAGCCGACAACCACCATGACCAGGTTGACCAGCATCAGCCCGCAGGCCTGGGTGGCCGCGCTCGAATGCATGCCCAGCGCCGAGGTCAGGCTGAACCCCGCCAGGTAGACGGCGGCAAGGGCGACGTAGATCGTGGTCAGGAAAGCGACCTGGTTGTTGGCCGAGCCAAGCGTCAGTGGTACGCTCCAGCCCATTTCGAGGACCGCGGAGACCAGCATCAAACCGAACACCCACGGCTCGAGCTTGATCTGGTGGTGCGACAGGATGTCGACGAAGAACTTGCCGCCGACCGCCTGGACCAGCAGATAGGCGACGCATCCGGCGACCAGCAGGCTCAGGTGGATGCGGAACAGCTTGAAGTAGGCGTCGGTGTTCTTGGCGCCCCACGAATAGGAATATTGCGGCACGAAGGTGTAGTTGAGCGTATTGCCGACCGATACCCCCATGCGCGTCACGGTGCGGTAGATGTTGAAGGCGGCGACGACGCTGGCGCCGGCGCCGGCGCTCAGCAGCAGGGTCGAGCCCTGCAGCAGGAACGAATTGGCCAGCGGCATCAGCATGAAGGCCATCGACGGACGGAACAGTTCGACCATGCGCGAACGGCTGATCGCCTGCATCGACGGGCGCAGGGCGGGGATCAGCACCAGGGTGCCGAAGGTGATCAGCACGGTCAGGGCCAGGCGGGCGAGGGCCCAGCACGCGGCGGCGGCGACCAGGTTGTGCGTGATGACGGCGCCGGCGACCAGGGCGGACGATTCGGCCAGGCGCAGGATGCCGCTGAAGAAGGATTCCAGGGCCGGCTGGCGATTGGCGCGCAGGATGGCGGCGCTGACCATATAGGCCTGGTAGGAGATGATCTGGACCAGGCCGAACAGCAGGATGGTGCGCGCGTCACCCAGGGTCATGCCCTTTAGGTCGAAGATGCTGGTCCAGCCGACAAGATAGGTAACGCCGATATAGACGACCGTGAAGCCGGCCATGACCAGGGTCATCAGGGCGGTGACGCTGCTCAGGGTCTCGATGGCGCCCTTATGGTCGCCGGCGGCCATGCGCACCGACATGTCGGACTTGGCGGAATAGGAAAAGCCCAGGTCGGAAATCGACAGATAGGCCGGGATGGCGGCCAGAACCAGCCAGACACCGAAGGTATGCACCCCCAGCGCGCTGATCATGATCGGCATGATCACGATCTGGGTCAGGATGACCATCAGCTGGTTGAAGATGTTGGCGGCGAAGGTCGGGCCGATGCGGTGGAAGAAATTGAACATGCGGGCGACAAAACCTCTGCTTGACGATCTGGCGCCCTGCCGGCGCCCGTCGCGTAATAAACGAAAAGAAAAAATTCCGGTTAAAGGGAAATCTTTGGTAAAATAATTCGAGATGCCACCCGTGCCTAAAACGCAAGAACCGGCGGCCTGTCACGATCTGCGACAGTGAGTGAAAATGTTTGAACAAGACCTGCAAGGCGTGCGCCACACCCCGCCGTGTCGCATTGCGCGGACCCTAGCATATAAATTTTGCTTTGCAACATAGCCGGGGCAAGGCCGCAAAAAGGGCGCGGGGATGACCCGCGCCCTTTCAGAAAACCGGGGTGTATCAGAGAACGCCCAGCATTTGCGCCACCAGCGGATGGCGCACGATGTCCTTGTCGCGCAGGCGCACCACGGCGATGGTGTCGACCGCTTCGAACTTGTCGGCGACGTCACCCAGCCCCGACAGGCCGGGGATCAGGTCGCTTTGGGCCGGGTCGCCGGTGACGACCATGGTCGAGTTCCAGCCCAGGCGGGTAAGCAGCATCTTGAGCTGGACATAGGTGCAGTTCTGCGCTTCGTCGATGACGACGAAGGCGTTGTTGAGCGTGCGGCCGCGCATATAGCCGACCGGTGCGATCTCGATCAGGCCCTCGGCCATCAGCGCCTTGACGCGCTTCATGCTGAGCCGGTCGGTCAGGGCGTCGTAGAGCGGGCGCAGGTAGGGCGCCAGCTTGTCTTCCATGTCGCCGGGCAGGAAGCCGATCGATTCCCCGGCTTCGATCGCCGGGCGCGACAGGACGATGCGGCCGATCTTGCCGGCTTCCAGCGCTTCGACCGCCTTGGCGATGGCTAGGTAGGTCTTGCCGGTGCCCGCGGGCCCCAGCGCCAGGACCAGGTTCTTGTCGTCGATGGCGCTAAGCAGCGCCGACTGGCCTTCCGACTTTGGTTTTATCGTTTTCATGTAGGACTGTTCACGGTCCTCATTTGCCGCACCGCCCATCGGAGACCAGTTCGAGGCACCGCCGGGATGGGCCCCGAGGCGGCGCACCTTGCTGTCGGGCTGAAAAGCCTCGGCATCCAGGGTGCCTTCGCGAAGGTAGCGCTTGACGGATCGCTTGGTCATGATGGTCTCCTTCTTTACTGGTGGACTGCGGCACGCACCGGTCTGGCCGGACGCGGGCATGAAAAAAGGCGAGGCCGGGAGCGGCTCGCCTTCGGATATGCGGATTGACAGGAGAAAACGGCGCGATACTGAGGTGCGCCGCCAGACCCGGTTGGGGGTGGGGAGGAAACGATCGGTATGAACACGATCCTTGGAGTCACCAGGCCCTCTTTCAAGGTTAAACCTAACCGGTACCCTTCGAGGGTAAGTGATTCCCTCGTCAAGATGCTATCAGAATCGCGCCGAAGCGTTACCGAGTTCTTAAAAAGCGTGTGCGGATCATTTCGCATTCGCGTAACAAGTGTGCGATGCGCGCCAGCGGAGGTTCCATGTCCTTGTATAAGCTCGGAGATTCAGCACCGAAAACGGCCGGGAACGGACGGTTCTGGATAGCGCCCGGCGCCCACGTCATCGGGGATGTTCGCATGAGCGAAGACGTTTCGGTGTGGTTCGGCGCCGTAATCCGCGCCGATAACGAGCCGATCCGCATCGGCGCGCGCAGCAATATCCAGGATCTCAGCGTGCTGCATTCGGACCCCGGTTCGCCGCTGACGATCGGTGAGGGCGTGACCGTGGGCCACAAGGCGACGCTGCATGGTTGCACGATCGGCGATAACAGCCTGATCGGCATCGGCGCCATCGTCCTCAACGGGGCGCGTATCGGCGCCAACAGCCTGGTCGGCGCCGGCGCCCTGGTCACCGAGGGCAAGGTCTTTCCGGATGGCGTGCTGATCGTCGGTTCGCCCGCCCGGGTGGTGCGGGAATTGACGCCTGAGCAGATCGAAGGGCTGAAGCGGTCGGCCGATCACTATGTCGCCAATGGCCGGCGGTTCGCCCAGGATTTACGACCGCTGGACTGAACGACCTTCGATGATGCCCTTGTTGGCCAACTGGTCGGCGCGTTCATTGTGCTCGTGGCCGGCATGACCCTTGACCCAGGTCCACTTGATCTTGTGCGGCGCGCAGGCGGCGTCGAGCCGTTTCCACAGGTCGTCGTTTTTCACCGGCTGCTTGTCGGCGGTTTTCCAGCCGCGCGCTTTCCAGCCGCGAATCCATTCGGTCATGCCCTGCAGCACATATTTGCTGTCGACGTTCATCGAGACGTCGCACGGCTTTTTCAAAGCCTCGAGCGCGGCGATGGCCGCCATCATTTCCATGCGGTTATTGGTCGTCTGCGGCTCGTAGCCGTAGAGTTCCTTTTCGTGTTCGCCGGACATGAGGATCGCGCCCCAGCCGCCCGGGCCGGGATT
>FTKT01001889.1_pt1 | contig 10606 bp, 11 predicted proteins | sample 1658271 | NCBI WGS metagenome assembly FTKT01 (sample SAMEA3914811, study PRJEB12502) | metagenome | biome: forest; material: soil | place: Canada | collected 2011-08-04 | depth 0.3 m | reverse complement strand
CCGCCGCCAGCGACAGCAACGCGGCCGCCGCCGCCTTCCAGCGGCGACGCGGCGAACGCGACAGGCGCTGGATTGTCATGCTCTTCATCGTCTCGTCCTCATGCGCAAGTGGCGGCCGACTATCGGGCCCGTGCCCCATTCTGGCGGCTTCGCGAGCCTCAGGGCGTCGCGATCCAGCTCGTCCAGCGGAAGCAGGCGTCGGCATCGACCGGGCTGCCCGAGGCGGCGGTCACCTTGAACTTCATGCTGTCCGGATCCGAGAGGCCGTCGATCGCGATGGACTGCCCGTCCGAAGGCACCACATCGAAGGGCTGGCAGCCCGCGGGCGAGTTGCCGGTCGCGGTCTGCGAATAGACCACGGTGAACGCGATGTACTTGCCGTCGGGCGACCACACCGGGTTCGAGTGGCCGACGTTGCTGCCGACGTTGTCCGCGGCGGCGCGCGGCGTCAGCGTCGTCAGCTGGCGGAAGTTCTGGCCCTTGAGGTCGGTGACGTACAGCACCGCGTTCACGATGTTGTCGCCCTGCGAGTTCGGATAGGCCACGCCCAGCGTGACCGCGACCTGCGTGCCGTCGGGACTGACGCTCAGCTCCCAGGGCCCGGTCGTTCCCGCGGGCAGCGTCAGCGGCGTGACCGCGAGGTTCGTGTCGTCGCCCGGCGTCGCGATGACGAAGTTCTGGCCGGCCGCGAAGATGTAGCGCCCGTCGGGCAGCCAATCGAACGCGTTGTCGTACGAGGACGAGTCGTAGCTGGTGGGATTGATGGTCTGCACCACGTTGCCGCTGCGGTCGAACACCGTGATCGAAGGCGCGGTGTCCTCGTAGCTGGGTTCCCAATACGCCAGTAGGTATCTTCCGTCCGGAGACGGCTTCACGCTGGTCCAGAAGTGCGGCTGGTTGGTGATCGAGAGGTTGGTTTGCGCCAACGAGAAGCCGCCGCTGGTCTGGACGAGCGTGTGGCGGTCGAAGAACGCGACGCCGTCGTTGGTGTCGACGCGCACAAGGTCGCCCTGGGAACCGGCGGCGCCGCTCGCGTACCACTGGTCGTAGAGGCCGGTGACGTGGGAGGCCCCGCTGCGCGGCAGCTTCGTCATCGTGTTGTTGGCCAGGCCGTAGTAGGCGTCGTCGAAGTCGAGGCCGGTCGTCTGGAAGTCCTGGATCAGCGTGCCCTGCATGTAGCCGGCCGTCGTCGAGCCGCCGCCGGTTCCGCCACCCGGGTTCGTGGATCCGCCCGAGCCGCCGGAGCCGGGATTGCTTCCCGAGCCAGAGCCCGGATCGGACGAGGGCGCGGCATTGCCGCCGCCACCGCCGCCGCACGCGGCGAGCGCCAGGCTCAGGACGCTCGCGGCAAGCAACGAGGTCGGACGCCGACCAGCCAGAAGTTCCAATCGCATTCGTGTCTCTCCCAAAAGCAAGACAGGCGAGAGGCCCTGCGGCCCTCGCCATCGACGATGCCCCGGGGGGGCATCGCCCGTCGGTCGATCGATCAGCTCTTGCGGGCCATGCCTTGCAGGGCCGAACCCAGCGACTGCAGCGCGTTCGTGAACGTGTTCTGCAGGATGCTGTACTGCTGGCTCTGGGCCTGGAACGAGGTCATGTCCTTGTTGAACTGGCGCGCCGCCGCCTCGTTCTGCTGCTCGGCCTGTGCGGTCGGGTTGCCGCTGGAGTCGGTGGCGGTGTTCTGGGTCGCGACTTCCGACGACAGGGTGTTGGACAGCTTGACCAGCTGGCCGGCCTGTTCGCCCAGCGCATCGCCCATCGCCGAGGCGATCGCCTGCAGCCAGCCGCCGCCGCTGGAGGTGCCGCCGGCACTGCCGGCAGCGCCCGAGCCGCCGCTCGAAGCGGCCTTGTGGTTCAGCGCGCTCTTGACGATGAACGCGCCGAGCTGGTTGCTCAGGTCGTCGAACTCGGCGCCGTATTGATCCTGCGCCTGTTGCTGGACATCGGCCGGCACGTTCGGGTTCGTGTTCTGCGCGGTCTGCGCGGCGGCCTGGTCGTTGACCATGCCGGCCACGTACGAAGGCATGCCTTGCTGCTGCAGTTGCTGCGTGGCCTGGCCCACGCCATTCTGGATGGCTTGCTGGAGCATGTTGCCCAAGGCCTGGCCGATCATCGCACCGATCGGGCCGAATTCGGCACCGCCGATGATGCCGCCGATGTCGCCCAGCAAGCTGCTGCTGCCACCACCACCCATCACGCTGTTCAAAGCTCCGGACATTTCGATCTCCTGGTTTGACGTCGTAGCGACGTCGGTTTCGATGACTGTTTCAGCGGCGCGCTCCAGGTTCCTCCCTGTCGCCTCGGTTCCGGGTTCACGTTGCCGCATCCCGATCCGACACCACTCTCGCTTGCCCCCTGGCCGATCCGCCGCGTTGCAGCTGTCTTCGGTTCGTTCGACGGAATGGATTGAACGCCTTGTGCCCGCCTTTCGTAAGCTGGGTCGGTTCCCAGGTGGGAATCGACCTAGCGGCGTCGTCGCCCGGGGCGACGGGCTGGGAAGGTTCCCAGCTGGTGAGGCGAGCGCCGCGCGCATACCCTTGCCTGTATCGCGTGAGCGCGCGCCGACAGGGCGAACGCGACGCACGTTTCCAACTCGTCGGCGCGGACACCTTCGCGCGGTCGCTGAACCAGGCGGCGCCAATCGCGGCGACATCAAGTCCGCCGACGCCAGCGCGTTCTGCTGCGACGAGCGCCAGTCTCGCCCGGTGCTCCTACGAGCCGGAGGCCGCGCTCGCAGCCCGGGACGCCAGACACTTCGCGGGCAGCGCCGCGGATCGCAGGATCGTCTTCGAGTCGTAGTCGAGCGCCTGCAGCCGGGACGTCCTGTCGTCGAAGACGAAGCCCAGCCCCCAGGCCTCGGCGCCGAAGATGCTGACCGAGTCCGGCACCTTGTGCGAAGCCCGCACGAACACGATGTTGCCCGCGCGATAGACGTGCCCGCGGATCGGCGGACCGCCGTTCTGCGACTGCATCGTCGCGGAGCCGTCCATCGAGAAGTCCACGTCCCAGGGCGCTTCGCCGGAGGTCGCGGCGGAACGCTGCACGGGCCAGCAGGACGAGACCTTCCTGAAATCGCCCGCGCCGGCAAGCAGGTTGCGCGGGATCCAGCCTTCGTGATCCGCTCCGTCGCTGCGCCAGTGCACGCGCACCCAGGCGTCGCGCGTCGCCGGAGGCTCCACATCGTCCACCAGCGTGCCGACGGGCACCACGGCGGGATCGACGGCCGAGTTCTCGGCCGGTGCCGCATGCAATTGAAGAGAGGCCTTCGCGTAGTAGCCGGCGGCGCCGGCGCTGGTCGCGGCCAGCGTGGCGGCGAGCCCCACAAGGCTCGCGACGAGGTCTCGGCAGTGCATGGTCAGTTGGCGGGCGGCGGCTTGATGGCCAGGTGCAGGTGATTGTGGTGCAGAAAGTCGTTGTTCGAGACGGACAGCAGCGTCGGCGAGTTGTCAGGATGGCTGGCGTACGCGCCGTGGTCGGCCCACATCTGCCAGGGATCGAACAGCTCGCGCTCGGTGCCGTTCTGCGCATAGAAGTTGTCGTAGAAGCCTTGGTAGACCATGTTGTCGCGGTCGGTCGTGGTCTCGTAGCGTGTCGGGTGGGCGCCGGGAATCAGCTGGTACGCCGCGCTGCCGTCGTCGGGGGCGTTGTTGATCGAGTAGGCCCATTTCTGGCCCTGGGGATCGGTGTAGCTGATCGCGTTGATGTCGATGGCCCAGCTCGTGATGTGCAGCGAGCCTTCGTTGTGCGAGCTGGGCGTCATGCCCAGCGCGGTGACGTCGGACGGCGACGGGCGCCACGCGCCGTTGATGGTGAAGCCCGTCATCTCCGGCGTGGCGAAGGCCGCGTCGATCGCCTTCTCGTAGACGGTGAAGTCGGTCTTGCGCAGCGCGTCGGGCGTCGGTATGCCGGCCCGGTTGGCCCAGCCGGACACGTCGGACGTGAAGGACACCTTGATCGTGCGATCGCCGCGCGTGACGTCCACCGCGCGATCGCCGGCCCGGCTCGTCACTTGGATGTTCGAATAGAAATCGAATCGCGCGGCGCGCCGTTCGGGCGTGCTGCTGGCGAAGTCCTTCATGCTGGCGAGATAGTCGGGCGTGACGGCGACGTCGTCGAGATTCGCGCTCAGCGAGGCCTTGGCCTGCGCGCGCACGAGGTCGCGATGCGCGACGCGCGCCGCATGGTCCGTCGCACCCGGACTGTCGACGCGAGCGCTGGCCGACAGCGCCGCCAACTGGTCGCTCGTCAGTCGCGTGCCGGCCATCGGATAGCCGTAGTCGTGGAACAGGATGGTCTTGGACTTCGCCAGGTCCTGCGGATCGATGGGCTGGTTGCCGGCGATGCGAGCCTGCAGCGCCAGCAGGTACTGCGTGTTGCTGCTCTTCGCGTCGCCGGCGTCGGTCGTGGTCGCGCTCGGGTCGAGCTTCTGCGCCGCTTGCGTCATCTGGGCAAGCGCACCGTCGAACCTCGCGCCGCCGGCGTCGGCCGTGGCGAGGTCGTAGAGGTTCTCGCGCAAGGCGGTGTCGAGGGTCGGGGCCAGCTTGCCGTCGACCACCGCGTTGCCCAGGCGCTCGAGCACCTGCTGCACCTGGCGCGATTGGGCGGGCGGCAAGTCGCCGCGCTGCATGGCGGTGCGCGCATTGGTGCCGGCATCGGCGACCGCGCGCGCCTGCGCGCCCGGCGCCGGCTCGGCCGTCGAGGAGGCGATGCGAAACCCTTCGAGGGCGCGTTGGGCCGGCTCCAGCGGCTGGTTGCGGACCGCCGCCAGCTGGGCCTGAGCCGACGCGACGGGCGCGTCGCCGCCGGCCGCGACGGAGTTGGCCGCCGACGAGGCGCCGGCCGATTCGAGTTCTGAGAGCATCGCGCTCGTCTCCTGGTCCAGGCAATGGAGCGCCGCCGGCACCGAGACGAATGCTTGGTGTCGGCGACGGTCGGGGCGGGCGAGCTCAGGCGAACTGGCGGCCCACCTTCAGCGAGATGTTCGCGTTGACGTCGAGGTTGGCGCGCGCGAAGACGCTGCCACCGAGCCAGGGCTCGAAGTGGATCGGCGTCACAGTGTTGCCGCCGTGATCGGGATGCGCATGACCGCCGCCCGAGCCGCCGTTGTTGCCCTGGTACTGGCCGCGGAAGATGATGTTGATCAGGCCGTCCAGGACGCGGAAGGCGCCCTTGTAGGCATTGGCGAGCTGCTGCTGCGGGTTGCCGGTGGCCGGGCCGGATTGCGCCAGCAACGGGTTCTTCAGCACGTCGGTCGCGTTGATCCAGTTCTGGTCGACCGCGTGCGTGCCGCCTTGCGCGTCCACGGCGACGAAGCCGTTGCCGGTCGCGTTCTCGTTGATCTCGTTGCCGTCGGAGACCGCCCAGTCCATCGTGTGGCCCCAGCCGGCCTCCTCGTGGATCGCAAGGTCGCCGTGCGTGTTGCTGTCGACGCCCGTGATCTGCACGCCGTAGCTGCCGTTGGTGATCGTCACCTTGGACGACAGGTCGGCGGCCGGGTTCGCGGCGTACGGCGTGGTCTGGATGGTGACCTTGGTGCCGTCGTCGAGGTTGAACGTGGTGGTGCCCCAGAAGTCGAACTGATGCTGGCCGTTGACCGACACGTGCGGGTCGCCCGAGGCCTGGTAGACGGCGCCGGTCTGCTTGTTCGTGATGGTGACGGTGTTGTTGTCGTCGGCCGTGATCTTGTAGTTGTCGTTCTCGAACACCGCCTGGCCGTTCTGCATCGTCGTGCTCGCATGGCTCGGATTCGTGATGGCCGAGTTCAGGAACAGGTTGCTGGACGCGCTGGCGTCCGTCGGGGCCGTCGGTGCGGCCGTGATGCTGGTGGTCATCCTCTCATCTCCCTGAGCTGGTTTGAAATCGATACCGGTTGCATCCCTTGCGAACCGATGCGCTATTGAAGAGGTTTCTGTCGCGCTCGGTAAGCTGGGTCGGTTACCAGCTGGGAATCGACCTAGGCGGTCATCGTCAGTGCCCTTCGACGCGCAACACGTAGCCGGCGTGCAGCGGCACCAGTGCGACGCCCGGGACGTCGGCACTGGCGCCGGGCAGCCGCAGTCCGATCGGCACCAGGTGCGCCGCCAGCGCGCGGCGGCCGTGGCGGGGCGCCGGCAGCAGCGAGGCCGGCTGGTCGGCGCCGCAGTCGCAGCGCGTCTCGCCATGCCAGCCCAGCAGCGCGGGCGGTGTCAGGCGCAGCGGGGTCGCCAGCACGGCCAGCGTGGCGTCGGCCCGCGCGGGACGCTGCAGTGGCTCGGCGTCGCTCCAGTCGAGCCGGCCTCGATCGGGTTGCCACTGCGCCGGCCAGGCCTGGACCTCGCCGCCCAGCGGCAGCCGCAATTCGCACGGCCAGTGGCCGTCGACGCTGAAGGACTGGCGCAGCAGCCAGCCCGCGCCGGGCTGCTGCAGCGCCTGCCACTCGTCGTCGGCGAGGACGTCGTGCGCGAGCACCAGCTGCAGCGCGAGCTCGTCCCAGCGCACCGCGTCGCGCCAGAAGCCGGCGAGTTCCGGCGCCGGTCGACAGGCGAGCAGGGCCGGCCACGGAAGCTCGACCGTCGCGACGACCTCGCCCCAGCGCCAGTGCAGGCGGGCGATCGGCGCGTCGGCCGGTGCGGGCGTCACGCAAGGCGACGGATCGAGTGGTTCGCCGAGCCAGTCCTCGAGCCACTGCAGCAGTGCCTCGGCGTCCGCCAGCAGCGCCGCGGCGCGCAGGCTGGGGGCGGTGCGTGGCGGCCACGCGGCCGCGCGGCGCACGGCGAGGTGCAGCGCACCGTGACGCGTCGGCGCAATGAAGGAGATGGCCGCGGCCGGACTGGCGGCGGCGTCGATGTCGGAGGCGAGCTGCGTCATGCGGCGGATCCCTTCAATGCACGCAGCCGCTGGTGACCATGCGCACGAGGTGCACCAGCGACGTGGCCTGCATCTTGTCCATCAGGTTGGCGCGGTGCAGGTCCACCGTCTTCACGCTCAGGCCCAGGTCGCGCGCGATCGACTTGTTGATCTTGCCCGCCATCACGCCGGCCAGCACCTCGCGCTCGCGCGGCGACAGCGCGCCCATGCGGCGCCGGAAGGCCTGCACCTTCTCCTCGTCGTCCGACTGCACGACGGCCCGCCGCTGCACCTCGGCACCGCACGCGAAGGCCAGCGCGAGCGCCGCCTCCAGCGCCGCTTCCTCGAACGGCTTCTCGAGGAAGGTGACCGCGCCGCGCTGCATCGCCTGCACCGCCAGCGGCACGTCGCCGTGGCCGGTCATGTAGATCACGGGCAGCACGATGCCCTCGGCAGTGAGCGCGTCGTGCAGGTCGAGGCCCGACATCTGCGGCATGCGGAAATCGAGCAGCAGGCAGGCCAGGCGGCCGTCGGGCTCGGGCGCGGCGATGCGGGCGGCGTGCCACGCGCGCAAGGCCTGCAGCGCGGGCGGCGCGCCGTCGAGGGCGCAGACGTCGTAGCCGAGCCCGGTCAGCCACCAGGCGCAGGACTCGCGGAACTCGGCGTTGTCGTCGACGATGAACAGGGTGTGGCTGGGCGTCATGCAGTTTCTCCTTGCGGTCGTTGGGCGGCCAGCGGCAGCGCGACGTGGAAGGCGCAGCCCGCGGGTTCGCGGCGGCTGAACCAGAGCCGTCCCTGGTGCAGCTCGACGAAGCTGCGGCAGATGTTGAGGCCGATGCCCATGCCGCTCGGCTTGGTCGACACGAACGGCACGAACAGGCGCGCCTGCGCGTCGTCGGACACGCCGCAGCCGGTGTCGGTGATGGCCACCTCCACCTGCGCGGCGCCGGCCTGGACGTGCGCGCCGAGGACGCGCGGCGCGCCCGCCGGCAGGCTGCGCATCGCGTCGAGCGCGTTGCGCACCAGGTTGACGAAGACCTGCTGCAGCATCACCTCGTCGCCGACGACCATGCAGTCGTCGCCTGTCGGCGCCGAGAGCTCGAGGTGCACGTTGTCGCGCGCGATCTCCCAATCGAGCAGCTGCACGCTGGCGCGCAGCGTGCGCACGAGGTCGAAGCGCACGCGCTTGGGTTGGCGCGAGTGCGTGTACTCGCGGATGCGCGTGATGATGCGGGCGGCGAACAGCGCCTGGTCGGTGGCGCGTCCGAGGGCCTGGCGGACGTCGTCGCCGGGCACGGCGGCGTCACGCGCGAGACGCATCTGCACGCCGCGCAGCAGGTTGACGACCGCGCCGATCGGCTGGTTGAGTTCGTGCGCGAGGGTGGTCGCCATCTCGCCGATCGAGACCACGCGCGACGTGAACAGCAGCTGCTCGCGATCCTCGAGATGGCGCTGCACCGCCTGGTCGCGCGCGCCCGCGTCGACCAACCGCAGCGCGCGCCGGCCGCCGGCCGCGGGCGCGAGCGTCGCCTCGAAGCCGCGGCCGTCGACCTGCACGAGCGCGCGCGCCTCGCCCGGTGCGGCCAGCAGCAGCGCCAGGCCGTCCAGCCGTTCGCACAGCGCGGCCAGCGGTGCACCGGCGCGCAGCGGCGCGATCAGCGCGGCGGCCGCCGGCGTGCACCACGGCAGCCAAAGGTCGACCGCATCGATCAGCAGCACGGTATCGCCGAAGGCGGCCAGCGCCTGTTCGGCGGCGCTCGTCCGTTCGTCCACCAGCAGCGCGCTCATGCGACCACCGCCGCGTTGCGCATGCCCGCGATGGCGCGTCGCAGGCGCGCGCGCCGCGGCAGGGCCTGCGAGGCGTGCCAGTCGTCGCGCGTGATGACGTAGTGACGCGCCGGCTCGCCCTCGTAGGGCAGCACGCCGACGTCCATGAAGCCGAGCGCCAGCACGCAGCTGCGCACGGCCTCGTGGCGGACATGGAAGACGGCCCAGACGCGCTCGTGCCCCAGCGTCTCGAACGCGTGCCGCAGCAGCGCCTCGCCGCCCTCGTCGGCCAGCCCGACGCCCCAGGCGCGCGGCAGCAGGCGGGCGCCGAGCTCGATCTCGCCGTCGCGCCCGGGCATGGGCATCAGGTTGAACCAGCCGACGAACTCGTCGACCGGCTGCGCGAGCTCGGCCAGTGCGGCGGGCGTCAGCGCCTCGCGCAGCGCCGGCGTCGCCAGCTCGGCGTCGCTGAAGCGGCGCACGGAGCGCTGGGCGTGCCAGATGCCCAGGCCTTCGTGCGTTCGATACAGCACCTGCAGCCGGTGCAGGAAATGCTCGCAGACGTCGTGGCGATGCAGCGGGTAGTCGTCGATCAACAGGGCACGCATGCGCGCGTCCGCGTGCATCTGCACGAGCTGCGCGCGGTCGTGCACGACGAATTCGCGCAGGCGCAGCCGTCGCGTCTGCAGCCAGGCCGCGGGCCGCGCCGCGACCGGCGCCGGGACAGGAGTGGAGGCAAGGGTCATGGGTTCATCTCTGCGGGTCGTCGTCGACCTCGAGGCGGTCGACGGCCTGGCCGCGCGCACGCAGGCGCCGGCGCAGGCGTTCGGTGTAGGCGGCCAGGTCGCGCGCGGGCAGGCCGTTGCCGGCGGTCAGCTGCAGTCCCCAGCCGGCGGCGGCGTCGCCGCTGATGCGCAGCGCGGCCAGCGGCGTGAGCGGGTCGCCGAGCGTGAAGGTCCATTGCGCGCCGCCGGCGGCGCCGGACACGTCCTGCGTCGACGGCTCGCGTAGCCAGGTCTGAGTCACGCTCGCGGCGACGTCGTGCGGTGTCAAGGCGGAGGGCGTTGCTTCGGCGGCGGAGTCGCGTGAACTCGCGAGCAACGGATGTGCGGCGGCCAGCAGTGTCTGCAGCGCCACGCCTTCCGGGGGGTGCGGCTTGTCGGTGTGGCGGCGCGTGTCGCGCGGCGAGGCCAGGCCGTGGGCCGGCGCGTGCGGGCGGGGCCGCGCGTCGAGGGTGTCGTCACCTTTGTCAGGGCCTTGCGCGACTGCGGCGTGCGTCGTCGGCGCATGCGACTCGCGTGGCTGCGACTGCATCTGTCCATTGCGCGCAGTCGTCTCGGCGCGTGGCGGCGTTGCCGCTGACTTGCTCGTATCGGATGTCGGATGGGCCGCGGGGGATTCTTCGGTCGTCGAGTCGCCGCCCGTCTTGCCCGGGCGCGGCGAGGGCTGCTCGTTCGGCGACTCGTCGACCGCCCCGTCCACCCGCTGCGCGGCCGCGCGCAGGCTGTCGCCGAACTGCGATGCCGCAGGCGCACCGTCGCCGCACGTTGCGTCGCGCGCGGCGATGCGGGGCGAGGCCGGGGCGTCGACCGGCCTCATGACCAGGCCACTCGGCTGACGCGCGTCGCGGGGTCCGCCGCATCCGCCGTGTCGCGATGCACGACGGCCGTGCTGGCGGCCTGGCGCAGCATCTGCCGCGTCTCGTCCTCGCGCGCCTGCTCGCGCGCGCGGCGCGCCTGGGCAGCGACGAGCCTGGCGCGCGCCTGGTCGAGCGCGCGCTGGTCGTCCTGGCGCGCGTCGGCGTCGCGTTCGTGCTGTTCGACGAGATGGGCGCGGCGGGCCACCGTCGACGGCACGAAGCGCGCGAGGTCGCGTGCGCCTTCGCCGACGATGAAGCGCGCGAGCTCGGCCCGCTCCGCCTGCCAGTGCGCGATGCGCGCGTCGCGTCGCGCCAGCGCGGCCTGGGCGTCGTCGACCTCGCGCGCGCAACGCACGCAGTCGCGCGCCGCCGCCG
>FTKT01000411.1_pt1 | contig 10607 bp, 12 predicted proteins | sample 1658271 | NCBI WGS metagenome assembly FTKT01 (sample SAMEA3914811, study PRJEB12502) | metagenome | biome: forest; material: soil | place: Canada | collected 2011-08-04 | depth 0.3 m | reverse complement strand
GCCCGGCGCCGAGGAGGCCACGCTGCTGCCGCGCCGGGTCCGACAGGCCAACCTGGCACCGCAGTTGAGGGAGGCCGCCGGGCGCGGCGCCGGCGCGGGCCGGGCCGAGCAGCCCGCCCGTGAGCGCTCGCCGGAGGAGGCCCGGGCCACCTTCAGCTCCTTCCAGCGCGGCTTCAGCCGGGGGCGCGCCGAACCGCAGCGTGCCGGCGACGCACCGCGTGCCGGCGACCCGCGGCGTGCCGCCGACGCGCAGCGTTCGGCCGAAGCGCGGAGCCCGGCCGACGCCCGGGCGCCGTGGGTGGCTCCGCCGGCCTTCGGCCAGTTCGGCCAGGCGGGTCAGGCGGGTCAGCCCAGCCAGTCCAGCCAGCCCGGTCAGTCCGGCCAGTTCGGCCAGGAGACCCGCCGGGCGCTCACCTCCGCCCCCGTACCACCGGCTCTGCCGGCAGCTCCCGTACCCGCACCACCCGCTTCAGCGGAAGGACACGATCGATGACCGCAATGACCCAGCCGTCCGGCGACCTGAACTGGCTCCTGGACGACCTGGTAGGGCGGGTCGCGTCCCTGAGGCACGCGGTCATCCTCTCCAGTGACGGCCTGGCCACCGGCGCCTCGCGCAGCCTGGTCCGGGAGGACGCGGAGCACCTGGCCGCGGTGGCCGCGGGCTTCCACAGCCTGGCCAAGGGCGCCGGACGGCACTTCGAGGTGGGCGGCGTGCGCCAGACCATGGTCGAGCTGGACGAGGCCTTCCTCTTCATCACCGCGGCGGGGGACGGCAGTTGCCTGGCGGTGCTGAGCGACGCGGAGGCGGACATCGGCCAGATCGCCTACGAGATGGCGCTGCTGGTCAAGCGGGTCGGGGAGCACCTGGCCGCCGAGCCCCGGACCCCGGCCGGATGACCGGCCGCCCCGAGGAGGAGTCGCCGGAGCCGGGCCGGGCCGCGCACGAGCAGTGGTTCGACGACGAGGCCGGGCCGGTGGTCCGGCTCTTCTCGATGACCCGCGGCCGGGCCCGGCCGACCGGCGACGGCTTCTTCGACCTGATCTCGCTGATCGCGTTGAAGGAGCCGGGCCCCCGGGACGACCGGCTGCCGGAGCCGCTGCTGCACCAGGAACACCACGCGATCCTCGACCTGTGCCGTCGCGGACCGCTCACCGTCGCCGAACTCGGCTCCTACACCGACCTGCCGGTCAGTGTGGTCCGGGTGCTGCTCGGCGACCTCCACGACGCCGAGCTGATCGACGTCACCCGCCCCGTCCCGCTCGCCGAACTCCCGGACGAGCGCCTGCTCCGGGAAGTGATCAATGGACTCCGTGCGCTCTGAACACGGGGAGGGGCCGAGAGCCGCGAGCGGTATCCCGGACGGCCCGGCCGTGGCCCTGAAGATCCTGGTGGCCGGCGGCTTCGGCGCCGGCAAGACCACTCTGGTCGGCGCGGTCAGCGAGATCCGCCCGCTGCGCACCGAGGAGCGGCTGAGCGAACTGGGCCGGCCGCTGGACGACACGATCGGGGTGGAGACCAAGCGGACCACCACGGTGGCGATGGACTTCGGCCGGATCGACATCCGCCCCGGACTCGCGCTCTACCTCTTCGGCACGCCCGGACAGGACCGCTTCTGGTTCGTCTGGGACGAGCTGGCGGTCGGCTCGCTGGGCGCCGTGGTGCTGGCCGACACCCGCCGACTGGCCGACTGCTTCCCGTCGGTGGACTTCTTCGAGCAGCGCGGACTGCCGTTCGTGGTCGCGGTCAACTGCTTCGAGGGCAGTACCGTCTTCGCGGCCGAGGAGGTCCGCGGCGCGCTCGACCTCGACCCCTCGGTGCCGGTGCTGCTCTGCGACGCGCGCAAGCGCGAGGACGGAAAGGAGCTGCTGGTCCGACTGGTCCAGCACGCCTCGGCCCGCCGCCGGGCCAAGGCGGCAAGACCCTGAGGTCGGACCGGGGCGGCGCGCCGCCCCGGTTATCTGCTTCAATGGGCACATGCACATCACCGTGGACAGCAGCCGAGGCCGACAGGACCTCGAGCCGTTCTGGCCGTCCCGGCAGCCGCACCTCTTCGACCAGACCTGTCCGGGCTCGCCTCGCGCGTCCCGGATCGTCCACAGCTGATCCCAGGTCACCGACCTCGGGTCGGGTACGGACAGCAGAGTCCGGCCGACGCGCAGACGACGTCCTTCCTCCGTCTCGCGCGAAAGAGCTGCCTCATGTCTTCCACCTCCTCCTCGGCCACCCTCTCCGCTCCCGCCGCCACCCCGCACCTGCGGGCGGTCCGTTCGGTCTCCTCGGCGCCGTCCGGTGCCGACCGCCGGCACGGAACGCCGGCGCCCTATCCGTCCGGTCCGGTGGCCGCCCCGGTCGTGCCCTCCGGCCAGCCGGTGGCGGCCGTGGTGGCGCCCGAACTGCTCAGCGCGCTGCCGGCCGGGGCGACGGTGGTCGCCGCGCTGCCGCAGTCCGCCCTGCCGCAGGGTCTGCTGGCCCAGTACGGCGCCCAGTTGGGCGGGCAGTCCGACGCGCACCCGCTGGTCGGCTACCTGGTGCTGGTCCCGGCGCCGGCGGCCGGGCCCGCCGCGCCGCGGGTCGCCGCGGTGGCGGAGCAGTCGGCGGTGGAGCAGCCGGCCGCGGAGCCCGCCGCTGGGCAGTCGTCCGCCGTCCGCCCGGGCCAGCCGGCCAGGCCTGCCGGGCGTGGCATCGCCGTCGACCTGGACCGTCGAAACGCCTACGTGGACGGCAAGTTGCTCGACCTCACCTACCTGGAGTTCGAGCTGCTGGCGCACCTGACCCAGCACCCGCAGCGGGTGCACACCCGCGACCACCTGGTCTCCGCCGTCTGGGGCTACGGCCACGTCGGCGACGGCCGCACGGTGGACGTGCACGTCGCCCGGCTGCGCCGCAAGCTGGGTGCGGCGCACCGCGACAGCATCGTCACCGTTCGCCGGGTGGGCTACAAGTACGCTCCGGCCAACCGGGGCTGACGCTCCGTCAGCCGAGTGGCCCGGCCTCTCCCCGAGCAGGACGGGAGGGGCCGGGCCGCTCGGCGTCCGGTCTCAGCCGAGCGCGGAGCGCTGGTCGGGCGGCAGCAGCAGGACCGCGAGGGCGGCCGCGCAGCCGCGTGCCTCCCGCAGCACGTGCGGGAGTTGGTCGTCCGTCAGCAGTTGCGGGGTGGAGCGGACGGCGAGCGCGAAGCGGGCCTGCCCGGCGTGGTCCAGCACCGGGACGGCCACCGTGCGCACGCCGGTCGCCGACTCGCCGTCGTTGACCGCGTAGCCGGCGGTCCGGACCAGCTCCAACTCCAGCTCCAGCAGCTCGGGTTCGATGATGGTCCGGTCGGTGAAGGCGGCCAGTGCGGGCAGTGTGCCCGGTCCGCCGTGCCCGGGGCGCGGCCAGCTGAGCAGGACCTTGCCGAGCGCGGTGGAGTGCAGCGGCCGGCGCAGGCCCAGCCCGGTGTCGGGCCGGACCGAGCCGCCGACCAGGATCACGGCGTGCTCGCCGCTGCGGATCGCCAGGTCGGCGGTGCCGCCGGTGCGCCGGGCGAGCACCTCCAGCTCGGGCGCCGCGAGGTGCAGGCCGCGCTGGTGGAAGGTGAGTTGGCCGAGTTCGGCGACGGCCGGCCCGAGCCGGTAGCGGGCGGTCTGCTCGTCCTGCTCCAGGAAGCTCATGCTGACCAGGGTGCGGGCCAGGCGGTGTGCGGTGGAGACCGACAGGCCCACCCGGCGGGCCAGGTCGGAGGCGCTCAGGTCCGGTCCGTTGTCGTGGAAACAGTGCAGCAGCCCGAGCGCCCGCTGGACGGCCTGCGCCCCGCTGGGCGGCGATGAGCCGGGCGTCGCCCGGCCGGTGGTGGCGGCCTCGGCCATGGGACCTCTTGTCCTGTACGGGAGTTCATCCGATCCGGCGGGTGATTCCTTCTCAGGATATGGCATCGACTACTGCTGAATTGTGGCGGCAATGTTTCATTGCCAAGGCTTTTATGAACAATCGATCCCATCATGTGGAAAGACTTGCCCCGGTCGCCGCCGCCGTGGAACGCTCGGCACATCGCGGCGCCCAGTGCGCTGAGGTGATCACGCGGCGCACTCGGCGCCGCCCGCCGATCCGAAGGGAGCAGTGCCATGACCGCAGTCCGGTCCCGTACGGCCACTCCCGCCCCGGCCTCGGCCGAGCTGACGCGGCGCCGTCACATCGACCTGGCCCGGGTCGCCGGCACCTGCTGTCTCTGACGGCTCGTCACTCCACACCCCCTCCGGCCGCGCTGTCCTCCCGCGCCGCGCCGGGCCTCCTGATGACCCACCCAGAGAAGGTCACCCCGCCATGCCCACGCATGCCCCTGCCCAGGCCCCCCAGACGCTCTGGTTCACCCGCTGCCCGGTCCCCACCGCCACCGGCATCGCCGCCGACCAGGGCCGACTGGCCGCCGAGTTCGCCGCCGACGGGATCACCGTCCGCTCGCTGCAGGACGCGCCGGCCGAGGTGGCCGCCGACCACCACTACACCCACGCGCTGCCGGGCCTCTTCCGCGAGGGCGGCAACGTCCCGGCGCTGTGGGCCCGTTCGCGCGGTGAGCGGACCCGGCTGATCGGCCTGACCTGGATCGAGGAGCGCCAGGTGATCCTGGTCCGGGCCGGCAGCGGCATCACCGGGGCCGGCGGGCTGCGCGGACTGCGACTGGCAGTGCCCCGGCACGAGATCGCCATCGACTTCTGGCAGGCGATGGCCCTGGCGGGCTTCACCGGAGCCCTCTCCAGCGCCGGACTCACCCTGGACGACGCGAAGTTGACCGAGGTCGCGGCGCCGCCCGGCCGCGGCCAGTGGACCGCCGAGCTGACCGCGCTCAGCGAGGGCCGGGTCGACGCGGTCTACGTCAAGGGCGCCCTCGCGGTGGAAGCCGCCGAGCGGTTCGGCGCCGAGGTGGCCGTCGAGCTGGACACCCTGCCCGACCGGCGGGCCCGGGTGAACAACGGCACCCCGCGCCCGGTGACGGTCCACCAGGAGCTGCTGGACGAGAACCCCGACCTGGTGGTGCGCTTCCTCGCGGTGCTGCTGGAGGCCGCCGACTGGGCGGCCGCCAACCCCGCCGAGGTGGCCCGGATCCTGAGCGCCGAGACCGGCGCCGGCGCCGCCGGGGTGGCCGGCGCCTACGCCGAGGGCAGCCACCGCACCCTGCACCTCTCGCTCTCCGAGTCCCGGCTGAGCCTGCTCGACCAGCAGGAGCGGCTGCTGCGCCGGCACGGCTTCCTGCCCGCTCCCGTCGACCTGGCCGCCTGGGCCGACCCGGAGCCCCTGCGCGCGGCCCGCGCCCTGCTCGACTCCCGTCGCTGACCTCCCCCCCATCGGAGCCCCACCATGAACCCCTCGCGCCCGCTGCTGGCCGCCGCCGCCCTGCTCACCATGACCGGCCTGGCCGCCTGCGGCTCCTCGCCGGCCGCCGGCACCAAGTCGGCCGCCGACTCCAAGCAGGCCGCCACGGTTACCCTGCGCATCCCCGACCCCGGGAACTCCGGGGTGCTCGCGCTCGGCAAGAAGGACGGCTCGCTGGACCGGGCGCTGGCCGCCGTGCACGCCAAGGTGGCCTGGACCGGCAGCGCCGGTCCCTTCGCCCCCGCCGCCCAGGCGCTGAACGCCGATCAGCTCGACGTCGCGCTCGGCTCGATCACCTCCGCGGTCACCGCGCTCTCCGCCAAGCCCTCCTTCAAGCTCTTCGCCGCCACCGCCCCCGACCCGGTCGGCGAGGGGATCCTGGTCAAGGACGGCTCGCCGATCGCCTCGGTGAAGGACCTGGCCGGCAAGAAGGTCGCGGTCAACCAGGGCGGCACCGGCGAGTACCTGCTGCTCCAGGCGCTGGCCACCAACGGGATCGCCGCCGACCAGGTGCAGCGCATCTACCTGCGTCCCGACCAGTCCGCGCCGGTCTTCAACTCCGGCCAGGTGGACGCCTGGGCGACCTGGAACAGCTACTCGGTCGCGGCGCTCGCCGACTCCGGCGCGCACTTCCTGGCCAACGGCTCGGCGCTCGGCTCCGACAACTACAGCGTCTGGGCGGTGCGCACCGCCTTCGCCGAGCAGCACCCGGAGATCACCAAGGCCTTCTACCAGTACCTGCACGACGGCGACGTGTCGGCCAAGGCCGATCCGGCCCGCTACCTCAACGTCTTCACCGCCGCCGGCCCGCAGGCCGTCAACGGCAAGCAGAAGGACATCAGCGTCGACTTCGGCAAGCAGAACGCGGTCCTCGCGCCGATCGACGGCACGGTGACCGCGCGCTTCGAGAAGGTCGCCGCCTTCTACGCCGACCAGAAGATCACCAAGAGCACGGTGGACATCAAGCCGAACCTGCTCGACATCACCAAGCTCTCCGGCGGTGGCCAGTGACCACCGGCGCCACCGCGACCGAGGCCGCACTGGCGGCGGGCCTGGTCGAGCCCCGCGCCCAGCTGGCCCGGCCGCGGCCGCGAGCCCTCTCCGTCACGCTGCGCGCGCTCGGCCCGCTCGCGCTGCTGATCCTGTGGCAGGTCGCCTCGGCGACCGGCCTGCTCACCGCGGACGTGCTCGCCTCGCCCACCGAGGTGCTGCGCGCGGTCGGCGAGCTGTGGGGCGACGGCCAGCTCACCGACGCGCTCTCGGTCTCGCTGACCCGCTCCGGCCTCGGCCTGCTCTTCGGGGTGACGACGGGTCTGGCGCTCGGCGTGCTGACCGGGTTCTCCCGGCTGGGCGAGGAGTTGCTCGACTCGCCGATGCAAGTCCTGCGCACCGTGCCGTTCCTGGCCCTGGTCCCGCTCTTCATGGTCTGGTTCGGCATCAACGAGAGCGCCAAGGTGATCATCATCGCGGTCGCCACCACCTTCCCGATGTACGTCAACACGGCCCAGGGGGTGCGCAGTACCGACCGCAAGCTGGTCGAGGCGGTGCGCTCCTTCGGGCTCGGCCGCTGGGCCCTGGTGCGCGAGGTGGTGCTGCCGGCCGCGCTGCCCTCGCTGCTGGCCGGGCTGCGGCTGTCGATGACGCTGAGCGTGATCGCGCTGATCGCCGCCGAGGAGATCAACTCCACCGCCGGCATCGGCTATCTGATGACCCAGGCGCAGAACTACTCGCGCACCGACATCCTGGCCGTCTGCATCCTGGTCTACGGCCTGCTCGGCCTGCTGGCCGATGGCATCGTCCGGCTGCTGGAACGGGTGCTGATGCCCTGGCGCGCGGCGGGAGGCAGCCGATGAGCGCCCCGGCGGTCCACCTGCGCGGGCTGCGCCGGGTCTTCGGCGAGCGGGCCGTCCTGGACGGCGTCGATCTCGACCTGGCCCGCGGCGAGTTCATCGCGCTGCTCGGTGCCAGCGGTACCGGCAAGACCACCCTGCTGCGGATCCTCGGCGCGCTGGACCGGGCCGACGAGGGCACCGTGCTGGTCCCCGAGGCGCGCACCGTGGTCTTCCAGGAGCCCCGGCTGGTCCCGTCCAAGCGGGTGCTGGCCAACGTCACGATCGGCCTGCCGCGCGGCGCGGCGACCCGGGAGACCGGGCTGCGGGCGCTGGCCGAGGTGGGCCTGACCGAGCACGCCGACGCCTGGCCCGGCACCCTGTCGGGCGGCGAGGCGCAGCGCGTGGCGCTGGCCCGGGCGCTCGTCCGCGAGCCCGAACTGCTGCTGCTGGACGAGCCGTTCGCGGCGCTCGACGCGCTCACCCGGCTGCGCATGCAGGACCTGGTCGGCGAACTGTGCCGCAAGCACCGGCCTGCCGTCCTGCTGGTCACCCACGACGTGGACGAGGCGGTCCGGCTCGCCGACCGGGTGGCCGTGCTGCGCGACGGCCGGCTGGTGCGCGACGAGAGCGTCACCGTCGCCCGCCCGCGCGATCCCGCCGACCCCGACTTCGCGGCGCTCCGCCGCCGTCTGCTCACCGATCTGGGCGTCGCCCAGCCCCCGATACCGTCTGGAGTCCACTGATGTCCGTCACCCTGGGTGTTCACCGGAGCAACCCCTCCCTCTACTACCTCTCCCGACTGAGCTTCCTGGACGAGGAGTTGGCCAAGGTCGGGGAGAGCGGCTCGTTCCACCACTACAGCGACGGCACCCGCACCGGCGCGCTGCTCGCGGACGGCACCATCGACCTCGGCGGCACCGGCTCGACCCCGCCGGTCACCGCCCAGGCGGCCGGCCACGACCTGGTCTACACGGCCGTCTCGGCCCCGCGCCCCGACCACGGCGCCCTGCTGGTGCTCGCGGACGGCCCGGTCCGCTCGGTCGCCGACCTCAAGGGCGCCACCGTGGTGCTCGGCATCGGCTCCTGGCAGACCCACCTGCTGGCCAAGGCGCTGCACGCCGAGGGCCTCTCCTACCGCGACGACCTCACCCCGGTGCGCCCCTCGGCCGGGACGGACCCGGCCGAGCAGCTGCGCGGCGGTGCGATCGGCGGCTGGATCGCGCAGGGCGCGGAGCTGGCCGCGGCGCTGCGCACCGGCGAGTTCCGGGTGCTGGTGCGCACCGGCGAGGTGATCACCGACCGCTCGGTCTTCTTCGCCCGCCGCGACTTCGCCACGAACCGCCCCGAGGTGGTCGCCGCGATCACCACCGCGCTGCAGCGCGCCGACCACTGGGTGGCCCGGAACCTGGACGAGGCGGCCGCGCTGGCCGCCGCCGACCAGGGCGGCACGGTTGAGGACCACCGCGCCGCGCTGGCCGCGCTGCCCTGGCAACTGGAGCCGGCCACCGCCGAGTTCATCGCCGAGCAGCAGGAGGCCGCGGACATCTTCCACGGCGTCGGCTTCATCGGGCGCGAGATCACCGTCGCGGACGCCCACCTGCCCGCCCTGCAGGCCCCGGTCGCCGAGGCCCTCAAGATCCACGAAGGGGTCTGACCCATGGCCTCCGAAGTCCTCTGGTACATCATCCCGCGCGAGGGGCACTACCCCTGGGAGCCGGCCGGCCGGCGCCCCGCCGACCTCGGCTACCTCCAGCAACTGGCCTCCACCGTCGACCGCCTGGGCTACACCGGCGCCCTGCTGGCCACCGACCTGTACGACGTCTGGACGCTCGGCAGCGCGCTCGCCTCGGCCACCGGCCCGGGCTTCAAGCCGCTGCTGGCCGTGCACCCGGGCCTGATCTCGCCGACCCTGCTGGCCAAGATGGCGCTCAGTTTCGAGCACCTGCACGGCCCGCGGCTGCGCTTCAACGTGGTCAACGGCTCCACCGACCAGCTGCGCGAGTACGGCCTCGACGTCGAGCACGACGACCGGTACCGGCTCAGTGGCGAGTACTGGAGCCTGGTCAAGCGGCTGACGGCGGGTGAAGTCTTCGACCACGACGGCGAGTTCTACCAGCTCAAGAACGCCGGGGCGAGCCTGCGCGAGCTGCCCCCGCTGCAGGGCGGGCACATCCCGCTCTGGTTCGGCGGCTCCTCGGCGCCCGGCATCGAGATGGCCGCCGAGCACGTGGACGTCTACCTCACCTGGGGCGAGCCGCCGCACCTGCTCAAGGAGAAGCTGGAGCAGGTCCGCGCGCGGGCCGCGGCGCACGGGCGGACCCTGCGGATCGGCCTGCGGCTGCACCTGATCGTCCGGGACACCGAGGAGCAGGCCTGGGCGGCCGCCGACCGGCTGCTCGACGTCACCAGCGAGCAGACCTACGCCCGCCAGCTCGGCGGCCACCGCGGCGAGGACGGGGTGGGCTGGCAGCGCCAGTTCCGCCAGCACGGCGGCAAGGTCCCGGCCCGGGCACGGGAGTTGGAGACCCACCCGAACCTCTGGCCGGGGATGAGCCTGTTCCGGCCGGGCCCCGGCACGGCGGTGGTCGGCAGCACCGCCCAGGTCGTCGAACGCCTGCAGGAGTTCGAGGACCTGGGGGTGGACACCTTCATCCTCTCCGGCAACCCGCTGCTGGAGGAGGCCTACCGGGTGGCCGAGACGGTGCTGCCCGCGCTCGGTATCAAGCGCGGGCCCTCGGTCAGCGGCTGATCCGGTCGATCTCGGCCAGCTCCTCGGCGCTCAGCGGTCCGGCCGCCAACGCGTCGAGGTTCTGGTCGAGTTGGGCCACACTGCTGGCGCCGATGATCACCGAGACGACCCGCGGGTCGCGCAGCACCCAGCTCAGCGCGAGCTGGGCCAGGCTCTGCCCGCGCTGCTCGGCGACCTTGTTCAGGGCGCGCAGCTGCTCCAGCTTCGCACCGGTGAGCGCCTCCTCCTTGAGGAAGTGGCCCACCGACATCCGCGAGCCGGCCGGCACCTCTCCGCTGAGGTAACGGTCCGTCAGCAGGCCCTGGGCGAGCGGGGAGAAGGCGATCAGGCTGGTCTGGGTCTCACCCACGGCGTCCAGCACGCTCTCCTCGACCCGGCGGTCCAGGATCGAGTACGGGCACTGGTTCATCAGCACCGGCGTGCCCAGCTCGCGCAGGATCGCCACCGCCTCGCGGTGCTGCTCGGCCGGGTAGTTGGAGATGGCCGCGTACAGCGCCTTGCCCTGGCGCACGGCCGTGGCGAGCGCGCCCATGGTCTCTTCCAGCGGCGTGTCCGGGTCGTAGCGGTGGGAGTAGAAGACGTCGACGTAGTCCAGGCCCATCCGGCCCAGCGACTGGTCGAGGCTGGCCAGCAGGTACTTGCGGCTGCCGCCGTCACCGTACGGGCCCGGCCACATGTC
>FTKT01450632.1_pt1 | contig 10608 bp, 8 predicted proteins | sample 1658271 | NCBI WGS metagenome assembly FTKT01 (sample SAMEA3914811, study PRJEB12502) | metagenome | biome: forest; material: soil | place: Canada | collected 2011-08-04 | depth 0.3 m | reverse complement strand
CCGGCGCGCTGCTGCACGGCGAGGAAACGGCGGCCTTTGGGGACGCTGGCTACCGCGGCGTGAACAAGCGCCAGGAGGCGCAGGGGCCGACCTGGTTCGTTGCCATGCAGCCCGGCAAGCGCAGGGCGCTGGATCCGTCGAAGAAGTCAGCACGGTTGCTGGAGAAGGCCGAGCAACTCAAGGCCAGCGTCAGGGCCAAGGTCGAGCACCCGTTCCGAGTGATCAAGCAGCAGTTCGGATACGCAAAGGTGCGCTATCGCGGCCTGGCCAAGAACACCTCGCGCCTCACGATGATGTTCGCGCTGGGGAATCTGTGGATGGCGCGGCGGCAGTTGCTGGAGGCTCGGGGATGAGTGCGTCTGCGTGGCGCCAAACGGGCGTCTCGGGGTCGAAAAGCGTCCCTGAGAGGGCCCTGGCTGGACGGCACCGACGATCAAATTTCGCATCGCGAAGCGCCGAGAGATCAAACGTCGAATTCATGCGCAGCGACCTGGGTTTCGCAGACCTTCCCTAGAGTGCCAACGAATCTCTCTCTCGCACACTTCAAATGACGCTCGCCTTGCTGCACCACATTTCCTTCGGTGTCTCTGACCTACAGGCTATGGCAACCTTCTATGACGCAGTTCTCGCTCCCCTTGGGCAAGTTCGCGTGTGGGACAGCCCCCAGTCGGTTGGGTACGGGTTTCCCGGTCAGGGGGACAAGTTGCTGCTCAACCTGAGAGATGACGGAGTCCACGCTCCCGGTTCTGGATTCCATCTTGCGTTCAGCGCCGCCTCTCGCGAAGCCGTCGACCAGTTCCATGCTGCGGCACTTGCGCACGGTGGTGCTGACAACGGTGCGCCGGGCGTGCGAGAACACTATGGCCCGAACTACTACGCAGCGTTCGTGATTGATCCTGAAGGCTGCCGAATTGAGGCTGTGATCAATGCACCCGTGTAAGCGATTCGGCTGAGCGTCTAACTGAGGTCCCTTAACGCATGGAACGGTTGAATCCGCCGCCATGAGCCGTCTTTCGCCAAGGTCGGCTTCGGAGATGTGAGAATCAGTGAAATGCCAAGCACTGTCGAGAGATTTATCGGCTTCGGATTCTTCGCCGGGTTCGTCGCCGCCGATCTGTTGATCGGCCATGTCGCCGCCGTCAGAGTCGCAGGGCTCGCCTGTGCTGTTTGCGGCGTCAGCTGGATGTGGAAAAGGTCTGTCGGATTAGGGATCGAAGGCCGCGAGCCGTCATTTTTTCTGACAGGTGCAGCGGCCCAACTCGCCGGATTGCTCCTGCTGGCGCTCGGCGTGGCGATGCTGTTCCAATCTGCGCGTGTTGCCTGTTTTCTCGGGTGGTCAGCTGATGCTCTATGTCGATAGCTGGCCAACAACTGCCCGTCGCGATTGACTGAGGCCCCGGTGATCCACGCCATAACGAATCCGATGTCATCCAGACAGCCCAATCGAACCTCGCTCTTGGGCGTGGATTTCTTTGTCGGATTGGCAATATCGCTTGTTGCTGCCTGGATAGCTCTTGGTCACTTTCGCTCTGCGTACGACTTCACGATCAAGGATCGTTTGACGCAGTGCGAACAGCCATTGAACAACCGCTGCGACTACGTCTATCGTGTGCACGAGGCAACCGGCGAGGAACGCTTGATAGACCTTGCGGGATTTAGGCCAGATCCGGTTGATCTTGCAGCCGGCAACTCGATCAAGAAGCCAGGAAACACGTTCTCCTACTTCGTCAACGGTCGAGAGGTCCAGTGGCCGAAGACTTCACTTTTGGCCGGTGCGGGGGTGCTCGCCCTGGTGCTGCTCGGGAACTCGCTGTACCGCTTCAGACGGGCAACTCGGCGAGGGTGATGCATCGCTAAGCGACCGCTCTCCGGCGCAGAATTCGATGACGCGAAGGACTGCCGTCGATACCCGTCCTCCGCACATCGGTCGCCCAAGTCGGCCCGGTACTCGAATGAAGCCCAAGCGTTCTATCCGCGTGCCCGACGTTCCCGCTCGCCTGCGCCCACCCATCGCTTCGCAAGCCGCGAAGCGCCAGCGCAAGCGCCGCAGGCTGACTCCCTGCCGGGGATGACCTCGGTCAACGTGGGTCTTGCGACTGCGCGCGGGATGACACGCCGACCTCAGCGCGGTCGCCGGCGCGCCACCCAGTACGTCGCGCCCTGCGGCCCGTAGCGCTCCGAATGCGGCGTGCCGGCCGGCACGCGGAAGGTATCGCCGGCGCGCAGGTGCTCGGTGACGCCCGCGCGCGTGAGCCACATCTCGCCGGCGCTGACCACGGCGTCGGCGTCGAACGGATGGGTGTGCTCCTCGACCACCTGGCCGGGCGCCCAGTGGCGCTCCAGCACCTCGTCGGCGCCGCGCAGCAGCGGGTGCGCGCGGAACGCGTCGTAGGTGGAACCGCTCAGCGTGCCGTTGTCCATGCGTGCAGGCTCCTTCAGCGGGGCGCGCCGGCCTGGCGCATCGGATCGGCGGCGGCGAACGCCTCCAGCTTCTCGCACTCGGCCATGATGCGCGTGCAGGTGGGGATGTCGTCGAAGGCGATCTTGAACACGCGCATCACGGTGAACAGGCTGGCCAGGCAGATGTCGGCCAGCGTGGGCTGGTCGCCGTGGCAGAAGCGTCCCGTGGCGGCCTCGCCGGCGAGGCGGGCCTCGACGGCGCGCAGGCCGGCGCCGAACCACTGGATCTGCCAGGCGCGCCACGCGTCGGCGTCGAAGCCGCCGGCGGTGGTCAGGTACTTGCGCACGCGCGGCGTGACCAGCGGATGCGTGTCGGCCGCGAGCATCTGCGCGATCCCGCGCACGCGGGCGCGGCCGGGGGCGTCGGCGGGCAGCAGCGGCGGCTGCGGATGGATCTCGTCGAGGAACTCGAGAATGGCCAGCGACTGCGTCATGGGCGACGCGGACTCGCCGGGGCCGTGGTCGATCAGCGCCGGGATGCCGCCCAGCGGGTTGACCCGGCGGAACGCCTCGCCGTGCTGCTCGCCGGCGTCGATGTCGATGTCGGTCTCGCGCCGCGGAACGCCCTTGAGGTTGAAGGCCACGCGCACGCGGTAGGTGGCGGACGAGCGCCAGTACGAGAACAGTTCGAAGCGGTCGTGTTCGCTCATGCGCGGACGATACCCGAGCGGCCGTCGTCCTGCAGGCAGAAATCCACGAAGCCAGCGAGGCTCTTCGAGAACTGCTTGCGCCGGTGGTGCAGCAGCCAGAACGGGCGCACGAGGCGCGGCAGCGTGGTCCGCACGCGCACGAGCCGCCCCAGCGTGACCAGGTCCTGCACCGCGAACAGCGACAGGCAGGTGAAGCCCAGCCCCTCCACGGCCGCCTGCTTGATGGCCTCGGTGCCGCCGAAGCGCAGCCCCTCGTCCAGCTGGTGCAGGTGCGGCTGCAGGGCCTGCTCCACCGCCTCGCGCGTGCCCGAGCCCGGCTCGCGCAGCAGCCACGACGCCTGGCGCAACGCGGCCACGTTCAGGCGGCGCGCCGCATCGCCGCGCAGCAGCGGGTGCGACGGCGCGCAGACGATGGCCAGTTCCTCCTCGCGCCAGGCCTGCGCGACGACGTCCGGCTCGTGGCACGGGCCCTCGACCAGGCCCACGTCCACCTCCATGCGCGCGACGGCCGCCGCGATGGCGCCGGTGTTGGCGATCGCCACGTCCACATGCGCGCCGGGCTGCGCGCGCCGCCACGCCGCGACCAGGGTGGGCAGCAGGTAGTTGCCGATCGTGGTGCTGGCGCCCACCCGCAGCTGCGCGGGCGCATCGCCCGCCGCCCCGCCCAGGCCGAACTCGCGCTCGATGCCGGCGGCGCCGTCGAGCACGGCGCGCGCCTGGGGCAGCAGGCCGCGGCCGGTGTCGTTGAGCACCAGGCGCGTGCCGACGCGGTCGAACAGCCGGGCGCCCAGCACGGCCTCCAGCTCGTTGAGGGCGGCGCTGGTGGCCGACTGCGACAGGGCAACCCGGTCGGCCGCCGCCGTGGTGCTGCCGGCATCGGCGACCGCGGTGAAGATGCCCAACTGGCGCAAGGTGATCCGCATGGCGCATCACTCTACCTGTTTTATAGGTTGATTCAACAAAACCAATTTGTTTTACGGATAAACGAAGGAAGTCCACAGTCCACCCATCGCTTCTCCCGCCGAATGCAGCCCGCCATGACCTCCGCCACCCGCTCCTTTCCCGCCACCCTCCCGGCGCTGCGCTTCGTGCCCGGCCTCGTCCTCGCGGGCGCCGTGGCCGCCGCCGCGACGGCCGCCGGGTACATCGGCTGGCTGCAGGCCAACGGCATCTCCGCGCTGACGCTGGCCATCGTGCTGGGGCTGGTCGCCGGCAACCTGCTTCCGGGCTCTGCCCTGGGCGCGTCCGCGGACGGCTTGAACCTGGCCAAGCAGCGCCTGCTGCGCATCGGCATCGTGCTGTACGGCCTGCGCCTGACCTTCCAGGACATCGGCCACGTGGGCCTCGCCGGCGTCGCGATCGACGCCACGGTGTTGTGCAGCACGTTCGCGCTGGCCTGCTTCCTAGGCCCGCGCGTGTTCGGCCTCGACCGCCGCACCGCGATGCTGATCGGTGCCGGCAGCTCGATCTGCGGCGCGGCCGCGGTGATGGCCACCGAGCCGGTGGTGTGCGGGCGCCCCGAACAGGTGGCTGTGGCCGTCGCCACCGTCGTGGGCTTCGGCACCGCCGCGATCTTCATCTACCCGGTGCTGTATCACGTGATGGCCGCCGTCCGCCCGCTGTCGGCGACCGCGTACGGCCTGTGGGCCGGCTCGACCATCCACGAGGTGGCCCAGGTCGTCGCCGCCGGCCACGCTGTCAGCGATCAGTCCGCCGACATCGCCGTCATCGCGAAGATGGTGCGCGTGATGATGCTCGCGCCCTTCCTCGTCATCCTGTCCGCCTGGTTCGCACGCTCGGGCTCGGCCGATGCCGGCGGCGCGAAGGGCCCGCGCCCGTCCATCACGATCCCCTGGTTCGCACTCGGCTTCGTCGCGATGGCCGGCCTGCACTCGCTGAACGTGCTGCCCGAGCCCGTCGTCGCCGATCTCAGCACGCTGGACACGGTCGTGCTGGCGGTGGCCATGGCCGCGCTGGGCCTGACCACGCGGCTGTCGGCAATGAAGGCCGCCGGGCTCGCGCCGCTGGGCCTGGGCGCGGTGCTTTTCGCCTGGCTGGTGCTGGGCGGTGGCGCGATCAACGTGCTCGTGCAGGCCTGGATAGGGTGATCGCCGGCTACCCCATGCCGTATCAGATTGGTCGCAATTTGCAAGCTGCGTGACCCGGCGAGCCAAGAGCTTGGCTTTGCGTTCCGGCCGTGTTCCGCGGCTAGGGTTCCCCCTCGTTTGTCATGTGAAGCGGGTGTCTAGTCTCGCGTCCACGCCGGCTCCGCCCACGAGGCCGCACGGGAATCCGGCGCTGCTTTCCCCAAGCACAAACGACAAGCCCAGGAGACACAGATGACCCGTCGAGATCCCTCCCCTCGCCTCCGCGCTCTTCGCGCCCTGCTCCCCGCGCTGCTGCTGGGCCTGGTCGCCCAGGCCGGCGCCAACACGCTGACCCAGAACGTGTCGTGGACGATAGACCGCGCCGGCACCTCCACCAAGTACCGCGTGGTGGCCTACGGCGACTCGATCTACGCCGGCTACAACACGTCCATCTTCAACGCCGCCAAGTATTCGGCGCCGACGGTGGACGCCGAGTACCTGTCCGCGCTGTGGAACGCCGACATCGAGAGCGTGCGCCGCGCCAAGTCGGGCGCCGTGGCCTCAGACGTCTACGCCAACAAGATCGTGGCCGAGAAGTCCTGGATGCAGGACAGCTCCACCCGCGTGGTCACCTTCGAGATGTGCGGCAACGACGGCCTGCAGGCCCGCTCGTCGTTCAAGAGCCAGACCGGCACCTGCGACTACTCCGGCATGGACGCGGCCGTCACCACCTGCAGGCAGTACGTGGCCGCGGCGATGGACTTCATCAACGCCAACGCCTACGCCGGCGTGAAGGTGAAGGTCATCTCCAACCTGCACTACCCCGGCTATGCGGCCGACAACGTGCAGAGCTCGTGCAAGGACTCGACCACCGGGGCCACCGTCAACCTGCAGCAGACCTTCCTGCCGCGCCTGGCAAAGATGAACTACTGGATGTGCGAGTACGGCCGCGAGAAGGGCTTCCAGTGCGCCGACAACTTCGCCGGATTCATGGGCGCCGACTACGACAGCAACGGCGACGGCATCGTCGACTCCGTGGGCCTGCAGTGGGTGCCCGGCGAGAGCGAGACGAGCTACGTCACGCGCACGACCACCACGCTGCGCTCGACGATCCGCGACGCCAAAACGCATTTCGCCTCGGCCAGCACCAGCTACGACTACATCCAGTCCGACGACACGCATCCGACCTACACGGGCGGCACCGTCACCGCCGGCCTGTTCGGCGGCACCACGGGCTCGGGCGCGCCGCGCTACACCTCGTTCACGAACGGCAAGAGCCCGATCTGGAACCAGTACGGGCACGAGCGGATGGGCTGGACGGTGTCCACGTCCAACACGGCGACGCCCTGAGCCCGCGCCGTGGGCGAGCCTCGCCACGTTCCGGACCGCGGGCGCTGGCGCCCCGCGGGCGGCTTCCTCGTGGCCGCGCTGGTGCTGGTCGGCGCCACGGCGGTGGCGTGGTGGCCGTCGTCCGGCCCGGCGGCGCCTGGCGGCATCGCCGATTCCGCGTCCGGCGGCCCGACGCCTGACGCGCCGGCGCCGGCCGCGGCCGGCGCCGCGTCCGCGATCGTTCTCGCGCGCACGCCGGCGCCCGCCGCCAGCGCGCCATCCGCGCCCGTTCCGCGCATCGCGCGCCTGCGCGACCCGAACGGCGACCAGACGCCCGACATCTCCGACTACATCAACGCCGGCGAGAGGCCGACGATGAACGAAGTGATCGCGCGGCTGCACGCGGCCGGGGTCCACACCGGCCTCGGCGCGTTCAACCCGCCGGGCACCCGCCCGCCGATGATCGGCCTGGCCGTGCCGGAGGACTTTCCGCTGCCGCCCGGCTACGTGCGCCACTACCAGGCCACCGACGACGGCCAGCGCATCGAACCCATCCTGATGTTCGCGCCCGACTACCAGGCGCGCACGCCCGACGGGCAGCCCGTGGCGATGCCGCCGGATCGCGTCGTGCCGCCCGAGCTCGCGCCGCCGGGCCTGCCGATCCGGCGCATCACCGTCCCCGCGCCCGCCGAAGGCCCCTGATGACGCCCTCCTCCCTCGTCACCGGCCCGCGCGCACGCGCCGCGGCCGGCATCCTCGCCACGGCCCTGCTGGCCTGGGCCTATACCCGAGGGGGTGTGGCCTGCGCGCTGGGTTTCGTCGCCCTGGTGCCGTGGCTGCGCACACTCGATGCGCCCGCCTCGCTCTCCGGCACGCTGCTGAACGCGTGGGCGATGTCCGTCGCGTTCACGCTGGCGGTCTTCGGCTGGTTCGCCGGCGCCATCGGCTCGTACACGCAGCTCGGCGAGCCGGCCGGCTTCGTGGTGCTGCTCATGGCGGCGCCCGTGTTCCAGCCGCAGTTCCTCGCCTTCGCCGTCGCGCGCCGGCTCGCCGGACGGCGCCACCGCGTCGCGCTGCGCGCGTTCGCGGCCGCATCGGCCTGGGTGGCCGCGGAGTGGCTGTGCCCCAAGGTGCTGGGCGACACGCTGGGCCACGGCCTGCATCCGTCGCGCCTGCTGCGCCAGGCCGCCGACCTGGGCGGCGCAGCCGGCCTGACGCTGGCGCTGCTGCTGGCCAACGAGGCCGTCGCGGCCGCGCTCGCGTCACGCGCGCGCGGCGCCCGCGCGATCGCCGCGCCGCTGGCGCTCGCCGGCCTGGTGCCCCTGCTGCTCGCCGGCTACGGCGCCGCCATGCTGGCCGTCGCGCCGGCGCCGGGCGGACAGCCGCTGCGCGTGGGCCTCGTGCAGTCCGACATCGTCGACTACGAACGGCTGCGCCGGGAGCGCGGCGCGGCCGCGGTGGTGCGGGAGGTGCTGGACACGCACTTCGCGATGTCCTACGACGCGGTGGTGCGCCAGCATGCCGAAGCGGTGCTGTGGTCGGAAACCGTCTATCCCACCACCTTCGGCCACGCCAAGAGCGAGGCCGGCGCCGAGCTCGATCGCGAGATCCAGTCCATCGTCAACGCCGCCGGCGTGCCGTTCGTGTTCGGTACCTACGACGTCGACGCCCCCGGCGAATACAACGCCGCCGCCTTCGTCGAGCCGGGCAAGGGCCTGCTGGGCTTCTATCGCAAGACGCGGCTGTTCCCGCTCACCGAGGAGGTGCCGGCCTGGCTGGACGGCGACACGTTCCGACGCTGGCTGCCGTGGGCCGGCACGTGGAAGGCCGGCGACGGCGCGCGCGTGTTCCCGCTGCGCCTGGCCGACGGCCGCGAGATCCCGGTGCTGCCGCTGATCTGCCGCGACGACGTCGACCCGTCGCTGGCGATCGAAGGCGCGCGGCTGGGCGGACGGGCCATCCTCACGCTGTCCAACGACGCCTGGTTCACCGGGCACCCGCAAGGCGCCGCGCTGCACCAGGCCGTCGCCGCGTTCCGCAGCATCGAGACGCGGCTGCCGCAGTTCCGCGTCACCACCAACGGGTACAGCGCGGTGATCGACGCGAGCGGCACGGTCGTCGCGGGCACGCGCATGGGCGAACGCACGCTGGTGGTGGGCGACGTGCAGGCGCGCACGCCGCCGCGCACGCTGATGGTGGCCTGGGGCGACTGGGTCGGCCGCGCGGCCGCCGTGTTCCTCGCGCTGCTGGGCGCGTGGGCCGCCTGGCGCCGCTGGGTCCCTTCCGCGTCGGGCGCGCCGCTGCCGGCGGCGGACCAGGCCGCGTTGCCCGCCGACGTCGCGGTGCTGCCCGTCGCCGCGCGCTGGGTCGCGGGCGCGCTGCGCGCCTTCGCGCGCGCCGGACTGCTGTGGATGATCGCCGCGGTGCTGCTGGGCGACGCCGCGCTGCAGTCCAGCACCCTGGCCCAGATCCGCAGCTTCGTCTCGCTGTTCCTCGTGCCCGAGGCCGCCGCCTGGTGCGTGCTGCGCGCGTTCGCGGCGCGCGCGAGCCTCGTCGACGGCGCGCTGGTGCTGGCCAGCGGCACGCGCCGGCTCGAGCTGCCGGTGGCCCGGGTGGCGGCGGTCGAGGCGTGGCGCTTTCCCTTCCCCGGCCCGGGCGCGAACCTGCGGCTCGCCGACGGAAGCCGTTGGCGCTACGGCCTCGCGATCGCGCATCCGACTGCCCTGGCGCACGCGCTGGCGGCCGCCGGCGGCCCGCCCGTGGCGGCCGGCGCGTCCACCTACGCCCAGGTCCGCTCGGCCCTGCGGCGGACTCGCCTGGACAGCCCGCCGATCAAGTTCGTGCTGTTCCCGCTGCTGCTGGCGATCCCCGCGTTCCGGCTGCACCAGCACATCGCCTACGGCAGCACGTTCGGCGAGTACTACACCTTCGGCCTGAAGGCCTGGGCGACGACGTTCGCGCTGTGGTGGGCCGCATGGATCATCGGCGTGGTGCTGTGCGCCGCGGCGCTGCGGGCGGCGATCGAGGCCGGCACGCTGGCGGGCGTGGTGCTCGCGCCGCGCCGCGCGCTGCAGGCGCGGCGCATGCTCGACCGGCTGGGGCTGCTGGCGCTGTACGCCGGCATGCCCGCGTGGCTGGCGGCGCGGTTGCTGGGCATGTGAGGCTCGCGCCCAGGCCATCGCCGCGCACCCAGCCCGCGGCGAACTTCGACGATTCGGCCATGCCTGGTTGACGGCTAATCCAACATGTTGGACACTTCGTCCACCATGAAGGAATCAGCCGCCGACTCCCTCAACGACCGGATCGCCCAGCGCGTGCGCGACCTGCGCGCCTCGTCGGGCCTGTCGCTGGATGCGCTGGCTACGCACTGCGGCATCAGCCGCTCGATGATCTCGCTCATCGAGCGCGGCGAGAGCAGTCCCACCGCGGTGCTGCTGGAGAAGCTCGCCAGCGGCCTGGGCGTGCCGCTCGCCGCGCTGTTCGACGCGCCGCAGCCCTCTGCCAGCCCCGTCGCGCGCGCGGTCGACCAGCCCTCGTGGCGCGATCCGCATTCGGGCTACGTCCGGCGCAACGTCTCGCCCAGCGGCGTGGGCTCGCAGATCCAGATCGTCGAGGTGATGTTTCCCGCCAAGGCGCGCGTGTCGTACGAGACGGGCCCGCGCGAGCCGGTGATGCACCAGCAGGTGTGGGTCCTCTCGGGCGCCATCGACATCACGGTGGGCGACGAGCGCCACGCGCTGGCGACCGGGGACTGCCTCGCCATGGTGCTGGACAAGCCCATCATGTTCCACAACCCGCACAAGGTCGCCGCGCGCTACGCCGTGGTGCTGGCGTCCATGCCCTACCCCTTGCCCTTCAGGAGATCCCATGGCGACCAGCGCCCCAGCCTCTACCCTTGAGATCCGCAGGCTGACCACCGTGGACGCCGAGCAGCTGCAGGCGCTCGCCGACGTGCTGGCCGACTGCGTCGAAGGCGGCGCGTCGGTGAGCTTCATGCTGCCGATGACGCGCGACAAGTCGCTCGCGTTCTGGCGCAAGGTGGCCGACGGCGTGGCGCGCGGCGAGCGCGTGCTGCTGGTGGC
>FTKT01442413.1_pt1 | contig 10625 bp, 14 predicted proteins | sample 1658271 | NCBI WGS metagenome assembly FTKT01 (sample SAMEA3914811, study PRJEB12502) | metagenome | biome: forest; material: soil | place: Canada | collected 2011-08-04 | depth 0.3 m | reverse complement strand
CTCCAGTCAGCATCACGAAGGCACGCCACCTTGCTCAACTGGCGCTCAGCGTGGCCATGCGCCGTAGATTCAGCGCCATGCACACGAGCTTCCACTCGGCTGCAACCCGATGCAGGCCGCGCAAGCTGAATTGCCGGAAGCCCAACACGTTCTTGATCCATCCATTGGGCGGTTCGGCGATCCATTTCCTGCGCCGGTACGCATCCTTGGCTTCGGCGGTCTGCAGCTTGTCGGCCATCTTGGCCGTCAACGGGCTTCGTTGTCGATCGAAACGCACGAGCTTTCGACCTTCACGCCCAAGCGAGACGATCACGTCCGTACCGCAGTTGGCCAGTTGCCCAAACACCTGCTCACCCCGGTAGCCCGTATCGGCCAGTACCTGCCTTGGACGCTGCCCGAGGTTGTCACTGACGGCTTGCAGCATCACCGGCAACTGCGCCGCATCGCTGGCTGAATTCGTCAGCTCGGCTGCCACGATGATGTGGGCCGCTTCATCGACGGCAGTCTGCGCGTTGTAGCTCGCATCGAAGCCCCCGCCGGCGCGCGTCATGATGCGGCTGTCCGGGTCGGTGAAATTGTCCTGGGCCCTGTCTTCTGGGACGCCGAACTCGCGCTTGTAGCGACCACCGCGAGGCTTGTCGTCAGGGTCGCGGCCTTTGTCGAGTTCAGTCTCTCTCTGGCGTTGCTCCAGCCGCGCTCGCGCCTGAGCGATCGCGTTCAGTCGATCTTGACGGCGCGCGATCTCGGCAGGGACATCCAGCTCGGGCTCGTTCTTGTCGGCTTCGTCAGCAGCCTTGGCACGTTGCAGCAACGACGCGATCTGTCCCTTCAATTCGGCTTCGACCTTGAGCATGTGGCTGTAGCTCATGGCCTTGTGGCGGCTCGCGTTGGCCTTGACCTTGGTGCCGTCCACCGCAATCGTGCCGAGCTTGACCAGCCCCATCTCACGGGCCAGGCGCACCACCTGCACGAACAACTCACCCAGTTCTTTCAAGTGGAAGGCTCGGAAGTCGCTGATCGTGCGATGGGCCGGGAAGTTGTCTGCGGCCAACACGCGAAATGCGACGTCCTCGTGCAGCTTCTTGGCGATCTTGCGCGAGCTGAACACGCCGGTGGCGTATGCATAGACCAGCACCTTGACCATCATCGCTGGGTGAAATGGCTGGTTGCGCGAACCGCCGCCCTCGTAGCGCGCGTAGAACGCCTGCAAATCCAGACTGTCGACCGCATCGCCAATGAAGTAGGCCAAGTGCCCTTCGGGCAGCCAGTCCTGCAGGGCCTGAGGCAACAGCGCCTGCTGCTGGGGTTCGTAGGGCAGATAGCTCATGCCCAAAATCTACTCGACCCACAGCCAGTCGCGTATCGGTCCCACCCCGTAATCAGTTTCTGCCGCGCAGACTCCTAGCGGTCGATCGAAATCCAGCCAGACTCGACTCTGGCGATTTGGGCGAATGGCCAGCACCACGAAACCCGTTGAAGCCGGCAAACCATCGTGCCGCGCTGCGAAGTCAGTGGCCGCGATGCCGATCGCTTTGATGTAGTTCGCGAGAGACTCCGCGCTGTCCAAACGCGCCTGCAAAAGCTCTTGCGGCTGCAAAAAGACCACGCCAAACAATTCGTATTTCGTGCTCGCACGGGCGTTAGTCGCCAACAGCGAAAAAAATGGAAATGAGAACAGCACACGGCGCTTCATCATATGTAGTGACGCTCAGCTAAATTAGTTGCGGGCCTCGGTACCAGATAGCGGTCGTCGGCGACCGGCTGCTTGTGGCCGACTTCGGGCGCGCCGATTGTCGCGCGCACCGGCCCTTCAGCGGCTCAATGGTGATGGTCGTTCGCCCCTTCGCCTAGATCAACCAAATCAAATAGGTCCCCACCGGCAACACGCTGCGTAGGCCCGCGCGGCTCATAGTTCGACCAAAGAACCACCCCTACCATTACCGGGCCGAGGATGGGCAGGATCCATACCAAAGAGATCTGCACCGTCTTTTGCATCGAGCTGTAGAAGTCACTTCGGCTGACGGCGTAGGTTATCGCGACGTTCAGTGCGACCAAAGCAACCAGCAACGAGGTCAGGAACCATTCAATGCGCATTCAGTGTCCGATGCAAGGCAGTCACGCACCCCCAAAGCGGCCTACAAGCAAGTTCCGCTCATGGCCGACATGCGTCCCCGAGGTCGGCCCCTGGCTGGGTGACGTCGTCGGCGTTCGCACGACGGCTGCGCAGCATACCTGCCTGTCCACACTGGCGGCGGAGCAGCAGGGTCCGAACGGGAGCGGAAGTAGCAAGACAAAGTTCAGATGCCCGGAAGCTGAGATTCGGCAAGGCGGCGTGCTGTCGCTTCGCGCACGCGTGCGGACTTTTGAGCATTGCTCAAGCCCGACCAAGCAGCATGGGACACGACCGCGACGTCAACTTCAACGAATTGGACGGGCGAGGACGCATCCCACGAGCGCCTCTGCTGCGAGCCGCAGGCGGGGCAAGGCTCATGCAAGCCGATATGGAGCGGCGCGCCAGACGCGTCGGGATCGCAGGCTGCCGGGCCGAAGACCTCATGCAGTAGCTTCGCGCGCGGAACTGAAGCAAGCTCGGCAAAGCGTGCCTCCGCCCGCAGCAGCGTTTCCACTTCCATATAGGCACGATCCTGCAACGCGTTCAGGTATCGCGTCTCGCCGGGGACGCCACTTCGCAGCAGGAATTCGCCGTAGGCATTCGGGGCGATATCGGGGCTCTTGAAAGTGTGATCGCAGCCAGCGCAGACAACGTCGAACAACAGCAGCTTCATGGCGTCCCGCGATACAGGAGGCCGAGGAACTCGTCGAAGGAGTTTGCAACCGGGCTGACTAGCATCTTTCCATCGTGATCGGGGTAATCGTGGTGCAGAACCGCGATGGCCGGCTCGTCCGTTGCGGGATCGCGGCGATAGTCAAAGCAGACGTAGTCGCCATTGGCGCAGTCACCGAAGACAATGACGTGGTCGGGCCAGCGTCCGTCAGAGTCCTGCCCGTCGACAATACGGTTGCACCTGGGCAGCGCCGAGCCGAACCCCTTGAACGCCACGTCACGCGATGTCAACGCGCCGGAGCAGCGATCGATGAAGTCGAAGTCCGGGCACTGCAGGCGTGGCGCATCGTGCGCCATTAGGAAGTTGCGGTATACGTGCGGCAAGCGAACATCGATTCCTCGCTCGAAGTCTGCGATGTCCACTTCTCGCGCGTGGCCGCTGTCCCGGCGCACCTCGACAATCCGCATGTCGTATCTCCTCGTTTGACGCGCGTGCCTAGCCTTCCCGATAGCTGCCGGTGGCGACTGGCTGCTCATGGCCGTCACCGGCTACCGGTCAGTTCTAAAGAACTCCCTGAGCTTTGAGACGGCCGCGACGGCGGTGAACAGGGCACCGATGCACCAAATCACCAGCGCGATAACGAGCCAATCTGACGTCAGGAGATCGGCCTTCACCGCGTAGGCAATACTGCAAAGGAGGATTGTTCCGATGAGGCCGATGAGCCCACTGATCAGCCGTACCCCTTTGGCTCCATCATTCATCATCAACTCACTATGCAATGCTGGATCGTTCCGTTTCAACGGCCTAACAGCCGACGCGTGAGAGCGGCTGCTTGTGGCCGGCCCCCGACATCCTAACGTTGTCAGTATCTAGCGAAAGTCGACGAAGGCGCCGCGGAACTCAGCGTCTACACATAGCCATCGAGCTTGCGTCGGGCGGTTCCGGCGGTGTCAGTCGCGCGTCCCGGCGTGAACGTCGCGGTGCAGCAGCATGTCGCCGAGGCGCTGTTCAAGACCTTCGTCGTAGCCGCAGCGGGCATCCCAAGTGGGCGGGTTTTCCCAGGTTCCGAACAGCATGTCCCACCACACGATGTCGCCGTAGTTGTTACGGTGGCGCCGGTGCTCGTGGTGGATGCGGTGCATCTCCGGTCGCTGGAAGATGAAGCCGATCCAGCGCGGCGTGCGCACGTTGGTGTGATAGAAGAATTCGCCCAGTGCCGTGAACAGCGTGTAGATTGCCCCGCCAGCCGGGCTCAGGCCCAGAACCGCGTAGACGAGTACGCTGCCGATGATCGAGTTGACCGTCATCTCGACGGGGTGCTTGTAGAACGACGTGATGACCTCGAGCCGCGCTGGACTGTGGTGGATCTGGTGGAAGCCAAGCCAAAGCCAGTTCACCTCGTGACGAGCCCGGTGCCACCAGTAGAAGACGAAGGTCGCGATGAAATAAGCAAGGGCGCCGCCCGCCCACGGGGGCACGGCGCCGCCGAGGTGCCACAACGAGGCCGAGCGTGCCCAGCGCTCCCATGTGAAGCCGGCGATGGTCACCACGGCAATTTGCACGCCGTTGACCGCCAGTACCCTCCACCACCAGCCGCGCGAGGTCGGCAGGTGCCAGCCGGGCCGGAGGCGTTCGAGCAGGAAGCAGGCCGCAAAGACCGCCAGGATCACGCCCAGCACAGTTGGCCCCTTGCGCATGTGGCGGAGGGGGCCGAATCGGATGGCCGCGGCATCACACCACCACGCCGTCGAAGACCGTGATCAGGCCCGGGCTGTTCAGCACGCTGGCAGGCGTTACGGTCTCGCGCTGCCACGGAATGCTGCCGAAGTACCAGACGCGCCAGAAGCCGACATCGGCCTGCGGTGCACGGGCCAGCAGCGTCTGGAAATTCTCTACCTCCCCGACGTCCACGCCAGCGCCTTGCTGCAACACCTCGCGAACGTAACGCGAGCAGAATTGGCGGTGCGAGTGAATGTCGAAGCCGCTGTCGTAGAACACATGTTCACGCTGCGCCGCGGCGGCTATGATCCCCGCCCGCTGCGCGCTGGTGAGCGGCGCCGGTAAGCGCATCACCGCCACGCGCCCGCCGGCGGACCGTGCGACGAAGCGGGACAGTGTGGTGGCACCGGAAAAGGGAAACCGGCTCTCGCCGATCACCGGCTCCTTGCCGGAGACATCCAGCACGATGCCCACGTGGTTCGTCCACGATCCGGTGGCCTCGGCGACCTTACGGAACGGGTAGGCGCCGATGCGGATGAACACTATGTCGCCGACCGCCAGCGTTCGGCCAAGTTCGCCGATGGCGCGTGCGGTCACTGCCGGGACTCGGCCGGCAACGTCATCTTCGGCGTCGGGTCGAGAGCCGGCCTGCGCGCCGGCGCCGCCCACGGCGAGCCCAGTAGCCAACGCAGCGATCGCGCCGAAGCGCAGCATTGAGAGAGGAGTCATATTGGTCAGGCCCGAAAGGGCGGAAACGGCGATGGAGCGCAGCATCGCGCAATGCGTCCTTCGGAGGAAATGGTTGCGCACATGTAGTTCGCCGCAGTCCGCTTGGTATCGCGTACTGATACCGTTGGCCGTGTCCTGACACCCGACACTCGCGGCCCGCCGCTCCTGGGCCGGTACCACCGTTCATGAGCCCCCGCGGGCTCCTCCTAAGCCGACCTCTGTAACAGTCCGGTCTTGGCCGACATGCGTCTGCGGGGCCGCGGGCCAGCGCACCGAAGCGGCTGTGGGGGCAGCTGTGTCGAACCGCATGCTCGCGGCCGGACGCCCGATTCTGTCCGAAACGCCCGAAGCACCGATTGATACGGTGGAGTCAGGGGAAATCTCGTCCAGCTTTGTATCGACGCAACAAGGCGCCGATGAGCGCCGTGCGAACATTCGCCCCGCCAATAGCCAGCCACAAGGCGCACCGCGCCGGGGAGTCTTCATGACAATCACCTTTTCGGAGGCCCGTCACGCGGCGGCCACCCTCGCTCTTGCCTGCGCGCCCGCGATCGCGACCCCGCTCGCCGGAACGGTGCGTGACGACGCCGGCCAGCCGGTGCCCGGCGCGCTCGTGGTGGCCGCGGACAACAGCGACCGCAACGACCCCAACGGCGCGCCGCACCGCTGGATCACCACCAGCGACGCCGCCGGCAAGTTTGTGTTCGAGGCCTTTCCGGGCGGCTCCTGCCGCGCGACCGCCAACGCCGGCGCGGCTGGCGTCGGCCAGGCGAACTGCGATGCCGGCCACGCGGCCATCACAGTGCGCCAAGCCGGCGCCTCCGCCAGCGGCCGTGTTGTGCGTACCGCCACCGCGAGCGGCGCAGTCGACGATGTCGTGCTGGTGACGCTCGCGCGCACAGACGACGAGGCGCCCGTAGTCTATGGCACGCGCGTGGAGGGCGACGCCTGGTCCATCGCGCTGCCTGCGGGCGCGTGGAGCGCGCGCGCGGTCACGCTCGCGCAGGCCAGCAGCGTGACCTACTTCGTGCTACCCGGGCGCACCGAGCCCATCACGCTCGACCTCGTGCATCCGCACGGCACCCAGCCGGCCTTGGCGCGCGAGCTCCATGCCATGGCCGTCAAGGACCAGGAGGTGCGCCAGGCGTTCGTGGCCGCCGTCAAGCAGGATGAAGAGACCTACAAGCCAGTGCAGCGCGTGGACGACGCCAACCTGGCGCGCCTGAAGCAGATCGTGCGCCAGCACGGCTGGCCCACGGCCGCCCTCGTGGGCAGCGCAGGCGTCGGCGACGCTTGGCTGCTGGCCCAGCACGCGCCCGGCGACTTCATCGCGAAGGCCCTGCCGCCGCTGCGCCAGGCCGCCGACCGGGGCGAGATCGCCTGGTCCAAGGTCGCGCTGATGATCGATCGCGACCTGATGGATCGCGACGAGCCGCAGATCTACGGCAGCCAGTTGCGGATGGTCGACGGCCACTTCGCGCCGTGGACCATCGAGGACCAGGCGCACGTGGACGAGCGCCGCGCGCAGGTGGGCCTGGGTCCGCTCGCGGAATACGTGGCGAGCTTCGACAAGCGATGAGCCCCCTCAGCGACGCGGGGATGCCGCGCCGGCCGACTCGGACGACCTCTTCGTTAAGACCTGCACGCGCGACACGTACAAGCTGCTGCGCCGCCGCCACCCTGGCCGACACCTCCGCGCTGTGCTACTCCTAAGCCGACCTCTGTAACAGTCCGGTGTTGGCCGAGAACAGGCGAAGCGGAGTCCAAGATCCTCTGTCCATCGAAGAGCGAAGCCAGCGCGGTGTGAGCGTGAGCGGGCGGTGCACAAGCCCGCTCAGTCGATTCGCCAAGTGTATGGGACTTCGATGTCGTAGGCCTGCGGCTGGCCGTTCGCGTCAAGCCGCTGCTTAAACGGACAAAGCATGAGTGCGTCGAGTGCAGCCCTATCCAACATGCCGTGTGCGCGCGACGGTCCAGATTTTCGCAGCACCTCACCGCCCGTTGGCTTGCCCTGTCCGTTCACGTGGAAGACCAGCACCGTTACCCCCTGCGCGTTGGCCCGGATGGCTTCCATCGGGTAATTGGGTCTGCAATTCACGGCCACTGAGGGGCCGGTATCGGGTGCCGACGCCTGTGCGAAAACGGCACCAGACAAGAATAGGCCGGCCGCGCTACAGAGGTTGGGTAGGAGATAACTACTCTTCATTGGAATTCCCGCGTATTGGAGGCGCAAGCATGCACTTTTACCATCGCGGCCGGATGGCAATCGGCAGAACACCAAGAGGGACTGTTGTGACCGCGATGGATGCCAACAACGCTCCCAAGGCATTCGCAGCCATAGCCTACTTGAAACCGGTCATTCGCCGGGGGCAGCTGTTGGCCGGAACACGAGTTCAGACTGTAGCCGTCCTTCGGCCAACGCTGTACAGGTGCCGATCGCGGAGATTGTGCCTTCCGTGACCGTGTCGTCGCGACTATCGTGCTCTGACACAACTGTAGAGACTTCCGATGAACCTCGATGCTCGCCTTGCTGACCTCGGAATCGAGTTGCCCGAATCGGCTGCACCGGGCGCGAAATACGCCTCCGCCGTCGTGCACGGCGGGGTTGCCTGGGTCAGTGGCCAGCTCCCGCGCGTCGGGGATGTCGTGACCTGCGCTGGCAAGGTTGGTCGGGAGGTCTCCATTGAAGATGCTCAGTCGGCAGCTGGCGTTGCGCTCTTGCGCGCACTGGCTGCGCTGCGCGACGAACTCGGTGATCTGTCGAGTGTTCGTCAGATTCTGAAATTGAACGTGTTCGTCGCTAGTGCGGAAGGTTTCGATGCGCAGAGCCAGGTCGGTGACGGTGCGTCGCGACTGATCTTCGGACTGTTCGGCGAGCAACACGGGCGCCACGCGCGCACGAGTGTTGGAGTTGCCGAGCTTCCGCGCAACGCCTGTCTAGAGCTGGATATCGTCGCCGCCCTTGGTTTGCCGGACTGAAATGCGACGTCTTCAGCTGTAGAAGGCTTGGTCGCGGGTACCTCCCGAAGCCGACCTCGTAGGAGGCTCGTTATTGGCCGACGTGCGTCCATCAAGCTCAAGCGAGCTGGCAGCAACATGCCGCAGAATGGCCCGCGGACCCGCAATATAAGCTGACCGCAGTCTGAACTTCCCCGATCCAGGTATTTGCTGCGGCGCACAAAATCGCTAAGCTCAGTCATCGTCGTGTGACATACGAAGCGGAAGCTTGGATCACGACGACGAGGAGGTCAGCATGGAGATCCTCGAAGCGTGCAAGATGCTACGACAGTGCAACGAACGCTTTTGCATGAGGCAAGAGCCGGCCATAGGCAGCCATGAGGCATCAATCGCAGTCCAGGCGCTCAAGTCCTTCTTGGAAAGAGCGCGTGCAGATGGCAAGCCGATCCAGGAGTTGGACATCGCCGAATCTCTCCTGTTTACGCCTGAGGGCCTACGCTGGGTAATGCCGTTCGTGATCAGCGCCGAAGGAATGCTCGCCTACAAACGGCGCATGGAACATCACTGAAGCAACAGTCCTGTCCTTGGGCCACATCAATGGCCAGCACGAATTCATCTGGCCCGAGACCAGACGCTCGCGACTGGCCGTTTGTGGCCGAACCCGGCTCACAGCGACCTGTCTCCGGCCACGATGAACTGAGGAGAAGTGCGGAACGCCTTGATTCGGTCACTCAGATGCACATGATCAAAGGTGGCTCCCATGCGCTCCATCTCATTCGCACACTCCGACAGGAACCCGGCGATCAAGCGGAGTTCGCCGACGGTCGCAACCAGGCTGAGCTCAGCCAACGCCTCGGGAACGACGCTCTCGGCCTGACGAGCTGATTCCGAATATCCGTAGACTTTCATCGCATCAGCCTACCAGAGGGCAGCCGGTCGCGAGTGCTTGCAAATGGCCGACCGGCGACTGTCGCCCCCCGAGTTGTTGTTCGCATGTCAGTTCGATGCCCGAAGGTCGATGGCATCACAGGCCACTGGGCAGGGACGAGAGCCAGGAAGGAAATCGGGCACGGAGCTCTTCCGGCCCGATCGAGAATGCGAAAACGTCCATTCCCCCATCGTAGGGACAGAAGATGTTTCTTGTGGCTGGCGAGACGAACGAGACGCCCACCTCCTGCCAGTCGGCAAGTAGTCGGACTGCCGTCTCAAAGAAGTCGGGCTTCCATTTGGAGACGAGCGCCCGAACATACATTCGATCCTCGTCGTTGTTCAGCGTCGCACCTTCGACGGGCAGGCGGGCGACCGCCTCTCTGAATTGCCGCCCGGCCAGCTTGTGCCTCTGCTTACCGCGCAGTCTGGCTTCGACTCCATAGGCGCGAAAGACGTACAAAGGCTCGTCGACGCTGAACAGCGATGAGGCCACGGCAAGGTGTCGCTTTTGAAGTTCGATGTATTCGTCGACAGACTCCGCGTAGCGCTTTGATTCTGGGAGTGAATGGAACCGAACCCACTGCTGGCTCAGGGCCTGGCGCAGAAGATGACCACGGGGCGCAACGCGGCTGAAGTGAGACTGCCACCAAGTTAAGGGATCTGGACGCATTTGCACTACTTTATCTGAGCACCATCGGCACCCGGGTCGCTCGAAAGCAGACCGTCACGATTGGCAGTTCCTGGCCGGCAACATCGGTCATGAGTCAGCGCTGGGCTCATCCTAAGCCGACCTCCGAAACAGTCCGGTATTGGCCGGCTTGCGACTTCGCTGCCAGCGCTGCATTACTCGGCGTACTTCTGTCGGCGACCGGCCGCTGAGGGAAGCACAGCCGACCTCGGTTGGCACCAGCGACTAGGCCGAGACCGACCCGTTAGCGGCACGCCAAAGCAAGGAAGCGGTGGCTCGATTTCGAGTCAGGCAGGCTCGACCTAGGGAAGGTCTGCGAAACCCAGGTCGCTGCGCATGAATTCGACGTTTGATCTCTCGGCGCTTCGCGATGCGAAATTTGATCGTCGGTGCCGTCCAGCCAGGGCCCTCTCAGGGACGCTTTTCGACCCCGAGACGCCCGTTTGGCGCCACGCAGACGCACTCATCCCCGAGCCTCCAGCAACTGCCGCCGCGCCATCCACAGATTCCCCAGCGCGAACATCATCGTGAGGCGCGAGGTGTTCTTGGCCAGGCCGCGATAGCGCACCTTTGCGTATCCGAACTGCTGCTTGATCACTCGGAACGGGTGCTCGACCTTGGCCCTGACGCTGGCCTTGAGTTGCTCGGCCTTCTCCAGCAACCGTGCTGACTTCTTCGACGGATCCAGCGCCCTGCGCTTGCCGGGCTGCATGGCAACGAACCAGGTCGGCCCCTGCGCCTCCTGGCGCTTGTTCACGCCGCGGTAGCCAGCGTCCCCAAAGGCCGCCGTTTCCTCGCCGTGCAGCAGCGCGCCG
>FTKT01003206.1_pt2 | contig 10630 bp, 10 predicted proteins | sample 1658271 | NCBI WGS metagenome assembly FTKT01 (sample SAMEA3914811, study PRJEB12502) | metagenome | biome: forest; material: soil | place: Canada | collected 2011-08-04 | depth 0.3 m | reverse complement strand
CTCGACGTCTACGGCGAGGTGGTGGACACCCTGTACCTGGCCTGGGCGGCCGGCATCCCGATGGAGCGTCAGGTCTGGGGGCTGCTGCGCACCCTGATGGACTTCCTGGAGCGGCACTGGCGCGACCCGGACGAAGGACTGTGGGAGGTGCGCGGCGGGCGGCGGCACTTCGTGCACTCCAAGGTGATGTCCTGGGTGGCCGCGGACCGCGCGGTACAGCTGGCCGAGGCCATCGGGCTGCCCGCGCCGGTGGAGCGCTGGCGGCAGATGCGCGCCGCGGTGCACGCGGACGTCTGCGCGCACGGCTACGACGAGCGCCGGGGCGTCTTCGTCCAGGCCTACGGCGGAAGCGAGTTGGACGCGGCCACGCTCTTCGTGGCGAAGACCGGGTTCCTGCCGCCGGACGATCCGCGGGTGGTGCGCACGGTGGAGGCCGTCCGCCGGGGGCTGGACCACGGCGGGTTCGTCCGGCGCTACTCGGGGGCGGGGGCGGGCGGGCGCCGGGGCGCGGACGGGCTGCCCGGGGAGGAGGGCGCCTTCGTGGCCTGCTCGTTCTGGCTGGCCGACGCGCTGGCGGCGATCGGACGCCGGGAGGAGGCCCGGGAGCTGTTCGGCCGGGTGGTCGGGCTGGGCAACGACCTGGGGCTGCTCGCGGAGGAGTGGGATCCCCGGGCGGAGCGTCAACTCGGCAACACACCACAGGCGTTCAGCCATGTCGCCCTGGTGAACACGGCCTTCACGCTGTCCGACCAGTAGCCGCCGTACCGACCGGCCCCACCCTCCGTGGAAGGCGGGGCCGGCGGCGGGCTACTCCACGGTGACGCTCTTGGCCAGGTTGCGGGGCTTGTCGACATCGCGCTGCAGCGCCATCGCGGCGTGGTAGGCCAGCAGTTGGAGCGGGATGTTGAGCAGCAGCGGGTCCAGCTCGGGCTCGTTCTTGGGGACCACGATGCTGTGGTTGGCGAGCTTGGGGTCCGGCGCGCGGTGGCCGACGGTCAGCACCCGGCCGGCCCGGGCCCGGATCTCGCCCAGCGTGGTGAGGTTCTTGTCGATCAGCTCGTCGTCCGGCACCAGGGCCACGGTGGGCAGTTCGGGGCTGATCAGGGCCAGCGGACCGTGCTTGAGCTCACTGGCCGGGTAGGCCTCGGCGTGCACGTAGCTGATCTCCTTCAGCTTCTGCGCGCCCTCGCGAGCCACCGGGTAGCCGCGCACCCGGCCGATGAACATCATGCCCTGGCAGTCGGCGTACTCGGCCGCGAGGGCGGCGATCTCCTTCTCCTGCTGGAGGATCTCGCGGATCTGGCCGGGCAGCGCCTTGAGGCCCTCGACGATCCGCTTCCCGTCGGCCGGCGAGAGGTCGTGGATCCGCCCGAAGTGCAGGGCGAGCAGGGCGAAGGCGACCACGGTGGAGGTGAAGGCCTTGGTGGAGGCGACCGAGATCTCGGGGCCCGCGTGCAGGTAGATGCCGCCGTCGCAGGCCCGGGCGATCGCGCTGCCGACCGTGTTGACCACCCCGAGCACCCGGCCGCCCTTGCGCTTGACCTCCTGCACGGCGGCCAGCGTGTCGTAGGTCTCGCCGGACTGGCTGACCGCGATGTAGAGGGTGTCCGCCTCGATCACCGGGTTGCGGTAGCGGAACTCCGAGGCCGGCTCGCTGTCGGCCGGGATCCGGGCCAGCTCCTCGATCAGCTGGGCGCCCATCTGCCCGGCGTAGTAGGCCGATCCGCAGCCGATGATCTTCACCCGGCGGATGTCGCGCAGCTCGCGGGCGTCCAGGTTCAGGCCGCCCAGGTGCGCGGTGGCGAACCGCTCGTCCAGCCGTCCGCTCAGCGTGCGCTCCACGGCCGCGGGCTGCTCGTGGATCTCCTTGCCGAGGAAGTGCGAGTGGCCGGCGGTGTCGTAGGAGTCGATCTCCCAGTCCACGGTGGAGGGCTGACGGTTCGTCGGACGGGCGTCCTCGGTGAAGGTGCGGAATCCGTCGGCGCGGACCACGGCCAGCTCGCCGTCCTCCAGGTGGACCACCTGGCGGGTGTAGCGGACCAGTGCGGCGACGTCGGAGGCGACGAACATCTCCTTCTCCCCGATGCCGAGCACGATCGGGCTGCCGTTGCGGGCGACCACGATCCGGTCGGGCTGCTCGGCGTCCAGCACCGCGATGCCGTAGGTGCCGACCACCAGCTTCAACGCGCTGCGGACCGCCTCCTCCAGCTCGGTGCCCTCGGCGGCGTGCGCGGCGATCAGGTGGACCAGCACCTCGGTGTCGGTCTCGGAGGCGAAGACCGCGCCCTCGGCGGTCAGCTTCTCGCGCAGCTGGTCGGCGTTCTCGATGATGCCGTTGTGCACCACCGCGAAGCGCTCGGCGTTGTCCAGGTGCGGGTGGGCGTTGGCGTCGCTCGGCTCGCCGTGGGTGGCCCAGCGGGTGTGGCCGATGCCGGTCGCGCCCTTGAAACGGGCCGGCACGGCGGCGGCCAGGTCGGCGACCCGGCCCTTGGTCTTGCGCAGCTTCAGCCCCGCGCCCTTGCCGGTGACCGCGACCCCGGCCGAGTCGTAGCCGCGGTACTCCAGGCGCTGGAGGCCCTCCAGTAGGAACGGGGTGGCGTCCTTGGGACCGATGTAGGCGACGATTCCGCACATGAGGGGCAGGCTCCTGAGGGTGGGTGGGGTGGGTTCGCGGTGACGGTCGGCCGCCGGGGCGGCCACCGGGGTCAGCCGTAGACGATCCGGCGCAGCTGGCGGGCCGACAGCTCGGGCGCCGCGACCCGGCGGGCCGGCAGCTCCTCGGCGATCCGGGCGAAGATCTGCTCATTGGTCAGGCCGCGCGCCTGCAACTCGCCGTGCCGGCGCTGGACGTACTCGGTGGCGGTCTCGGAGAAGTACGCCAGCACCTCCGCGACCACCCGCGCCGCCTCGCCCGGCCCCAGCGCGCTGGTGCGGGTCAGGTAGGCGAGCAGGTCCCCGTGCGGGGGCGGCGGTGAGGTGGACACGGAGAGGGAGCCTAGGTCGGCGGTCGGAAAAAACAAAGAATCCTGCCCGGAATCGGGCAGGATTCTCCGTACTATCCCCTCGAATGCCGCAACCAGCGGGTCAGGCCGCCTCGGCAGACCCGCCCCGACGGCGCAGCAGCTTGCGCCGGGCGGGCTGCGCGGGCAGCCAGCCGAAGGCCAGCGTGCTGCCGACCAGGCCGAGCAGCAGGCCGAGGAAGAAGCCGCCGAGATTGGAGGTGATCCAGCTGCCCAGGGTGAGCAGCACGGCCACGATCGAGTAGAAGATCCGCTGCGCCGGGTTGAGGATCAGCAGCAGCCCGCAGACCATCAGCATGACCGGGACCAGGTAGCCGGCCAGGCCCTGCATGCCGATGTGCAGGATGACCGGCAGCGGCGCCTTCTCGGTGACCAGGATCTCCGCGCCGGAGAGGGTGACCAGCAGGCCACCCCAGAACGGCCGGCGCCCGCGCCACGCCTTGAACGAGCGCTCCGGCGCGGCCGGCTCGGCGAACCGCGGCGGGTTCGGCCGGGCCGGGCCGCCGAGCACGGGCTCGGCCGGGGGCTCGGCCGTCAGCTCGGCCGGGGGCTCGGCCGTCAGCTCGCTGAGCGCCACCGCGGGCTCGGCCGGTACCTCCCCCGTCGGCTCGTCGGGCGCCGCCGCCACCGGGTCCGGCTGGTCCATCGGCGAATCGGAGCGGGCGTCGGTCATCCTCAGCAGCCCTTGTCGCTGAAGCTGAGGTGCAGGTTGGGCAGCTTGAACGCGGCCGCCGTGGTCGCGTAGTTGTTCTGCCGCAGGTTGTTGATGGTGACGGTGTCGGCCTGCTGGCCGAACACGCCCGCCGGGCCCTGGACGCCGGCCTTGGTGAAGGTGCTGGCGTCGCCGCCGATCTCGATGTTCGAGAAGGAGGCGTCACCGGAGAGCAGGTCCGAGTCGGTGGCCAGATTGGTGGCCGTCACCGGGGTGCCGGCGTTGCCTGCCGTGATCAGCAGGTTGGTGCCGCCCAGGTTGACGCTCTGGCAGAGGTTGGTCAGCGAGGCCGACTTGATCGCGGAGACCGCCACCACGATCTGGCCACCGGTGCTGCCCGCGTTCGGACTGTTGTCGATCATGTTGTCCAGGCCGCCGAACTGCTCGAACCCGGTGCCGTCCAGCTTGTCGGCGGTGACGGTGAAGGCCATTCCGGAGATGGAGAACTGGGCGGCGAGCACGCCCTGTGCGGTCAGCGCCACCAGGACGCCGCCGGCCAGGCAGGCGGGCACGGCCATCAGCGCGGCCCGACGAAGCCGGACACGGCCGCGCGGGGCTGGGCCCACGGGCACCTCCGCGGTCGGGTCTTCGGAGGGGAGTTCTTCGGACAGGGCCATTGGCTGCTCCAGGGGTGTTGACGTGGGATCTTCGATCACCGGCATCGTCCTGGCGCGGACGGTGTCCACGAGTGCGATCAACCTCCTTCCCTGGCAGGGGAATTGGTGATCAACATCACACTCACTTTCAGCTGACTGGAAGTTACCCCGTGGTAGGCGGAGGGTCAAGGGTCCGTACCGGCTCCGGCTACCGGGGCGTAACCTGCCCGCTCGCCCCGGCCGCCGGCCGTCCCGGCGGACCGCTCTCCAGGCCGCTGCCCAGGCCGTTCTCCGCCCGGCCGGCCGCCGGCGGGGTCGGCGCGGAGCGCTCCAGGGTGCAGGCGAGCAGCGGCCCTGGCCGGGCGCCGCCCCGCGCCTCGGCTCGCGCCAGCCGGTCCGCCGCCTCCACCGGACCGAGGTACGGGGCCAGTGCGAAATAGCCCAAGGTGCCCAGCAGATCCGGTAGTTCGGCGTGCCGGCCGGCGGCGACGCAGCGGTAGACGGCGGAGTGCACGCCGCCCACGATGGTGTCCGCCAGCAGCTCCGCGCCGACCCCGGCCGGGGTCGGCGGGCAGTGCGCGAAGAGCCGGCGGAAGCGGCTCAGCAGCCGCTCGCGCACCAGCCGCCCGGCCGGCCCCAGCGCGTCCAGCTCGACCACCGCCATGGTCGCGAAGGCCGGCGCCTCGGCGAGGATCCCGAGCAGCATCCGCAGCGCCGAACGGACCCCGGCGCACCAGTCGGACTCGGCCGCGAAAGCCTCCTCCATCCGGCGGATCACCACCGCCGTACCGAGCCGGTGGGCGGCCAGGTAGGCCTCCTCCTTGCCGCTGAACTGCTCGTAGAAGACCGGCCGGGTGACCCCCGCGGCCAGGCAGATGTCGCTGACCCGGGCACCGGCGTAGCCGTGCCGGGCGACCGTGCGCACCACCCCGTCCAGCAGCCGGTCGCGCTGGTTGGCCGCCACCACCTCCGGGGGCAGCCGGCTGGGGCCGCGACGGATCGAGCGGGACGGGTCGCGCCCGCTGCGGGTACCCGGCAGAACGATCTCGAAGGGCGGCCCGCCGAATTCAAGATTTATCTTCAACTTCCGCTCCATCCCTTGACTCTGACGATGGGACAGGTTTAGAACCTTCACAGGTTTTCAATGTTTCGGCGCTGTTGCCGTCCCATGGCAGCGCCGGTTCGCAGCCCGCCGGGCGGGTCGGAAGGTGGGGGCACCGAGCCCCCAGTATGGCGAAGACGGGACGCGGTGGCAGCCGCCAGGAACCGTCGGATTCGCAAGCCGTGCACCGCTCGTGGCGCCGAGCGGCCCCGAACTCCGGTCCCGGCGGGGCTGTGTACTCACTCCCGTTTGCCATCCGTGCCGTGAGGAGTACCGCCATGCTCGAGAAGCTCCCGTACCTTGGCAGAATCGCGCCGCTCGCCGCCGCCGCGGCCATGCTGCTCGCCGCCGCCGCACCGGCCGGCGCGACCGGCACCGGCAGTCCCACCGGCCCCTACACCGGGATGGGCAACTGCCCGCTCAGCTCGGCCGCCATGCAGAACTCCCTTAACCCCCAGGTTGGTTGTGTCGTCTCGGTGACCCACACCGGCAGCTTCACGATCGGCACCACCACCGTCCCGCTGAACTCCGCGATCACCCTGCAGTTCGGTGTCTACTGGGACAAGTCGCAGCCGGTGGTGAACTTTCCGGACGGCAGCAGCGCCAACCAGTACGCCACGGTGGCGCCGACCAACGCGCCGCTGCTCAGCGCGAAGCCCGCCCAGATCACCATCCCGGGCATCGCCAACTTCCTGCCGGGCATCACCAGTGTCTTCGCCCAGGTCGAACTGGCCGGCCCGATCACCGACTTCACCCCGCTGGCGGCCGGCGAGTCGTACCCCGTCTTCAAGCTGCCGGTCAAACTCCACCTCTACAACGCCTTCTTCGGCGGCAACTGCTACATCGGGTCCGACAGTTCACCGATCGTGCTGAGCCCGAACACCGGCACCACCGCGCCGCCGCCGCCCGCCCCGCCGATGACCGGGGACCCCGGGACGATCAGCGTCGCCTCGGACCCGAACGGCCACGACACCGTGATCGCCTCCTTCACCGGCGCGAAGCTGGTGGACAACACCTTCAACGTGCCCGGTGCTTCGGGCTGCGGGCTCTGGGGTTCGCTCGACCCGATCATCAACCTGGTGATGGGCATCCCCTCCGCGGCCGGAAAGGGCTCGGTCAGCTTCCTGCAGACCGACACCTCGCTCGCGCTGGACAGCAGCGTGGCCGACCTCACGACGGCGATCAACGCCACCCGCGGCTGACCCCGTCACCCGCCGGCCTCCCGCCGAGGCCACCCCCGAACTGCCGTTGCCGGTCCGAGGTGACCGGAGAAGACACCCCGGACCGGCAACGGCTGCACCCCCCTGCCTCACTCACCCCCACCCAGTGGAAAAGGACAACCCTCATGCGCAACCGCCTCTACGCCGGCGCCGCGATGGCCGCCGCGGCCATCGCCCTCGTCACCGCCATGCCCGCCTCCGCGGCCGGCGCCAACGTGCTCACCTACGGCGGCCTCGCCGGCCCCGCCGTCGCCGTCGGCGACGTGCTGACCGCCTCGCTCTCCGGCACCTCCTCCGCCACCTTCTACTCCACGGCCGCGGGCGGCACCGGCGTCAAGTGCGCCGTCTCGGCGTTCAGCGCCACCGTCACGGCCAACCCGACCGCGCCCGGCACCGCCCTGGAGTCGCTCACCTCGCAGACCTTCAGCTCCTGCGTGCCGGTGGGCATCGTCGGCGTCACCGGCGTGCAGTCCGTCACGGTCAACAACCTCCCCTACACCAACTACGTCAGCGACGCGGCCGGCAACCCGGTCACGCTGAGCCCGGCCACGGGGAGTGCGATCCAGACCACCATCGTGCTCAAGACCGTGCTCGGCACGGTCACCTGCGTCTACAAGGCGTCCCCGGCCAGCCTGACCGGCACCACCAGCAACGTCGCGCAGACGATCAGCTTCAGCAACCAGACCTTCGCCAAGGCCACCGGCCCCGGCACCTGCTTCACGGCCGGCTACTTCACCGCCTCCTACGGCGCGGTGAAGGACAGCAGCCAGACCGGAAGCCCGGCGGTCTGGGTCAACTGATCAATCTGGATGGCTAGTGCCGCGTCAGGCAACTTTTGCCCGTCAAGGAGCGGCGTCCGGTGCGTGCTCTCGGCGTGCCGGGCGGAAGTCCTCGTACTGGACGTACTTGGGCTTTCGTCCGGTGCGGCGAGAGGGCGTGCCGGGCGTCGCGACGGGGCGAAGGTTGCCTGACGCGGCACTAGTCGACCCGGAGCGGCTCGACCAGTGCCGCCAGCTTGCGGGCGGCCACCAGCACCGGGTCCCAGACCGGGGAGAACGGCGGGGCGTAGGCCAGGTCCTGGTGGACCAGCTGCTCCGCCGTCAACCCGCAGGCCAGCGCGACGGCGACCACGTCGATCCGCTTGGCCGAACCCGCTCCGCCGACGATCTGCGCGCCGAGCAACCGCCCGGTGCCCTGTTCGGCGAGCAGTTTGACGGTCATCCAGGCGGCTGCGGGGAGGTAGCCGGCCTGGGCGGTCGACTCGATGACGGCGGCGGTCCAGCGCAGGCCCGCCGCCGTCGCCTCGCGTTCGTTCAGGCCGGTCCGGGCGATCTCGGTCTCGCAGATCCGGGTCACCGCCGTGCCCACCACGCCGGGGAACGCGGCGCGGCCGCCGCCGAGGTTGGTGCCGATCACCAGGCCGTGCTTGTTGGCATGGGTGCCGAGCGCCACGTGCTGGTGCCGGCCGGAGACCCGGTTGATCACCTCCACGCAGTCGCCGCCGGCCCAGATCCCGTCCAGCGGCCGCCCGTCCGCGTCGACCACGCGCATCGCCGGGTCGGTGCGCAGCCCGCCGTAGGCGCCGAGCGGCAGCCCGGCCGCGCGGGCCAGCGCCGTCCGGGGGCGGACCCCGAGGCCCAGCACCACCACGTCGGCCGGGTGCTCACCGACCGTGCTGCGCACGGCCCTTGGGCGTCCGTCCGGACCGAGCAGCACCTCGTCGGCCTCGGCGCCCGGCACCATCGTGACGCCGAGCCCGGTCATCGCGGCGCCGACCAGGCGGCCGAGCTGCGGATCGAGGGTCGGCATCGGCTCAGGTGAGCGGTGCACCAGGGTGACCCGAAGGCCGCGCCGCAGCATCGCCTCGGCCATTTCGACGCCGATGTACCCGCCGCCGACCACGACGGCGTCGCGCACCCCGCGGCCCAGGGTCTCCAGCAGCGCGGCGCCCTCCGGCAGGGTCTGCACCCCGTGCACGCCCGGCGCCCCGAAGCCGGGCAGGGCGGGCCGGACCGGCTCGGCGCCGGTCGCGATGACCAGCTGGTCGTAGGAGGTCCACTGCTCGGCGCCGGTGTCCAGCTCGCGGCTGCGCACCCGCCGGCCGACCGGGTCGATCTCGGTGACCTCGGTGCGCAGCCGCAGGTCGATGCCGCGCTCGCGGTGCTGTTCGGGGGTGCGGGCGATCAGCGCGTCGCGCTCGGGCACCTCGCCGCCGACCCAGTACGGGATCCCGCAGGCCGAGTAGGAGGTGAACGATCCGCGCTCGAAGGCGGTGATCCGCAGGTCCTCGGGCCCGCGCCGGCGCCGGGCCTGGGAGGCCGCCGACATGCCGGTCGCGTCCCCTCCGACGACCACCAGATGCTCCGTCACGCCTGACCGCCTTCCGTCACGCGGGCCGCACCCCGGCGCCGCCCCACCATCATCGCCACCACTCTTCCATGCGCGGGGTATTGACATGCCCTTCATTGGTTAAGAAACTTTCCTAACTTTCCCCCTCGCAAGGAGCGTTGATGACACATCGCCTCCGCAGGCTGACCGCCGCCGGTGCGGCGCTGGCGACCGCGGCCCTCGGTCTGACCGTGGCCGGAGCGGGCCCCGCGGCCGCCGCCGGCCCCACCCGTCCCTTCCCCACCCACACCGCCTACCGGGTCGGCGTGCTCCCCTCCGCCTCGCAGGCGGTCCGGGACGCCGCGGTGCAGAAGCAGTACGACTCCTGGAAGGCCAACTACCTGGTCCACGGCTGCGCCTCGAACGAGTACTACGTCTCCACCAAGGGCGACGGCGACGCCACCAACAACGGCCCGGTCTCCGAGGGCCAGGGCTACGGGATGAACATCGTTCCGCTGATGGCCGGTTACGACGCCAACGCGCAGGCCGAGTTCAACGGCCTGTGGCAACTGGTCAAGGACCACCGGGACCAGTACGGCCTGATGCAGTGGCAGCTCGACGGCAAGACCTGCACGTACTACAGCAGCGGCACCCCGGACGGCGCCACCGACGGCGACCTGGACATCGGCTACGGCCTGATCCTGGCCGACCAGCAGTGGGGCGGCTACACCGCCGACGCCAAGACCTGGCTCGCCGACTTCTACGCCCACGACGTGGCCCCCGACGGCCACCTCAAGGCGGAGGACGACGGCCCGACCAACGACACCCGCCCGTCCGACTTCATGATCGACCACCTGCGCGCCTTCGCCGCCTACGACACCGCGCACGACTGGAACAAGGTGGTCACCCGGACCGAGGCGGTGATCAGCGAGTTCACCCACGCCTACTCCCCCACCGGCGGGCTGCTCTCCGACTTCGTCGTCTCCGCCGACACCACCAGCCCCAAGCCGGCCCCCGCCAACTACCAGGAGAACCAGCCGGACAACATCGTCGGCTACAACTCCATCCGGGTGCCCTGGCACCTGGGCACCGACGCACTGCTCTACGGCAGTTCGACGGCGGCCGTCTCCTACGCCACCGCGAAACTCGAATCGGCCTGCCTCAAGGGCGAGTCCGGCGGCAACCCGCAGAAGGTCTACCCGCACACCAACCTGAACTGCACCCCCTACTCCACCACCGACGTCGCCGAGGAGGCCGGCGACTCGGTCGGCCCGTCCGCGATGGCGGCCGGCGACCAGGCCTGGACCGACGCCATCTGGAACCAGCTGGCGACCAACCCGTTCAGCGACGGCTACTTCGGCGAGACCATCAAGACGCTGGTCTACCTGGTGATGGCCGGCGACTACTGGGCGCCGGGCGCGGTCACCGCCCCTGGGAACGACTTCTCACTGACCGCCGCCCCCGGCGCCGCCACGGTCACCGCCGGCGGCTCGGCCACCGCCACCGTCACCACCGCCGTCTCCTCGGGCAGCGCGCAGCCGGTGGCGCTGACCGTCAGCGGCGCCCCGTCCGGGGCGAGCGCCACGGTCAGCCCGACCGGCGTGACGGCCGGCGGCTCGGCCACCCTGACGGTCGCCACCGCCGCCGGCACC
>FTKT01001534.1_pt1 | contig 10649 bp, 10 predicted proteins | sample 1658271 | NCBI WGS metagenome assembly FTKT01 (sample SAMEA3914811, study PRJEB12502) | metagenome | biome: forest; material: soil | place: Canada | collected 2011-08-04 | depth 0.3 m | reverse complement strand
GCAGCGCCTGGTCGACCAGGTGCGGGCCGAGATCGAACCACAGCCCGGCGCCCGGGCCCGCGCTCTCGCGCCAGCGCTGGCGCACCTCGGGACGGAAGCGGTCGTGGCGCGACGTCATCTCGACGACGCGGCCCAGCGCGCCCTCGTCCACCAGCCGGCGCAGCGTGAGGAAGTCGCCGTCCCAGCGCCGGTTGTGGAATACCGACAGCACGAGCCCGCGCTTGTGGGCGAGCGCCACGAGTTCGCGCGCGTCCGCCAGCGCCACCGTGAACGGCTTGTCGATCACCACGTTGCAGCCCGCCAGCAGCGCGGCGCGGGCGAGCGGATGGTGGGTGTCGTTGGGCGTGGCGATCACCACGAGATCGAGGTCGGCGCGCGCGACCAGCTCCGCCGGGGTGGCGTGCACGGCCACGTCGGGCCAGTCGGCGTGCACCTTGGCCGCGTCGGAGCTGGCGACGGCCACGAGATGGAGGTCGGGCACCGCCGAGATCAGCGGCGCATGGAAGGTCTTGCCGGCATAGCCGTAGCCGATGAGTCCGACCTTCAGGCGTGGCCGCGCATGCGTCGTCATCGGATCACTTCTGTCGATTGAGGGGGGTTCGTGATTATGCGCGGCGTATCGCATCAAGCGCCTCCGGCCGAACGGTCGCTGCCAACCCTCGCTTCCCCGTGCCCCAACTTGTTTTCCACAACGTCTGGGGACAAGCCTGTGGAAAACGATTGGTCACCCTCTTGCAGCCCGCCAAATGCCGAGGTTTCCGCTGGATTGCACGCGGACTAGGCAGTGTCACGAATTTGCCATGATCGTCATGTGACGGTCACTGGCATGCCCCAACGCTGTGCGCCCCTGAATCATTCGCTTACAGATCAGGCGCGTACCTTGCGGAAGGTGATGTTGACGCGCTGCGCGCCCGCGAACGGATGCTCGCCGTCCTTCAGCGGGCGCACGCCATGGAAGCGCAGCCGCGAAGGGCCGCCCCACACCACCACGTCGCCGTGGTGCAGCGCCACGGGCCGCGTCCTGTCGCCGCGTTCGCCCCCGCCCCACAGGAAGACGGCCGCCAGGCCCAGCGACACCGACACGATGGGCGCGCGCAGGTCCTTCTCGTCGCGATCCTGGTGCAGCGACAGCCGCGCCCCGGGCGCGTAGCGATTGACGAGGCAGGCGTCGGGCGCGAAGCCGGGATAACCGGCGCGTGCGGCGGCGTCGCGGGCGAGCGCGCGCATCGCGTCGGGCAGCGCGGGCCAGCGCCGGCCCGACTCGGGGTCGACCGGGTCGTAGCGGTAGCCGCGGCGATCCGACACCCAGCCGAGTTCGCCGCAGTTGGTCATCGCCACCGACATCCGGAAGCCACCCGGCGTCTCCAGGTGGCGGAACGGGGCGGCCGCGGCGACGCGGGCGATCTCGCCCTTCAACGCGTCGGCACGCACGGTCGCGAAACCTCGAAGCACCACCGCGCCGTCGTCGAGGATCTCGTCCGCGAGTTCGGGAACGTCCGACGCGAACAGATCCGGCGTCATCACGTCAGCGTCACCCAGGCCGGCGCGTGGTCGCTCGCCTTTTCCTTGCCGCGCTCCTCGCGGTCGACGTTGGCGTCGGCCAGGTGCGGGCGCAGGTCGGGCGACAGCAGCAGGTGGTCGATGCGCAGGCCGGCGTTGCGCGGCCAGCGGTTGCGCAGGTAGTCCCAGAACGTGTAGATGCGTTCGTCGGGGTGCTTCTCGCGGATCGCGTCGCACCAGCCCTGCTTCAACAGCGCCGCGTAGGCCACGCGGCTCTCCGGCTGCAGCAGCGCGTCGTCCAGCCACGAGCGCGTGTCGTAGATGTCGAAGTCGGTGGGCACCACGTTGTAGTCGCCGGCCAGCACCACCGGGCGCCTTTCCTTGAGCAGCGACTTCGCGTGCTGGTTGAAGCGCTCGAACCACGCGAGCTTGTAGTCGAACCTCGGGCCGGGCTGCGGGTTGCCGTTGGGCAGGTACAGCGACGCGATGATCACGCCGTCCACCTCGGCCTCGATGTAGCGGCTGTGCGTGTCGTCGACGCCGCCGGGCAGCTCGCGCAGGCGCTCCACCGGCGTCGCGTCGCGCGCGAGGATGGCCACGCCGTTGTACGACTTCTGGCCCGACCAGATCGCGCCGTAGCCGGCCTCGCGGATCGCGGCCAGCGGGAAGGTCTCGTCGGAGGTCTTGATCTCCTGCAGGCAGGCGACGTCGGGCCGCGACTCCTCCAGCCACTCGAGCAGCCGGGGCAGGCGGCCGTTGACGCCGTTGACGTTGTACGTTGCGATCTTCATGCGGGGAACGCGAGCATTCGCCATGCCCGTCAGGCGGCGTCGGCCCGCAGCGCGGCCAGGGTGCCCGTGGCGACGATCACGCAGGTGCGCACCACGTCGCGCCGCGGCAGCCTGTAGCCGCCGGTCATCCACATCTTGGCCACCTGCAGGGCGGCGCCCACCAGCGCACGGCCCAGCAGCTCGCGGCGCGCCTTCGACAGCTTCAGCGCGGGCTGCGTGGCGGCCAGCGGCGCGATGGTGAGCTCGGCCATCGCGCGCGCCGATTCCTCGTACAGGGCGTCGATGGCCGGGCTCACGCCGAGCACCTCCACCAGCACGATGCGCGCGAAACGCGGGTCGCGCACCGTGTCGAACCACAGCTCGTAGGCCGCGGTGGCCTGGCGCTCGATGGCCGCGGCGTCGCCGCTCCAGGCCTCGGAGCGGATCGACTCGTCCGTCAGCCGCGTGGCGAAGTCGTGCGTGAGCGTGCGGTAGACCTCGGCCAGCAGGGCCTCCATCGACGCGAACGACTCGTAGAAGTAGCGGTCGGTGAGCCCGGCGGCGGCGCAGATGCCGCGCACGGTGGCGCCGCGAAAACCCTGGGTGCCGAACAGCTCGATGCCGGCCTCGACGAAGCGCGCGCGCCGCGTGGCGACGCGTTCCTCCAGCGCCACGCCGCCGTAGGCGCGGGCGGGGGCGGGCGCGAGGGTCGGCTTGGCGGAGGCGGGCATGCCCTATTTGACACGAAACGGGCCGCCGCCTACGATCCCCTCACATCTGACGACACGTGTCGTCACTTATGCGACACACCAACGTGCGACACGACAACGACACGGAGACGGCATGGCCCTGAAACCCTGGACGCTGCACGGCGGCGTCGTCGTGCTCACCGGCGCCGCCAGCGGCATCGGCGCGGCGCTGGCCGCCAACCTGGCGCGGCGCGGCATGCACCTGGCGCTCGTGGACCTGAACCCGGCCGGCCTCGAGGCGACCGCCGCCCAGGCGCGCGCCGCCGGCGTCGCGGTGAGCACGCACGTGCTGGACGTGGCCGATCACGCGGCCGTCGCCGCCCTGCCCGCCGCCGTGCTCGCGCGGCACGGCCGGGTCACGGCGCTCGTCAACAACGCCGGCGTGGCGCTGGGCGGGATGTTCGAGCAGGTCGGCGCCGAGGACTTCGACTGGCTCATGGACATCAACTTCGGCGCCACCGTGCGCCTGACGCGCGCGTTCCTGCCCGTGCTCGCGCGCGAGGACGCGGCGCAGCTGGTCAACGTGTCCAGCATCTTCGGCATCATCGCGCCGCCCGGGCAGACGGCCTACGCGGCGTCGAAGTTCGCGGTGCGCGGCTTCTCCGAATCGCTGCGCCACGAACTCGAGATGAGCGGCTCGCCGGTGGGCGTCACCATCGTGCACCCCGGCGGCGTGCGCACGGCCATCTCCGAGAACGCGCGCCTCGCCAAGGGCCTGGACAGCGCCGAGGTGGCCCGCGAGCGCGCCAACTGGCGCCGCCTGCTGGCGCTGGATGCGGCCAAGGCGGCCGAGATCATCGCCGTCGCCATAGCCAGGCGCGCGCCGCGCATCCTGGTGGGCAACGACGCCAAGGGCGCGGCCCTCGTGCAGCGCCTGTTCCCGGTGACGTACTGGAAACACGTGGCGCGCGACATCGCGCGCCGCATCAAGCGAAAGTAGGCTCCACGATGGCAAGCTGGCAGGCCCGTGCGGCCCGATACGTAATCCGCAGGCGCGTGCGCCCGGCCCTCGGCGACATGAGCGACCTGATGCGCGTGCGGCGGGTGATGGGCGAGGCGCTGCCGCCGCCCAAGGGCGTGCGCTACACGCCCGGCAGCCTCGGCGGCCTGGCGGGCGAATGGGTCGAGCGCGAAGGCGCCTCCGGCGCATGCCCCACGCTCATGTACGTGCACGGCGGGGGCTTCGTCGGCTGCTCGCCGAAGACGCACCGGCCGATCACCGCCGGCTTCGCGCTGCAGGGCTTCCGCGTGTTCGCACCCGACTACCGTCTCGCGCCGGAGCATCCGTTCCCCGCGCCGCTGGACGACGTCGTCGCGGCCTGGCGCGCGCTGCGTTCGCAGCACGACGCCGAGGCTCCGGGGCAGCGCCTCGTGCTCGCCGGCGAGAGCGCCGGCGGCAACCTGGCGCTCGCGCTGATGCTCGTGCTGCGCGACGCCGGCGAACGCCTGCCCGATGCCGCCGCGCTGTTCTCGCCGGCCACCGATCTCAGCGGGGGCAGCCCGTCCATCTCGGGCAACGGCGACCGCGACCCGATGTTCCACGGCCCGTCGCTGGCCAACCTCGGCAACGCCTACCTGGGCGCCGGGGGCGACGCGGCAAACCCGCTCGTCTCGCCGATCTTCGGCGACCCGCGCGGCCTGCCGCCGCTGCTGTTCCACGTGGCCGCGGAGGAGGCGCTGCGCGACGACGGCCTGCGGTTCGCGCAGAAGGCGCGCGCCGCGGGCGTGCACGTGGAGACCAGCGTGTGGCCCGTGGTGCCGCACGCCTGGCAGCTGCTGGCCAAGGTGCCCGAGGCGCGCCAGTCGATCGCCCGCGCGAGCGAGTTCCTGAAGTCCGCGCAGCCCGAGGCCATCGAGCACCTGGACGCGATCATCGTGGGCGCCGGCCTCTCGGGCATCGGCGCGGCGGTGCACCTGCAGCGCGACTTCCCCGGCCGCCGCTTCACGATCCTGGAAAGCCGTGCCGCGATGGGCGGCACGTGGGACCTGTTCCGCTATCCCGGCGTGCGTTCCGACTCCGACATGTTCACGCTCGGCTACGCGTTCAAGCCGTGGACGGACGCGAAGTCGCTGGCCGACGGACCGGCCATCCGCGACTACATCGTCGACACCGCGGTGGAGCACGGCCTCGACCACCAGGTGCGCTACGGCCACAAGGTGGTTCGCGCCGACTGGTCGTCCGCCGACGCGCGCTGGACGCTCGAGATCGAGCACGAGACGGACGCCGCGGGCCACACGCGCCGCTCGCGGCTGGCGTGCAACTTCCTGCTCGCCTGCAGCGGCTACTACCGCTACTCCGAAGGCCACGCGCCCGAATTCCCGGGCGCCGCCGACTTCGCCGGCCGCCTCGTGCATCCGCAGTTCTGGCCGGAAGACCTGGACTACGCCGGCAGGCGCGTGGTGGTGATCGGCAGCGGCGCGACCGCCGTCACGCTGGTGCCCGAGATGGCGAAGACCGCGGCGCACGTGACGATGCTGCAGCGCTCGCCCTCGTACGTGCTGTCGCTGCCGGCGCGCGATCCCGTGGCGCAGTCGCTGCGGCGCCACCTGCCGCGCATGCTCGCCTACCGCCTCACGCGCACCAAGAACATCGGCGTGGCGATGCTGTTCTTCAAGCTCGCGCGGCGCTGGCCCGCGAAGGTGAAGAAGAACCTGATCGGCATGGTGCGCCAGGCGCTCGGCCCGTCGCACGACGTCGACACCCACTTCACGCCGCGCTACGACCCGTGGGACCAGCGCGTGTGCTTCGTGCCCGACGGCGACCTGTTCGCCGCGATCAAGGGCGGCCGGGCCGAGGTGGTCACCGACCGGATCGACACGTTCACGCCGGGCGGCATCCGCCTGGCGTCGGGCCGCGAGCTGCCCGCCGACATCGTCGTCTCGGCCACCGGCCTCGTGCTGAACCTGCTCGGCGACGTGGCGTTCGCGATCGACGGCCACCCGGTCGACTTCTCGAGGACGCTGGGCTACAAGGGCATGATGTTCTCGGGCGTGCCCAACCTGATCTACACGTTCGGCTACACCAACGCGTCGTGGACGCTGAAGGCCGACCTCACGGCCGACTACGCGTCGCGGCTGTTCGCCTACATGGACAAGCACGGCTACGCGAGCGCGACGCCGGTCGGCGGCCCGGGCGTCGAGACGAAGCCGTTCCTCGACTTCTCGTCCGGCTACGTGCAGCGGGCGGTCGACATGATGCCGAAACAGGGCGTGAAGTCGCCCTGGCGGCTCTACCAGAACTACCTGCTGGACCTGCTCACGCTGCGCTACAGCCGCATCGCCGACGGCACGTTGAGGTTCGCCAGGCGGTGATCGACGCGCATTGGCCCCGGCCCGGCACGGACTCTGCGCTTGCGTTGCAATGGCGGCTGACGCCAACGCCGGAGTGCCCATGCCCGCCCTGTTCCAGCCCTTGAAGCTCGGAGAACTCGAGCTCGAGAACCGCATCGTGATCGCGCCCATGTGCCAGTACTCCGCCGTCGACGGCAACGCCGGCGACTGGCACGCGGTCCATCTGGGGCACCTCGCGCTGTCCGGCGCCGGCCTGCTGATCATCGAGGCGACCGCGGTCACCGAGGACGGGCGCATCACGCCCGCCGACCTCGGCCTGTATTCGGACGCCAACGAGGCCGCCCTGGCGCGCGTGCTGGCCACGGTGCGGGCGAACTCGGCCATGCCCATCGCGATGCAGTTGGCGCATGCCGGCCGCAAGGCCTCCAGCCGCGCGCCTTGGGACGGCGGCCAGCAGATTCCCGTCGCCGATCCCGCGGGCTGGCAAGCCGTGGCCCCGTCGGCGATCCCGCACACGCCGGGCGAGGAGGCGCCCACGGCGCTCGACGCCGCGGGCCTGGCGCGCGTGCGCGAGGGCTTCGTCGAGGCCGCCCGGCGCGCGGCTCGGCTGGGCATCGTGGGGCTGGAGATCCACGCGGCGCACGGCTACCTGCTGCACGAGTTCCTGTCGCCGCTCGCCAACCGGCGCACCGACGCGTACGGCGGCAGCCTCGAGAACCGCATGCGATTCCCGCTGGAGGTGTTCGAGGCGGTGCGCGCCGCGTTCCCGGCCGACCGGCCCGTCTGGGTGCGGCTGTCGGCCACCGACTGGGTCGACGGCGGCTGGGACCTGGACGGCAGCATCGCCTTCACGCGCGCCTTGAAGGCGGCCGGCGCGGCGGCGATCCACGTCAGCACGGGCGGCGTGTCGCCGCAACAGAAGATCCCGCTGGGCGCCGGCTACCAGGTGCCGCACGCGGCGCGCATCAAGGCCGAGGTGGGACTGCCGACGATCGCCGTGGGCCTCATCACCGAGCCCGGGCAGGCCGAGACCATCGTCGCGAGCGGCGAGGCCGACGCCGTGGGGCTGGCCCGGGCGATGCTCTACGACCCGCGCTGGCCCTGGCACGCGGCCGCGAAGCTGGGCGCGAAGGCGCGCGCGCCGAAGCAGTACTGGCGCTCGCAGCCGCGCGAGTACAAGGACCTGTTCGAAGGCGCGGCCATCGGGCAACGCTGACGAACGGCCTCACTCGCCCTTCTCGGCCTCGCGGAACTCCATCGGCCAGGCCTCGCCCGGCTTGCGCGCGTTCTCGCGCTGGCGCAGTTCGACGCGGCGGATCTTGCCCGACAGCGTCTTGGGCAGCTCGCCGAACTCCACGATGCGGATGCGCTTGTACGAGGCCAGTCGCGCGCGGGCGAACGCGAGGATGGACTGCGCCAGCTCGGGGCTGGGCGCGAAGCCGGCGCGCAGGATCAGGATGGCCTTGGGCACGGCCAGCCGGATCGGATCGGGCGACGGGATCACCGCGGCCTCGGCCACGGCCTCGTGCTCGATCAGCACGCTCTCCAGCTCGAACGGGCTGATGCGGTAGTCGGAGGCCTTGAACACGTCGTCGGCGCGGCCCACGTAGGTGATGTAGCCGTCGGCGTCGCGCGAGGCGACGTCGCCCGTGTGGTAGTGGCCGTCGCGCATCGCCTCCGAGGTCTTCTCGTCGTCGTCCTGGTAGCCCAGCATCAGCGCGATGGGACGCGGCGACAGCGTCAGCGAGATCTCGCCCTCCTGCGCGGGCTGGCCGTCGACGTCCAGCAGCTCGACCGCGTAGCCCGGCAGCGGCCGGCCCATCGAACCCGGCTTGAGCGGCTGGCCCGGCGAGTTGCCGACCTGAGCCGTCGTCTCGGTCTGGCCGAAGCCGTCGCGGATCGTGATGCCCCAGGCCTTGCGCACGATGTCGATCACCTCGGGATTCAACGGCTCGCCGGCGCCCACCAGCTCGCGCAACGAGGTCTTGTACGCGCCCAGGTCCTGCTGCATCAGCATGCGCCACACGGTGGGCGGCGCGCACAGCGAGGTGACCTTGTTCTTCACCAGCACGTCGAGCGCGGCGGGCGCGTCGAAGCGCGCGTAGTTGTAGATGAAGATCGTGGCGCCCGCGTTCCACGGCGCGAAGAAGCAGCTCCACGCATGCTTGGCCCAGCCGGGCGAGCTGATGTTCCAGTGCACGTCGCCGGGCTTCAGGCCGATCCAGTACATGGTGGACAGATGGCCCACCGGGTAGCTCTGGTGGCTGTGCAGCACCAGCTTGGGCTTGGACGTGGTGCCCGACGTGAAGTAGAGGAACAGCGGGTCGTCGGCGTGGGTCGGGCCGTCGGGCGCGAACGAGGCCGGCTGCTGTCGCGAGTCCGCATAGTCAAGCCAGCCCGCCGGCGCCCCGGCCGAGGACGCGCCCACCGCGATGCGCGTGTAGGCGCCCGGGAACGCGTCGAACTTGGCCGCGGCCGAGGCGGTGCAGATGACGTGCTTGACGGCGCCGCGGTCGAAGCGGTCGGTGAGGTCGTCGCTGCTCACCAGCGTGGTGGTGGGCACGATCACGGCGCCCAGCTTCATGCAGGCCAGCATCGATTCCCACAGCGCCACCTCGTTGGGCATCAGCAGCAGCACGCGGTCGCCGCGCGCCACGCCGAGCGAGCGCAACCAGTTGGCGACCTGGTTCGAGCGCTCGGCCATGCGCGCGAAGCTGACCTCGTCCGAGGGGCCGTTCTCGTCGACGATCCACAGCGCCGGCGCATCGTTGCCGCGCGCGAGGGCATCGAAGTAGTCGAGCGCCCAGTTGAATTCGGCGAGCCGGGGCCAGCGGAAGTCGCGGTACGCGGTGGCGTAGTCCTCGCGGTGCCGGAAAAGGAAATCGCGGGCGGCCAGGAAGGCGGCCAGGCCCTGGGCGGGGGATGCGGTCATGCGGTTCGTCTCCGTCGTGGTCGGACGCCGTCGTGCGGCGGTCTCTGGCGACCAGCATACGGGAGGCGGCTAACGCTCGCCTGACGATCTCAGGCGGCCAGCGTGGCGGGCGCGACCGGGGCGATGGGGATGACGCGGGCGACCTTGGCGGCCAGCGTCTCGGCCGCCGTGGGACGGCAGGCGCGGGCGGCGTCGAAGGTGTCGCGGGCGCAGTCGCCGCAGCGGCCGCAGGCGGTGGCCACGCGCAACTCGTCCTGCAGTTCCTCGAAGGAGGCGCAGCCGTGGCGCACCTCGCGCTCGATGTCGTGGTGGGACACCCGGTGGCAGACGCAGACGATCACGGCAGGCACTCCTGCGACGGGACGGTCTTCGTGGCGGCGGCGGCGAACGACATGCGGGCGGATCCGGTTCGGTAGCGTTTGTGCAACTATAACGCGAATCGTTCGCATTTGCAAACGCGGAAGAACCGCTCTTTCGTGCCCGGCCTCAGCCGCCCAGAAGCAGAAAAGCGCGGACTCGCCGCGCTTTCCAGGGGGCGACGGCCGTTCGCGCCCTCAGCTGACCTCGCCCATCATGGACTGCAGGTAGTTCTGCTCGCCGACCTTGGCGGCCACGTCGAGCTGGGTCTCGAGGAAGTCGATGTGCTCCTCGGTGTCGTCGAGGATGTCCTGCAGCAGCCCGCGCGAGACGTAGTCGCGCACCGTCTCGCAGTACGCGATGCCTTCCTTGATGGTGGCCTGGGCGGCGTATTCGAGCTTCAGGTCGCAGTTCATCGCCTCGAGCAGCGTCTCGCCGATCATCAGCTTGCCGAGGTCCTGCAGGTTGGGCAGGCCGTCGAGCATGAGGATGCGATCCATCAGGCGATCGGCGTGCTTCATCTCGCCGATCGACTCCTCGTATTCCTTCTTCGCGATCCTGCCGAAACCCCAGTGCTTGTACATCCGGTAGTGGACGAAGTACTGGTTGATCGCCGTCAGTTCATTCTTCAGCTGGGCCTGAAGGTGCTCGATGACCTGGGGATCGCCTTTCATGGGAACTCCTCGTTTTCTATGTGCAGGGGACGACGTCCATCCTAGCGCGAGTGGCGGTCGAGACGGACGCGTCGCCCGCGGCGCCTCAATGGCCGCCGGTATCGGCGTTGCGGCTTGCCTCGAACAGGAACCAGCCGCGCCGCTCGGTCTCGTCGATCCAGTTCTCGATGAGGCTGGCCGTGGCGATGTCGCGGCGCTCGTCGCACACCTCGTGCGCGGCGCGCAGGCTGGTGGCGAGCTGCTTGTTGTCCTGGTGCAGCTCCGCCAGCATGTCCAGCGGCGTCACGAAGTCGGCATCGTTGTCCGACACGCGCTGCAGCCGCGCGATGTGTCCGATGGAGCGCAGCGTGGTGCCGCCCACCTTGCGCACGCGCTC
>FTKT01002763.1_pt2 | contig 10657 bp, 11 predicted proteins | sample 1658271 | NCBI WGS metagenome assembly FTKT01 (sample SAMEA3914811, study PRJEB12502) | metagenome | biome: forest; material: soil | place: Canada | collected 2011-08-04 | depth 0.3 m | reverse complement strand
GTCACGAGGAAGGTGATGGCGGCCGCGTCGCGATGCTTCTCGACGGCCAGCGCCGACGCCAGCGCGCCCGCGATGGTTCCCAGCAGCGCGAGCCCGGCCACGGCCACCACCAGTGCGCGCGGGAACGCGGCCATCAGCCCGACGACCGCGCCGCCGCCCAGTCCGATCAACAGGTAGCACACGCCCGCGGCCAGCGGCGCGATGTAGCGGCGCTTCGGATCGGGATGCGCCTCCGGGCCCATGCAGATCGCCGCGGTGATCGCCGCCAGGTTGATGCCGAACGAGCCGAACGGCGCGAGCAGCAGCGTCGCGAGGCCCGTGCTGGCGATCACCGGCGACACCGGCGCCGTCACCCCCGCTGCCCGCTGCGCGGCCACGCCCGGCAGGTTCTGCGACGCCATCGTCACAAGGAACAGCGGCAGCCCCAGGCCGATCGCCGCGGCGAGGCTGAACTCCGGCATCACGAACTGCGGCCGCGCCCAGCCCCACTGCACGCCGGCCAGCGCGATGCGGCCCGAGAACGCGGCGATCGCGATGCCCACGAGCAGCACGCCCGGCACCGCGAAGCGCGGCCAGAAGCGGCGCCCCAGCACGAAGACGAGCGCCATCGTGGCCACCAGCGCCGCGTCGCCGCGCGCGGCCAGCGCGGCGTCGAGGCCGAAGCGCGTCAGCACGCCGGCCAGCAGCGCGGCGGCGATCGCGACGGGCACACGATCCATCAGCCGCTCGAACAGTCCCGACGCGCCGGCGATCGTGATCAGCACCGCCGAGACGATGAACGCCCCGGTCGCCACGGGCAACGTCATGCCATGCGTCGCCGCGAGCAGCGCCGCCCCCGGCGTCGACCACGCGGTGAGCACCGGCTGGCGATACCAGAGCGACAGGCCGATGCTGGTCAGGCCGGTGCCCACGCCCAGCGCCCACATCCACGAGGTGGTCTGCTCTGGCGTCGCGCCCAGGCCCTGCGCCGCCTGGAACACGATGGCCACGGAGCTCGTGAAGCCGACGAGCACCGCGATGAAGCCGGCGACGACGGCCGAGAACGAGACATCCTTGAGCATGGGCCGAAGCGTACCCGACCGTGGACGCGCCCGTTTCTGTAGGACAAACGGAAGCGTCCGCGTCGGTCGACCCCGGAAGCCGGCCGCATTCTCACGTTCTGACGCAACTCGGCACGTTGGCTGACAGTCGAAACGGCGGCTGGCACGTTTAATCGGTGTCAGCCCGACAACACGGGCACGAAGAGGACAACGACATGAACACCACTCCCCAAAACACGCCGTCCACCGGCGGCATCCATCGCGGCGTCTGGATCGGCGGCGGCCTGATGGCCCTGACCATCATCGCGCTCGCGACCACGCTGGTCGTCAAGAACAACGACGCGGTTCCCGACCAAGCCACCACCGCCACGGCGGCCGGCACGAGCGCGCCGTTGGTCGCCGCCAACATGACGCCGTCCGGCGACGCGGCCAGCCCGCAGGCCGGCGCGACGCCCGCCGCGCCCGTCAACGAATCGACGCGTCCGGTGCACTACGCGCCGGCGCCGGTGCATCACGAGAACGCGCGCGACAATGCGCCGCAACAGGTCGCCGCCGCGCCGGTGTGCGCCAGCTGCGGCGTGGTCGAGGGCTACAGCGCCGTCAAGATCCAGGGCCAGAACAACGGCGTCGGCGCCGTCGCCGGCGGCCTGGGCGGCGCGCTGGTGGGCAGCAAGATTGGCGGCCGCGGCAACCACACGGTCGGCGGCATCGTCGGCGCGATAGGCGGCGGCCTGCTGGGCAACGCGATCGAGTCGCACGAGCGCACCGTCACCGAGTACGACGTGCGCGTGCGCATGGAAGACGGCTCGACCCGCACCGTGCGCCAGGCGGCGGTGCCCAACGTCGGCCAGCGCGTGAACGTCGAAGGACACACGCTGCATCCGATCGACGGGCAAGGCTGATCCGGCCTGACCGAATGACGACGGCCCGCGATGCGGGCCGTTTTTCATTCAGTGCGGGAAGAACCCGTCATACGCCGTCTTCAGGATCAACGCCGACACCACCACGATGAACACGATGCGCACGAAGCCCGCGCCGCGCGCGAGCGCGAGGCGCGTGCCCATCAGGCTGCCGGCGACGTTGGCGACGGCCAGCACCGCGGCGACGTGCCACCACACGTGGCCGGTCGCCGCGAACAGGATCAGCGCCGCCAGGTTGGTGGCGGTGTTGAGCATCTTGGCGGCGGCCGACGCGTGCAGGAAGTCGTAGCCCAGGACGCGCACGAACAGGAACACGAAGAAGCTGCCGGTGCCCGGGCCGAAGAAGCCGTCGTAGAAGCCGATGGCCAGGCCGATGGTGCCCGCGATGCGCGCTTCGGCGGAGCCGACGTGGCGCGGCGTGTGATCGCGTCCGAGCTGCTTCTTGGCAACCGTGTAGAGCAGGATGGCCAGCAACACGAACGGCAGCGCCCGCTTCAGCGGCCCGGCGCTGACCAGCGTCACGACGTACGCGCCACCGAAGCTGCCGGCCAGCGCGCCGGCCATGCCCCAGGCCATCGTCATGCGCGCGAGCGTCACGCGGCGCGCGAACTGCACCGCCGCCCAGGCCGTGCCCCAGATGGCGCCGCCCTTGTTGGTGCCGAACAGAGTCGCAGGCACCGCATTCGGATAGGTGGCGAACAGGGCCGGCACGAGCACCAGGCCACCGCCGCCCACCACCGCATCCACGAAGCCGGCCAGGCCGGACGCTACCGCCACCACCACGAGATCGATCATGGCGGCATTATCGATGCGCCTCGGCAATGGGCCGGATCGGGGCGGGAATGCACCAACCGAGCCCCAGAAAGGACAAAAGGGCGCGGCCTGTTGGCTGCGCCCTTCGTCTGTTCTGTCTGGCAGTCGCTGACTCCAGCGCCGCCTGCCTGGCTCGATAAGCGTTCGAGCCGGCGTTTATGTCTCCTCGTACCCCCTTCAGAGCCACGCGCACCTTGTGGGTGCATATGACAAGAAAGTATGTGCACTGTATCGGCGCACATAAGGACTGCCCATCGGGAGTTTCCCGCTATGGCCGTGCACCAACCTTGTTCAGGCGGTGTTCATGACTCGTTCAGGTCGTGACTTTTTCGAGCGTCCATTCGGCGGCGCGCTCCGCGATCATCAGCGTCGGCGAATTCGTGTTGCCGCTGGTGATGTCGGGCATCACGCTGGCGTCGGCCACGCGCAGGCCCGCGACGCCGCGCACGCGCAGGCGCGAGTCGAGCACGGCGTCGGGTTCGTCGTCGCGGCCCATGCGGCAGGTGCCGACCGGGTGGAAGATCGTCGTCCCGATGTCGCCGGCCAGGCGGGCGAGCTCGTCGTCGGTCTCGTACTGCGTGCCGGGCTTGACCTCGCGCGGATGGAACGCCGCCAGCGCGGGTTGCGCCGCGATGCGGCGTGTCAGGCGCAGCGAATCGGCGGCGACGCGGCGGTCGCCCTCCGTGGCCAGGTAGCGCGGCGCGATCTTCGGTGGCTGCGCCGGGTCGGCCGACGCGATGTGCACCTCGCCGCGCGACTCCGGGTTGAGGTTGCAGACGCTGGCCGTGAACGCTTCGAACGCGTGCAGCGGCTCGCCGAAGGCGTCGAGCGACAAGGGCTGCACGTGGTACTCGAGGTTGGCCCAGCGCCTGGACGGATCCGAGCGCGTGAAGGCGCCCAGCTGCGACGGCGCCATGCTCATCGGACCGCTGCGCGAGAGCGCGTATTCGGCGGCAATGCGCGCCTTGCCCACCAGCGTGGCCGACAGCGTGTTGAGCGTGCGCGTGTTGTCGACGGCGAACACCGCCCGCACCTGCAGGTGATCCTGGAGGTTGCGGCCCACGCCGGGCAGTTCGTGGCGCGGCGTCACGCCGACCGACTTCAGGCGCGCGCCCTCGCCGATGCCCGAGAGCTGCAGGATCTGCGGCGATCCGACCGCCCCGGCCGACAGCAGCACCTCGCCGCGGCAGCGCACCTGAACCGGCGCGTCGCCGCCGATGCGCAGTTCGACGCCGCGCGCTGCGAGCTGGCCCGCTTCGCCCTCGAGGATCAGCCGCATGACATGCGCGCCGGTCAGCACCTGCAGGTTCGCACGCTTCAACGCGGGCCGCAGGAAGGCCTTGGCCGCGTTCCAGCGCACGCCGCGGCGCTGGTTCACCTCGAAGTAGCCGACGCCTTCGTTGTCGCCGCGGTTGAAGTCGTCGGTCGCCGGGATGCCGGCCTGCACCGCGGCCTGCGCGAAGGCGTCGAGGATGGGCCACGACAGCCGCTGCTTCTCGACGCGCCATTCGCCGCCGCTGCGGCTTCCGGTGGCGTCATGGCCCGGGCCGGCGTGCAGCGGCGGGGCGTCGCCGCGCCAGTGATCCTCGTGGCGCAGGAAGTACGACAGGCAGTTGGCCCAGGCCCACGCCGGGTCGCCGGTGCGCTGCGCCCAGCCGTCGTAGTCGCGCGCCTGGCCACGCATGTAGATCATGCCGTTGATGCTGGACGAGCCGCCCAGCACCTTGCCGCGCGGATAGCGCAGCACGCGGCCGTTGAGGCCCGGGTCGGGCTCGGTCTTGTAGAGCCAGTCGGCGCGCGGGTTGCCGATGCAATACAGGTAGCCGACCGGGATGTGGATCCAGTGATAGTCGTCGCGCCCGCCGGCCTCGACCAGCAGCACGCGGTGACGCGGATCCGCCGACAGCCGGTTGGCCAGCAGGCAGCCGGCCGTGCCGGCGCCGATCACGATGAAGTCGAACGGGTCGCCGAGGTGCATGGAGGCGCATCTTAGCGAGGCGGGGGTGTCCTTGTCGTGCTCGCTGGACCACATGCTGAACCAGGCGTCCAGCCACGACGCGTCGCGCCGGCGCGCCGCCGCGGTCATTCGCAGCCTCCGCTCATGAACAGGCCCATGACCACGGGCGCCATGCCGATCGACAGCAGCACGAGCGCGGCGACGCCGAGCTCGGCGAGGGCGTCCCGATAGTCGAACCGGATCCACGCGAGCAGCGCCATCCCGAGCGAAAACACGGCATTGAGCAACTGCAGGCCGATCCCGGGCAGCAGCACCAGGCCCGCCCAGTCGTCGTTGCAGACGGCATCCAGTCCCGTGACCGCGGCCAGCAGCAGCAAGCCGCCGGTGATGCCGTAGCGGATCCAGGCCCGGCGCCAGCGCGGGAAGGACATCGCCGTCATCGCGCGCCCACCGCGGTCGACGAGGCGTCGTCGGCCGCGGTGTCCTCGAGCGTGACCGGATGCGCGCGGCCCGCCTTCGTCAGGACCGCCGCGGCGCCGACCAGCAGCGCCGCCAGCAACAGCGCCCCCGCGGCCTCGCGCCAGCGCCCATGCGCGGCGCGCAGGCTCGCGCGCGCGCCGGCGTGCGCCGCGAGCAGGACGTCGACGATGGCGGCGAACGTGATCCACACGTGCAGCGGCGCCGACCAGCCCGGCACCGCGCGCAGGATCACGGCCACCAGCATCACGAAGATCGCGATCAGCACATGCGCCGTCCACCAGTCGCCGTCGTCGGCCGAGGCCTTGCGCGTGGTCACGGCGCGCTCCCCTGCGCATCGCGCGCGCCGCCGTCGATCCGCAGCCGCGCGAACAGCGCGTACCAGTCGATGCGCCGCGTCAGCATCATCACCGTGGCCAGCGCCGCGAACAGCATCACCGAGCCGATGACCAGCGCGTTCTGCTCCATCTGCAGCAGCGCGTAGAGCAGGCCGTACAGCAAGGCGATGCCGAAGCCGAACAGCGCTCCGGCAAGCTTGCGCCCGAGCATCGACGTCGCATAGACCCCCAGCAGCAGTGCGCACGCCGAGGCCGCCGCCGCATAGGCCTGCTCGAACGCCAGGTGCTCCGACAGCGACAGCAGCAGCAGGAAGAACAGCGACAGCGCGAGACCCACCAGCGCGTACTGCACCGGGTGCACGCGACGGCCGGAGAGCACCTCGATCAGGCCGACCGCGATGAAGGTCAGCACGATGAACAGCAGGTCGTACTTGACCGCGCGGTCGCTCAGCACGTATGGATTGACCGGATCGATGAAGGCGACCGACATCAGGTCCAGGCACTTGTCGGACTTCGCGCTGCCGTCCTCGGCATAGTCGCCGCCGCCGACGGTCGGCGCGCACAGGCTCAGCCCGCGACGGATGTCGGTGGGCGCGGTGGTGGCAAAGGCCGACAGGTTCCAAGCGGCGTCGAAGCCGTTGGCGCGCACGTCGCGCGTCGCCGGCAGGAACTGGCCGCCGAAGGACGGGTGCGGCCAATCCGAATGCAGCGTCCAGTGCGTGCTGCCGGCCGCCGGCACCCAGGCCAGCTGACCGGTGCCCACGAGGTCGAGGTCGATGTGCACGGCCATCGCCTGGGCGGCGGCCTCGTCGACGCGCGCCGCCGGCAGGCTCGTGTGCAACCCGTTCGCGTAGGCGGAGCCTGCGGTGCCGGGCTCCGCCGCCTGCGCGCGGCCGTCGATGGCGATGGGAGCGCTCAGCGCCCCGCGTACGTCCGACACGCTCAGCAGCAGCACGGGCGCGTCGCACGTGAGGCGCCCGCCAGGATGCTCGGCATGCGGCTGCAGGGGCGCGAGGTTGGTGAACTCCGCGTCGACCGCGAAGCGGCCCTTCCACGCGTTGACCTTGAACAGGCCGCGCCACATCGGGTCGGCCTGGGTCGTCGCGGCGATGGACAGGCGATCGGGCACCTGCTGCAGCCGGAAGTCGCGTGACGCAGCTGCGACCGTGCGGTTGCCGCCCTCACCGACCGCCGCTTCCCACGACTCGGAGCAGGCGCGCTCCAGAACCGGCCCGAGGATCGCCTGCGCCGCCGCGTGCGAGTGCTCGACGCTGCGAACCGCCTCGTCGCCGCGCGCCTTGCGCTCGCCCACCAGCCCCTCGATGCGGGACAGCACGACTATCAACATCAGGCCGACGAGCGCGATCGCGCCCACCTTGGCCAGCAACGGAAACTTCATCGTTCGCTCCTCTTGCGCCATGCCGGCGCGACAGCCGCGACGATGCCGCCGGGCTGTGAGGACGCGATGAGGTTTGTGTGGCGAGCGTGAAGTCAGGCCGCGATCGGCAGCCGCACCGTCACGAGCAGCCCCGGCGACGCGTGCTGGAAGCCGACGTGACCGCCATGCAGCGCCGCCGCCTGGCGCACGATGGCCAGGCCCAGCCCGCTGCCGCGGCGGCCGTCGCGCGGGCGCGGCAGCGAGAAGAAGCGCTGGCCCAGCTGGGGCAGCGCGAAATCGGACACGCCGGGCCCCGTGTCGCGCATCGTGAACACCGCATCCGCGCCGACGCGGCGCAGCGACACCGTGATGGACGTGCCCTCGGGCGCGAAGTCGAGCGCGTTGGCCCACAGGTTGGAGAACAGCAGCACCAGCGATTCGGGGTCGCCGGTCAGCGTGACGTCGGCGCGCGCCTCCCACACCAGGCCGACGCCGCGCTGGATCGCCAGCGGCACGTGCGAGGTCGCGACGTCGTCGATCAGCGCCAGCAGCGCGACGGCCTGCGGATTGGCGATCGCACGCTGGCCTTCGAGCCGCGACAGCTCCAGCATGCGGTCGACCAGGTCGCGCAGCCGCAGCGACTGCTCCTGAATCTGCCGCGCGAAGCGCTCGCGGTCGCCGGCGGGCAACTCGTCACCGAGCAGTTCGGCCGCGCCCTGGATCGCCGTCAGCGGGCTCTTGAGCTCGTGCGTCAGCGCGCGGACGGTGTGCTCGAGCCGCTCGCGATCCTCCAGGCGTTCGCGCATCTCGTCGACCGCCACGGCCAGGTCGCCGAGCTCGCCCGGCAGCTTAGGCACGGGCACCCGCTCGCCGGCGTGCACGTGCGTCGCGTAGGCCTTCAACTGGCGCACGGCGCGCACCATCCAGACCGTCACGAGCACGCCCACCATGGCCGACAGCCCCAGCAGCCAGAATCCGGCGACGAGGATGCGTCGCTGCGCGCGGTCGATGAACTGCTGCACCGTGGCCAGCGGCTTGCCGACCGTGACGACGCCGATCACGCGCGCGCCGTCGCGCACCGGTGCGGCGACGTACATGACGGAGCTGGCGTCGTCCTCGGGCAGGCTGCGGGTGGCGCGGGCGCCGTACTGGCCGCGCAGCGTGAGGGCGACGTCGCGCCATTTCGAATAGTCGGCGCCGAGCGCGGAACTGGCGCCGGCGGCGGCCGACGGCGTGGCCTCGGGGCCGGAGCCCGAGTCGAGGACGACCCGGCCGGTGGCGTCGGTCACGTAGACGCGCAGGTCCAGTGTGCGCTTGTGCAGGCCCCAGATCTGGATGTCGACCGGACGCCGGCGATACGCCGCCACCTGCTGCGCCAGCCGCGAGTCCTGCAGCGTGCCGCCGGGCGGCATCGCGCGCAGGTCGGCAGCCGCCTGCTCGGCGAGCAGGTTCGCGGTGTCGACGAGGACGTCCTCCATCACCTCGCGCGCGCTCGGCTTGACCTCGCTTTCGAAGACCTGGAGCGCGAAAAAGCCGGCCAGGCCGACGATGACGAAGAATGCGAACAGCAGTCGCAGGCCGAGACGCATCGGAAGCAATCAGCGTGAAGCGGGTTCGAGGGAGTAGCCCATGCCCCGATGCGTGGCGATCGGTTCCAGCTCGGGGCGCACCGCGCGCAGTTTGGCACGCAGCGTCTTGACGTGGGTATCGACGGTGCGATCGGTGGCGTCGCCGTCGGCGCCCCAGACCTCGTCGAGCAGCGCCTCGCGCGAGCGGATGCGCCCGGGCGTGCGCAGAAGCGCGCGCAGCAGGCCGAACTCGAGCCGCGTGAGCGCCAGCCACTGGCCGGCGAAACGGATGCGCTGGCCGTCGGCGTCCAGCTCGAACAGCCCGGCCACGGGCGCCGGCGCGGCCACCGGCGCCAGTGCCGCGCGGCGCAGCAGCGCGCGCACGCGGGCCACGAGTTCGCGCGGGCTGAACGGCTTGGTCAGGTAGTCGTCGGCACCCAGCTCGAGGCCGACGACGCGGTCGAGCTCCTCGGCGCGCGCCGTCAGCATCAGGATGGGCAACGCACGCAGCGCGTCGTTGCCGGACTGGCGCCATTCGCGGCACAGGTCCAGCCCGCTGCCATCCGGCAGGCCGACATCCAGGATCGCCAGCGCTGGCAGCGCTGCCGCCGCGCCCGCGCGGGCGGCGCCCACCAGCAGCACGTGGTCGACCGCCAGCCCCTCGCGCTCCAGCGCGAAGGCGACGGTGCCGGCGATGGCCGGGTCGTCCTCGAGAAGCAGGATGCGCGCGCTCAATGCGGGACGCCGCCGGCCAGCGCCGGGAAAAGCTTGGTCAGGCCGTCGGACAGCAGTTCGACGGCCATGGCCGCCAGGATCAGGCCCATCAGCCGCGTCATCACGTTGATTCCGGTGCGGCCCAACAGCTTGGCGATGCGGCCGGCGGCGGCGAACGAAGCGAACGTGGCCACGCCGATGACGACGCCGTAGCCGACCAGCACGGCGTGTTCGAGCAGCGTGCGCGTCTTGTCGGCGTAGATCACCATCGTCGAGATCGTGGCCGGCCCGGTCAGCAGCGGGATCGTCAGCGGCACGATGGCGATGGAGTCGCCGGCGTCCGCCTTGGCCTGGCCGTCGCCGACGTCCGAGCCGCGGCTCTCGGCCTGCTGCGCGTTGAGCATGTTCATCGACGAGACCAGCAGCAGCAGGCCGCCACCGACCTGGAACGAGGCGATGGTGATGCCGAAGAACTCGATGATCTGCAGGCCGGCGATCGCGCTCGTCGCGATCACGGTGAACGATGCGATCGACGCGACGCGCACGGTGCGCCGGCGCTGCTCGCGCGTCAGGTTCTGCGTGAAATGGAGGAAGAACGGAATCGCGCCGATCGGGTTGACGATCGCCAGCAGGGCGACGAGCGGCTTGAGCAGGTGCAGATCCATGCGTGCGATTCTCGCCGCGGCCGAGTCGATTGGCGTAACGAAGTTCCGTCGCGCGCTCTCGACAGGGACCGGGATTGCGGGAAAACCCGTTGTCCAAACCGCTGCCAAATGCTCGAAATCGGCCTGTTTCACCTCGAAAGTGGGGGGTTCACCGTCGCGAAACGACAAAACAACAATTTCCTTGACTGCGCTTTGCGTTTCGTGATTTGTTAGGCTCATAATCATTCCAGGGCAGCGGTTGCTTCGCGTGACTGTCTCCCGCTGATGCTGTGTCTGGTTGCGGCGCCTTCGCTTGATGGATCACGCTGGGTTGAAGCTCCACATAGTTTTTTATCTTTGAAAGGGCTTTCCCAGTGGGAAACAAACTGTACGTAGGCAACCTGGCCTATAGCGTCCGCGACGAATCGCTGCAAGAGTCGTTCAGCCAGTTCGGCACCGTCACGTCCGCCAAGGTCATGATGGACCGTGAGACGGGTCGTTCCAAGGGCTTCGGCTTCGTGGAAATGAGCTCGGATCCGGAAGCGCAAGCAGCCATCAACGGCATGAATGGCCAACCCCTGGAAGGCCGTCCCCTGGTCGTCAACGAAGCACGTCCGCGCGAAGAGCGTCCGGGCGGCTTCAGCGGCGCCCCGCGCAGCCCCTACGGCGGCGGTGGCCGCTCCGGCGGCGGTGGTGGTGGCGGCTACGGCGGTGGTGGCGGTGGCGGCTACGGTGGTGGCGGCGGCGGCGGTGGCCGCTCCGGCGGCGGCGGCGGCTATGGCGGCGGCGGCGGTGGCCGTTCCGGCGG
>FTKT01001902.1_pt6 | contig 10659 bp, 10 predicted proteins | sample 1658271 | NCBI WGS metagenome assembly FTKT01 (sample SAMEA3914811, study PRJEB12502) | metagenome | biome: forest; material: soil | place: Canada | collected 2011-08-04 | depth 0.3 m | reverse complement strand
ACCAGGCGGCCCTCCAGCTCCAGCTGGTCGAGCGCCTGACGCAGGGTCGCCCGGGCCACGCCGAAGCGGGCCGAGAGCTCGCGCTCGTTGGGGATGACCTGGCCGGTGGAGAACTCCGAGTCGATGGCTCGCAGCAGCACCGTACGCAGGTGCCAGTACTTGGGCTCCGGTACCGCCGTAAGCTGTGCTGTCCCCACCGTGTCCTCCACCCTGGCCGGCCTCCGGCCGTGTGGGACGGCCGCCGACATCGTAGAAGGACCGTACGCGCCCGGTCCGCACCGGCAGGTTCTGCCAGGTGGAGGCTCGGGCTTTATCCGTCCTTCTTTATTAAAGGTCTTTGCAGTAAGTGACCCTAGGGGGTGCTCCCGGAGATGGTCAAGACCAATGACCGGGCTTGACCGGTCTGTGGTCCGCATTCATGCCAAGTTCACGATCGGGTGGCCGCCGGGACCTTCCGTGAACGGTCGGCGGGAGGCCCGCGGACCCCGCGCGGCGGCGCCGGGCGCCCTCGACCCGCCGGTAGGCTGCCTGGGTGATCGTCGTGAGCAGCGTCAACGTCAACGGGATTCGGGCCGCCGCCAAGAAGGGCTTCGTGGAGTGGCTCTCCGCCACCGAGGCGGACGTGGTCTGCCTCCAGGAGGTCCGCGCCGAGCCGGGCCAACTGCCACCGGAGGTGCGCGACCTCCCGGGCTGGCACGCCGTCTGGGCACCCGCCGCCGCCAAGGGCCGGGCCGGGGTGGCCGTGCTCTCGCGGACCGAGCCGGAGCGGACCGCGATCGGATTCGGCTCGGATGAATTCGACAATTCGGGCAGGTATGCCGAAATCGACCTTCCCGGACTGACGATCGCCAGCCTCTATCTCCCCTCGGGCGAGGTCGGCACCGAGCGACAGGAGGAGAAGGAGCGCTTTATGGCGGAGTTCCTCGTCCACCTCTCCGCCCTGCGCACCCGCGCGGCCGCCACCGGCCGCGAGGTGGTGGTCTGCGGTGACTGGAACATCGCCCACCAGGAGGCGGACCTCAAGAACTGGAAGTCCAACCAGAAGGCCGCCGGCTTCCTCCCCGAGGAGCGCGCCTGGCTCACCCGGGTGCTCGACGAGGCCGGCTACGTCGACGTGGTCCGCCGCCTGCACCCCGACCAGGCCGGCCCCTACTCCTGGTGGTCCTACCGCGGCCGCGCCTTCGACAACGACTCCGGCTGGCGGATCGACTACCTGATGGCCAGTCAGAAACTCGCGGCCACCTGCGTCACCGCCTACGTCGAGCGCGCCGCCTCCCACGCCGAGCGCTGGAGCGACCACGCGCCCGTCACCGCGGAGTTCGACCTCGGCAACTGACTCGTGTGAGGCGGCCCCGGCCTGCGGCGTGCCCGCGCCGGGGCCGCCTCACAGTGACGAGCCGAACGCCTTCAGGCCACGCCGCCCGGGCACTGCGGGTACACCGCGTCCAGCAGGCCGCGGACGAACCGGTCCAGGTCGTCCAGGCCGGCGGCGGCCAGGGTGGCGGGACCGGCGTCCAGCAGGTGCGGGATGGCGGCGTGCAGGGCGAGGGTGACGGCGGCGGCCCGCTGCGGGGTGACGGGCAGGCCGGCGGCCCGCTGGGCGTACTCGAAACCGGCGAAGTCGGCGGCGGAGATCGGGTCGAGGATGGCCGACAGCCAGCTCCGGCGGGCCGCCTCGGCCTGTAGTTCGAGGTAGGCGAGCATCCGGCGGCGGCCCGGTCCGGCGACGTTCTCCAGCAGGCCCCGGAGCATGGCCACCAGGCCCTCGCGGTCGCCGGGGCCCGCTCCGGCGGCGCCCAGCCGCGCCGCGATCTCGCGGTACTGCTCCACGCAGCGCTCGGCCACCGCACCGAGCAGGGCGTCCCGGGTCGGGAAGTAGTTCTTCGCGGTGCCCAGCGGCACCCCGGCGGCCGCGTCGACGGCCCGGTGCGTCAGACCGCGCCCGCCCGCCTCGGCCAGGACCTCGATGGCCGCGTCGCCCAGCAGGTCTCGCCGGTCCCGATTCACCGTCAGCGCTCCTCACTCCCTTGGTACTTGCCCATAGTACCCCAGCCGTGGTACCACACATGTGGTGGTCCGTCTGGGGATGGGCGGGCGAGGACGATTCGAGGAGGCGTCATGACCGGAACGGCGGTTGTCGTCGGGGCGGGGATCGGCGGGCTGGCGACGGCGATCGGGCTGCGCCGCGCCGGCTGGGAGGTCTCGATCCTGGAGCGCCGCACCGAACTGGAGCGCTACGGCGCCGCGTTCGCCATCCACCCCACCGCGCAGGGCGCCCTCGACCGCCTCGCGCTGGGCGAGGCCGTCCGGCGCCGGGCCGTGCCGTACCGGGGCGCCCGGATCCGCGCCCCGCACGGGCGGGTGCTGGCGAGCCTCCCGCTGGAGCGCATCGAGCGCAGGACCGGCCGCCCCGAGCTCCTGCTCTGCCGGCCCTATCTGATCGACGTCCTGCTGGCCGAACTGGACGCCTTCGGGGACGTGCCCCTCACCTTCGGCGAGCAGGTCTCGGACGTTGCGGCGCTGGTGGCCGGCCACGACCTGGTGATCGGCGCCGACGGCATCCACAGTGCCGTGCGCACCGCCTGCTTCGGGGCGCGCAGCGGTCCACGGCAGGTGGGGAGCGTCGCCTGGATCGGCATCGCGGACTTCGAGACCGGCGTGTACGGCGAGACCTGGGGGAAGGGCCGGTTCTTCGGCATGACCCCGGTCGAGCCGGGTCGCACCAACTGGTACGCCAGCGTGCCCGCGGCCACCACCGCCGCCCAACTGCGCGGGTACTTCGAGGACTGGCACGACCCGATCCCCCGGATCCTCGCCGAGACCGATCCCGCCGGCTGGATCCGCTACGAGATGCGGCACCTCCTCCCCGCCCTGCCGACCTTCGTCCAGCACGGCAAGGTCGCCCTGGTCGGCGATGCGGCGCACGCCATGACGCCCAACCTCGGGCAGGGCGCGTGCACGGCGCTGCTGGACGCGGAGGCGCTGACCCGGGCCGTCGCCGAGCACGGACCCACCGACCTGGACACCGCCCTGCGCGCCTACGACTCGGAACGCCGCCGCAGCGCCCAGCGGGTCGCCTTCGCCTCCCGGACCCTGCACCGCTTCATGTCCACCGAGCGCACCCGGCTCCGCGACACCGTGATCCGCCTGCTGCCGGGTTAGGGGTTCAGCCCGCGCCGTCCTCGTCCCCGGTGACCGGGACGAGCCGGCTGCTCAGCGCGCCACGCGGTAGCGGAGGTGGACGACTCTCGAATCGAAAGTGCGGGTCTCGACCAGTTCGAGGTCCACCCGGCGCTCGTGCCGGGCGAAGAACGGGATGCCGCCGCCGACCAGCACCGGGTGGACCCTGGGCCGGTACTCGTCGATCAGACCCAGCGCGGCCGCCTCGGCGGCCAGCGTGGCGCCGCCGATCGCGATCTCGCCCTCCCCCGGCTCGGCCCGCAGCCGCTCGATCTCCTCCGCCAGGCCGCCGGAGGCCAGGCGGGCCTGGCCCCGCACCTCGGTCAGCGTGGTGGAGAACACCACCTTGGGGAGCGGATTCCAGAGCGCGGCCCACTCCAGCATGGCATCGCCGAGCGAGGGATCCTGGTCGGCGGTCTCCCAGAACAGCATCGTCTCGTACAGCCGTCGTCCCATCAGGTGGACGTCGACCCCTCGAAACTCGTCGGTGACGAAGCGGGAGAGCTCCTCGTCGGGCGCCGACCAGTTGAAGCCGCCGTCCGGCCCGACGATGTAGCCGTCGAGTGAGACGCCCATCGAATAGGTCACACTGCGCATCAGAACTCCTCCTCGGTGACGGGTTCGACTGTACGGCCACGCGCGCCGGACGCCGCAGGACTCGTCGCGGCTCGCGGGATCCGCTGGGCCGAAAGTCGGTTGCCGGTCTTCGCGGGTGTTCCGCAGAATCGGCCGTATGGGCGAGGTACTGACAGCGGATCAGGTCGAACGGTTCGTCACGGACGGCTTCGTCCGGCTTCCGGAGGCGTTCCCGCGTTCGGTGGCGCAGGAGTGCCGGGCGTTCCTGTGGCGCGAGACCGGGCTCGACCCGCGGGATCCGGGGAGCTGGACCGAACCCGTCGTCCGGCTCGGCGGCTACGCACAGGAGCCGTTCCAGCGGGCCGCCACCACCGCGCGGCTGCACGGCGCCTTCGACCAGCTCGTCGGTCCGGGCCGCTGGGAGCCGCGCGTCGGCCTCGGCACCTTTCCCATCCGCTTCCCGCACCCCGCCGACCCGGGCGACACCGGCTGGCACCTGGACGCCGGCTTCGTCCTTGACGGATCCGAGGGACCCGAGGGAGAGGCCGGCTACCGGGTCAACCTGCGCTCGCGCGGCCGGGCGCTGCTGATGCTCTTCCTCTTCTCCGACGTCGACGCCGAGACCGGGCCGACCAGGATCAAGGTCGGCTCGCACCTGGACGTCCCGCCGTTCCTGGCCGCCGCCGGCGACCCGGGCGTGGACCTCTTCGCGCTCTGCACGGCCATGGACGAGGCCGGCCGGCTCGACGCGCCGGACCGCCCGCAGGCGCTCGCCACCGGGCGGGCCGGCGACGTCTACCTCTGCCACCCGTTCCTGATCCACGCGGCCCAGGCCAACCGCGGCACCGTCCCGCGGTTCATGGCCCAGCCCCCGCTGGTGCCGACCGGCCCGCTCGACCTGGACCGAACCGACGGCGCGCACTCCCCCGTCGAGCGCGCCGTCCGACTGGGGCTGAGCGGGGTTTAGAACCTGCCGTCAGGCGCTCCGCAGGGCGATCTCGCACTCGCGGCAGCGGCGGCTGCGGTACTCCGGCGGATACCAGGGGGCTCCCGGGCCGACCGGCCGGTACGCCTCGTACTCCAGGCCGAAGGTCTCGACGCCGCAGAACGTCCGGGGCCCGGGATCCTCGGGGACGTCGGGGTCGGCGGGTGCGGCATGCACGAACCGCACCCGCGCCCCCAGGTCCACCTCACCGGCGTCGAGCACTTCGGTGGACGGTTCGAGCTCCAGGAGGATCACGATGCTGGCCATGCCTCGACCCTGCCTCCCCGACCCCCGCGCCGCATCCCGAACCACCACCGCCACCCGCCGCCATCACCGCCGCGACCGCCGCCGCTACTGCGGGGGCTTGCGGCCCGTCAGCACCCAGTTGACGTCCACGAAGCCGCTCTGCTGCTCAGCCAGCCGGCCCGCCTTGACCTGCTGGAACGTCACATACGTGTTGACCAGCCGCGGGGACTGCGCGCTGGGCAGCATGTCCGCGATGCCCCAGGAGAGCGGCGGGGTGACGCCGCCGGTGTCGAGCGAGTCGCCGCTTTCGAGCTCGTCGCGCAGGCTCTTGGCGGTCAGCGGGTGGCCCCCTTCGCGCACCCGCTGCTCGGCGCGCAGGAAGACCTGGAAGGCGACCCAGGTGGTCTGCACCCCGAGGTCGGAGAGCTGGATCCGGCTGTCCGTCTCCGCCTGGTCGTGCACGGTGCTGCGCAGTTCGTCCCAGACGCCGGCGGACTCGGGCGGGAACCAGCCGGTGACGTAGGCCCCGGCGAGCGGACCGGAGTCACCGCCGGTCGCGTCGACCACGGACTGCTCGACGCTGCCGGCCACCGAGGCGAGCTTGGTGTGCTTGGGGGCGAGGGCCCGGTAGGCGGCGAGCAGCGGCACGGTCTGGTCCGGGCCGAGCGCGGCGATCACGCAGCCGCCCGCCCGGTCGTCGCCGATCGCCCGCTTGGCCAGCGCGGTGTAGTCGGCCCCCTTCTCGGGCGCCCGGACGTCGGCCGACTGCACACCGGCCGGCTTCAGCGCGGCCGCCAGAAAGCCCACCAGGGTGTCACCCGCGGTGGTGTCCGGCCTGATCAGGGCCACTGTCCGGCACCCGGCCTCGACCAGCTGCCGCCCGCTGCCCGCGATCAGCGACGGCGTGCCGCCCGCCACCGGGTAGGAGAGCGGGCTGCTGAACTCCGCGCCGGCCAGCCCGTATCCGCCGAGGTAGGGGATCCGGGCGGCCTCCAGGGCGGGCATGAAGTCGTCGCCGAACTGGCTGTAGGAGCCCACCACCGCGAGGACGTGCGCGTCCACCGCCTGCCGGGCGCAGGCCGTCGCTCCGTCCGAGGTGTTGTGGTCGTTGCAGGTCAGCACCTTGAGGTGGTGACCGCCGAGCCCGCCCTTGGCGTTGACCTCGCGGCCGATCGCCTCGGCCAGCGCGGTGACGCCCGGCCGGTCGGCGCCGCCGCTGCCGGAGGGCGACCAGGTCATCACCGCGTAGTCGTTCTCGCCGGCCGCGGCCACGCCGCCGCAGCCGGCCGACCCGAGCAGCGCCAGAACGACGGCAACGGCCGAAGCGGTCCGCCTGATCATGATGTATCTCCTCTGAGGACCATAAGGCTGTATAGCCAAGTTGGCCCGGGGCACCGCCAGACGGACACCAGGAGAACAGCGGGCGGCCGACCGCGGAACAGCAGACCGATTGGTCGACGAACTGTGTGACCGCCCCCGCCGGGGCCGTGGCGCGGTCAGAACGGTCGGGTGGTCGCGGCACCTCCCTCGGGCGACCTGACGCACCCACCCGGCCCAATCCGTCATGTCCCGGGGCGGCGCCCTTCGTCATGCTGAACGCCATGACCAGTCATCTGATCAGACAGCCCTGCCCGCTGACGCCCCGTAGATTCCCAGACGGACGGCCGCTCCCGCTCCGGGCGGCGGAAAGGGCCGGGGCATGGAGATCCTGCTGATCATGATCGCGGCGGCGGCGTTCGGCGGCGGCGTCAGCTGGCTGGGCCACCGCCTCACCGCCGGCCGGTCCCCGGACCCCGGGCCTGCGGTGGGCACCGCGGTCGGCGCCGTGGCGTCGTTCTTCATCTTCACCGTCGCCTTCCTGACGGTGAACGCCACCACCAGCATGGCCGTCGCCCGCCAGGGCTCCTACTCCGAGGCCGGCGCGCTCACCGACCTCTACCTCGCCACCCACAACCTCGCCGAGCCCACCCGCGGCGAGGTCCGCCACACGATCGAGGACTACACCCGGCGCATCGTCACCGACGAGTGGCCGACCATGGTCAACGGCCGCATCGACTACGGAACCCGGGACGCCCTCTACGTGCTCGGCTTCAAGGTCGACTCGGTCCTGGCACAGGCCCCGCCGCGCACCGCCAACGACCTGCACGACGCCATGCACGGCGTCTACGGCCACCGGCGCGACCGGGTGGCCGCCGCCGGCGAGGGACTGCCCTCCTCGCTGCTGGCCACCCTGGTCGGCACCGCGCTGCTGACCATCCTCTTCCTGGTCCTGATGGGCTGGCCCAAGGGGCGCCGGGGCCTGATCGGGATCGGCGTGCTGGCCGCGCTCTTCGCCTTCGGGATCTGGCTCGTGCTGGAGCTGAACCACCCGTACGGGTCGGGCATACACGTACAGCCCACCGCCTTCCAGGAGGCGCTGGACCGGATGCACTACCTGGCCGCGCTGCCCGGCTGACGCGCCGTCGGAACCCGAGCGGCACAGCCCGCGCCGTGCGCCGCGGCGGTCACCCGCGCGCCCGTCCCGGCGCGACAGCGGCACGGGCCGCACGAAGACTGGCTGCTCGGGTGCCCCCGCCGCTGCCGCGGCCCCCGATCGACCGGCAGGCCAACCCCAGCGGCCATATCCCGCAAGGAGTCTGATGTCCCGTCCGATCATGTCCCGACTGCTCTCGGCCGCCCTGCTCACTCCGGCCCTCGCCACTGGCCTGACCCTGAGCTGCGCGGGCGCCGCCCTGGCCCGCCCGCCCGCGCACGACCATCCGGACCCGGCCGCCACCGCCACCGGCCCCGCCGACGAACAGCCGGGCGACGCCGGGCGACGCGCGCTCGGCCTGGCCCCGGTCTTCACGCCCGAGCAGGTCCGGGCCGAGGTCAGCCCGCAGGAGGCCGCGACGATCGGCCAGGAGCACGCCGAGGCGCACGCCCGCACCAGGCTGGGCCTGCGCGCGGTGGGCGAGTACCCGCAGTCCACCCGCACCGCGCGGCTCAAGGCCCTCACCGACTCGCAGAGCGCGGCCAACGCCGCCCTCGACCCCTCGCTGGTCGGCGTCTTCAAGGAGTACTTCGGCTCCCCCGACTTCGCCGCCCACGTCGCCCAACTGCCCACCGGCAAAGTGCTGCTGTTCTCCTTCGAGCGGATCGAGACCAACCCGCAGAAGGAGCCCGCCCCCACCGACACGATCGGCGCCGAGAACGCCGGCCGGGCCTTCCTCTGGGACCCGGCCAAGGGGACCGGGCCGGCCGCCTTCAAGAAGGTCACCCCGCCGACGGTGGTGATGCCGGACGGGCTGAACATCGCCCGCCCCGCGCCGTTCTTCTGCTCCGGGCACTCCTTCCTGCCCAACGGCATGCTCGGGGTGTTCGGCGGGAACCTGGGCGGCAACGGCGGCAGCGGCGCCAAGCTCTCGCTGGTCTTCGACCCGTGGACCGAGACCTGGGCGCAGAACCAGGACATGTCCACCGGCCGCTGGTACCCCTCGGTGGTCACCGGCGCGGACGGCCGTCAGCTCATCATGTCCGGTCAGTCGGAACTGGGTTGGGGTACCCCGACACCGATCGTGGAACGCTTCCCGGCGCTCTCCAAGCCCGTACCGCACGCCAAGACCGACCTCCCGAAGAACCTGCCGGTGGACCGGTTCAAGGCCGACGCCCCCTTCACCCGCGACTATCCGCAGCTCTTCTCGCTGCGCGACGGCCAGATCTACGGCCTGGGCCGGCAGCCGAACGAGCAGTGGGTCTTCGACCCGGTCGCCGAGACCCGCGCCGACCTGCCGCCGCGCCCCGACGCCACCATGCGCAACTACGGTTCGGCGGTGCCGCTGCCCGGCGGCTGGGAAGGCCCGGACTCGGCGCTGATCCTGGGCGGCGACCGGGACAACCCGAACACCTACAAGTTCGCCGGCGGCAAGTGGAGCACCGAACAGCCCCGGGCGATCGGCCGCACCCAGGACGACACCCTGCTGATGCCCGACGGCACCCTGTTCACCGTCAACGGCTCCTACGACATCCGCGACTACGGCAACGGGACGTACAACCCCAACGCCGATCTGAAATACCGTCAGACCGAACTGCGCGACGCCCAGGGGCAGTGGCACAACGGCCCGGTGCAGCGGCTGCCGCGCGGCTACCACTCGAACGCCGTCGTGCTGCCGGACGGGCGGATCATGGTCACCGGCGACGAGTTGCAGCAGCTCGCCAACAATCCCGACATCACCAGCGACCTGAACGGCACCATCGAGCTCTACGAACCCGCCTACCTGCACAAGGGACCGCGCCCCGCGCTCGACCAGGTGCCGCAGCGCCCGCTGCCCTACGACGCCCGTTTCACCCTCACCACCTCCACGCCCGGCCAGGTCCAGCGCGCCGTGCTGCTCTCCCCCACCACCGCCACCCACGCGGTCAACACCAGCCAGCGCCACCTGGAGCTGCGGATCAAGGCACGCGAGGGCAACACCGTCACCGTCCAGGCCCCGCCCAACTCGGCTGCCGCGCCGCCCGGCTGGTACATGCTCTTCCTGCTCGACGCGAGCGGCGTGCCCAGCGTCGCCCAGTGGGTCCAGCTCGACAACACCGCCACCTCGGACGGCACCGTCATCCGGTAGCGAAGCGAGCCGAACCGGCGGAGCACGCCGAAGCCACCCGAGCGCCGGTCCCGTCCAGGGGCGAACTCCCGGACGGGACCGGCCCTTTCGATACCAGTCAGCACCAGCACCCGGAGCCCTCCCGTGACCCTCGACACCGCGACCGATGCCCCTCCCGCGCTCTCCCGCCGGGGCCTGCTGGCCGCCGCCGCGGTCGCCGGCGGCGTCGCACTGGCGCCCGCGCCGCTCGCCCACGCAGCTTCCGCCGCAGGCGAGTTGTCCCCTACCGGGGATCTTCCGCTGCGGCTCAGCGAGGAGATCCAGGGCGATGTCCTGGCCGGCTTCCGCAAGGACCACGTCCACCTGCTGCTGCTGACCATGACCGACCCGGCCGCGGCCCGCGACTGGCTGCGGGCACTGCTGCCGCAGCTCGCCACCACCCGTCAAGTAGCTTCCTTCAACGAGAAGTTCAGCCAGTCACGGGCCGAATCCGGCGGCATCGACCCGGCCGGGATGAGCGCACTGTGGGCCGGGCTGAGCCTGAGCCACCCGGGCCTGGCCCTCCTCGCCGGGCAGGACCCGCTGCCCGGCGGCGCGGCCGGCACCGCCGAGGCGTTCCGCCAGGGCCCGGCCGAGCGCGCGGACCTGCTCGGCGACACCGGCGAGAGCGCCCCGGAGGGCTGGCTCTTCGGCGCGCCCGGCACCCCGGTCGTGCACGCTGTGCTGACCCTGGCCGCCGACCACCCCGGCAAGCTGGCCGCGGCCCTGGACCGCCAGCGGGCGGCCGCCGGACAGGCCGGGATCAGGATCGCCTTCCAGCAGGACGGCGCCACCCTGCCCGGCCCGGCCGCCGGGCAGGAGCACTTCGGCTACCAGGACTGCATCAGCCAGCCGGGCGTCCGCGGCTTCGACCCGGCCGAGCCCGGCCGGCCCGAGCAGGTCGCGGGCCGTCCCGGCAGCCGGCTGCTGCCGGCCGGCAAGTTCGTGGTCGGCCGCGGCCGGACCGGCGGCCGACCGACCGGCCTGCCGGCCTGGGCGCTGGACGGCTCCTTCCAGGTGGTCCGCCGCCTGGCCCAGGACGTGCCCGGCTGG
>FTKT01000890.1_pt2 | contig 10671 bp, 10 predicted proteins | sample 1658271 | NCBI WGS metagenome assembly FTKT01 (sample SAMEA3914811, study PRJEB12502) | metagenome | biome: forest; material: soil | place: Canada | collected 2011-08-04 | depth 0.3 m | reverse complement strand
GTCTTAGGACGTTGAGTCATGTCCGGCCGTTACCCCCACGCGTAAAATGCGCATAACGAGTGCGGTTAAAAAACGCAAGACGGCACACGCACCATAGCATCCTAGTCGCAAGATATTCACAAAACATTTGTTCTAATGTCATGGCCAAATGGCACTCGGCAGCCCATCCCGAGGCGGGCAAACCCAAGAGGCTGTTCATGACCTATCGACTTTCGCAGCGGTCGCTGCTGCTATCCATCCTGGCCACCGGCGCCACCTTCGGTCCGCTGGCGGCGCACGCGCAAGACCAGGCGGCCGCCAAGCCGGCGCCGCAGCCGGAAGGCCTCACCGAGGTTATCGTAACGGCGCAAAAGCGCGACACCAACCTGCAGCGCACGCCGATCGCCCTCTCCGTCATGCACAAGGACGACCTGGCCAATCGACACATCCAGTCGCTGTCGGACCTGAGCGACGGCGCCATCCCGTCGCTGCGCGTCGAACCCTTCTTCGTGCGTTCGTCGGCGCTGATCATCTCGACGCGGGGCATCGGCGCCATGACCGACGCCAACCAGCCGAACCGCGACCAGGGTGTCGGCGTCTATGTCGACGGCGTCTACCTGGGCCGCGCCCAAGGCCTGGGCACCGCGCTATACGATATCGACCACATCGAAGTCGCCCGCGGTCCTGAAGGCACACTGTTCGGCCGCAACACCGAAGGCGGCGCGATCAGCATCGTCACCCGCAAGCCTACCGGCATCTTCGACATGAACACCACGGTCGGCGTCAGCAATTACGGCGGCTCGAAGTTTGAAACCCATATCGACCTGCCGGCCATCGACAATATCAGCGCCAAGATCGACCTTTTGGGCACCAAGCGCGGCGGTACGATCGACAATCCGCTGGCCGGCCAGCGCGACTTCAACGCTTATGACAAGCGCGGCGCGCGCCTGGCCCTGCGCTGGACGCCCAGCGACGACCTGGACGTCAACTATGCCTACGACACCTCGTTCGACGCCACGACCCCCTACTATGTGCAGTTGCTGTCGAAGGGTTCCTATCCGATGTCGCCGCTGGCCCAACTCCAGCCCACGCGCGCCACGGTCGACAATTTCGGCGTGCCGCTGCAATACAGCGAAGGCCGCACGTCGGGCCACCTGCTGACCTTCGACTGGACGCTGAACGCCAATCTGAAGGTCAAGTCGATCACCTCGTTCCGTCAGTTGACGCAGACCCAGTACGACGACGGTGAAACCAACCTGTTCGCCTACGTCCTGTCGCCGACGCCGACCAGCACCTTCGGCCGCTATAGCCTGGCCAATTTCTGGCAGAACCAGTTGAGCCAGGAATTCCAGCTGATCGGCAAGACCGAGCACCTGACCTATGCCGCCGGCGTCTTCTATTACGAAGAACACGTCCACGATAATGCCTGGACGCCCGATCCGCTGAAGTGGGCCGGCAGCCCGACGGCTTACACGGTGCTGGGCATCCCGACGGCCGCGACGCCCTTCCCCGACCGCGCCAGCCACGCCAATGCGCAAAGCGTCGGCGCCTACGGCCAGGCGACCTGGACGCCGGACTTCGCCGACAAGATGACGCACTTCACCGTCGGCGGCCGCTGGAGCGAGGACCACAAGACCGGTACGCTTGACCTGGTCAACGGCGCCCTGCCCGTCGTCAGTGAAAACGGCGCCCTGGTCAGCGGCGTCCTGCCGATGGACAAGACGTGGAGCCGCTTCGATCCGAACGTGGTCGCCAGCTTCACCCCGACGGCGAACATCGACCTCTATGCCAAGTGGAGCACGGGTTATAAGGCCGGCGGCGCCAATTCGCGCTCGCTGACCTACCGGACCTTCAATCCGGAAACGGTCGCCATGTCGGAAATCGGCGCCAAGACGGAATTCTTCAATCATCACCTGCGCTTCAACGTCGCCGGCTTCGACGGCGAGTACAAGGATGCGCAGATCGACTTCAACGCCACCATCGCCGTCGGCGGCAGCAACCGCGCCACGCTGGAAACGACCAATGCGACCGGCACCGGCCATACCAGCGGCTACGAAGCCGACCTGACGGCGCTGATCACGCGCAACCTGACCGTCTCGGCCACGGTCGCCAAGACCGACGTCACCCTGCCGCAGGCGCCGAACCCGTTCGCCAACAATGCGCTGACCAATGTCTACGCGCTGAACACACCGCGCTCGGCCAACAGCCTGGCCGTCGACTATACGCACCCGATCGACGGCATGAAGCTGCTGGCCCATATCGACGCCAACTTCGCCGACGGCATGCACGGTTCGGAAGATCCGACGCTGTCGGACAAGTCGGCCATCGTCAATGCCCGCCTGGCCCTGTCCGACATCGCCATCGGCGCCGGCCGTACGCGCCTGCAGTTGTCGCTGTGGTCGCGCAACCTCGGGAACGAGCAGCACGTCTTCTACAAGGCCGGCGGCGCGCTCGGCAATTACGGCGTGTTCAACGAACCACGCACCTACGGCCTCGACCTGAGCGTCAAGTATTAATCCCTCCAACAAGGTCATTCTCATGAAAACCGCTTATTGCTTCGCCGGCCTGGCGGCCGCCCTCCTGCTCAACGCCAGCCTCGGCGCCGTCGTCCGCGCGGACCCGGCCCAAGCCCCGACCCAAGCCCTGGCAGCCGCCTCGCACCTGGTCACTTTCGAAGGCAGCAACAATTTCCGCGACATCGGCGGCTACACCACCGCCGACGGCAAGACGGTCAAGACCGGCGTCGTCTATCGCTCGGCCGCGCTGAACCGCGTCACGCCGGCCGGCTTCACCTACCTGAAAACCCTGGGCATCCGCACCAATGTCGATTTCCGCTCGACCGAAGAGCGCGCCAAGGCGCCGGTCGTGTGGCCGGCCGACATGAATGTCACGGTGTTCGCCGTCGACTACACCATGGATAATTCGGGCATGATGGCCCTGTTCACCCATGGGCCGGTCACCGCCGAGCAAACCGCCGGCGCGATGAGCCAGTTCTATCGCCAGGCGCCGTTCCAGTTCGGGCCGCAATACAAGACCCTGGTTCACGAGATCCTGGCCGGCCATACGCCGGTGGTCTACAACTGCACCGCCGGCAAGGACCGCACCGGCGTGGCGACGGCCGTGATCCTGACCCTGCTGGGCGTGTCGCGCGAAACGGTCATCCAGGACTACCTGTTGTCCAACCAGTACTTCACGCCCGACATGCCGCGCGCCGGTGAGCCTACCGACCCGCAGATGGCCTTCTTCCGCACCCTGTCGCCGGATGTCGTCAAGGCGCTGATGGGCGTCGATCGCCGCTATCTCGAAGCGGCCTTCGATGCCATCGAAAGCCGCCCGGGCGGCTGGGATCGCTATGTCCACGAAGACCTGGCGCTCAGCGACGCCGATGTCGCGGCGCTGAAGACGCGCCTCCTGAAGTAAATCAAACCCCGCCAGCTTCGGCTGGCGGGGTCCTTTTGGGCTTAGCTCTTTTTCACCACCGGCGGCTTGGGGGGCACCCCCAGCAGGTAGAGGCAGAAACGCATCATCCGCGTCAGCAGGGCGACGCGCCACCCCTTGAAGTGAAATCGCCCGGCGCCGGTCATCAGGGTCGCCGCCAGCGGCCGCAACCGCGCCCGCCCCAGCGCCATGGCCAGGGCTACGTCTTCGAACGCCGCCTGGTCCTTGTAGCCACCGGCCGAGTCGTAGAGCGGCTTGGATAGCAAAAGTCCGTGGTCACCCGACGGCATGGCCAGCCAGCGCGCCCGCAGCGCCACCGCATCGGCCCACATCTTTGACAGGGTCGAAGCGTCGTCGAACTTCAGCTCGAAATAGGCGGCGCGCAGGGGGTAATTCTTCATGTGCCAGCGCACGGCGTCGAGCCAGCCCTCGCCCAGCTGTGAGTCGGAGTGCAGGATCAGGAGCCAGTCGCCGCGCGCCGCCTTGCAACCGTGCCACAATTGCAAACCACGCGCCTGGTCGGAACGGATGATCTCGCAGCCCGTCGAATCGGCGATCTCGAGGGTCGAATCCTCCGAGCCGCCATCGACGACGATCACTTCCTTGATCAGGCCCTCGACCACCCCCGGCACCAGCGAGGACAGGGTCCGCACCAGATGGTCTTCAGCATCGAGTGTGGGAATGACAACGGAAATCACGGCGGCACCCTTAATTGATCAAAACCTCCAAGTCACTTGTGACTTGGCAAGGCCGACTGGCCGCCGCGCCCGTTGGCGCGTAAGCCTGCGCGGCGCACTAACGCGAGAAAACCGCAACCAGTTCGACGTGCGACGACCACAGGAACTGGTCGATCGGCGTCACGCTGTCCAGCGTAAAACCCGCGTCGGCCAGGATCCGGGCGTCACGCACGAAGGTCAGCGGATTACAGCTGACGCCGACGGCGCGGACGACCTTGGAACGGGCGATTTCGGTGGCCTGGGCTTCGGCGCCCGCACGCGGCGGATCGAAGACCACGGCATCGAGCCCACGCATCTCCTCGGCCAGCAGAGGCCGGCGGAACAGGTCGCGCGCTTCGACGGTGATGTCCTTGCGGCCCGGCGCCGTGGCGATGGCGCGTTTCAAGGCGCCAACGGCATCCGAAGCGCCGTCGATCGCCACCACCGACGCGATCTCGGCCAGCGGAAAGGTAAAGGTGCCGGCGCCACAGAACAGGTCGGCGACCCGGGTCGTGCCGGCCACGGCGGCGGTGACCAGACCGACCATGGCGGCTTCGGCCTGCGGCGTCGCCTGCAGGAAGGCGCCGGCGGGCAGGTCAACGGTCGCGTGGCCGAAACGCACGCGCGCCGGACGGGCGCCGTAAGCGATTTCACCACCGATGGTGACTCGCGCAAAGTCGGCTTCGGCCGCCGTCATGGCGACGGTCATGCGCGCATCGGCCGAAAGGCCACCGCTCTTGCCGCGCTCGACGCCGGAGATATCGATATCGAGGCCGGTCTGCGACACGGTGACGTGCAGGATCGGCGCCGATTTCGGATGCTCGAACAGGGCCGCCGCCAAAGCCTTCAGATGCGGCAAGGCGTTGACGATCGCCGGATCGGAAATCGGGCAGGTGTGGATCGGAACCAGGTCCCACGACCGGCGCGCCTTGAAACCGATCTCGACCGTCTTGCCCTGCTTGCGCGCATGCAGGCCGACACGGCGGCGGCTGTGCAGCGGGCTGGTGACGATCGGTGCGCACGCCACATCGAAGCCGGCACGATTCATCGCCGTCTGGACGACGCCCTGTTTCCACGCGCTGTAGGCGCTCATGTCCCAATGCTGCAGGGCGCATCCGCCGCAGCGTTCGAAGTGCGGGCACGGCGCGGTGACGCGTTCGGGGCTCGGCTCCAGAAGCTCGATGATACGGTTGTGGCGTTTGCCGCTGCGGTCTTCCACCGCACGGACAAGGGCGCGGTCGCCGGGCAGGCCCAGCGGCACGGGCCGGCCGTCGGCGGTCATGCCGTCGCCCTGCTGCCCTACCCGGTCGATGATCGCTTCGAATTCCATGAGACTTTTACAAAAGAGATGAAGACGGTGCGATAAAGCCTTTGCGGTGAAATGCAAGCGCACAGTGTCTCACAGGTGACGCCAGGCGATGCCGTCAAGACACACCTTGCCCTAATGGCGACCGCGCGGCGGCACATCACCGAAACTTGATTTCTCCGGGCGACCGCGATGCGAAACAGTAATGGCAACGGGCGGGCAGACCCAGGGCGGTGTGGCGGGTGTATGAAACTATTCATCAAAGCCTGATCGCACCAACGCCCTGAACGTTGGTTTCCGGTCCAATCGAAAGCGTGTCTGACCCCGCACCCCGCCAAGTGCGGGGTCTTTTTTTACCGCTCAAGTGCCGCGGGGGCGCCTCGCACGCGCTCGGGCGGCCGGTCGGCCTTGCCGATGCTGTGCATCGGAAATCTATATGCCGTTGAAAGCTTTCCGGTGCGCGCCGCGCCTTGGATTTTTATGTGATTTCCACGAGATTGGCACATGAACGGACATGAACACCAAGCTCAAGCCGCGTTCATGTTAAGACTTCTATAACTTTCATCATCGCGGCACGCACAGCCGCAATCCCGTGATGAGGAGAGACATCATGACCCGCGTACACACCACTATCGCCGCCGTCTTGGCCACTGTCGCCCTGGGCGCGGCCGCCGCCCCGCAAATCGCCTCGGCGGCGTCCTGCACCGTCACCAAGGCGCACATCGTCAAAAAGGTCGTGCATAAACGCGTCATCCACCGCCCTGTCGCGGTGGCCGCCTATCGCGAAAGCACCCCGGCGCCGCTGACCCGCACCATCGTCGAAACGCGTTACATCCATGAGCCGGCGCGCGTCGTCGTCGCCGAACCGTCCTATGACTACGGCTACGCCTATCCCGTCTATTACCACCACTACGGTTATGGCCGCCCTTATTATCACGGCTATTATGGCCATCCGGTCATGTACCATCACCGCCACTGGTAATTTGCTCTTAACCATGGCAAAAATACCCCGATGGTTCGCGCCATCGGGGTTTTTTACGGAAATTTTCGAATCGTCCGGGCTGGCCGGCATTTCGCCTTTCGCTCGCGCCGATCTACGACTGGTTCACTACGCGTTATATCTTTGATCGTGCCTCACGGTTTTCCCACAAGTGGCCATCACTTTGGGGCGTGACGCATCTGAGTGCCCGTTCGTTTCTGCGGCCGATCCGGCCGTTCGCACAGGAAACCGCACACATGTTCCGCCAGACCGTTCTTCCGCTTTGCCTGCTGGCCACCCTGGCCTTCGGCGCGACCGTCGCCCACGCCGGCGACCATCCCGCGCCTCCGCCGCAAGACGCTTCGCACGACGATCGCGATTCGGGCCCGCCGGTGCCGTTTGCCGGCTATGACGTCGGCTACGACTATGTCATCGCCCACGACCACGTCGACATCGATCCCTATTACAATTACCAGGGGCCGCCGCCGACCGATCGGCGGTCGCACGAACAGGAAGGGCTGCGCCATGGCGACCTGCCCATCAAGCCGCTGACACCCTACGACGCCGGCGTCACCGTTTATGGTGACGATGAGGGGTATGGATACGGCTACAGCTACAATGACAGCTATTCGGACGACGACTGTGGCTGCACCCATTACCGCCGCCGCTACAATGTCTATTATGACGACTTCGGCAACCGCGGCGACAGCTATTCAGGCTATGACGATCGCAGGCGCGAAGACTCCGGTCGCGGTTACGGCGAGCGCTGATCCCTTGACTCGCCCACGGAATGGACCAAGATCGGGCGGCGCGCCTTGCGGCCGCCCGATTCCATTTCGTGTCGCGTAACGGCTGCGAGGGAAACATCTCCTGCGGCCCAAAAATCAGGAGGAGACTGCCATGATCGAAAAGAAAACACTCGTCAAGGCCGCGGCCTTGACCGTCGTGCTGGCCACTGCCGCTGTGGCCATGGTCCCGAGCCTCGCCTCGGCCCACCCGCACCGTCACTGGCACCACGTCGTGCACCACTATCATCACCATATGGTCCGCCATCACCATCATCGTTGATCGGTCAGACACAATCCGAAGTGAAGGCTCCATGGTCCACCATGGGGCCTTTTTCATGCGCCTTTTCCGGACCTTGACGCCCCGCCTGCGCCTCTCGCAGCGCGCCCTTACGCCGATCGGTTTATATGAATGGAGATGAACACGCCGCCTCAGGTCCCGTTCAGGGCGGGCGGCGTAGGATAGCTTCATCATCGGTACCGACCGGGCGCCGGATGTGACGCCCCCCGGACCGAAAGGAGATTGGACCATGACTTCGAACACCACCCGCAACCTGATCCTGGCGGCCGCCGCGACGGCGGGCCTGGTCGCCGTGTCCCTGCCGGCCGTGGCTTCGGCCGACTGTTATGAACGTCGCGCCGACGACCGCGCCACAGGCACCATCCTGGGCGCCGTCATCGGCGGCGGCCTGGGCAGCAGCCTGGCCCACGGTCATTCGCGCGGCGCCGGCACCGTTGCCGGGGCGATCGCCGGCGGCGCCATCGGCAACTCGATCGGCGGCTCACGCTACTGTGGCTACGCCGACCGCGGCTACTATCGCGACAGCGGCTATGGCTATGCCGACGACGGCTATTATGGCCGGGGTTATGGCCGAACCACGGTCTATGTCGAGCCGCAGCCCGACGTCTATTACAGCCCAGGCTATAATTATTACGGCCGCCACTACTACCGTCCCGTCTGGCACCATCGCGGCTGGTAACCGCCCGGTCTAGTCTGAACAGGGCTCGTGAAAAACCCTCGGATGCCTATCGCGTCCGAGGGTTTTTCGTGTGCAATTCGCCCTTATGGTGAAAACAGAAATGGATTATCCAATATAAAACAAAAGCTTACCACGGTTCACGAAATCGCGTAAAATTCACCAGATGAACGAATATGAACGCCGTTATCAAGCGCCGTTCATGTTTGCCCCTCTATGGATATGGTTATCAAGGCGAGGTGATCTTCACCGGACCGGGGACCTGAGGAAACATCACCATGACTAAGCTGAACACCAAGATGCTGATCCTGTCGGTGGCCGCTGCCGCGGCGATCGGCGCCATCTCCGCGCCCTCCCTGGCCTCGGCGGAAAACTGCTACGACAAGCAACGCGATGCCCGCACGACCGGCGCTGTCGTTGGTGCGGTCGCCGGTGCAGCCATCGGCAATGCCGCTTCGGGCCGCAACAAGACCGCCGGTACCGTGCTGGGCGCCGTCGTCGGCGCCGCGGTCGGCAGCAATGTCGCGCGCGGCAACAGCCATTGTAATTATGATCGCGGATATTACGGTCGCGACGGCTATGACACTGCGTACGTCGATCGCCGGGATTATCGCGATGACCGCCGCGACTACCGTGACGATCGCCGGGATGACCGTCGCGACTACCGGGATGACCGTCGGGACGACCGTCGCGACTGGCATGACGACCACCGCTAAGCGGTCGCTCCTCCCCTTTCACGCCCCCCAACCTTTACGCCCCTGAGTATGACTAAACGCCCGAGGCTCCCCCTGCCTCGGGCGTTCTTTTAGTGTCTTTTAGTCGCTCAGGCCGCTGGCCGCCTCGCAGAAGCTCGGGTCGGAAGTCTTCCTGATCAGCCCGGTTTCTTTTCCTTGCGCCACGACAGCTTGGTCGAGGCCCAATAGTTCCAGACGCTGCTCAGCAGGACGGCGATGGCGCCGGCCAGCATATAATGGACGTGCAGCTTTTCCTTCATGAACAGCGACAGGGCCAGGCTCAACAGCGCGCCGATCGAACAGGCGATGTAGAAGCTGATCAAACCGCCCAGCACCGCAAGGCCCTTCAAGCGCTTGTCACGGAAGGTGATGGTGTTGTTGACGAAGAAGTTCCACGTCATCGACAACCAGATAGCCAGGCTGTAGCTCATCAGGTCGTCGACCCGGAACTGGAAGCGGTAAACCGGAATGCTGGTCCCCGCGTGCAACAGGCGATGGGCGAGCCACAAGACGGCCAGGTAAACGACCACCCCCGTGGCGCCAACCCCGGCGAACAGCACAAAACGCGCCGGCAACAAGCCGCCCGTGGCTTTTTCGACCAGCAGCGCGCCAAGATCGGCGACGACACGCAGATCCAGCTTGGACTGGCCACCCTGACGTTCGCGCAAGCTGGCCTTGACCTCGCCGAAGCGCGGCTTGACCTTCGCCGAGGCGGCGACGTCGACCAGGATCTTGAAGCCGACACCGGCCAGGCGTGGCCGCGCCGACTGGTAATATTCGCGCGTCATCATGAAACAGCCCGACAAGGGGTCGGTCAACGGCACCTTCAGCACCATACCGGTGACGGCGGTGGCGGCCTTGGAACCCATGTCGCGGAACCAGGACAGCCCCGTATCGGTCGTGCCGATGTAACGTGAGGCGCAGACCAGGTCCTTGTCGCCCTTGCGGATCATTTCGGCCAGCGCCAGGATCGCCTTCGGATCATGCTGGCCGTCCCCGTCCATCACGCCCAGATAGCGGCCACGCGCCAGGTCCCAGCCACGGATCGCCGCAGAGGACAGGCCGCGTTCGTCGGTGCGCACGTGCAACCGCACATAGGGCCGTGTCGCCGCGACGGCCATGACCTCGGCGCCGGTATTGTCCGCCGAGTTGTCGTCGACCACGATGATTTCATGCGGAATGTGCGCCAACGTGTCGCTGATCTCGGTAATGACAGACCGGATCGCCGCGCCTTCGTTGAGCGTACAGATGATAAGGCTGAGTTCAGGGGCCGGAGCTTCCGGCGACGCGGCAGCGGCCGTCGTCTCAAGATTATCGGTCGGCAAAAAGCGTTTCCTCACTAAAAGCCACGTTTCGGCCATTATTCGGCCAAGGTCTCGCAGGTGCGAAAGAGTTTAGAGCGATTCTAAACCACGCCGGGCGTCAACCCTGAAATATTCAGGTCCAACTAACGCCGCTACGGCCTTTTACAGCCGAAGCCTGCTTATTGCTCCTTAATCTTTTAGGGCACCTAACACAATGGCGAAACGCGAAGACATCCTCGGCACCCTGACCGCCTTGCGCAAGGGCATGGTTGCGCCCCTGGTGTGCATTCTGCCGTTCCTGTTCGGGCTGATCGCCAAGCTTGGCCACGCCAAACCGTGGTTCGGCGACTATCAGGCTGTGTCGTGCGCCGGCCTGAAGGCCCAGGCGCATCAGCCGTTTTACGACCTCTACCTGTCTTGCCCAGGCATGCACGCTTCGGCCTTCGTCTACAT
>FTKT01000139.1_pt2 | contig 10694 bp, 10 predicted proteins | sample 1658271 | NCBI WGS metagenome assembly FTKT01 (sample SAMEA3914811, study PRJEB12502) | metagenome | biome: forest; material: soil | place: Canada | collected 2011-08-04 | depth 0.3 m | reverse complement strand
TGCCGCAGGCGATGTCGGCGCCGAGCGAGCCGGGCGACTTGAGCAGGGTGAGCGCCAGCAGGTCCGCGGCGACCGCGACCACCGCGCCCAGGCCGTGCGCCTGCTCTATCACGGCGGTCAGGTCGCGGACCGCGCCCGAGGCGCCCGGGTACTGGAGCAGCACACCGAAGACGCCGCCCTCGGCGATCTCGGCCGGGATCCCCTCGGCGAGGTCGGCGACGACCACCTCGACGCCGGTCGGCAGCGCGCGGGTCCGGATCACCGCGACGGTCTGCGGCAGGGTGTCGGCGTCGACCAGGAAGACGCCGCCCTTGACCTTGGTGACCCGGCGGGCCAGCGCCATCGCCTCGGCGGCGGCGGTGGCCTCGTCCAGCAGCGAGGAGCCGGAGGTGGCGAGCCCGGTGAGGTCGGAGACGACGGTCTGGAAGTTGAGCAGCGCCTCCAGCCGGCCCTGCGAGATCTCCGGCTGGTAGGGCGTGTACGCCGTGTACCAGGACGGGTTCTCCATGACGTTGCGCAGGATCACCGGCGGGGTGAAGGTGCCGTAGTAGCCCAGGCCGATCATCGGCGTGAGCACCTGGTTGCGGCCGGCCAGCTCGCGCAGCTCGGCCAGGACCTGGGCCTCGCTGCGGCCGGCGGGCAGGTCCAGGCCGGTGATGCTGCGGATCGCCTCGGGCACGGCGGCGGTGGAGAGTTCGTCGAGCGAGCCGTAGCCCACCTGCGCCAGCATCTTCTCCTGGGCGGCGAGGTCGGGGCCGATGTGGCGGTTCTCGAAGGGGCTGGCCTGCTCGAGCTCGGCGAGAGTCGCGGAGCCGTGCGGGCGACCGGCGGTCGGCTGGGCGTTCATGGTGGTCGAGGCCTCCTGGTCACGGACCGGCGGGGGAACGCACGCCGGACGGACCCCGCCGCTGTGACAGCGGATCGGCCCGGGCGGACGAACCCAACAGGCCTCCCCCTCTGTCATCGGGACCTGAGAGCTTCGCCCGCGCGGGGCTGACGCCCCGCCGGCTTGCACCGTCGGTGAGGGTGGTGGCCACCGGCTCCCTCGCCCGCGGTCCTGCCCTGCTTTCCAGAGTGACCTATCCCACACGGTACGGATGCCTGAGAGATTCCGGGGAGGAGTTGCTCCTTCGGCGCCCCGCTCACCTCGTGAAAGAGGGGCCGGGACTCTCCCGAGCGGGCTCGGCGGTCGCGCCAAGGGTACCAGCGGGAAACCACCCGATGGCTGGTCAGGTGAGGTACTCCACTCGCCCGGACGGCCCAGTCGGCGGCCCGGACGGCGGCACTCGACTCGCCGCTGTCCGCTTCGTGGCATTTGGTGTGTAGCGGAGGCCGTAGCAGCCCACTGGAGGAATAGCGTGCAGACCGACATCGACCCCCGAGACCTGATCGGGCACAAGGCCGTCGACCGCAACGGCGACAAGATCGGCACGGTGGACGAGGTCTACCTCGACGACGCGACCGGCGAGCCCGAGTGGGCGGCCGTGCGGACCGGGATCTTCGGACGGGACGCCTTCGTCCCGCTGACCACCAGCGAGTTCTCCGGCGAGGAGTTGCGGGTCCCGTACGACAAGTCGCTGATCAAGGAGTCGCCGGACTTCGGGGTCGGCCAGCACCTGTCGCCCGCGCAGGAGCTTCAGCTGTACCGCTACTACGGGCTGGACTCGCCCGGCGCCGGACGCCCGAGCGGCACCGAGGCGGGCGGGCGCACCGGTGGGGGGGACCTGGACTTCGGCGCCGTGCCCCAGGCCGGCCCGGCCGCGGCCCCGGCAGCAGCGGCCGCCGCGGGTACCGCCGGGGTCGCGGCCGCCGCGACCGCGGGCGCCATGACCCGATCCTCGACGGACACCGCCGCGGCCGAGTCCCGCCCGGCCACCACCATCGGCCTGGACAAGCCGGTGGGCCTCTCCCCCGCCGGCCCCGATCCGGTGCACGCCACCGCGGCCAAGCCCGGCGCCGGGCAGAGCCCGTCCACCATGCCGCCGCCCGGCCCGGTCGAGCTGACGCTGCGCGAGGAGCGGCTGGAGATCAGCAACGAGTGGCATGTGCTCGGCACCGCCCGGCTGCGCAAGTACGTGGTCACCGAGCCGGTCGAGCGCCGTATCCAGGTGGTCCGCGAGCGGGTCCGGGTGGAGCGGGTCCCGGTGGGCGAGGCCGAGCGGGCCGCGCTGTCGGCGCAGGAGATCGCCGAGGCGGTGGAGGAGGTGACGCTGCACGAGGAGCGTCCCGCCGTCCGCAAGTACGTGGCGCCGCTTGAGCGGGTCCGGCTGGTGGTCGAGCGGTACACCGTGGAGGAGGTGATCCGCGAGGAGCTGCGCCGTGAGCAGGTGGAGATCCACGACAGCACCGCGATGGTCGCCGCCGCCCCGGCTCCGCAGGGCGCGGGGCACTCGGCACCGGCCCACTCGGCCTCGACCCCGCCTTCGGGGACCTCGCCGATGCCCGCCGCGGCCACCGAGGCGGCCCGCAGCGCCGGCGACGGCAACGCCGCCTGAGTCGCTCTCCCGGCCCGGACCTGCACCGTCAGGTCCGGGCCGTTCTCGTTGCCAAAGATTCACCGGTAGATATTTGACATAGTGAAGCACTTCTCGGCATGGTTACTTCAGTTGATTGACTTTCACTTGCTTGAAGCAGCTGGCGCCAGCCCGCTGGCAAGCGCATGCCCCTGGAGGAACCCACCGTGAGTGAGGCCCCACAGCCCACCGCCACGGCCGCGAAGCAGAGCACCAGCCGTGTGCTCCCTGCCCTGGTACTGGCAATGCTGGCGTACAGCGTGGTGCAGACCGCGGTAGTGCCGATCCTGCCCTCGCTGGCCAAGGAACTGAACGTCCACGGTTCCAACATCACCTGGCTGATGACGGCCAACCTGCTCTCCGCCGCCGTGATGACCCCGCTGCTCGGCCGCTTCGGCGACCTGCGCGGACGCAAGCCGATGCTGCTGATCTCGCTGGCCGGCCTGGTGCTCGGCTCCGGACTCGCGGTCACCACCCACTCGTTCACCCTGCTGGTGATCGCCCGGGTGCTGCAGGGCGCCGGCGGTGGCGTGCTGCCGCTGGCGATCAGCATCGTCCGTGACGAGCTGCCGCGCGAGAAGGTCACCGGCGGCGTCGCCGCGATCAGCGCGAGCATGGGCGTCGGCAGCGGCCTGGGCCTGGTGGCCACCGGTCTGCTGCTGGAGCACTGGAGCTACAAGTCCATCTTCTGGATGGGCCTGATCTTCGGTCTGATCGCCGTGGCGCTGGTCGTGCTGCGGGTGCCCACCGACCCGGTGGTCGACAAGGAGGGCGGCGCCGACCCGCTCGGCGCGCTCACCCTCGCGGGCTGGCTCTCCGCGCTGCTGGTGGCCGTCAGCCAGGGCAACGAGTGGGGCTGGGGCTCGAACCGCACGCTCGGGCTCTTCGCGCTGGCCGCCGTGCTCGCGCTGGTCTGGGGCTTCATCGAGACCAAGGTCAAGCACCCGCTGGTCGACATGAAGATGATGGCCCGCCCGGCCGTCGCCTTCACCAACATCTCCGGCCTGCTGATCGGCTTCGGGATGTACGGCTCCTTCATGGTGATCAGCAACTTCGCGCAGACCCCGGCGCAGCTGGCGCACTACGGCTTCACCGCCAGCGTGCTGCACGCCGGTGTGATGCTGCTGCCCTCCGCCCTCGGCTCGATGGCCGCCGCCCCGGTCGGCGCGATGCTGATCGGCCGGCGCGGCCCGCGGCTGCCGCTGGTCCTCGGCGGCCTGCTCGGCGCGGTCGCGATGGGCTTCCTGGCCCTCTTCCACTCCCACGAGTACGACATCTACCTCGCCTCCGGGGTCTTCGGCCTGGGCGTCGGCATGGCCTACGCCGCGATGCCCGCCTACATCAACGGCGCCGTCCCGGCCGAGCAGAGCGGCATCGCCAACGGCATGAACGCGGTGCTGCGCACCGTCGGCGGCGCCATCGGCACCGCGGTGATGGGCGCCATCCTGACCGGCGACACCATCAAGCTGCCGATCCCGCTGCCCGTGCAGCTGCCCACCCTGAACGCGTACCAGACCGCCTACTGGGTGGCCGGCGCGATGTGCCTGGTGGCGGCCGCCGTGCCGTTCGCGATCCGCCGGATCAAGCCGGCCGACGCCCCGGCCGTCGCGGACCACAGCACCGCCCCCGCGCTGGCCGAGGCCGACGCCTGACGAAGAGCCACCCCGCACCGCCCAGGGATCGGCGGCCAGGGGTATCGGCCGCGACGCGTGAGGGCATCGCGCAAGCCGCCGCCGAGAACGCCGCCGCCCCGCCCGGAACCCCCGGGCGGGGCGGCGGCGTTCGCACTCCCGGCCCTCGTTCGCGCTCCCGTCCTGGGTCCTCACCTCCGGCCGGCGTCCTCACCGCGCGCGGCGTGCGCACTCCCCGCCCGACGTCCTCACTCCCCGCGCGGCGGGCGCAGCGGCAGCGGGTCGGACGCGGTCAGCGCCGCGTCGTCCACCAGGAAGGTGCGGACCCGGCCGCGCCCGCTCTGCGGCGTCTCGAACCGGACGGTGACCCGCCCCACCCCGCTGCCCTGCACCCAGCCGGGGCCGAACTCCTGGTGCGTCACGTCCTGGCCGGGGAACCAGAGCCGCAGCGCGGGCGCCGGCTCGGCCCGCTCCGCGAGGTCCGGGGCGGGCGCCTGCCCCGGTTCGGTCGACTCCGGCTCCCCCTCCCCCACTTCGGCGGCCTCCGCGGCCTCCGCGGCCTCCGCGGCCGCCTGTGCGAAGAGGTCCTCCTGGGTGAACTCCGCCAGTTGCGAGACGCCCACCCCGAGCAGCCGGATGCCGCCGGTGATGTCCACCTGGGCGGCCAGGCGGCGCGCCGTCGCCGTGATCACCCGCTCGTCGTCGGTGGGGCCGCGCAGCGTCTCGGAACGGGTGAGGGTGCTGAAGTCGAAGCGGCGGACCTTGATCACCACCGTCCGCCCGGAGCGCCCCGCCGCCTTGAGCCGGCGCACGCAGCGGGCGGCCAGCACGTCCAACTCGTGCGTCACCCGGTCGCGGTCGGCCAGGTCCACCTCGTAGGTGTCCTCCACCGAGACCGATTTGGCGTCCCGGTCGGGCACCACCGCCCGCTCGTCCAGCCCGCGCGCCATCAGCGAGACCCCGGCGCCGTGCGCCTTGCCCAGCAGCCGGACCAGCTCCTCCTCCGGCAGTTCGGCGAGGGCCGTGACCGTGGTCAGGCCCGCCCGGCGCAGCGCCTGCTCGGTGGCCGGCCCCACCCCGGGCAGCGCGCGGACCGGCATCGGGCCCAGCACCGCGCGCTCCTGACCCGGCGTCACCAGCACCAGGCCGTCCGGCTTGGCCTGCTCGGAGGCGATCTTCGCCATCAGCTTCGAGGCGGCCAGCCCCACCGAGGCGGTCAGCCCGGTGTGGCGCTGGATGTCCGCGCGCAGGTCCTGGGCGATCGCCCGGACCAGCTCGGCGCCCTCCCCCGGTGTGGCCGAGGCCAGCGCCGGACCGTACAGCCCGGCCGACAGGTCCACGTAGGCCTCGTCCACGCTGAGCTGCTCCACCAGCGGGGAGAGCTCGCGGGCCAGCGCCATCACCTGCTCGCTGAGGTCCCGGTAGGCGGCGAACCTGGGCACCAGGAAGGCGGCGTTCGGGCAGAGCCGGCGGGCCTGGCTCATCGCCATCGCGGAGTGCACCCCGAAGACCCGCGCCTCGTACGAACAGGTGGCGACCACCCCGCGGCCGCCGAGCCCGCCGACGATCACCGGCTTGCCGCGCAGGCTCGGCTTGGCCGCCTGCTCCACCGAGGCGAAGAAGGCGTCCATGTCGAGGTGGAGGATGCTCGGCACTGTCCGCACCGCTCGATCATCCCGCGCGGGTCTGACAGAAAGGGGTCAGGACCGGCGCGCGGCGTCCGCCAGCGCCAGGGCGATGCCGGGCTCGCGCTCCCCGAGCAGCGCCGGGTCCGGACGCAGCAGCACGTTCAGGGCGGCCTTGCCGGCCCCCGGGATCTCCCGCAGGCCGCCGTAGTACCAGGTGCCGTCGTGCGGCTCGGGCACCGCCACGGCGTACGCGTCGATGCCGGCCGCCCGGCACAGCGCCAGCGCGCGCCGGACGTGGAAGTCCTGGCTGACCAGCACCGCGTGGTCGACGCCGAATATCCGCCGCGCCCTGGTGCAGGAGTCCCAGGTGTCGAAGCCCGCGTAGTCGCGCACCACCCTGATCGGCGGCACCCCGCGGGTCACCAGGTAGTCGTACATCACGCCGGGCTCGTTGTACGCGGTCCGGCTGTTGTCGCCGGTCACCAGGATCGCCTGCACCTTGTTCGCCCGGTAGAGCTCCAGCGCGGCGTCCAGCCGGTGCGCCAGGTAGTCGGACGGGACGCCGTCCACCACGCCGGCGCCGAAGACCACCGCGACCGGCTCGGCGGGCACCTCGGCCGCGCTGCGGATCCGCCCGTCCTGCGAACAGAACAGCCAGCCGCTCGGGGCCAGCGCCAGCAGGCAGCAGAGCGCCAGCGCCTGGAACGCCCGCCGCTGCCCGCGCCGCTCCGCCAGCGCGCGCCGCAGCGCCCGCGGCACCGTCCGCACCGCACGTCCCAGAGCACGCGCCGCCGCCGCTGTTCGCTCCCGCATTCGCCCGCCCGTCCTCGTCCCGCTTGATCCACTCACCAGGCCGGACGTGCCGAGGGGCCCGGACGGTTCCCCGACCGGGCCCCTCGGCGACGTATCGTCAGACCGCGCGGTTGCGGCGCTGGGCCAGCTCGTCGCCCGGGTCGTTGCCGACCAGCGTCTCGCCGGTGTCGGTGCGCTCGGCGTGCAACCGGCCGAGCGTGCCCTCCAGCTCCTGCCAGACCGCGCCGACCGCGATGCCGAAGACGCCCTGACCACCCTTCAGCAGATCCACCACCTGCTGCGGCGAGGTGCACTCGTAGACCGTCGCCCCGTCACTCATCAGCGTCAGCCCGGCGAGGTCGTCCAGCTCGCTGGACTGCAGATGGGTGACGGCCACTCGGATGTTCTGCAGCGAGACCCCGGCGTCCAGCAGCCGCTTGACGATCTTGAGGATCAGGATGTCGCGGAAGCTGTAGAGCCGCTGGGCGGTGGCCGGGTAGGGCGTGCGGACGCTCGGCTCCAGCAGGCCGGTGCGGGCCCAGTAGTCCAGCTGACGGTAGGTGATACCGGCCGCGGCGCAGGCCGTCGGGCCGCGATAGCCGAGCAGCGCCGAGGAGGGCGGGATCCGCTCGGCGGCCGGCGCACCGGGCTGCACGGCCGGGAAGCGTCCGACCCGGGAAAACTCGGGGCCCGCCTCGGGGACGGGCTGGTCCCAGGACCGGCCCGCCAGGGCCCGGCTCCCCCGGGACATGTGGAGGGCGCACGGGCCACCCACGGCCGCCTCATCGCCGCTGCTGCTCATGCCTACCTCCGTCCACTCGTTCTCCGGGTGCCGGGAGAGTACGTCCTCCCGGTGGGCCACCCCTGACGGTAGGCAGTCGTCCGAGACGCGTCAACGATCGCCACGCCGAGCCAACGAAACACTGTCACCCCGGAGAGTGGTTTCGCGTGCCCCCAGTGTGGGTAGGACCGAACATTTTGGCAAAACAGCTGATCGAAACGGCCTGCACTTCGATCCGGCAACCGCGGCGAACTGTCACGTTCCGGGACAGCCGCCACGGACGGCGGCTACTGCGCGCTGCCGCCGAAATCCTCCGGCGAGACCTGGTCGAGGAACTCGCGGAACTTCTCCACCTCGTCCTCCTGCTCGTCCGGGATGGCGATACCCGCCTCGGCGAGCACCTCCTCGGCGCCGTAGATCGGCGTCCCGGTACGCAGCGCCAGCGCTATCGCGTCGGACGGGCGGGCACTCACCTCGACACCACCGGCGAAGACCAGCTCGGCGTAGAACACTCCCTCGCGCAGATCGGTGATGCGCACCTCGGTGAGCTGCTGCCCCAGAGCCTCCAGCACGTCCTTGAACAGGTCGTGCGTCAGCGGCCGCACCGGAGTCATGCCCTGCTGGGCGAAGGCGATCGCCGTCGCCTCACCAGGGCCGATCCAAATCGGCAGGTACCGATCACCCCCCACTTCGCGCAGCAGGACGATCGGCTGGTTGGAGGGCATCTCCACCCGGACACCTACAACGTCGAGCTCATTCACAAGGCAACCCTATGGCCCGTCCATCGGATATGAAAGCGCGGCCCTCTACTGGCGGACCCGCTACGTACGCACCCGCAGGCCGGCCTGGACCATCGTGGCGTGCAGCCGGACCGCCAGGGTGGCCAGCTCGCGGGCGGTGGTCTCGGCATGTGCCCGGGTCTGCGGGTTGCGGTGGCGGCGCAGCGGCGCGACCACCTGGTCCACCAGGGCGATCTCCCGGTCGGCCGCCGCCTTCACCTGCCGCAGATGGCGCGGCTCCAGCCCGAACCGGCCGAGCTCGGCCACCAGTCGGGCGATCTGCAGGGTCTCCGCGTCGTAGCCGCCGTCCGGGCCGGCGAGTACCAGCCCGTACGACTCCCACTCCAGGAGGTCCCGCTCCTGCGCGCCGGCCGCCGCCAGCAGCTCGGCCCGGCCGAGCCGGACCCCCGAGGCGCAGGCGCCGGAGGCGGCGACCAACTCGCGGTCGGCCTCCTCCATCGGCCCCGGACGGGCCTCGGCCGCGGGCAGCGCCGGCGGCGCCTCACCACGCTCGATCGCGTCCAGGTGCTCGCGGATCACCCGCAGCGGCAGGTAGTGGTCGCGCTGCATGCGCAGCACGTAGGCCAGCCGCTCGACGTCCGCCGTGCCGAACTTCCGGTAGCCCGACGGCGTGCGGCGCGGCTCGACCAGGCCCTCCGCCTCCAGGAAGCGGATCTTGGAGATGGTCACCTCGGGGAAGTCGTCCCTGAGGAAGGCCAGCACCGCGCCGATGCTCAGCAGTTCCTCACCCCGGCGCTCGCCGGGCCGCCGCAGCGGCCCGCCGGGCTGCCTGGGTGAGGTCACGATCTGATGCGTGGTCACTCGGGCTCTCCTGCCGACGTCGTGGTGGGGATCCCCGCCTGCCGGTGCGCGCCTGCTAGTACCGCTGCTGGGGCCCCGCGAAGAACACCAGCCGGTACTTGCCGATCTGCACCTCGTCACCGTTGTTCAGACCGACCTCGTCGATCCGCTCGCGGTTGACGTACGTCCCGTTGAGGCTGCCGACATCGGCCACCGAGAAGCCACCCGGGCGGCGGCGGAACTCCACGTGCCGGCGCGAGACGGTGACGTCGTCGAGGAAGATGTCGCCCTGCGGGTGCCGGCCCGCCGTGGTCACGTCCGCGTCCAGCAGGAAGCGGCTGCCCGAGTTCGGACCGCGCTGCACGATCAGCAGGGCGGAGCCCGGCGGCAGCGCGTCGATCGCGGCCAGCACCTCGGAGGACAGGGCCGGAGTGGCCCCGGTGCCCGTCGCGTGCGGGTCGTACGACTCCAGTCCGGAGATCGAGATGGTGGACGTGGTCTCGGCCGGCAGCTCCGGCGCACCGGGGCTGCGCAGCGGCGAGCCGCAGTTGTTGCAGAACCTGGCCGAGGCCGGGTTCTGGGTGCCGCACCGGGTACAGACGATTCCGCCGGTCATGTTCGCAGCCTCCTGGCGCGGCACTCCCCCTGGGACGTGCCCGGCGTAGGGATCCGGGGCAAACCCTCCACCAGAGGTTGAGGGTCCTGACTGGAAACCTATGCGCGGGGCGCCCGAAGGATCAACCGACGCGCCGTAACCACCGTCACGGAAGAGTGGACGTTCGCCGGCCGCCTGGTAGCCGTCCTGCGGAGCGCCGCGCATGCCCGGCACCGCCCCGGCCTCCTCCTCGCCCCTGCGGTGGCGCGCGGTGGGCGCCTCCACCGCCGCGGCACGGCGGTTGTTACGACCGAACAGCTTCGAGAACAGACTCACGGGCGAATCCCCTTGCGTGAAACAGACCCGCCCGCGGGGCAGGGTGAGAACCTCGGACAGGCTGCGGGCCCGGCATCCGGCCGGGGCTGCGGGAGTTGTACTGCACAGTGTGGCCGACGCGGTCCGCGCACTCGGCACCGGGGGCCCCTCGCAGGTGAGAGGCGGTCCGGCCGACGGACCGTCAGCCGTGACGGGCGGCCCGTCACTTCGCCGCCGGTTTGACGTACTGCGGCGGCGCCGGCGCGACCAGCGCGTCGACGGTCACCTTCTGCTGCTCCGAGATGGAGGTGACCACCTGTTCCCTCTCCAAGGTGCGGACGATGCCGCCGGGGATGTTCAGGGCCGGCGTCAGGTCCTGCGGATTGCCGATCACCGTGAAACGGTACGGCTGCGAGATGTTCCGGCCGTTGATCTGCTCGCCACCGGAGGGCGCGTCGGTGAAGTAGGTGTCGGCCACCACGCGGACATCATTGATCTGGATCGCCTCCGCCCCCGCCGCTCGGAGTTCCTGCAGGGTGTCCAGCAGCATATCCGCCTTGACCTGCCCTTGGGGATCATCGACGGTCAGGATGATCCCCGGGCCGGTCGCTTTCACCGTGCCGGCGAGCACCCCGAGCTGCTCGGCCTTCAGCCGGGTCTGCTCCAGGGCCTCCTTGGCCTGGTTCGAGCTGTTCTGCAGCTGGGCCAGCGACTGGTCCAGCTGCGCCTTCTCCTGCTGGAGCCGCTGCTGACGGCTGTCCAGCTCGTCCAGGATCCGCACCAGGTCCTCCTGGCGGGCGCCGCGCAGCGCGCTGTGGTCGTTGGTGGAACGGACCTGGATGGCCAGGCCCAGCCCCAG
>FTKT01000944.1_pt1 | contig 10703 bp, 8 predicted proteins | sample 1658271 | NCBI WGS metagenome assembly FTKT01 (sample SAMEA3914811, study PRJEB12502) | metagenome | biome: forest; material: soil | place: Canada | collected 2011-08-04 | depth 0.3 m | reverse complement strand
CAGCGCCAGCGGATAGAGCGTCGGTGAATACCCGGAACGAAGCATCGGCAAGCTCGCTTGCAGAGGCAAGAGCGCTTCGGCAGCCCGGCCTTGTGCGAGCACGGCCGCGCCCAGCCTGAAGTCCAAGGCGGCGTCGATCGTCGAATGTTCCACGCTCTCGCGCAGCTGAATGGCACGGCGCAACAGTGCTTCGGCCTCCTTTGGCTCGTGCATCCGCATTTTTGTCAGCGAAAGACTGGCAAGACACGAAATGAGTGACGCCTGGTGGCGCTGCGGATCGAGCAAGTCGATTGCGCGCTGAATATAGTCTGCGGCCTGCGCGAGGTCTTGCGTGCTGGCCGTCGTCGGCGCGCGAATTGCCTCAGCGATCGAGACAAGCATGTCGGACATCTCGAGTCGGTCGCCTTGCGCTTCGAACAAGCTGTAGGCCTTCTTGAGCCAGATCAGCGATTCGACGCTGTGAGCCCGCGGCAACTCACTCCTGCCTCGGTACGCATAGGCGCGAGCCAGCATGGTGTCCAGCTTTCTGCTTCGGGCGAGGTCGATGGCCCTGTCGATCCAGACGGCGGCACCTGCCCAATCTCCCTGATTGGCAGGTACCTCTGAACGCAGAAGCAAGAACAGGCACAGGGATTCATCGTCCTTCGAGTCCTGGGCGATGGCAATGCCCTGGGAAATGTCGCTCAGGTCGCCAGACTGGCCGTCAATCAACGAGCGCGCCAAGATGCGATCTCGAAGTGCGAACATTTCGGCACGGCGAGCATGAACCAGCCGGGCTTGTACCAAGCGAGCCTCGGCCCTGGTCAGAACACTCTGCGGGCTGTGTGCCAGGCTCTCGTCGAGCGCAGTCATGGACTCCTCGCCCGTTGCATACGCGAGCTGCGTCCAGAAGACGGCCGCGATCACCGTCATGACGGCTCGTCCGGCCATGTGCCACCGCCAGGCAGGCAATCGCGGAGGCACCGGTAACGTCCCTTCAATCGTCGAACGTGGCGGGACGCCCCCGATTCTCGTCAGCATTGACCGCCTCCTGGTGGTGCGATATCGATTCAACTGGTTCCGTCGCAATCACGGATTTCGGGCCGTGTGAACACGCCGCCCGTACCGTAGACGCCACGCCAGAACGCGGCAGATAGTGCTTGTTCATGTCGAAATTCGCCTTAGCGACAGAACCCCTTGCGTCGCTAAATGCGACAAGACCTTGTCTCTGTTTCGGCTTCGACTCACCGACCTGATGGAGGGGAATCTCGATGGACCCGTCGCGATAGGGGTGATCTCGGTTTCTGTGCAGATCGTAGCGGTATCGATTGCGGGAAAACCAGCTTCATGCGGCCCGTCCCTAGCCACTTCGTTGCGTCCTGCTCACGAAGTTCGACGATTTGCCGCGGGAATGGCGTCTGAGCTGACCGCAAAGCCTTGCCTCATGCGCCTGCGGCGACGGTGTGGCAATCGTCCGCCGTCTTCGTTCGACGGCGCCGACCGTGGGAGCAAAGACTCAAGGCATGCCCGAGTTAGCTACTGCTGCGATCTCCGAGATCACTCGGGGCCAAGCATCGGTGCATCAACGCTCCAGCCCCCGCCCAGTGCGCGGTACAGGCTCACCTCGCTCGAGAGGATGTCCGCGTGCAGCGAGAGGATCGTCTGATCCACGGCGAACAGCGATCGTTCAGCGAACAATTGATCGAGATACGAGGAATAGCCCTCTTCGTAACGATGCTTTGCGAGCCTCAACGATTCGGCGACCGCGTCGCGTCGCGCCGTTGTCGCTTCGAGTTGGTTGGTGAGCTCGCGGCATGCTACCAACTGCGTCTCGACTTCTGCGAAGGCCGTGTAGACCGCGCGCTGATAGCCGATCAGGGCCTCGTCGCGACGGGATGCGCTGGCGTGCGCGAGCGCCATCAGTTGCCCACCGTGGAAGATTGGCGCAAGGATGCTGCCGCCGATGCTCCAGATGCTGAACGGATCGCCCCTCAGCACCGTCGACTCGACCTCACCGATCGCGCCGGTCAGGCGAATCGATGGCAGCATCTGCGCGCGTGCAGCAGCAAGTTGCAAATCCGCGGCCGCCACCTGCTGCTCAGCGCTCGCGATGTCGGGCCGCCGACGCAGCAGGTCGGACGGCACGCCTGCGTCGGGTACCGGCGGTGCAACGATGTCCATCAGTAGCTTGCCGCGCGTGGCCTCCTGCGGCACGCGTGCCAACAGCACATCGATGGCGCGCTGTTGGCGGCTGGCCGCAAGCGCCTGTGCCGGAAGAATCTCCGCCGTGGCGCGCCATTCCGCCTCCGCCTGGGCCGTCTCCAGCGCGCTGGCATAGCCCCGCTGCTGGCGCGATCGTGTGATGTCCAGCGACTTCGTACGCGATGCGAGCGTCTGGCGTGTCAGCTCCTGCTGCGCATCCACCGCTCGCAGCGAGATGTAGGCGCTTGCGACGGTGGCCGCCACCCCCAGCTTCACCGAGTCGCGGGCGGCCTGAGCCGCGGAGCTCGTCGCGTCACCCGCGCGCACCAAATCCTGCACGCGACCCCACAGGTCAACCTCGTATGAGGCCTGCATCTGGAGTTGCGTTCCGATCGAGAAGTAAGGCCGCAGCGTCACGTCGCTGACGGCGCGCGAGCGCATCCGAACCGCCCCAGCATCGAGTGACGGCCACTCGGCTCCTCGCTGTGCATCTGCCAACGAACGGGCTTCATCCAAGCGTGCGGAGGCGAGCCGGATGTCGAGATTGGCCGTCATGGCTTCGGCCACGAGCGTGCTAAGCGCCGGATCGCCAAATCCGAACCACCAGTTCGTTTCGACTGGCCCGAGACCCCCGCCAGCGGGCCAGCTCGCGGGCACGTCGACGGTGGATTCGACTTGCGTACGCGAGCGCGTCAGCGAGCAGCCTGGCAGCACGCCGGCGAACGCCAATCCGAGGACGTTTCGCCGGATCATGGCGCCCCGATGGCGGTATCGACGCGCGCGAGCACTGACATGCCCGGCGCCAGCCGACCGGCCAGCGTCTGGTTGGTGTCCAGGCTGATGCGCACGGGGATGCGCTGCGGAATCTTCGTAAAATTACCGGTGGCGTTGTCGGCCTTAATCACGCTGAACTCCGAGCCTGTTGCCGGCGAGATGCGCTCGACGTGACCGTGCAGCTCCGCATCTGCCAACGCATCGACCTGGAGGGTCACGAGTTGCCCGACAGCCATGCGTGCGGTCTGCGCCTCCTTGAAATTGGCAATCACCCACACCTGCGCTGGCACGAGCATCACCAACTGTGTTCCTGGGGTGACGTATTGGCCCAGCTTCACGCCGACCTCTCCCAGCCGGCCGCCACGTGGCGCCCTGATGCGGGTATTGTCCAAATCAATCTCGCTCAGCTGAACCGCGGCCTTCGCGCTATCGACTGTCGCTTCAATCACCCGGCGATTGACTAACACGGTCTCCAGATCCTGGTGAGCGACAGTCAATCCGGCCTGTGCCTGCTGGATCGCGGCTTCGGTCTGCACGCGCGTGGCCTCGGCCTGTTGCAGCAGCCCCAGCGTCTGGTCGCGTTCGCGCTGCGAAACGGAGCCGTCGCTCACCAGCGCGTCCGCGCGGCGTTGATCGGCGTTCGTGCGATCCAACTGGGCCAATGCATTCACATGCTGGGCCCGGGCCGTCGTCACGGCGGCCACTGCGCTCAATATCGCCGCTTCTCTCGCACGCTTGGCCTGCACAAGGTTCGCGAGATTGGCCTCCTGGGCGGCGAGAGCCGCCTTCGCCTGGGCGAGCTTCTGAACGTAGTTGCGATCGTCCAGTTGCACGAGCACCTGCCCGTCGGCGACCGTCTCGAAGTCCTGGACTAGCACCTTGGCCACGTAGCCATCAACCTTGGGCGCAATCACCGTCGGGCTGCCGCGTACATAGGCATTCTCAGTCGACTCGACGCTGCCGTGGAAAGGCGGTAGATGCCATCCGTACAGAACCAGCAGGATTCCGATCGTTGCGGCGACGATGACGATCAGCGTCGGCATCGTAGAGCGCTGACTATTGACTTCTGTCACGGAATCTCCTCAATGCGTGGCGATGCTGCGCGCGGTCACCATCGCGCTCGTCGCTTGTTCCTGGAGCCAGGCTCGCGTCGCCAGGAATGCAAGCCAGGCGAACATCCCAAGGCATACCCATGCGATGGCCGTGAAGACGTCTTCGTAGGCCAGAATCAGCGATTCGCGGCTCACCTGCTGGGCAAGCAACGACGCGCCCTGCAGCGATCGCGCCGCGAGATCGCTGACCACGGGAGCCACGGAGCCGGACAGCTGCGCGATGCGTGTGGCCACCTGCGGATCACTGGCGACCAGATGCTGTACGAGCGCCGCGTAGTGCCACTGCTGGCGTTGCGCCGCCAAGGTCGCAATCCACGCTGAGCCCAGCAGGCTGCCGAGGTATTGGGCGCCGCTGAAGGCAGCCAGGAACGTGATCAACTGCTTTGCGCCATCGGCCATCACGGGGCCGAACCCGTGCAAGCAGGCCGCCGAAAAATAGGCCGACAATCCGCCGGCGATGAGTGTCTGCGTGACGAGCAGGTCGTCCGGCCGCGTGAGAGCCGTCGCATCGGCGTCATGCCAGGCTGCAAATCCGATCAGCGCGATCGACAGCAGAGACAGAAGCCGTCCGGCCTTCAACGCCAGCATCACGATCGACACCCCGAAGCCAACGACCGTGCCCAGTGTCGCGAACGCGAACATCCGCTCCATCTGCTCGTTGCTCTGGCCCAGGCCGGTCATCAGGCCCACGATGCCGATGGTCTGCTCCGACAGGACGATTCGAAACAGCAGCACCGCGACGACGAAGCGGATCATGTAGGGCCGCGCGAGCCAGCGCAGGTTAAGCAGGGGCCTTTCCCGATTCAGATCGACAACCATATAGGCAGCAAGGCATGCGATAGATGCCGCGAGGCATTCCCCGATCCACGGCGTATCGAACCACCAGGCGAGGCGTCCCTGGGACACCACCACGCTCAGCAGCGCCAAGCCGCCCGCGTACAGGGGAAACGCCAGGAGGTCTCCGCGCGAGAACGTCTGCACGCGCGGAATCGGCGTCAGGCGCACCGCATGGATCGCCGCCAGAGAGAGTGCCGCCAATGCCACTTCGAAGAGGAACAGTCCGTGCCACTGCCCGTGCTCCAGCAGATCGGGCGAGATGATGCGTGCGAGCGGCTGGCCCAGTTGCTGCGTCGCGAAGCCCAGGATCAGGCCAAATGCGGCGAGTCGCGGCGGAAAGACTTCCAGCATGTACAGCACCGCCAAAGCGCTGAGCGGTGCGGAGGCGAAGCCGAACGCGGCTCGTGCCATAACGGCCGAAGCCAAGCTGTTCGTCACGATGTGCAGGGCCGCCGCCGCGAGGCAGGCCCAGGCCCCGAGACTGGCGAACAGTCGTATCCCGAACTGGAACCGGAACTTCGCCAGGAGCAACGTGGACGACAGAGCAGTAGCGAAGTAGGCAGTCGTCAGCCAACCCGCCTCCTCCGCGGTGGCTCCGATGGAACCTTGTATGGAGCCCAGGTTTGCGCTGACCAGTTGCAGCCCCAGGCCTTGTGCCAGTCCCATCAGCAACGCCGTCGTCGCGCATGTGAGGCGGTGATGCCAGGGGCGTGCGACGACTGGCGGGGCTATCGGAGCAGCGGCAGTGAACTGGGAACTCATGTCATCACGGTCACGGTGACGATCGACGATGGCACAACAGCGCCTTCCTGCGCCCCAAACTCGCCCAAAGCCCAGCTTTCCGGCCGGTCGACCTGGTCGTCGACTGTGCGTTGACATCTTTGCCGTCACTTTTATGGTGACTTCGCTTTCCTCTACGCATGTTGAGTCTCGCGCCGTTGCCTGCTCGGTCTTGCGGTCTGCATCAGCCTCGCAGGTAGGCGACGCCGGTCAAAGGCCCCTGGCCTTGGAAGAGAATGCGGCCTTCCCCGGGGCGATCCAAGCTGACCACTCGCAGATAGCCACCCAGATCAGAGACGAAGACTCGTCCATTCCTATGGTCGAGTGCGAGACCGATGCCCTCCTGCAGACCCGAAAGGATGATCTCGTGGTCGACCACGCGACCGTCGAAAATCCTGGCGCGGTTCAGCGTATTGCCCAGCGGCGGGTTGCCCCGGTCGGTCCAGAAGAGCATCTCTGCCTTGTCGTCCCATTCCAAGTCGATCGGTTCGGGTAAGCCGTCCGCGAGCACTTCGATGTCGGTACGCGCGGCCGGAACGTCAGGCACAACGTCGAGCGGCGCCCGGAGGATCATGCCTTCGTTGCCATTCGGCTTGCCTTTCTGCGTCCAGTACAGGAATCCTGCCTTGTGGTCGATAGCGACACCGACGCAGTGCCGGCGCCGATCCTGGCGGTGTTCGGCGGTGGTACCGGTTTGTACGTGAACGCAAAGGTCCGAGCCATCAGTGCGGCAACTCATCACACGCAAGCCCTCGCGGTCGCACCAGTAGAGTCTTTCGCATATCCCATCGAACGTGATCTGCTTGCCAGTAACGAACCGACCCACCGGTACGATCACCCCTCGTCCTGTGCCGTCGAGGTTTGCGCGCTCGATGTAGCCATCCGTCTCCCAGAAGTCCTCGCCTAGGTGGATGACACCCATGAAGGTGTAGTAGAGGTGCCGGTTAACTGGATCGATGGTCAGTCCATCAGGCACCGCTTCCAAGCCACCAATGAGCACCTTCACGTCGCTACCATCTGTCGCGAGAGAGAGGATGCGTGACTCGTGGCCGAGATTCAACAAGAGGATTCGGTCAGAGGAAATGCTCAAGTTTGAGTCTCCTGAAGACTAGAGGCGCCGCTGATCTTCTCAGCGGCGCGATCAAGGAAAGGTGCGAAAGCGGCAGCCTGGAGAACTGCGCTTCACTCAGGTGTGGCTGCGTGTCTACGGCGACCGCGCTTTCACCCCAGGCTGGTCTGGTCTCCGTCCACCGGAAGGGCTTGGCCGGAAATACTGCGACCCCCTTCGCCAACGAGGAAGACCACGAGCGACGCAATATCCTCGGCCGTGACGCCGTGGCGAAGCGAGACCAACTGAAGCGACCGCTGCTTCAGCTCCTCATACGAGATTCCAGCAGCTGCGGCCTTCTCACGGATCACACGTTCAACTCGCGGGCCCTCGACTATTCCGGGCTGGATCACGTTGACGCGGATGTTGTCGGGCCCGAGTTCCATCGACATCGTCTTGGTCAGTCCGACGATGCCCCATTTGGCTGCGGAATAGCCAGCACGCTTCGGATAGCCAAGCCTCCCTCCGATCGAGGACATATTGACGATACTGCCACCGCCTGCGGCCCGCAGCAGCGGAATCGCACGTCGCGAGCAAAGGAAGTGACCGTCCAGATTGACGGCGAGCGTGCGACACCAATCGTCAAAGGACACGTCTTCCAGCGGCGCCGTCGGCCCGGAGATGCCAGCATTGTTGACCAAGATGTCGAGTCCTCCGAGCTGCTGCTGGACGTGCGAGAAGAGAAAGTCGACCTCGGTTTCGTCTGAAACGTCAGCACGGACGGCAAGGCCCTCGCCGCCGAGAATAGGCTTGCAGGCTTCGAGTGCTGAGTTGTCGACATCGCAGACCATGCATCGCGCACCGGCTTCGATCAGACGCCGCGTGATGACCAAGCCAATCCCGGAGGCTCCTGCAGTGATCAATGCCCGCTTGCCGGCGAGAGGTTTATTCATAGGTGTTCCACATTTCGGCGTTACAAAATTTGGCTCTGTCGTGATAAGCCAGCCGATTCGACAACAGGCTGTCGGGGGGGGGGCTTGCTCAGCGCGTGGCAAGGCTGTCGAATCGGTCGGCATCTTTCGCGACGTTGTTCGTGGGGCACTGTCGCCTAGTCGTGTCAGTTTCGGTATCGGACAGATGTCCGATACCGAAACCTCGACATGGACAAGACGGTGATCGTGCCTGCGGTCTTCGATCAACGCCGCACAAGTGCTCGCGCCGCAAGGCGCCACAGAAACTACTTTGGCGCAGGCGGCCGATTGAGGCCTTGGAAGGGCCTGCGCCGCCTGGAGGTCGCCGAGCAGCGGGTCGGCGCGCGACGCGATGCCGCCTGGGCTCATGATGTGCACTAAGGGCTTGATGCACACCGTCGTAGTGGCGCGCACAATCGGTGATCGTGCAGAGCGGGCCGGGCAACTACAAAAGGGCCTTCAGACCACACTCACATTGCGCTGGGCGACGCTGACGGTGTTGCATCGCTTGCTGAGTTTGTTCTGAAGTCGGTTTGATGGGCTGAAGAATTGGTCATTTGGAGTCACCAATTTGGCCATGCAATGGCATTTCTTCATGCTAAAAACTTACCGACACTGCGCCCTTATGGGGAAAGTAGTTCGCCGAATTATCGACGCGTTTCGACCCAGAAGACAAGATGATCGAAGCCACTGTGTCGACAGCAGACCGATTGATCGCTGGCATTGAGTTCATACGCCTGATCCGCTTGGGACAGCCGCGCTGTCCCAAGGGACTAAGCGTTTCTGCTGCTGACCACTTCCGCTGCCTCGCCATTAACTGAACGGCCGCCGCCCTCCCGGCTCGCATCCACCTCGGGCCGTTTATTGCGATAGAACAGACGCGGGCCTCACCATTCGTGCTTAGGACTATTGCGATGGCGCTCGCGGATCGGGCGCCACACGACGATATATATCAATCGAACCATGGGCTTGAAGTCGCTTGGTCGATCAGCGCTGGGGCGCTTGATGGCGTTCTATTGCGCGCAGGCCTCTCTATCAGGACAGAATACTCGGTCATGCATCTCCATTCCACACCCCGTACGGTCCGCAATGCACCCGTCATCGTGAGCCTCGTCACTTTCTGGCAGAGAACAGGCTTTCTAGCTCGACACTTCGGTGATCGTGCGATCGCATTCGAGCGAGCTACTATTGGGCAAAACACCTTTGCCCCATCTATCTGGGAGGTTGCTGGGAATACTTTGAACTGTCCAACAACAGCTCTATCTCGCGCATGCTGGGATAGACACCGTTCGTGTCGTGATGGAAAGCGGGTACGACACAATGATGTCCGGAGATGCCGCCGGAATTGTCTGCGCGATCTTCGCCATCCGAGAGCTCTTAACCGAGCACAGCACCAATGCGGCTTTGGCGAGCAAGAACGATGGTCTACTCGCTTTCGCGAACACACACTGCGAGGCAGATGAGATCCGCAAGATGATTCTGTCGAAATAAGCTGTTCGAGGCAATTGCCGCACGCTCGTCGTCCGCCTCATGTTACTAGCCCTGCTGGCCACCGACCCGCTGCTGTGCCCGCGCGCGCGCCGGTGACGCTCCGGCTCACTGGGGGATCGTCCGTCAATTCACCTCCGGTTGCATGGGCACAAAGCGAAGAACCCCGCCGGGGCGGGGTTCTTGTCTGGTCGCGGCGGGTTCCGCGGCGGTGCTTACTTCTTCAGGCGACGGCGCGTGGCGGCACCTATCAGACCGAGGCCGGCCAGCAGCAAAGCACAGTTCTCGGGCTCCGGCACGGCGGAAACAGTCGACAGACTGGCGGCCGCGACCACCCGGCCGTTCTCGCTCAAGCCGAGGTTGGCACCGCCGGAGAAGTTGCCGTACATCGCATTGTTGTAGTCGAGTTCGAACGAATGCCAGCCAGCGGTGGCGGCATCGATGTTGACGTTGGTGGTGCCACAACAGCCGGTTTGCGCCACGTTCGTGCCATCCAAAAACATCCGGAAGCCATCATCGTGGTTCACGCTGAGCGTCGTGTTGCCGGCTGCGAGGTCAATCCAGCCCTTGAGCACAATCACGCCGTCGGCCAGGTTGCCGTTCGTTCCACTGAACGACGCACCGTCGCTGCCCAGCCAGTTCACGATCGAGGTCGCGTCGCCGCCGTTGTAGTTGATGGAAGTTGCTGTGAAGGTGCCGCTCGGCGTCGGATCGCTCGCGAGGTAGGTGGACGCGGCTGCGAAGTTGTCCCACCAGCCTGTGGTGTCCGGCGCAGGGTTGTAGTAAGTGCCGTTCAACCCTGGGGCCGCGAAGGCGTGGGTGGAGATGATTGCGAGGCCAATCAGGAATTTCTTCATTGTTGAATCTTTTCGAGTGCGTCCGTGCTGGGCGACAGCACGAGCTGCGTTGGTTTTGGCGCTGGCCGGACTCCCCGGGGAGTCGATATCCGGCCGTAAGCAACTGTATCGCGCGGCGGGTGATGCTCATCCAGGCGCCCACGGACTTTGGCAACCGCGCTCACCAGATCCGTGACGTAGTGCGCGCGATCGTGCTGAGTCGGAAAACGAGAAGAATGCCTTGCAACGGGACGGCTGGGTTGTCATGACCCGCAATCCTGCGCGTGGAATCAGCTCATGGATGCTTTGCATGCCTGCCACGTCGACCCGAGTGCCCGATGCTGCGCAAGTGGCCGCACTCGAGCCCGGGGAGGTTGCCCGGCTCCTGCAGGACCTCTCACCGCCCTGCCGGACCGGAGCATGCATATAGTCGGCGCCTCTGCCACTCTTACGAAGCAGGCTCGTAGCAGAGATACACGTTCCCATTTTCGAAGGTACGCGACAGGGTGCGCTTAAGGGTCGGCCTACCGCTAACGCCTCCGAACATAGAGCACCCACCGCCGAGTATGACCGGCACCATGACGATCTTGTACTCGTCGATCAGCTTGGCTTCCGTCAGTTGGGAAATAATAGTTCCGCTCCCCATGAGGAGCATATCCTCACCAGGCTCTTTCTT
>FTKT01441811.1_pt1 | contig 10709 bp, 14 predicted proteins | sample 1658271 | NCBI WGS metagenome assembly FTKT01 (sample SAMEA3914811, study PRJEB12502) | metagenome | biome: forest; material: soil | place: Canada | collected 2011-08-04 | depth 0.3 m | reverse complement strand
CTTCCAGGCCGTACGCCCAGCCGCCAACGGCGAGCTCCAGGTCACCGCCGCGTTCGCCGCCGACCACGACGGGCTGCTCCACCTGCTTACCGGCCACTACTACGACTGCGGGAACGCGCTCGGCCTGCTGACCGCCGGGTTCGCGGCCGCACGCCTCAACGGCCGGCTGAACTGACCCGGGGAGGCCCACGATCCCGTTGATCAGCTGCTCCGCGCGGGCTTGGGCCGCAGCGGCAGGCCGTCGTCCACCGCGGCGAGCGCGGCAGCCTCCTCGGCGTTGGCGAGCGTCCGGTACAGGGACGCGACCGACGGGTTCTTCCTGGTGTTCTTGCCGGTCTTGATGACCAGCTTGAATCCAGTTCCACCCCGTGCCGGCATCCGGCCGGGGTCCTGTCGGTTGCCGGAGGCGACCGGCCCAGAGCCGCCACCCACCGAGGCGGCCGGCAGCACCACTTCGTCGGCACACCGTCAGCCCCCGGTGCTACACATGGCTGCTATGGGAACTCCAGCAGGCTCACCGACCAGCGCCGAGGCGCACTTCCAGACCGGCTGCCGAATCCTGAACGAGGACGGGCCCAGCGGCTGGGGAGCGGCCCGGATCCAGTTCGAGCAGGCCGCGCGCCGATCCGACTCCGAGATGCTGTGGCGCATCGCCGACGCCTGCCAGTGGGTGCCGCCCCTGGCTGCCCACTGGATGAGTCGCGCAGTGCGCTCCGAGAGCGAGGCCAACGGCATCGAGGTGGACCCGAGCACGCTGTGCATCACCGGCGGGGAGAACGGTGATGCGCTCTGCCAGCACTTTCGAATCGCCGTGGAGTCGGGCGACCACGAAAAGGCGGCCGAGGCACTCACGGTTGCCGCCGAGAACCGCCTGTGGGCGGTCCTGGAAGACGGCCAAGAGATCCCCGACGAGGACTTCATCGCCGACAGCGACCTCTACAGCCCGAACTACGTCGGCCTCGACCCGTCCGTGCCGCTGGTCTGGATGGACTGCAAGGGGGCGGTCATCCCCTACATGGCCCGCACCGTCCTCCGCATCGTGCGGCAAGAACTGCAGAACGCGGGCATCCACCAGGCCCGGCTGCTCACCCCCGAACCGAACTCGCCGGCCGACGGCGAGCCGACCTGCTGACGCTGCCGCAGCCCATGCGGGCGACGGGGAGACCAGTCGCGGACGGGGCATGCGGGTGAGACGAGACGGGCAGGAACGCTCTGTGACTGTCAGTGCACGCCGGGACAATGGCGGCCGAACCGAGCCGGGAAAGGGTGCTGGACGGTGATTGAGGTGAGCGACCCGGGACCGCTGCCAGTGAACCTCAAGAGTAATTGTCAAGACCTGTGGATCGGCTGGTGGTGTGGCTACTTGTGATCGTGCTGGCGAGTCCAGGTCTCCCTCGTGGCCGCGTACTCCACGTCGCCGTGTTCGGCGCCCTCGATGGGCTCGGGCCACTGCTCGAAGAAGGTGCGGATCAAGGACAGGCCGGCCTTCTCCATGACCCGCCGGGAAGCCGTGTTGACCGTCATCGTGGTCGCCACGATCCGGTCCACGCCCAGCTCGGTGAACGCGTAGTGCACCAGCGCCTGGGCGCCCTCGGTGGCATAGCCCAGGCCCCAGACCGACGGCAGCATGCGGAACCCCATCTCCGTTCCGCCGTCCAGGCCGACGCTGGTCGCCGGCCGCAGCGAGAGCCGGCCCAGGAAGTTCCCGGAGGACTTCTCGACCGCGGCCAAGCAGCCCAGGCCAACGGGGAGCTCGTCGTACTCGCGCAGAATGTCCGGGAGCTGCTGCTGCTCGACCACGGCCCGGGGGACCGGTCGTCCGTTGTCGATGCGCCGCATGACGGACGGGTGGCCGTGCAGGACGGCCAGGTTGTCGACGTCGGTCCGGGTGAAACGGCGAAGCGTCATGCGCTCGGTTTCCAAGTAGGTGTCCACGGTGGCGATTCGAGCAGGTGGCCATGCTTGCGGCAACTGCCTTTCCATCGCCTGCGGAACCCTGGGGAGCACCAGGCCGCTGTGCCTTCCTCGCGCTCGACCAGGACGCCGTTCTCGAATCTGGCACCGGTGCGGACCTGGCACCCGCGGCTTGAGCTGTGGCTGCCGGCCGGCGGGCACGTCGAGGTGGACGAGGGCGCGGCCGAGGCCGCCCTGCGCGAGATCGAGGAGGAGACCGGGCTGCGGGCCGAACTGCTGCCCGGGCCCTCACTGGCACTGCCGGCCGGGTTCCCGCACACCGCACCCGTCGCGCCGTGGTGGGTGGTCGAGATGGACGCCTGCGCCGACAACCACACCCGCGAGCCACACCGCCACATCGACCACGCCTACGTCGCCCAGGTCCGCGACGCCGAGGCGGCCGACGGCGCGGTGCACGAGGTGCGGTGGTTCACCGAGCAGGAGGCAGCCGAGGTCGAGGGCCTGTCGGAGGACTCCCGTCTCCAGGCCAAGCAGCTCTTCGCCATGATCCACGACGGGTCGCTGCGCCTGGCGGCGTGAGCGTCAGAACAGGGCGTTCTGCTCCGCCTCCACCTCAGGGGTTAGGCGTTTGGGCTGCAGTCCGGCGGCCGCGTCCAGGTCCAGCAGGGTTCGCCACCGGCCGTCCGCGCACCCCTCGGCCAGCAGGCGTGCCAGGACCTGGACGGTGACCTCGGCGTCCGGCATCGCCCGGTGCCGGTCGGCGGGTCTGGGGATGTCGTAGTGGCCGAGCAGGCTGTCCAGGCGCCAGGAGCCGAGCCAGGGCAGGACCGCCTTGGCCAGACGCAGCGTGTCCAGCAGCGGTGTCGCGGCCAGGACCGGGCAGTGAGCGGCCTGATGGGCGATCAGGCCTGCCTCTGTGGAGGCATGGTGGGCCACGAGCCGGTACGGCGGCGAAGTCAGGTGCGCGTCGAGTCGAGCCATCACCTCGGCGGCGGGGGACGCCTGGGCGAGCATCTGGGCGGTGATGCCGGTCTGGCGGACGGCGAGCGCGGTGACGGGTACGTCGGCGGGTGGGCGGATCAGCGCCTCGAACCGTCCCGCCTCCACCAGCCGGCCGCCTGAAGGGCGCAGCGCGATCGCGGCGACCTCGGTCGGCTCGGCGGGCCGGCCGGCGGGGGTGAGCGTCTCGAAGTCGATCACGATGAGCGTCAGCGCGGCGAAGCGCCGGTCTTCCATCAGTCGTTCCACCGAGCGGCCTTCTGTCGGATCGTCAGTACCCGTTGCTGGACGACCTGTTCGGTCTCGTGCTCGGTGAAGCGCACGGCCAGCAGGGTGTCCACCGTAGCCTGTGCGCGGGGAAGATCGCCGGTGGCGAAGCGGGCGCAGGCCGGGTGGAATGGGCTGCGGTCAGTCGGTGGGTGCCGGTGCTGTTGGGCACGCCGAGCTGCGCCAGCCGGGCGGCGAACGCGCGCGCCTCGGGCAGGGTCAGGCGCCACAGGGCGCTGTACCCGTTGGGCCTCTCCTCGTGGGCCGCCTCGATCGGTTCCAGGCCGGGGGCGGGGCCGACGGTCTGGTGGAGGGCGGCGGCCTGACGCCTGCGCAGGGCCAGGGCCTGGGGGAAGCGGCCGAGCTGATGGCGGGCGAGTACGGCGAGCGGCTCGGCGAGACGGTAGTTGGCGCCGAGGCGGCTGCCGGCCGGATCGCCTGGCGCGGGGGTCTGCCAGTGGGTGCGGTAGGCGGCGGCCCGGTCGGCGAGGGCGTCGTCGCCGGTCAGGAGGTAGCCGCCCTCCCCGCACGAGATGATCTTGCCGTCCTTGAGGGAGAAGGCGCCGATGGTCCCGGCGTGGCGGCCGCGGGTGGTGGTGCCCTGGGCCTGGCAGGCGTCCTCGACCAGCCGCAGGCCCGCGGTGCGGGCGTAGGCGGCGAGGTCGTGGATGCCGTCGGTGCGGCCGGCCAGGTGCACGGCGATCACGGCCCTCGTGCTGGGGCCGGTCTTCGCGGCGACGTCGGCCAGGTCCATGCCGCACCCGCCGTCGGCGGCATCGACGAACACCGGCCGCGCTCCGGCGGCGACGACGGCGGCCACCGTCATGACGACGACATCTCGGCGGGCAGGCGCTCCAGCAGCCCGGCCAGGGCCTTCCGCTCCGCCTCGCCGAACCCGGTGCCGACCTTGCGGACGTAGCGAAGGTCGGGGCCGCCGGGGACGCCGAGCAGCAGGGACTTCATGGACGTCCCGGCAGGTTCAGCGCACCAGGGCCGGCTGGGGCAGGAGGGTCTGAAGAAGGAGAGAGGCGGCGTCTTCCATGTCGAGGTCGCCGAGCTCGTGGTTGATCCGGGTCAGTAGGCGATCAGTTCGGTGGAGGTCCGTCGCCGGTTGGAGTCGACCTCGCCGGCGGCACCTTCGACTGCGAGGGGCCCGAGCAGCAGCAAGGACGACCCGCTGCCCGCAGTGGTCGGCTCCGTCACCCGACCACCGTCGCTCAGGCGTGGGCGTCGTGAACCGTGGCCTCGGCGGCCGGCCCCCGTCACCGCCCGGCGCGGCGGAAGTCACCCGGGGTACTGAGCGCGAGCGCTGCGCAGGCGCACCGCCGCGCCCCTGGGCAACTGGGGTCGGAGCGCCTCGTGTCCGGGACCTTCGGGCCCTGGGTGCGGGGTCGGATCGGGCGGGAGAGTGAGTGCACCGGTTCACCAGCGAAAGAGTGAGAACCCATGCGGCACCGCACCCTGTTCGACGTGATGTCCCGTCAGCTGGTCACGGTCCGACCAGAGACCCCGTTCAAGGAAATCGTCCGTCTGCTCCAGGAGGACGTCGTGAGCGCGGTCCCGGTCGTCGACACCGAGGGCCGGCCGGTCGGTGTGGTCTCCGAGGCCGACCTGGATCGCAAGGCGGCGGTGCTGCCCGACCCGCAGGGCCGTGACCCGGGCAGGTGGCTCGACGAGCGGGACCGCGCCCGAGCCGAGGCGCGGACCGCCGGCTGCCCGATCCAGCGTGACGCCGCCGACCGACCGTCCGGGAGGACAACGTGACCACCGACTCCGGCAACCTGCGCAACCGCCGTTTTCCGCGCGCGGTCGACTTCAGTGCCGCCGAGATCCACCACCTGCTGGACCTGGCCGCGGAACTGAAGCCGGCTCGGAGCGAAGGCGTCGAGGTGGCCCGGCTGGTCGGCCGGCGACTCGCGCCGATCTGCGAGAAGAACTCCACCCGCACCCGGCGCCCGATCGAGACCGCCGCGGCCGGGGAGGACGCCACCACCCACCTCGGCCCCGCCGGGTCCCGACCCGGCCGCCGGGAGACCGTCGCGGACACCGCCCGGATGTACCACGGCATCGGGTACCGCGGCTTCGCCCGGCCGACCGCGAGGCGACCCGCCGAGCACGCGGGTCTCCCCGCCTACGACGGACTCACTGACGAATGCCACCCGGCCCAGAGTCTGTGCGATGTCTTCACCATGCGCGAGCACCTCGGCAGGCCGCCGGCCGAGATCTCCTTCTGCTACCTCGGCGACGCCCGCAGAGACACCGCCAACTCGCTGGCGTCGATGGGCAGTCTGCTCGGCATGGACGTCCGGATCGCGGCGCCCCGCGCGCTCTGGCCCGGTCCGCTGCTGGTGGCCGAGTGTCTGCTGCTGGGGGAGCGCAGCGGTGCCGGGTTCACCCTCACCGAGGACGTCGCCGAGGCGGTGCAGGGCGCCGACTTCCTCTGCACCGATGCCTGGGCCCCGACGGGCGAGGGCCACGACGGCTGCTCCGAGCGGATCGCCCAGCTGCTGCCGTACCAGGTCAACGCCAGGACGATGGCGGCCACCGGCAACCCCGACACCGCCTTCCTGCCCTGCCTGCCGGCCCTGCACGACCGCCGCTACGAGCCGGCTGAGGAACTCGGCGCCCGCCACTGTCCGGACGCACTGGAGGTCACCGACGAGGTCCTCGAGTCGCCCGCCTCACTCGTGTTGGAGCAGGTCGAGAACCGGATGCACACCATCAAGGCCGTGCTCTTCGCGACCCTCCTGGGAGGGTGAGATGCGCGTCGTCGTCGCCATCGGCGGAAAGGCCCTGCTCCAGCGTGGCGAGCCGCGCCGGCACGGCGATCGGGGCCGGTCGGGCTCGGCGTCGGGGACCTTCGGCCCTCGGCGCGACGCCGAGCTGATGGGCAGTCTGGTGTTGACGGGTGAGGAGTGCGGATGCACTGTCCGCTGACCCGGAAGGTCGGTACGGCCTGATCACTCCCGCGCCCCAGGGCGGCGGGTACGGCTGGTCCGGCTCGACGTGGGGGTCGAGCGGCCGGCCGGAGGCTCGGCGGGCGTGGGGGCCCGGCGAGCAGTGGAGGTTCGGCGGGCGTGGGGCCCGCCGGGCTCCAGCGTGCGGGGCCGGGGACGCCGGGTGGGCGTCCCCGGCCCGTCGCGCGTCGGGGCGCGCCGGCTCCTACCGCCGAGCAGGTCGAGGCCGCGCGCGGCGTCTTCGCAGCCCAGAGCAGAGCCTGCGGGCCGTGCCGAGTTCCGCCTGACCGGGCACGTGCCGTTGCCGTTGCCGCCGCCGAGGCCGGCGCCCGGCATCCGGCACCCGGAGTCCGGAAGGTGCTGTGCCCGGTTGCCTGGTCTGCGAGACTCAGGCGACCGGGAACGCACTGAGGAGGTTGCCGTGGGCGGGGACGAGGAGCCGCGCTCGCGGATTCCGCAGCTGAGGCTGGATGAGCTGTTGGAGGAGTTGCAGGCGCGGATCGACGCGGCCAGGGGGACCAGGGACCGGGTGCACAGCCTGCTGGAGGCGGTGCTGGCGGTCGGGCGGGAACTGGACCTGACCCAGGTGCTGCGGCGGATCGTGGAGACGGCCGCCGTGCTGGTCGACGCCCGCTACGCGGCGCTCGGGGTGATCAGCCCGGACGGTGAGACGCTCTCGCAGTTCCTGACGGTGGGTATGGCCCCCGAGGTGGTCGAGAGGATCGGCCCGTACCCGACCGGCAAGGGCCTGCTCGGCGAGCTGATCCGCCACCCGCAGGCGCTGCGGTTGACCGAGCTGTCCACGCACCCCGCCTCCTACGGCTGTCCGGCGCACCACCCGGTGATGCGGACCTTCCTGGGTGTGCCGGTGCGGGTCCGTGCGGAGGTGTTCGGCAACCTCTACCTGACCGAGAAGCGCGGCGGCGAGGGGTTCGACGCCGACGACGAGTCGGTGCTCGCCACGCTGGCGGTGGCCGCCGGGGTGGCGATCGACAATGCCCGGCTCTACGAGGCGGCCCAGCGCCAGCAGCGCTGGCTGACCGCGAACGGCGAGATCACCCGCAGCCTGCTGTCCGGCACTCCGCGCGGCGAGGTGGTGGAGCTGATCGCGCGGCGGGCGGTGGAGATCACCGGGGCCGAGCTGGCAGATGTCGCGGTTCGTGCCGGGGACGGGCTCCAGGTGGAGCTGGCGTTCGGTGGCGACGCCGGGGCGCGGCGCGGGCTGCGGCTGCCCCTGGAGGGCACGCTCTCGGGTGCGGCCTTCGTACAGGCGGTGCCGGTCACCACGGCGGACCTCGCCTCGGACCCCCGGCTGACCGGCGGGCCGCGGCGCTTCGCCGGGCTCGGGCCCGCGGTGGCGGTGCCGTTGGGACGGACGCCGGAGCAGATCGAGGGTGTGCTGCTGCTGGCCCGCCGGGCCGGCGAGCCGGTGTTCACCGAGGCCGAGATAGAGCCGTTGCTGGGCTTCGCGAGCCAGGCCGCGCTGGCCCTGGAACTGGCCGAGCGGCGCCGGGACGCCGATCAGTTGGCGATGCTGGAGGACCGCGACCGGATCGCCCGGGACCTGCACGACCTGGCCATCCAGCGACTGTTCGCCACCGGTATGACGCTGCAGAGCGCGGCCCGTTTCATCGACCATCCCGGCGCCTCCGAGCGGGTGCTGCGGGCGGTGGGCGACCTGGACGAGACCATCAAGATCATCCGCTCGACCATCTTCGGCCTGCGGGCCCGCGAAGAGGGGGAGGCGCACGGCCTGCGGGCCCGGGTGGTGACCGTGGTCGAGGAGGCACAGGCGGTGCTCGGTTTCGCGCCCCGGCTCAGCATGGAGGGCCTGCTTGACACCGACGTACCGGCGCAACTGGCGGACCACGTGGTCGCGGTACTCGGCGAGGCCTTGAGCAACGCCGCCCGGCACGCGAGGGCCGCGCGGGTGGAGGTGGTGCTGCAGGCGACCGGCAAGGAGGTGGTGCTGAGCGTCAGCGACGACGGCGTCGGCATCCCCGCGCAGGGTCGGCGCAGCGGGCTGCTCAACCTGGCCGAGCGGGCCGAGTCGGTGGGAGGCTCGCTGGAGGTGGTGAGCGAGGCGGCGGGAGGCACCCGGTTGGTGTGGTCGGCGCCGCTGGGGGAGTGACGGCGGGTCAGCCGTACGCCGCCGGTCCGGGCGGCAGCAGGACGCCGGTCACCAGTTCGGGCATGATCCGGATGGACGCCTGGTTCTGGTCCCTGGTCACCCGCGCGTGCCCCAGCACGGTGACGGTCCAGCCGCTGCCGTCCGTCTCGTCGAGCGCACCCGCCTCGAAGGCCACCAGGGCATCGGAGACCGCGCGCACCAGTGTGGACGGGGCGTCGACCCGCAGCAGCACGCTGCCGTCGCCGTCGAGCCGGTAGCGCACCGGCAGCACCGCGGGCAGCGCCCCCACGGTGTACACGACCCGACCGACCGACATCCCGGCCAGTAGCCGCCGGCACTGCAGGGCGTCGAGCTGGGCCTGCGCCTGGCTGGGGCCGATCCTGGTTTCCTCGCGCTTCATGGCATTGATCCTCGCCCGCGAACCGGCCCGGTGTGATGGGCCGATGGTCCTCGCCGCCCGGCGGCCGGTCCCGCGTCGGCGGGCCGTCCGTCCCGGGTCGGCTACTCTCCGCTCTGCCCGCCGCCCGGTCTCGAATACATTCCGCTCTGCCCGGCGCCCGATCTTGAAACGCTACGGGTGGCGAGGACGGCGGCCTGCACCCGGCGTTCGACGCCCAGCTTGGCCAGCAGCCTGGAGATGTGGTTCTTGATGGTCTTCTCGGCCAGGAAGAGGCGCTGGCCGATCTGGCGATTCGTCAGGCCCTCGCCGACCAGGGCCAGGATCTCCCGCTCGCGTTCGGTCAGCTGGGGGAAGGGCCGGGCCTGCGGGCCGGTCTCGCCGCGCAGCCGGGCCATCAGCCGGGTGGTGGCGCCGGGGTCCAGCATCGACTGGCCGGAGGCCACCGTACGGACCGCGGAGACCAGGTCGGTGCCGCTGATCTGCTTGAGCACGTAGCCGGCCGCGCCGGCCATGACGGAGTCCAGCAGCGCGTCCTCGTCGTCGAACGAGGTGAGGATCAGGCAGGCGAGTCCGGGCATCCGCGAGCGCAGCTCCCGACAGACCGTCACGCCGTCGCCGTCGGGCAGTCGCATGTCGAGCACGGCCACATCGGGCCGAAGCGCCGGCACCCGGGCGATCGCCTGCTCGGCGGTGGCCGCCTCGCCCACCACGAGAAGACCGGGCTCGGTGTCCAACAGGTCGTGCACGCCCCGCCGGACCACCTCGTGGTCGTCGAGCAGGAACACCCGCACCGGGCCGCTCGCTTCACTGTGCGCGCTGTCCGCCATCACCACTCCGTATGCCTGGCCCCGCACGTGCGGCGGGACGGAAGAGACCTCGCAGGAGTCTGCCGGACCGTGCCGGGCAACCGGTAGGGCCGGACGGCCCTATGGCGCGCCCTCCGCATCCGCCGGTCAGCCACCGTCCTTCGCCCCGCGACCGGCCCGGCCCGTCCAGCCCGGCTCGACCTGGGCCCAGGCGTGCTGCCAGGTCTGCACCGCGCGCCGGTCGAGGGTGCGCAGGCGCAGGCCGAGGCCGGACGCGAGGAGGACCGACAGGCCGCCGAGGGTGAACAGGCCGAGGACGGCCGCGTCGCAGACCAGGTCCGTGCCGCCGGGCGGGGCGGCGGCGATCAGGCCGGTGTCGCCCACCCAGAGCCGGGTGCCGGCTCCGGCCGCGAGGCGTCCGGGCAACTCGGCGGCGCCGGTGTGGGGTTGTCCCGGCGGGTACGTCCAGGAGAGCTCGGCCCGGTACCGGGCACTGCCGGTGCTCGTCGCCGCGGCCGGCGGCACGGCCGGGCCGAGCAACACGGCGTCCACCCGGTGCAGATGGACGGCGGCGAGCCGGGCGTGCCGCTCGCCGGAGTGCAGCCCGGCCAGGCCCGCTCCGGAACCGAGCAGCGCGGCGGTGGCGAAGCCGGTGGCCGCGAGGGCGAGGGAGCGGCTTCGGGAGCGGCCCAGTGGATTGCGTTCGCGGCCCAGGGCCCGGCGCAGGTGCCTGCGCACCTGCTGCGGGCGGGAGTTGGTGTGGGCTTGGCGCGCGGTGCGGGACATCGGGGTGCTCCTCAAAGGCGGGGACTCCACCCTCGCGGGGCAGTGCGTGATCAGGACAGGGGCTCATGGCGCCTCCTCGCGGGGACGTTCGGCCCTCGGCGCGGCGGGCCGGCCGGGGGCAGGCTGGTGCCGACCCTGGAGGAGGACTGATGAACAGTCAGCAGACCGTGGCCGGAGCCATCGTGCTGGTGAGGACCCGCGGCACGGTGTCGCGGGAATCGTGCGACTACGCGCGGGACAAGGTGCGCGTGGTGATCGAGCGGCTCGGGCAGCCGGTGCTCGCGGCCCGGGTGAAGCTCACTCAGGAGGCCGGTCACGCGGTGGTCCGGTCGGCACTGGCCCAGGCCGTGGTGGACCTGGGCGGCCGGCGGGTGCGCGCGCAGGTGGCGGCACGCACCATGCACGAGGCGGTGGACCTGCTGCAGGAGCGGCTGGCCGCCCGGCTGGCC
>FTKT01442497.1_pt1 | contig 10734 bp, 9 predicted proteins | sample 1658271 | NCBI WGS metagenome assembly FTKT01 (sample SAMEA3914811, study PRJEB12502) | metagenome | biome: forest; material: soil | place: Canada | collected 2011-08-04 | depth 0.3 m | reverse complement strand
GCCTCCACCGGCAGCGACCTCAACGGCAAGGCCGCGCAGAACGCGGCCATCACGATCAAGAAGCGGCTGGCCGAGTTCGCCGCGCGCACTTTCGGCGGCGTCGCGGCCGACGTGCGCTTCGAGAAGGACACCGTGCAGGTGCGCGACCAGGTCTTCCCGTTCCCCGAACTGGTGCGCCGCGCCTACGAGGACCGCGTGCAGCTGTGGTCGGACGGCTTCTACGCCACACCCGGGCTGCGTTGGGATCCGGCCGCCACCAAGGGCCGCCCGTTCTACTACTTCAGCTACGGCGCGGCCGTCTCGGAAGTGGTGGTGGACACGCTCACCGGCGAATGGCGCCTGCTGCGCGCCGACGTGCTGCACGACGTGGGCCGCTCGCTGAACCCGGCCATCGACATCGGCCAGGTGGAGGGCGCGTTCATCCAGGGCATGGGCTGGCTCACCACCGAGGAGCTGGTGTGGCATCCCAAGACGGGCATGCTGTCCACGCACGCGCCCAGCACCTACAAGATCCCGACGGCCAACGACTGCCCGCCGGTGTTCAACGTCAAGCTGTTCGACAACGCGAACGTGGAGGACAGCATCCACCGCAGCAAGGCCGTGGGCGAGCCGCCGCTGCTGCTGCCGTTCTCGGTGTTCCTGGCGATCCGCGACGCGGTGTCGGCGGCGGGAGGCCATCGCGCCGATCCGCCGCTGCGCGCGCCGGCGACATCCGAGGCCATCCTCGACGCCATCGACGCCGTGCGCGCGACGGACTGACATGGACCGCGACACCCGCCTCGCCGCGACGCACTGGCTGGAACAGCGCGTGCCGGCCGTCGTCGTCGAGATCGTCGAGGCGCGCGGCTCGGCGCCGCGCGGCGCGGGCACGCGCATGCTGGTGTCGGCCGTGCAGGCCATCGGCACCATCGGCGGCGGCCACCTCGAATGGAAGGCCCTGGCCGCGGCGAAGGCGATGCTGGCCGCGCGCGAACCGGCGCCCCGGCGCGAACGCTATCCGCTCGGACCGGCGCTGGGCCAGTGCTGCGGCGGCGTGGTGGAGCTCGAGTTCTCGCTGCTGGACGACAGCACCCTCTTGCGCTGGCCCGAGAGCCCGCCGCTGATGCATCTGCAGATGCACGGCGCCGGCCACGTGGGCCACGCCATCGCCACGCTGCTGACCACGCTCGACGTGCGCTGCGACTGGATCGACGAGCGCGACGACGCGTTCCCGCCCACCACCTCGCTGGGCACGCCGTGGCCCGACAGCGTGCGGCGCCGCGTGATCGACGGCGCCGAGGGCGAGGTCGCGCTGGCGCCGGCCGGCGCGTTCTTCCTGGTGCTGACGCACGACCACGCGCTGGACCTGCGCATCGTCGAGGCCGCGCTGCGGCGCGACGACGCGGGCTTCGTCGGGGTGATCGGTTCGAGGTCCAAGCGCGAGCGCTTCCGCCATCGGCTGGCGCAGCGCGGCATGGACGAGGCGCGCGTGGATCGCATGCAATGCCCGGTGGGCGTGCCCGGCATCGCAGGCAAACAGCCGGAGGTGATCGCCCTGGCCGTTGTGGCGCAGTTGATGCAGCACGCGACCGCGCGCGCCGCGGTCAACCCGGACGCGCCCCGCCTTCGTACCACTGCTTGATCACGCCGCGCTCGGCGTCGGTGATCTGCGTGGCGTTGTTCAGCGGCATGGCCTTGAGCACGACGGCCTGCTGGTACATCTGCGCCGCGTGCGCGAGGATCTGGTCGGGCGCATCGAGCCGCACGCCCTTGTTGGCCAGCTGCGCGTTGTGGCACAGGCTGCAGCGTTCCTTGACGATGGCCTGTACCCGCGCGAACGAAGGCGTCGCGGGCGCGGCGGCCACCGGCGCCGCGGCCCTGGGCGCGAGCCAGATCGCCAGCCCCACCAGCAGCGCGCAGCCGATGCCCGCGTATTCCCAGGGCACGCGCTTGCCCAGCACCAGCGCGCGGTGGCGCGCGACGAACGAGGTGCGGATCAGCGCGCCCGCTGCCATCACGATCACCAGCACCAGCCAGTTGCCCTCCGCGCCGTGCAGGAACGCGTAGTGGTTGCTGAGCATCGCGGCCAGCACCGGCAGCGTGAAGTAGGTGTTGTGCACGCTGCGCTGCTTGGCGCGCCGGCCGTGCGCCGGATCCACCGGCTCGCCCGCCTTCATCTGCGCGATCACCTTGCGCTGGCCCGGGATGATCCAGAAGAACACGTTGGCGCTCATCGCGGCGGCCATCATCCCGCCTACCAGCACGAAGGCGGCGCGGCCGGCGAACAGGTCGCAGGCGAGCCAGGCGGCGAACGCCACCAGCGCGGCCACCAGCGCGCCGGCCACCGCCTGGCTGCCCTGGTCGAACAGCCGGCAGATGGCGTCGTAGCCGAGCCAGAACACCACGAGGAAGGCCAGCGCGCAGGCGATCGCGGGACCGGCCGTCCAGGCGTGCACGCGCGGGTCGATCAGGAACGTGTTCGCCTGGAACAGGTAGATGGCGGTGAACAGCGCGAAGCCGGTGAGGAACGTGGAGTAGCTCTCCCAGTAGAACCAGTGCAGGTGCTCGGGCAACTTCCTCGGCGCGCCCAGGTACTTGTGCGGGTTGTAGAAGCCGCCGCCGTGCACGGCCCAGAGTTCGCCGCCGACGCCCTTTTCCTTCAGCTCGGCATCCGTCGGCTCCACGAGGCTGGAGTCGAGGAACACGAAGTAGAACGAGGAGCCGATCCACGCGATCGCGACGATCACGTGCGCCCAGCGCAGCAGGAAGTTGACCCAGTCGAGGAGGTAGAGATCCATGCGCGAAGGCGATGCAAGAGCCGCGCCAGAGGCGTCAACTGCCTCGGTACGTGGAATAGGACCAGGGACTGGCCAGCAGGGGCACGTGGTAGTGCGACGTCGCGTCGGCGATGCCGAAGTCCAGCGGCACGCGATCGAGGAAGACCGGCTCGGGCAGCGCGGCGCCGCGGGCGCGGAAGTACGCGCCGACCTCGAACGCGAGGCGGTAGCGGCCGGTCTCGAACGCGTCGCCTTCCAGCAGCGGGCCGCCGGCGCGGCCGTCGGCGTCCAGCTCGAGCTCGCGCAGCAGCAGCGTGGCGTCGCCTTCCAGCCGGTACAGCGCCACGCGCATGCCCGCGGCCGGGCAGCCGTTCATGGTGTCGAGGACGTGCGTGGTGAGGAAGCCCATGGGTGTCGGGATGAGAACGGAGCAGGCGCCATCGTGTCAGATTTCGCCGGGATGGTCATGCGGCAACGCGGATGGCCGACATGCGCGATCGCGGATGACTCATCCCACCGACACGCTGCGGCGCGCGATCGCGTGCGCCAGCTCCTCCATGTCGATCGGCTTGGCCACGTAGTCGTCCATGCCCGCGGCCAGGCAGGCCTGGCGATCCTCGTCGAAGGCGTTGGCCGTCATCGCGATGATGCGCACCGACGCCTGCGGGCCGTCCAGCGCGCGGATCGCCTGGGTCGCCTCCATGCCGTCCATGGCGGGCATCTGCAGGTCCATCAGCACCAGGTCGTAGTCGCCGCGGCGCACCGCCTCCACCGCCTGCTGGCCGTTGGCCACCAGGTGCACGCGGTGGCCCATGCGCGCAAGGACGGCGTTGATCAGGATCTGGTTGACGTCGTTGTCCTCGGCCACGAGGATGCGCAGCGGCTGGCGCGGCGGCTCGGCCTGCGCGGCGCCGGCCGCCAGGGGCGCAAGCTCGCCGCGATCCACGAAGCGGCTGGGAATCGTCACGACGAAGCGGCTGCCCTCGCCCGGCACGCTGGTGGTGGCGATCGTGCCGCCCATCAGCTGCACGATCTCGCGCGTGATCGCCAGGCCCAGCCCGCTGCCGCCGTAGCGGCGCATGGTGGTGGAGTCGGCCTGCGTGAAGCGGTCGAACAGCGTGGGCATGGCGCTGGCGGCGATGCCGATGCCCGTGTCGCTCACCTCCAGGCGCAGGGTCAGCGCCCGATCCGCGCCGGCCTCGACGGCGATGGTCAGCTGCACCGTGCCGCTGTCGGTGAACTTGATCGCATTGCCCAGGAGGTTGAACAGGATCTGCTGGAGGCGGATCGCGTCGCCCAGGATCAGCGTGTCATCGTTGGGAATCATCTCGAAGCGCAGCGCGAGGCCCTTGCCAAGCGCCCGCTCGCGCAGCAGCGCGACCACGCCCTCGCCGGCGCTGCGCACGCCGAACGGCGCCGAGGCCAGCTGCATGGCGCCGGCCTCGATGCGCGAGACGTCCAGGATGTCGTTGATCAGGGCCAGCAGCAGCCGGCCGGAGCTGCCGATCAGCTCGGCGTGGCGGCGCTGCTGCAGGTCCAGCGTGGAATGCAGCATCAGATCGTTGAGGCCAAGCACGGCGTTGAGCGGCGTGCGGATCTCGTGGCTCATCGTGGCCAGGAACTGCGATTTGGCCTGGTTGGCGGCCTCGGCGTTCGCCTTGGCCTGCGAGAGCCGGCGCTCGTCCGCGGTGACGTCGTGGAACACGCTCACCACGCCGCCCTCGCGCGTGCGGCGGTCGACGATGCGCACCACCAGCCCGTTGCCCAGGTCGCATTCCCACTCGCCCTCGCCCGACTGGTGGATGCAATCGCGTTCCTGGAGCCACTGGGCGCGCTTCTCGGGGGAGGCGTCGAGCAGGGGGGTGTCGGCGACGACCTTGGACAGGTCGTCGTAGTGCATGCCCACGCGCAGCGCGCCGCGCATCCAGGGAAACATCTCCACGTAGCGCTCGTTCCAGCGCAGAACGCGGTCGTCCCTGTCGCAAAGCAGGAAGCCGTCGGGCATCGCGTCCAGCGCCTGGTCCAGCGTGCGAACCGAGTTCGCGAGCGCCTCGCGCGCGTCGGCCAGTTGGTTGAATTGCCACTGCGACAGCACGCCCGCCACGAGGGTGAGCGCCACCAGCGCCAGGCAGGCCGCCAGGATGATGTCGCGGTTCTGCCGCCACCCGTGCAGCGCCTCGGCCAGCGGCAGGCTGACGGTGACTCGCAGCGAGCGGTACAGCGTCGGGTGCGCCGCCACCACCGCGGGAACGCCGGCGAGCCGCGACGACGCCAGCACCGGCTCGCCGCGCAAGGCCTCCTCGGGCAGTGGAGCCTGCCGCTGCGCGCGCAGGCCGGCGCCGGAGGGCACGGTGGCCAGCACCTGGCCGTCGTCGCGCTCCAGGGTCACGTCCAGCCCGCGCCCCGCGCCGCCCGGCGAAATGATGGCCGCCAGCGCCGTCATCGGCACCTCCACCACCGCCAGCACGCGGCGGCCGTCGTGCAGCATCACGCGGCGCGCCATGTAGACCGACGACTCGGTGGTGGCCGGGCTGATGGCCGGGTCGCTGATCGTCAGCTGCGGCACCGGTTGCGCGAAGAGGCGCGTCGCGAAGCCCTCGGGCAGGCGCATGCCGTTGCGATCGCTGGAGGGCAGGCTGGCGGCCAGCGTGGTGCCGCCGGCGTCGATCAGCGCCGCGTCGTTGAACAGCAGTTGCCGATCCTTGAAGGCCGCCATCGCGCGGTGCGCGACGTCGGCATCGAGCGTGCCGTCCGCGCGCCACGCGGGCGCCACGATCTCGACCAGGCTGGTGAGCTGCAGGTCCAGCGACAGCAGCGCGCGATTCAATTCGGCCTCGGAGCCGGCCGCCGTCTGCAGTACGACCTCTTGGGCGCGCGCCATCGCCTCGCGCCGCTCCGCCTCCACCAGCCCGCCGGCCGTGAGGACCAGTGCCAGCAGCAACGCGAAGGTCGCTGTCCAGACGATGGTGCTGGAGCGTCGCAGGCCCGCCGTCATTTCGCCTCGATCCCTGCGTTGTGCGCGAGCGTGCGGTTCCAGACCGCCGCGCATTGCGGGCCGCAGCGCTGCAGCCAGCGCGGCAGCACGGTGGAGGCGAAGATCTCGCGGCGCAGGCGCTCGTCGGCGGGCGAGCTGGCCACGAGCGTCATCCCGCCGCGTCGTCCGGCCTTGCAGCCGGCGGCGCCGGTGTCGCAGGCCAGGCCATCGGCGGTCTCGCGTTCGGACTCGTCCCAGATCTCGCGTTCCACGCGCGGCAGCTCGCGCTTGAGCAGCGCGCGCAACTCGGACGGCAACGCGTTCCAGGCGGCGCCGTTGGCCACGAACAGCGACAGTCCCCAGCTGACGGCCATCGGGTGGATGTGCGTGGTGACCTTGTCGAGGCCCACCGTGTTGCCCGACATCGTGCCGGTGATGGCGCAGTCGAGCTCGTCGCGCGTCAGGTAGGGCAGGATGTCGTCGAAGCCGGTGGTGACGGGCTTGCCGCCCAGCGCCTCGACCCAGTCGGACTGCGCCGGGCCCGACGTGCGCACGCGCAGGCCCGCGAGGCCCCTCAGTCCCGTGAACGGCTTCTTGCAATAGACCACCTGCGCCGGGTACGCGTACACGGCCAGCACCTCGATGCCGTAGCGCTCGCGCATCATGCCTTCCAGGTAGGGCCGGATGGCCGCGACGGAGCGCCGCAGCGACGCCATGTCGGGGTTGAGGCCGGCGAGGTCGGGCGCCGTGAGTTCCGGCTCCTTGGTGATGCCACCCGACACGGGCAGCGTGGAGAACGGCACGGCGCCCAGTTGCACCAGCGTCAGCACCTCCTGGCTGCGGATGCCCGCGCGGTCGAAGGGCACGATCTCGGCGGTGTAGCGGCCGCCGCTCAGGCGCGCCAGCTCGGCGTCCCAGAACGGCTGCTCGTGGCGCGTGAACTGGTTCAGGCTGCCCAGGCCCCCGACGATGCGCAGGCGCACGGCCGGCGGCGCGTCTGCCCCCAGGGCGCCGCAGGCGATCGACGCCAGCAGGCCCAGGCACGCCAGCCGCCTCCCTACGCGATGACCCCAGTCCGCACCGTCCATGCCGACCCCCGATTTGACGCTTCCTAGCGTACTCCGGTTGGGCAGGAATGCCTTCCCCGGTTCCGGCAACAGGCGCGACGGGCGCCGGAAAGCGTCGGAGGCAAGCGCGGCGCTCAGCTCGCCAACAGGCCCACGGCACCCGCGGAAGCAGCCAACCCGATCGCCGCGCCGGCCCAGGGCGCGACGCGGCGATCGAGCACCGCGCCGATCGCCCACAGCCCGGCCACCAGGCAGGCCGCGACGCCGGCAAGCGCCGCGCGTCCCAGGTCGTCGGCCCGCCAGAGCAGGCCGCCGGTGCACGCCGTCGCCAGCAGGAACAACGCCACGGCCACGGCGCCCTGCCCCCAGGTGGCGCGGCGATCCTCGGGCGGCGGAACCGGCGGCGGCTCGGGCACGCCCGCCGGACGCCAGGACGGCGAGCGCAGCAGCACGCCCATGCGATCGCGCCAGCCGCGCGCGGCGCGGCACCGCCGCCAGAGGTCGGCGTAGTTGGCGCCGACGGCCGTGAGCGGATCCCAGCCCGTGAGCGGCACCGTGGTGCCGTAGACGCAGGGCTCGGACTCGGGCTCGAAGCTGCCGAACAGCCGATCCCACACCACCAGGATCGCGCCGTAGTTGCGATCGAGGTAGCGCGGGTTGGTGGCGTGGTGCACGCGGTGGTTGGACGGCGTCGAGAGCCAGCGATCGAGCGGCCCCAGCGAGCCGATGTGCTCGGTGTGGATCCAGAACTGGTAGAACAGCACCACGATGCCGGCCAGCGCGAACTGCGACGGCGGCACGCCCGCCAGCGCCATCGGCAGGAAGAACGGCCACCCCGACAACGCGTAGGCGCTCTCCTGGCGCAGCGCCGTCGACAGGTTGAAGCGCCGGCTCTGGTGATGCACCACGTGCGCGGCCCAGAACAGCGCGCTCTCGTGCGAGACGCGGTGGAGCCAGTAGTCGCAGAAGTCGTACAGCACGACCGCCACCACGAGGCCGCCCGCGTGCTGCCACAGCGCCGCATGCGGGGTGAGCGTGAGGAACGGGAACGCGAGCGTGTACAGCCCGATCTGGATCAGCTGCGTGCAGGCCGCCACCACCTGGCTCAGCAGGCCCTGGCTGAGGCTGGCCAGGGTGTCGGCCAGGCCGTAGTTGTTGCGGCCGCGCGCGAGGCCCCAGCCGAATTCGACCGCCATCAGCAGGCCGAAGACCGGCAGCGCGTAGAGGACGATGTCGTCGGTCACTTGAAGCGCCACGCGAGCGCGACGAACGCGGAGGCGCGCGAACGCGTGTCCACGCGCGCGCTCTCGCGCAGCGCGTGCGAGAACGGCTCGACCTGCGCATGCGCGAGCACGACCCAGTTCGTGGCGAACGGCAGTTCGGCGGACAGCTGCAGCACGGGCGTGGTCGAGGCCGCGTGCACGTCGTAGAGGTGCGCGTCGTAGCGCGCGCTGCGCCGCGTCACGCCGACCTGCGGATAGAACGTGACCGGGCCCACGGGAACCTCGATCGCGTACGACGCCTCCAGCAGCGTGCCGCCCGAGACGGTGTCGACGAAGGCGTCGGCGAACACCCCGCCCCACGGCGTCTCCTGGAACGTGCCGAGGCCCACGGGACGCGGGTTGGTGCGATGCGCCAGGCCCGGGCCGTCGGCGTCGGTGCCCTCCGTGCTGACGCGGCCGACCAGCTCCAGCGAGCCCCAGCCGACGGGCAGCAGCTTCGCGCCGAAGGTGTCCTCGCGCACGAACAGCGGGCCGTAGTCGCCGTACGCGTAGGGCAGCGCCCAGGTGCGCGCCCGCGCGCCCGGCGCGGACGCTTGCGTGCGCTCGACGCCCAGGCCGATGTCGCCGACGAAGTGCGGCGCGTCGTCGGCCAGCGCGGCCGTGGAGAGCGACACCACCAGCGTCGCGAGGACGAGGCGCATCACGCGCGGCTGAAGACGAGCGCCACGTTGGTGCCGCCGAACGCGAACGAGTTGCTGATCGCGTGGCGCAGGTCGGGCGCGCGCTGGCCTTCGCCGAGCACGTGCGCGAGGCCCGCGCAACGCGCGTCGAGCGTGGCGACGCCCAGCGTGGGCGGCACCACGCCGGCCTGCAGCGCGGCAACGGTCAGCGCCGCCTCCAGCGCGCCGCCGCCGCCCAGCAGGTGGCCGTGCGCGGCCTTGGTGGAGCTGATGCGCAGCCGGCTCGCGTGCTCGCCCCAGACCTCGCGCAGCGCCTCGCATTCCACCGGATCGCCCGTCTGCGTGGCGGTGCCGTGCGCGTTGCAGTAGCCCACGTCGGACGGCGCGAGGCCGCTGGCGCGCAGCGCGGCCTTCAGCGTGGACACCTGGCCGCGCACCTGCGGATTGGTCAGGTGCAGCGCGTCGCAGCGCACGGCCGATCCGGCCAGCCAGGCGCGCGGGGCGTCGACGAGATCCTCCTCGCGGCGCAGCACGAAGAACGCCGCGCCCTCGCCCAGCACGAGGCCCGTGCGGTTGGCCGCGAAGGGCCGGCAGCTGTGCGCCACGTCGGCCTCGTCGGGCGGCGCGAGGGTGCGCAGGGCCTGCCAGGCCGCGACGGTGCCGCGCGCCAGCGGCGCCTCCACGCCGCCGCAGACGGCGACGTCGATCTCGCCGCGGCGCAGCGCGTGCGCGGCCTCGGCGATGGCCACCGAGCTCGACGCGCAGGCCACCGCGTAGGTGAGCACCGGGCCGCGGATGTCGGTGTGGATGGCCACCACCGCCGACGCGCCGTTGACCATGCCCGCCGGCACCGTCAGCGGCGGGATGCGCGCGCCGGAGTACAGCGCGGCGAAGCCGGCGTCCATCGTGGCCGCGCCGCCCATGCCGGTGCCCAGGTACAGGCCCACGCGCTCGGGATCGGCCCATGCGCCGATGCGCGCGTCGGCCAGCGCACCGCGCACCGCGGCCAGAGCCATCTGGCTCACACGCTCGGTGCCCACCAACTGCAGGCGCGTCAGGCCGTGCGCCAGCTCGCCCGTGACCTGCGCGGCGGCGATGTCGGGCAGCCCGTCGAAGGCCATGCGGCCGACGCCGCCCCGGCCGTCGACCAGGCGCTCCCAGGCGGCGCCGAGGTCGTCGCCGAGCGGGCTTGCGAGGCCGATGCCCGCGACGCCGATGCGCGCTGCCTGGGCCATGGCCTCAGGCCTTCTGCGCGGCGGCCGGCAGCCCGTCGATGAGCACGCTCAGTTCGCGCAGCGTGGTCACCGTGGTGGCGGCGGAGTCGGGCACGGTGACACCGAAGTTGTCGTCGATCTCGAACATCAGTTCGGCGACGGTGAGCGAATCGAGGTCGTAGCTGGCGAACGGCGCATCGGGGTCGATGACGTCGAGCGCCACGCCGAACTTGTCGTGGATGAGGTGGGTGAGTCGGTCGAGGGTCGTCATGGCAGGGTCACCGCGCCGCCGCTTCGGCGACGTCGAATTCGGAGGAGATGTCGTGCGCGAACGGCACGCTATCGAGGATACAGGCGTCTAGACCCTGCATGAAGGCGCTGAGGCGATCGGCCACCAGATGGCGATCATTGTCGGCCGTAATCATGTGATAACTGTTCTCTGCTACGTGCAGGCTCAGCAGGCCGGTGGGCACGCGCTCGAGCTCGCGGCGAACGCTGGACAGGCGGCAGATCTCGTCGTCGCGCGCATGTTGCACCTGTACAGGGTACGCCAACTCCGGCAGCAGCGTGCGAACGTGCGCCGACAGCCGCTCGCTCTCGCGCACCACCGCCAGCGGCACCGAACTCGGGCCCACCAGCGAGGTCTCGCCGGCGGCCATCTGCTGGCGGATGAGCTGGCGCATGCGCTCGTTGCGCAGGCCGTAGGGCTCGCGCTCGCGCATCGAGAAGAACCGGGTGATGCCGGTGGCGTAGGCGATGGGACGCAGCGCGTACCACCAGGGCAGCGCCCAGCCGTTGTAGGCGAACAGCGGCGACAGCA
>FTKT01000405.1_pt1 | contig 10763 bp, 11 predicted proteins | sample 1658271 | NCBI WGS metagenome assembly FTKT01 (sample SAMEA3914811, study PRJEB12502) | metagenome | biome: forest; material: soil | place: Canada | collected 2011-08-04 | depth 0.3 m | reverse complement strand
CTCCAGGCAGCCGCGGGCGCCGCAGCCGCACTGCGGTCCGCCGGGGCGGACCACCACGTGGCCGATCTCCCCGCCGTAGCCGTGCGCGCCGGCCTCGATGCGTCCGCCGATCCCGATCGCCCCGGCGATGCCGGTGCCGAGCGCGATGAAGAGGAAGCGCTCGACGCCGCGGCCGGCCCCGATCCGCCCCTCGGCCAGCCCGCCGGAGCGGACGTCGTGGCCGAGGGCGACCGGCAGCCCGCCGAGGCGCTCGCCGAGGAGTTTGCGCATCGGCAGATCCCGCCAACCGAGGTTGGCGGAGAAGACCGCGATGCCGTGCTCCTCGTCGATCGTCCCCGGCACGGCGACGCCGGCGGCGAGCGGCGGGCAGCCGAAGCGGCCGCGCCCCTCGTCCGCCAGGTCGGCGGCGAAGTCGAGGATGGTGGCGACGACGGCATCAGTGCCGTGCTCCCGCCCGGTCGGTCGGCGTGCTTCGAACAGCACGGAGCCGTCCTGGGCGATCAGCGCGGCCTTCATGCCGGTGCCGCCTACATCGAGTGCGATGACGTACTTCACGGGGGACAGTTTCCCTTGACCGAGGAGGAGAGGTCTAGTCCAGTTGTCGTATTGGTCTGGCCCAGGTGGAGTGAGTTTGGTCGCGTTGTCCCGCTCTGCGGTGGAATGCGGGTCAGAGCTGTACTGACCTCGTCAGACCGCGCGGGTTGTCCGGGTCCATCCCGCGGGCCTCGGCGAGGGCCACCGCGAGCCGCTGGGCGCGGACCAGATCGGCCATCGGGTCGAGTCCGCCGGACTGCGAGCCGGCCACCAGCAGGCCGCCGGTCCTGGCGATGTCCTGCTCCAGGCCGTCCGGGAGAGTGCCGAACATCCAGGCCGCGCGACCGGGCGAGGTGATCGCGATCGGGCCGTGCCGGTAGTCCATCGCCGGGTAGGCCTCGGTCCAGAAGCGGGCCGCCTCGCGCATCTTCAGCGCGGCCTCCTGGGCCAGGCCGTTGGTCCAGCCGGCGCCGAGGAAGGTGACCTGCTCGACCTCCACCAGCCCCTGCGGCAGCGGCTCGGCCACCGCCCGCTCGGCGTCCGCGGCGGCCTCGGCCACCGTGCGCACGCCGGGGGCGAGCGCGTCCTCGGCCTCCAGGTGGGCGCGGAGCAGCGCGAGCGCGGTGGTGGCGAAGCGGGTCTGCACCACCGAGCGCTCGTCGGCGAAGTCCAGCAGCACGATGTGGTCGGCGGCCCGCATCACCGGGGTGGCGGGGTCCGCGGTGAGGGCGACGGTGGCGGTGGTGCCGCGCAGCCGGTCGAGCACCGCGAGCACCTCGGTGGTGGTGCCCGACCTGGTGATCGCCACCACCCGGTCGTAGCGGCGGCCGTAGAGGAACTCGGAGGCCGCGTAGGCGTCGGTCTCGCCGTGCCCGCCCGCCTCGCGCAGCGCGGCGTACGCCTGCGCCATGAACCAGGAGGTGCCGCAACCGATCACCGCGACGCGCTCACCGCGCTGCGGCAGGCCGGTGGCCGGCCCGGCGGCCAGGGCCGCGGCCCGACGCCAGCACTCCGGCTGGGTGGCGAGCTCTTCGGAGGTCAGTGAGACGGCCGGTGGGCTGTCCGTGGTGGTCATGCCTGCGACTCCCATCGTCTGCGTGAAACTGATTGATTTATAGCTCTTTCGAACAACATTGCGCAATACGTGGGACAGTGTATGGACTGCCGTCAATCGCCGCGCACCTCTGTGCGACGCTGTCCGGGCAGTGACCGGCACAGGGATGGGGAGGCACGTGGTGTCCAGGTACGAGCGGTGGAACGGTCTCCTTGAACTCCTGGCCGAGCACGGCAAGTTGGAGGTGGAGGAGGCAGCCGGCGCACTCGGCGTATCGGCCGCCACGATCCGCCGCGACCTCGACCAGCTGGCCCGGCAGCAGATGGTCACCCGCACCCGCGGCGGCGCGGTCGCCAACAATGTCTCCTACGATCTGCCGCTGCGCTACAAGACCGCCCGCAACGCGGGGGCCAAGCAGCGGATCGGGGCGGCGGTGGCCGGACTGGTCTCCCCGGGCGAGGTGGTCGGGCTGAACGGCGGCACCACCACCACCGAGGTGGCGCGCGCGCTCGCGGTGCGCCCCGAACTCTCCGAGGGCGCCGAGGCGGGCGCCGGCCGGCCGCTCACGGTGGTCACCAACGCGCTGAACATCGCCAACGAGTTGACGGTCCGTCCGTCCGTCAAGATCGTGGTGACCGGCGGGGTGGCCCGCCCGCAGTCCTACGAGCTGATCGGCCCGCTGGCCGGCGTGGTGCTGCGCGAACTCACCCTGGACATCACGGTGCTCGGGGTGGACGCGCTGGACGTCGAGGTCGGCGCCACCGCGCACCACGAGGGCGAGGCGAGCGTCAACCTGCTGCTGGCGGAGCGGGCCCGCCGGGTGGTGGTGGCCGCCGACTCCTCCAAGCTCGGCCGCCGCGCCTTCGCCCGGATCTGCGGGCTGGACCAGATCGACACCCTGGTCACCGACGGGGCGGTGGACGAGGAGTTGGCCGCGGCCTTCGCCGATGCCGGAGTCCGGGTGCTGGCGGTGTGATGGTCAGGTGGGGTGAGAGTTGCTAATGTGACCGCCGGTCGAGTCCCCGTTGCGCAGAGCGCAACGGGATCGGGCACTTCGGTAACATTCGGCGTCTGAGGCCGACTGGTGTGGACCACCGGGGTCCCGGTTTGGCAGCCTGTCGGCCACCTCCCCTTCCTCCGGGTGAAGTCCCCCCACCCCCCTGTCGCCCTAAGGCGGTCACCGCGTTGAAGTCCCGGTTCTTTGCTGTGCTGGCGACCAGCTCCCTCCTGCTCACCGGTTGCGGCACGCTCGGACTGGGCTCCGGCGACACGGTCACCCTCAAGTTCGTCGCCGCCGACTACGGCGACAGCGCCGCCAACAGCTCCAGCCTCTACTGGAACGACGTGGCGACCCGGTTCGAGGCGGCCAACCCGAAGATCAAGGTCGACGTCCAGGTGGTCGCCTGGACGGACATCGACAAGAAGGTCGCCGACATGGTCAAGGCGGGCCACTCGCCGGACATCGTGCAGACCGGCGGCTTCGCGGACAAGGTCGCGGCCAACCAGCTCTACCCGGCCCGCGACGTGCTCTCGATGGACACCGAGGCCGACTTCCTGGACGCGTTCAACCGCGCCGGGCAGGTGCTGGGCACCCAGTACGGCATACCCTTCGTCTCCTCCTCGCGGGTCTTCTTCTACAACAAGGCGATCTTCCAGAAGGCCGGCATCACCCAGGCCCCGGCCACCTGGGCGGACCTCAAGACGGACGCCGCGCTGATCAAGCAGAAGGTGCCCGGGGTCATCCCGTACGCGCTGCCGCTGGGGCCCGAGGAGGCCCAGGCCGAGTCGATGATGTGGACGATGGGCGGCGGTGGCGGCATCTCGGACGACTCCGGTGCCTACACGCTGGACAGCCAGCAGAACGTGGAGACCTTCACGTGGCTGCGCAGCAACCTGGTGGACAGTCACCTCACCTATCCCGACCCGGGCGCGGTGAACCGCGCGACCGCCTTCGACGACTTCGCGGCCGGCAAGGTCGCGATGCTCAACGGCCACCCCGGCCTGGTGCAGAAGACCGTCCAGGCCAAGATCGACTACGGCACCGGGCCGATCCCGGTCAAGGACAGCAAGTCCAAGGTGAGCACGCTGGGCGTGGCCGACTGGATGATGGCCTACACCGCGAACGGCCACAAGTCGCAGATCCGCAGCTTCCTGAACTTCGCGTACCTCAAGGAGAACACGCTCAAGTTCGACGAGCTCTACAACCTGCTGCCGGTCACCCAGGACACCCTGGCGGAGATGACCAGCAGCGGTAAGCACGACGACCTCAAGCCGTTCCTGGACGCGCTGCCCAACGCCGTCTTCTACCCGCTCGGCGACCCGGCCTGGGACACCGTCAGCGGAAAGATCAAGAAGGACATCGGCGGCGCGCTCAAGGGCGACCCGGCGACGGTGCTCGGTTCGCTGGAGCAGTACGCGACCGACGAGGCCAAGCGCGCCCGCCAGCAGTAGCGGCGGGCCCGGGCGGGGGTCGTGGGGGCACAATGGCCCCATGACCCCGCTGAGCGAACGCGAGCTCGCCGTCCTGGAACTGGAGGGCCGGCCCTGGCGTACCCAGGGGGCCAAGGAGCAGGCGGTCCGCGAGGAGCTGGGGATCTCCAGCACCCGCTACTACCAGCTGCTGACCGGCCTGCTCGACCGGCGGGAGGCGCTCGCGCACAGCCCGGTCCTGGTCAACCGGCTGCGCCGGGTCCGGGCGGCCCGCCGCGCCGAGCGTTAGCCGGCGCGCTGCCTGGGTAGGGTCGGTGGCATGGACCTGGAACCCGGTACACCGGCCGGTCGCGCGGGGCTGGCCGCCCTGCTGGCGGCGCCCGCCGAGGCGGTGGTCGCGCTGGACTTCGACGGTGTGCTCGCCCCGATCGTGGCCGACCCCGAGCAGGCCCGCCCGCACCCCGGCGCGCTGCCCGCGCTGGCCCGGCTCGCGCCGCTGCTCGGCGCGGTCGTGGTGGTGACCGGCCGGGCGGCCGAGACGGTGGTGCGGCTCGGCTCGCTCGCCGGAGCGCCGGGGCTGGAGCGGCTGGTGGTGCTCGGCCACTACGGCGCCGAGCGCTGGGAGGCCGCCACCGGCGAGCTGCGAACCCCCGAGCCGCACCCAGGAGTTGCCGCCATCCGCGCCGAACTCCCGCTGCTGCTGGTGGAGTTGGACGCGCCGGCGGGGACCTGGCTGGAGGACAAGGGCCGCTCGCTGGCGGTGCACACCCGGCGGGCCGCCGACCCGGACGGCGCGCTGCAGCGACTGCGCGAGCCGCTCGGCCGGCTGGCCGCCCGGCACGGCCTGGCGGTCGAACCCGGCCGGATGGTGGTCGAGTTGCGCCCCCCGGGGATCGACAAGGGCGCCGCGCTGACCGCCTTCCTGGCCGAACGCGGGGCCGGTTCGGTGCTCTACGCCGGTGACGACCTGGGCGATCTGGCCGCCTACGCGGCGGTGGAGAAGCTCCGCGGCCAGGGCCTGCCCGGCCTGCTGGTCTACAGCGGCCCGGTCACCGGCGAGCCCCCGGTGCGCGAACTCGCCGACCGCGCCGACCTGGTGGTGGCCGGCCCGGGCGGCGTGGCGGCGCTGCTGGAGAGCCTCTACGAGAGCGCGGTCAGCTGATCGAGGAACCACTGCTGGGGTGAGAGGGCGGTGGCGGCCGCCGCCAACCGCTTGGTGCGCTCGGTGCGTTCGTCCGCCGGCATGCTCAGCGCCCGGTGCAGCGCCTCGGCGGTGGCGACCACGTCGTACGGGTTGATCACCAGCGCGTCCTCGGCCAACTCCGCACAGGCGCCCGCCTCGCGGGAGAGGACCAGTGCGCAGCCGGCCTCGGAGACCACCGGGATCTCCTTGGCGACCAGGTTCATGCCGTCCCGGATCGGGTTGACCAGCGCCACGTCGGCCAGCCGGTAGGCGGCCAGCGAGCGGGCGAAGTCGTCCTCGACCTGGAGTATCAGCGGCTGCCAGTCCCCGGTGGCGAACTCGGAGTTGATCTCCTCGCTGATCCGCCGCACCGCCTCGGTGTAGGCGCGGTACTCGGCCAGGTCCTGCCGCGAGGGGTAGGCGAAGGCGATGTGCACCACCCGCTGGTGCCACTGGGGCCGGGTGCGCAGCAGATGGCGGTAGGCCAGCAGGCCGCGGACGATGTTCTTGCTCAGCTCGGTGCGGTCCACCCGGACGATGGTCCGGCGCCCGCCCACGGCCTGACGCAGCGTCAGCAGCCGCTCGTCGACGTCCGGCCGGTGCGCCCGCTCGCGCAGGAACTCGCCGTCCGCGCCCAGGCTGTGCACGCCGAGCCTGGTGGTCCGGCCCTGGTGGGTGACCGAGAGGCCGGCGCGGTCCACCCGCGCGTCCAGCACCGCCTCGCAGCAGTCCGCGAAGGCCAGCGCCCAGCGGCGGGTGTGGAAGCCGGCCCGGTCCGCGCCGAGCACGCCGGTCAGCACGGCCGCCGCGACGTCGTCCGGCAGCAGCCGGAAGTAGTCGGCCGGGGCCCACGGGATGTGCGAGAAGTAGCCGATCCGCAGGTCCGGGCGCAGCTCGCGGAGCAGCGCGGGGGCCAGCGAGAGGTGGTAGTCCTGCACCAGCACGGCGGCGCCGGGCGCGGCCTCGGCGGCCAGTGCCTCGGCGAAGGCCGCGTTGTACGCCTCGAAGGAGGCCCACTGGGTGCGGAACTGCGCGTCGAAGGCCGGCTGGACGGGGGTGTCGTAGAGCAGGTGGTGGGTGAACCAGAGGGTGGAGTTGGCGATCCCGTTGTACGCCTGGTCGAAGACGGCGGGGTCGATGTCCAGCATCCGGACGGCCTGCCCGCCGACCTCGAAACCGCCGCGGTCCAGCCGTCCGTCGGGGGAGCGCCGGGCGGCCGCCCGGTCCGCCTCGCCGAGTGCCGCGCAGACCCAGACGGCGTTCGGATCGTCGATCGCCGACAGCCCCGAGACCAGTCCGCCGCCGCCGCGCCGCAGGCTCAGCGTGCCGTCCGGCCCGCTGCTGAAGGAGACCGGACCCCGGTTCGAGGCCACCAGAATGCGAGCGGTCGTTTGATCGGCCATATCTCCAACCTTGCCTCGGTCAGCTGTCGGCAAACCCCTGGTACTCGGGCAGCTCGATCATCGGAGGGCGCTCCAGGGCGGTCACCGGGTGGCTGTCGGCGGTGAAGTCGCGGGTCCGCGGATCGCGGGAGAACTGGGTCAGCACCGGCCGGACGAGGTCCTCGGCGGCCTTCAGCCGGTGGGTGCGGTCCAGCCGTTCCAGCGCGGTGCGGTAGATGGTGGCGGCCATCCGGCCCAGCGCCTGGCCGTCCTGGTGGCGGTGGTGGCGCACCCCGACGTCCACCTGGGCGAGCGCGTCCAGGCCCACCAGCTCCAGCGCGTCCACCAGCAGGCCCAGCTCCACGCCGTAGCCGGTGGGGAAGTGCAGCCGCTCCAGCAGCGAGCGGCGCGCCGCGTACTCGCCGCCCAGCGGCTGGACGAAGCCGGCCAGCTGCGGCCAGTGCAGGTTCAGCAGCGGCCGGGCGACCAGCTCGGTGACCCGGCCGCCGCCGGCCGGCACCACCGCGCCCTCGGTCTCCAGCGGCCGGTCGTACATCGCCTTGACCAGCTGGATCCCCGGATCGGTGAGCAGCGGCCCGAGGATCCCGGAGACGAAGGCCGGGTCGAACTCGCGCAGGTCGGCGTCGATGAAGCAGACGATCTCGCCGCGGGTGGCCAGCAGCGAGCGCCAGAGCACCTCGCCCTTGCCGGGGACGGCCGGCAGCCGCGGCAGGATCTCGTCGCGGTGCACCACCCGCGCGCCCGCCCGGGCCGCGGCCTCGGCGGTCCGGTCCCGCGAGCCGGAGTCGATCACCACCAGTTCGTCCACCAGGGGCAGCCGCTCCATCAGCTCGCGCCGGATCACCGCCACGATCTCGCCGACCGTGGACTCCTCGTCCAGCGCGGGCAGCACCACGCTGACGGTCCCCGCCCGGCCCGCCGCCCGCTTGGCGGCCAGCAGCTCGGACGTCGGCCGGTCGGACGCCGCCCAGGACCGGCGGCGCAGCCAGGCCGCTGCCTCCGGGAGGAGTGCGGGGCTCTGCTCGACTGGCAAATCTCGCTCCTTGGGTGTGGTATCTCGCGGTGTGGACGGTCGGGGTCGGATTCCCTGGCCTTCGGATACAGTCTTCGTACTGCCGTCAGACCTTCGCACGTCGGGGTCGGCCGCAGCGCAGTACCACAACTTCACAGAGCTCATCCAGAGGGACTGAGGGAACGGCCCGTCGAAGTCCCGGCAACCTTCTCGTCCGGCCATCGCAGGCCGCCGGCGGGACAGGTGCCAATTCCGTCCTGTGGCGCGCCCGCGTCATGGGGAAGATGAGGAGAGAGGCCTCCGCCATCATGGCTACCGCTACCCCTGTTGCCGCCCCGACCGTCGACCTCGGCCCCGCCGTCGCGCTGTCCTGTCGCGAGTGCGGCACCCGGTTCCCGCTCGGCCCGGACTTCGCGTGCCTGGAGTGTTTCGGCCCGCTGGAGATCGCCTACGACTTCGGCTCGGACGACGCCGCCGAGCTGCGCCGCCGGATCGAGGCCGGCCCGGCCTCCATCTGGCGCTACGCCCCGCTGCTGCCGGTCCCCGCGGACGTGGCCTCCAAGCCCAACCTGAACCCGGGCTGGACCCCGCTGGTCAAGGCCGACAACCTGGGCCGCGAGCTGGGCTTCACCGCCCAGCTGCACGTCAAGGACGACTCCGGGAACCCGACCCACTCCTTCAAGGACCGGGTGGTGGCCTGCGCGATCGAGGCCGCCCGGGCGTTCGACTTCACCACCCTCTCCTGCTCCTCCACCGGCAACCTGGCCGGCGCGGTGGGCGCGGCGGCGGCCCGGGCCGGCTTCAAGTCCTGCGTGTTCATCCCGCACGACCTGGAGCAGGGCAAGGTCGTGATGGCCGGGGTGTACGGCGGCGAGCTGGTCGGCATCGAGGGCAACTACGACGACGTGAACCGGTTCTGCTCGGAGCTGATCGGCGACCCGGCCGGTGAGGGCTGGGGCTTCGTCAACGTCAACCTGCGCCCGTACTACGGCGAGGGCTCCAAGACCCTGGCCTACGAGATCTGCGAGCAGCTGGGCTGGCGGCTGCCGGAGCAGCTGGTGATCCCGATCGCCTCGGGCTCGCAGCTCACCAAGATCGACAAGGGCCTGCAGGAGCTGATCAAGCTCGGCCTGGTCGAGGACCGCCCGTACAAGATCTTCGGGGCCCAGGCGGAGGGCTGCTCGCCGGTCTCCACCGCCTTCAAGGCCGGCCGCGACGTGATCCGCCCGGTCAAGCCGGACACCATCGCCAAGTCGCTGGCGATCGGCAACCCGGCCGACGGCCCGTACGTGCTGGACATCGCCCGGCGCACCGGCGGCGCGGTCGAGGACGTCAACGACGTCGAGGTGGTCGAGGCGATCAAGCTGCTGGCCCGCACCGAGGGCATCTTCGCCGAGACGGCCGGCGGGGTGACCATCGGCGTGCTGAAGAAGCTGGTCGAGAACGGCCTGCTGGACCCGTCCAAGGAGACCGTCGCGATCAACACCGGCGACGGCCTCAAGACGCTGGACGCGGTCGCCGACGCGGGGTTGACCACGACCATCCGGCCGACCCTGGAGTCCTTCCGCGCCGCCGGCCTCGCCTCGGCCTGACCTCACCCCCAGCTAGGAGACACCCATGAGCGCCACCGTCCGCATCCCGACCATCCTGCGCACCTACACCGGCGGCAAGGCCGAGGTGACCGCCGAGGGTGGCACCCTGGCCGCGGTCATCGCCGACCTGGAGGCGAACCACGCCGGGATCGCGGCCCGCATCCTGGACGACACCGGCAAGCTGCGCCGCTTCGTCAACGTCTACGTGAACGACGACGACGTGCGCTTCGCCGAGGGCCTGGAGACCGAGATCAAGGACGGCGCCGGCATCTCGATCATCCCGGCGGTGGCCGGCGGCTGCTGAGCCTTCTCGCGGCCTCACCTGGGGCGCCCGCCTTCTGACGAATCGTCAGGAGGCGGGCGCCCTCGCGTCGTCCTCGCCGCGGGCGCCGGTGGTCGGCCGGGGGGTCCGGCAGGGCATAGGCTCTGTCCGTCTCCTGAGACATCCGGATTGGTCTCCCGTTCGGCGCATGTCGGCGACGTGTCAGAATTCTCGGAAGAATTAGCGTGGTTCGTCCGCTATGCCCGGCGTGAATTGCCGAGTTCTGTCGCATTCATCCCGTCACATCCCTTACCGCCACCGGTGAATTCCCTCCCAGTGGGCCTGTTGTAGAGGGCGTCGATGCGGATACATTCAGCCGCGGTCGACGCGTTCGCCCCGTCGTCTCCGGCGCCAACTGGTGCGCGGGGGTGGGGCGCTGCGGCGTACAGGGCTGTGTCCAAGGGGGGTTTCCTCGGGCAGGTCCGACCAGACCCGGGCCCGCGACCTGCGGACCTGTGAAGGGCCAGCACAGCACTAGGGGAGTTCGGAATGGCTCAGGGCACCGTCAAGTGGTTCAACGCGGAGAAGGGCTACGGCTTCATCGCGGTCGACGGTGGTGCGGACGTGTTCGTCCACTACAGCGCGATCCAGATGGACGGCTACCGCACCCTCGAGGAGGGCCAGCGGGTCGAGTTCGAGATCTCCCAGGGACAGAAGGGCCCGCAGGCGGACATGGTCCGCGCGGCGGTCTGACCTTTCCGGCCCTCGGAGTCTCGGCCCGGCAGCGACTGGCGGACCAATGGCAGGCCCGTACCCCATCCCCCGGCGCGGGGAGGGTGCGGGCCTGCCTCCGTTCGTCGCGACTTGTCCCATTGAGCTTGCACTCACCACCCGAGAGTGCTAATCATTGGCGTTAGCACTCACAGCATGAGAGTGACAACGGACCGGGTCGGTGAGGCCCCCGGGAGCGGTAGGGGACAGGACCCCCGCACACCAGGGCCGTCCGTCGCGGGCACCTGTCGGTCCGGTGCAGTCGACCGCGTCCCGGAGGACCACTTCACATGGCAAAGATCATCGCGTTTGACGAGGAAGCTCGCCGCGGCCTTGAGCGCGGGATGAACCAGCTTGCCGACGCCGTCAAGGTGACGCTTGGCCCCAAGGGCCGCAATGTCGTCCTTGAGAAGAAGTGGGGCGCCCCCACGATCACCAACGACGGTGTCTCCATCGCCAAGGAGATCGAGCTCGAGGACCCCTACGAGAAGATCGGCGCGGAGCTCGTCAAGGAGGTCGCCA
>FTKT01446498.1_pt1 | contig 10766 bp, 8 predicted proteins | sample 1658271 | NCBI WGS metagenome assembly FTKT01 (sample SAMEA3914811, study PRJEB12502) | metagenome | biome: forest; material: soil | place: Canada | collected 2011-08-04 | depth 0.3 m | reverse complement strand
AGCGGCATCGCCACCGCCCCCACGCGCAGGAACTGCCCCGCCGACACGTGCTCGCCCTCGCGGCGCAACGCGGCCAGCCACAGGATCGTCGCCAGCGAGCCGGTGACCGACAGGTTGGGCCCGAGGTCGATGCCGATCGCGATCGCCGAGCGCACGCCGTCGGGCATCGCGCCCGAGTTGGCCGCCGTGCCGGCGACCAGCCCGGCCGGCAGGTTGTTCATCAGGTTCGAGGCGAACGCCACGAGCGCGCCCGCGCCCCACGCGGTCTCGCGCGGCGCCGCGTGCGCGGCCGCGCGCAGGCCCTCGGTCAGTGCCGCGACCAGGCCCGTCTGCACGACGCCGGCGACCAGCACGAACAGCCCCGCCACCAGCGGCAGCACGCTCCACGACACGTGCTCCAGCAAGGCCCACGGCGCCTCGCGCTTGCTCGCCTGCACCGTGCCGATGGCGACGAGCGCGGCGATCAGCGCCGGCGCGCCGAGCGGAAAGCCGAGCGCGGAGGCGGCCAGCATCGCCAGCACGACGCCGACAATGCCCAGGGCCGCCAGGTGGCCGGTCCCCGACAGCTTGGGCACGCGCGTCTCGCTCTCCACCGGCTCCGCCAGTTCGCCGCGGAACAGCAGCGCGAGCGCGCCCCAGGTCACGACGACGGCCGCGACAGATGGCAGCGCGAACGCTCGCAGCCAGGCGAGCAGCGGCGGCATGTGGTCGCCGAACACGACGAGGTTGGCCGGGTTCGAGATCGGCAACACGAAGCTCGCGGCGTTGGCGATGAAGGCGCAGGCGAACAGGTACGGCAAGGGCTTCGCGCCCGCCTTCTTCGCAACGACATAGACCGCCGGCGTCAGCACGACGGCGGTCGCGTCGTTGGACATGAACACGGTCACGACGACCCCGATGCCGTAGACCAGCGCGAACAGCCGCCGCGCCGAGCCCCCTGCGTGGCGCACGGCCCAGCCGGCCAGCGTGTCGAACAGGCCCTCGCGGCGCGCGAGTTCCGACAGCAGCATCATGCCGGTGAGGAACAGGTAGACGTCCCAGCCCTCGACGACCGCCTGCAGCGCGGTGGAGATCGAGATGAGTCCGCACAGCAGCAGTGCGAGCGCGCCGCCGACGGCCCAGACGGCCTCCGGCCACTTGCCCGGCCGCACGATGACGGCGGCGGTCGCGACGGCGGCGATGCTCCAGGTGGCGACGTGCGAGACGCCGGCGGCGGGCCATTCGATCATGCGTTGGAATTCTTCGAGGAGTGGAGGACGGTGTCGCGCAGAGCAGGCGTCGTGCCCTGCATTGTCTTTCCATAAACACCGGTCTTTTCGTGCCCATTTCGTTCGCGACGCGCCGGCCGGAAGGACTAGCATGCAGACTTCCCGTTCTTCCGATCAGCCCGCCGCGGACCGCCCATGACGCAAGACACCCGACCCGTGAACCTCGATTTCGACCTGCCTGCCCAGCCGCAGTCGCTGGTCAAGCTGGCCGCCCTCCTGCGCGAGGACGACATCAACCTCAATGCGGTCAGTGCGCTGATCGAGGCCGACATGTCGTTCGCCGCGGCCGTGATGAAGGCTGTCAATTCGCCGCTGTACGGCCTCAAGGGCCGCGTGCAAAGCGTCCAGCAGGCCGTGACCTACCTGGGCGTGCGCGAGATCTCGGCGATCGCCTACGAGACCGGCCTGCAGGCCGCGTTCCCGCAGGTGCCGCAACTCCTGGCCGTGTGGCAGCGCGCCAGCATCCGCGGCCTGCTGATGGGCCGACTGGCGCAGGCCTTGTCGATGGAGGCCTGGAGCGCGCACACCGCCGGACTGTTCGAGGAATGCGGCAAGGCCGTGCTATACCGCCACGCGCCCGAGATCTACGCCCCGATGCTCGCCGCCGCGCGCGACGACGTTCACCTGGTCGAGCTGGAGCGCACCGCCTTCGGCTGCGGCCATGACGACGTCGGCGCCAACCTGTGCGAGGCCTGGGGCCTGACGCCGGCAGCGGTCGCCAGCGTGCGCCACCACATCAACATCCACACGACGATGCGGCTGCCGCGCGTCTCGCATCGCTACATCTGCGTGCTGTCCGCCCTCGCCCACACGATCGTCAACGACCCCGCGCAACTCGACGAGGTGGCGATGAAGCTCGCGCCGCAGGCGATGCTCGACCAGACCTCGCTGCTGCGCGGCCTGCACCGCGTCAAGGACAAGATCGACGAGGCGCTGGCGAACGCCTGAGGCGACGCCTCGGCAATGACAAGGGCAGCCGAGGCTGCCCTTTTTCGTGCGCGCGCGGCGATGCGATCAGGCCGCGACGCGCTCCGCCGCACCCGCATGCGCGAGGCGTGACACCTCGGTCGGCGCCAGCGTCTTCATCTTGTGGTCCGACCACACCTGGCGCCAGCGCCGCGCGCCCTTGACGCCGTTCCACAGGCCCAGCATGTGGCGCGATGCCTGCGACCAGTGGTGTTCCGACGCCTGCAGGCGCTCGAGATACTCGACCATCCGCGCCTCGATGTCCTCGCGCGTGCGCTCCGCAGCGGTGCCGCCGAGGAAGCGCGCGTCCCAGTCGGCCATGCACCATGGGTCGTGATACGCCTCGCGGCCGATCATCACGCCGTCGACATGCTCGAGGTGGCGCGCGATATCCTCGTCGCCCTTGACGCCGCCGTTGAGCACGATCGTGAACTCCGGGAAGTCCTGCTTGAGGCGATAGACGAACTCGTAGCGCAGCGGCGGGATGGTGCGGTTGTCCTTCGGGCTCAGGCCCTGCAGCCAGGCGTTGCGCGCATGCACGATGAACACCGTGCAGCCGCCCGCGGCCACCGTGCCGACGAAGTCGCGCACGAAGTCGTAGCTCTCGATCTTGTCGATGCCGATGCGGTGCTTGACCGTCACCGGCAACGTGCAGGCGTCGCGCATCGCGGCCACGCTGTCGCGCACCAGCTCGGCCTCGCGCATCAGGCAGGCGCCGAACGCGCCACGCTGCACTCGCTCGCTCGGGCAGCCGCAGTTGAGGTTGACCTCGTCGTAGCCCCACTGCTGCGCCAGCTTCGCGCACGCGGCCAGCGCATCGGGCTCGCTTCCCCCCAGCTGCAACGCGACGGGATGCTCCTCGGCGCTGAAGTCGAGATGGCGCGGCTGGTTGCCATGCAGCAGCGCGCCGGTGGTCACCATCTCGGTGTACAGCAGCGTGTTGCGCGTGATCAGGCGGTGGAAGAAGCGGCAGTGGCGGTCGGTCCAGTCCATCATCGGAGCGACGGAGAGGCGCCATGGACTGAGGGAAGTCGGGGGCATGCCCGCATTATCCCAGGCAGCGCGACGTCCCCGCAGGGACCCGGACAACGCGCTAGCGGCGCGGCGCCGCGACGAGCACCACGCGCTCGAGGCCTTCCATGCCGGCGTATTCGACCCGCTGCTCGACCACGTCGAACACGCGGCCGACGAACTTGGCCCAGAAGCCGGGCGCCAGCCGCAGGAGCCGGCCGCCGCGCTTGGGGCGCGTGACGCAATCGAAGACCGCGAAATGGTGCGTCACGCCGGCGATCTCGCGCAGCACGGCCTCGCGGTATTGGGGCTCGACGGTGTCGAGCACGTCGAGGCAGGTCACCACGTCCCACTGGCCCACGGGGCGCTCGGCGAACTCCGCGACCGCAGGGTCGTAGCCGGCGATCGTGCCGAACAGCCCCAGCGGCCTGACGCGCTCCATGAACGTGCCCTTGCCGCAGCCGTAGTCGAACCAGGTGAGTTCGCCTCCGCCGCCGGCCCGTGCGGCGATGTCGCGCAGCACGGCGTAGAGATAGTGATGGTCGTGGCGGCCATAGCCGTCGGACACCGCGTGGGCGTGGCGTTGTGCCTCGAGATGGTCGCGGCTGAAGGTCTCGGGGGCGCTGGCCTGCATGGAGCTCGAAGCAATCTCGCGGCGATGCCGCGTCTTCATATTGACAACGGGGCAACGAGGTCGAAACCCCGTTGCCCCGATTCTAGGCGGGCATCAGCGGCCCGCGAAGCCGGTGCTCAGGCGCAGGCGCCGGTCGAATCGCCCTTGACCACTTGGCCAGCGGCACGGCGGCGCAGCGCGAAGCCGAGGCCACCGATGGCCAGGCCGACCAGGGCCAGCGAAGCGGGCTCAGGAACGGACGGGCCAGTGACGATGACGCAGGTGCCGGCCGACGGGACGGTGCCCGGCGGGCAGACGATGGTGCCACCCGCAAGGGCAACCGTTTCCGGGGTGCCGGTCGTGGCGTTGCCCAGGCGTTCGACGACGCCGAAGGCGGACGACAGGCCAGCCGAGCCGGGTTCGCTGAAGAAGTTGTGCGTCGGGTCGCCATTGACGGCCGGGATGCCCAGGCTGGCGCCGAACGTGGTCTGCACATAGCCCGTCGACGGCGGCGAGCCGCCGGCGTTCGTCGCCGATTCCGGCACGTACGCGTAGGCGTTCGGGTCACCCGCGCCGGCCAGGCCCAGGATGCCGCCACCGGCGTTGAAGAACGACGTGATCGCCGAGAAGTGCGAAGCGATGTTGGCGATGCCGCCCGGCGAGTTGTCGCAGCCGCCGCACGAGCTTTCAGACGCCACGATGAACGCGCTGTAGATCGAGTGGTCGAACAGCGAGTCGGTGACGCTGGCGGCGTTGTTCGGGTTGATGTTGGTGAACGCGACGCCCAGCGAGGTCAGCACGTTCGTCAGTTCCACGCCCGCGTCGAAGGTCAGTACCTTCAGGCCCGAGCCGTTCTTGACGAAGTTGATTTCCGCCATGAAGGCCGCATCGGAGAACGTGCTGCCGGCGTTTTCATGGAAGTCGTTGTCGTGGCCCGTCAGGACGATGTTGCCGGCAAAGACCGGCGCGGCGAACAGCGAAGCCGAAAGGGCGAGCGCGGTGCCGAGTGTGGAGAGTTTCATGTGCTTGTACTCCTTGGTTGACAAGTGGACCAGAGGTGGCCCCCCTGCCTCCTTTAAGCATCAACCGTACCAAGAAGGTAAGCTATTGATTCGATTGATGTTTTTCCAAAGTATTCGTCTCAACACTGACAACATGTAAAGAAACTTGACGCGACCTGAGCCTCACAGCTTCTTGCGCAGCTCCGTCACCTCGCCCTGGGCCGCGAACTTGTCCCCCAGCTTGGCGAGGGTGTCGAGCTCCGTGCGTGCGTGGCCGGTGTCGCGGTTCTTGATGTAGAGCTTCGCGAGGTTGAGCCGGAACTTGGGGTCGGCCGGGCGCATGGCCACGGCCTTCGATTCCAGCGCGATGGCCTGCGGCACCTGGCCGTGCGCGCCCAGAAGCACGGCCAGCGTGTCCATCACGTCGGGCTGGTTCGGCGCGAGCCGGTTGGCTTTCTGGGCGAACTCGACGGCGTCATCCTTCTGCAACTGGCCTTCGATCCAGGCCATGTTGTTCAACAGCGCGGGATTGTCGGGCTGCACGCGCAGCGCGGCTTGGTACTGCTGTGCCGCGCCACCGAAGTCCTTCTTCGCGATGGCGTTGTCGCCGAGGTAGGACAGGAACTGGACGTCCTTCGGATGCTTTTGCATCCAGCTCGCGGCAAAGCGGTCGGCGTCGGCGGCGCCGGACGAGGCGACGAGCGTGCCGTGCAACTTGATGGCCAGGTCCGTCGAGTTGGTGCGGTCGATGCCGCGCCGGTACACGGCGGCGGCGTCGTCCCACTTCTTCTGCTCGACCCGGGTCAGGCCTTCGAGCATGTAGCCCGCGGTCGCGGTCGGCCGCTGCTTCTGCACGGCCTGGGCCACCTGCAGGGCGTCGTCGAAATGCTTCTGCTGGATCGCCAGGATGACCAGCGCGCCCTGTGCGTCGAGCAGGTCGGGCTGGATCGCGAGCGCCGCGCGCAGGCTCTTCTCGGCAGCCGGGAAGTCGTTGCCGGCGGCGAAGGCCTCGGCCTGGCGGACGTGGGGCCCGGGCAGCGTGGGCGACATCGCGATGAGCTTGCCGAACGTCGTGACGGCCTGCGCCTGGTCGCCGGAGATCTGCTGCACGCGCCCGAGCGCTTCCAGCAGCGACGGGTTGTTCGGCAGCACGGACACGCCGGCCTGGGCCACGTCGAGGGCGGCGCGGTAGTCCTTGCGACCCAGGTAGGCTTCGATGAGCGTCAGTCTCGCGCCGGGATTCTCGGGACTCGCGTCGACCGCGCGGCGCAAAAGCTGGAGCGCCTCGTTCGCATCGCCGCCGCTGGAGGCCGCGATCTGGGCCAGCGCGAGCAGGACTTCGCCGTTCTTCGGGTTCTTCTCCAGCACGGCCTCGAGACGCTTCCTCGCCTCGTCGGGCTTGTGATCGAGCTCGTCGAGCACCGCCAGGTTGATCGCCGCCGGGGCGAAGGACGGATCGATCGCCAGCGCTCGTTCGAAGCTGGCGCGCGCCGCCGCCCGGTCGCCCAATCCGAGCTGGGCGCGCGCACGCAGGTCGGCCGCGAGCGGCAGGCCGGGCTGCTTCTTCTCCAGCGCATTGGCGGCCGTGACCGCCGCCGCGTATTCGTGCCGCGAGAGCCGGCCGCTGATCACGGCCAGGTCGGCGGTGTCGCCCTTGTCGTCGCGCGCGATGGTCTGAAGTTCGTCGAACGCGGCGTCGGGCCGGCCGTTGACCATGTGGGTGAGCGCCAGGCCCGTACGCGTGTTGGTGTCGCCCGGCGCGAGTTCGAGGGAGCGCTGGAAATACGTCGTGGCCTTGGTCGCGTCGCCCGCGCGCAGGTAGGTCTCGCCCGCGAGTTCGAACATGGCGGGGTCGATCCCGTCGCGCTGGACCTGCGCATCGAGCGCCGCGGCGGCCTGGCCGGGGCGGCCCGATCGCAGATAGGTGGTGACGAGCAGGCGTCGCGCCAGCGCGAGGTGCGGCGCCAGTTGTAGCGCCTTGCCCAGGTCCGCCTCGGCCTGGGCGTAGGCGCCGGATTGCAGCTCGATGGCGCCCGCCAACTGCAGCACCAGGGGGCTGTCCGGCGTCCGCTGGAGCATCTGCTGCGTCAACGTGCGCGCGGTCTGGAAATCCTTCCTCTGGAAGGCCAGTTGGGCAGCGAGGTAGTCGGTCTGCGAGCTCGGCGGCGCGATCTTCTTGAGCGTCGCGAGCTGCGCGCTGGCCGCATCGAGCTGGCCCAGCTGCATCAGCGACATCAGCAACGCCACGTTCGCCTGCACGTGGTTCGGCTTCTCCTGCACGGCCTTCCGATAGGCCTCCAGCGCCGGCCCGGCGTCACGGTTGGCGGCCAGCAGCACGTCGCCCTTGAGCTTCCAGGTGTCGGCGTCGTGCGGGTCCGTCGCGAGCATCTTGTCGATGCCCTTGTACGCCGCGGCGAAGTCCCGCTTGCCCGCGTCCTCGCGCACGCGCTCGGTGACCGCGGGGCCGAAATCGGGCACGGCGGCGAGCGCCGCGTCATCGGCCTTGCGCGCCATGTCGGCCTGTTCGAGCTGACGATAGGCGCTGGCCAGGTCCGTCTGCATGCGCGCGGTGGCGGTCGCGTCCTGGTAGGACTTGCCGTGGAACAGGTCGACCACCCGCTGAGCCTTGCCGCCGGCGAGCATCGCGTCGGCGAGCTCCGGATCGACGTCGTTCTCGTCCCAGCCCCCGTCCTTGGCCTCGCGCAGCTCCATCTCGGCACTCTCGGCCTTGCCGTCCTTGAGCGTCAGCACGCCCAGCAGGTAGCGAGCTTCGACCAGCTTCGGATTGACGGACAACGCGTTCTTCAACTCGATGACCGCGGACTTGTCGCTGCCCTTGTTGATGAAGGCCTTGGCCGCGACGAGGTGCTGATCGGCGTTCTTGTTGTCGGAACAGGCGGTCGCGAACGTCATCACGGCGATGAGCGCAGGAATTGTCTTGAGGTCGAACACACGCATACGGGCTCATCGTCCTTGGCGAATCGATGTCGCAACTGACATCGAACACCGACGAACATAGCATGCAAGTCCCGCGCACCCGAGGTTCGCAAACCCGCGAATCGTCGTCACGCGGGCCCGTCGCCCCCTCGATCATGGGATGCGTCAGCGTGGCCGGACGGCCGCCAGCGTCTGCCGGACGCCCTCGACGTACGGCGTCTTGCGCACGGGCCCGATGAGGCGCTGCAGGGCCGAGTCGTCCATGATCAGCGGCTCGGTCATGAGGTAGTTCATCTCCACCATCTCGCGCATCAGCCTGTTGAACAGGCCCAGCACGCGCAAGGCCGTCTTGCCGACAACGCGCAACGGGATCTTGCGGCCGGTCTGGCGCTGCATCTCGTCGACGAGCTCGCGCTGCGTCGTGGCGCCGGCACCCGCGAGATGCCACACGTGGCCGAAGGCCGCTGGCGTCTCGGCCAGCCTGGCCACCACCGGGCCCACGTCCGGCACGAAGACGAACTCGTGCGGGCGATCGATCGGGCCGATCATGTCGGCGGTGCCACCCTTGACGGCCGCCACGGCGGGGCGGTGCAGCAGGCTGGCCTCCACGCCCGGGCCGTAGAAATCGGGCAGGCGCAGCACGGTGGCGTTGATGCGGCCGGCGGCGTGCGCCTGCAGCAGGATGTCCTCCTGTTCCTTGCGCATCCTGCCCTTGAACGTGTGCGGCTCGCGCGGATGATCCTCGCGCACCGGCGTCGTGCGGGCGCTGCCGTACGGATAGACGGTGCCGATCAGGATCACGTTGCGCACGCCGGCGGCGATCGCGCCCTCCAGCGTCTTGCGCATCAACTGCGGGTGCAGCTCGAATTGCCAGTAGTTGACGCCGACCAGGTAGATCAACGTGTCGATGCCGGAGGCCGCGGCCTTGACCGACTCGGGCGAATCCGGGTTCCAGGTGACGACCTCGGCCAGCGGGTCGGCGCCGAAGCTCTTGCGCAGGCTGGCTTCGGAGCGGCCGACCACGCGGTAAGGCTGGCCCTTGGCGGCGAGCGCGGTGGCGATGGATTGGCCGATGGCGCCGGCGGCACCGAACAGGGCGATCTTGGACATGACAGTCTCCTTGACGAGTTTCAGAACGAAAGGGTGCGAACGAAGGCAGCGACGCGGACCTGCGCTTCCTGCAGGTAGCCATCCAGCAGCGGCCGCACCGGCACGCGCAGCCAGGCCTCGAGCGCGACGATCGCCAGGCCCAGCGCCGCCGCGCCGACGACGCGTGCGGTGAGGACGAGGTTGCAATCGACGGGGACGGACTGGACGGCGTTGAACATGGCGGGCTCCGTTGGAAGATTGGTCTGCTGCTGCGATGACCGCAGTTTGCGGATCCGCACGGCATTTGAAACTTGCCTAGAATCGCATCGTCGCTATAAACAAATGCATACCGTGCCCGACGCCGAACCGAACTGGGAGTGGTACCGAAGCTTCGTGGGCGTCCTGGAGACGGGCTCGCTGTCCGCGGCCGGCCGCGCGATGGGCATGACCCAGCCCACCGTCGGCCGCCACATCGACAGCCTGGAGTCGGCGCTGAAGTTGAAGCTGTTCACGCGCTCGTTCGACGGCTTCGCGCCGACCGACGCGGCGCTCGAGCTCAAGCCCTACGCCGTCGCCCTCGCCTCCACCGCCGCGGCGCTGCGGCGCGTGGCGACCAGCCATGGCGACGGCGTGCGCGGCACCGTGCGGCTGACGGCCAGCGAGGTCGTGGGCGTCGAGGTGCTGCCGCCCATCCTCACGGCGCTGCGGCGGCGCCATCCGGAACTGGTGGTCGAACTCGTGCTGTCCAACCGGGTCGACGACCTGCTGCGCCGCGAAGCGGACATCGCCGTGCGCATGGTGCGCCCGGTGCAGGACGCGTTGGTGGCGCAGCGCGTCGGCGGCATCGAGCTTGGCTTCCACGCCCACGAACGCTACCTGGCCGAGCACGGCACGCCGCGCACGATGGCCGACCTCAAGCGGCACACACTGATCGGCTTCGACACCGAGACCGCGTTCATCCGCCAGGTGCAGGCGCGCTATCCGGCCCTCACGCGCGCCGCGCTGGCGTTCCGCGCGGACAGCGACCTCGCGAACCTCGCGGCCCTGCGCGCCGGCTACGGCATCGGCATCTGCCACGTGGCGCTGGGCAATCGCGACCCGGCGCTGGTGCGCGTGCTGTCCAGCGACTTCGCGCCGATGCTGGACACCTGGATCGCGATGCACGAGGACCTGCGCGACAGCGCGCGCTGCGCGGTCACGTTCGCGGCGCTGGCGGCCGGGTTGAAGGACTACATCCCGGCCGGTTGACGCCAGCGAGCGGGCGCCGGCCCGCCCCTTGCCGCGTCGAGCGGGTGACTTGCCTTCTCGACACGCCGGCGCCATGAGCGTCGGCCTCCACCTCATCCTGTCCACGACGCTCTTGGCCGCACAGCCTGGCTGCTCCTGGGCGCATCCCGGCGCAAATCCATATCGTGGCGACCCCGTGCGCGCGCTGGCCGATTTCGAACTGAGCGAAACGACGCGACAGCAACTCCGCGCGTTGATGGCCGCGCATCGCTACACGGACGTCGCGACGATCACGCGCGACGACATCGTCGGCGCGCACGCGTACGCCGACCTGCGCGAGATGCACAGTGGCCGCGGCCAGGTCTGCCATGGCGAGATCGACCGCTCGGCCTGGAGCGCGACGCACCGCGAGCGCGGGCTGGTCTATTGCGTCGCCGAGGCCTGCGTGATCGTGCCGACGGTCTGCAACAACGTCTCGCTGGTCTCGCGCAAGCCCGATCGCACCGCCGCGCTGGACGACGGGCCGATCGACATCGAACCGGCCGCCGGCCCGCCGGCCAGCACGCCGTCGGATCTCGTGCCCCCGCTCGATTTCCTCCCGCCGCCCGACATCGTCGGCGCGCTGGCGGATATGCCCGCGCCGCCGAGCGGCGG
>FTKT01003197.1_pt4 | contig 10780 bp, 10 predicted proteins | sample 1658271 | NCBI WGS metagenome assembly FTKT01 (sample SAMEA3914811, study PRJEB12502) | metagenome | biome: forest; material: soil | place: Canada | collected 2011-08-04 | depth 0.3 m | reverse complement strand
CGCCGGCGCGGTCGATCGCCTCCAGGTGGAGCTCGTGCATCAGCAGGAAGACGTTCATCATCGGACGCAGCTCCAGCGGGGTGAGGTCCAGTACGGGATGGGCGGCCCGGAGCGCGGCGCGGGCCCGGGCGACCTGCTCGGCGAGGCCCTGGCCGGTCAGCCGGGCGCGTGCGGAGCCGGCGTCCTCGGCCAGGTCGGCCAGGAAGTCGATCCGCTGGCAGGCCGCGGCGAGCAGCCGGAACGAGGGCAGCCGGGCCTCCTCCCGGCAGCCGGGGTGCACGCCGAGCAGCAGGAGCAGATAGGGCAGCGAGATCCGGTCCACATAGCGCTCGAACTCCTCCTCGGAGGAGAGTCCGGTGCAGGCCGTGTCCTCGCGCATACCGGCGAGGAAGCGGTCCACCCACTGCGGCGGCAGCCCGCAGCCGGTCGCGGTCCGGACGAAGGCGGCCAGCCGCGGATCGCCGCCCCCGGCCGCCGGGTCGCCACCGCCGGCTGCCGGATCGCCGGCCCCGGCCGCCGGGTCACGGGCCAGGGCTGCCGGATCGCCGGCCAGGGCGCGTCGGACGGTGGCGGTCCAGCGGTCGTACCGCTCCAGACGTCCGCTCTGCGGGCCGCTGTCGGCGATCCGGTCGGTGGTCTGCGCGAACCAGTACGCGGCGAGCAGGTGCGGTTGCAGCGCGGCCGGGATCAGCAGCCGCACCGCGACGAAGTGCGAGGTGTCCGCCCGCAACAGGGTTCGGGCCGCCGAGCGGTAGCCCCGGCGCGACTCCCGCTCGCGGATTCCGGCACGGTCCAGCGCCCGGCCGAACGGCGTCGGCCCGGCGAGCGGCATCATTGCGGTGGAGGGCGTCATCCGGCCTCCCGTATCGCGCCGAACCTGCGGGCCCGGGTCGCGTAGCCCTCGATCGCGCACCAGAGATCGCGCCGGTCGAAGTCCGGCCACAGCACCTCGGTGAAGAAGAGTTCGGCGTAGGCGCACTGCCAGAGCAGGAAGTTGCTCAGCCGCTGCTCGCCGGAGGTCCGGATCACCAGGTCGACGTCGGGCAGGTCGGGCTGGAAGAGCCGCTGCCCGAACACCAGGGCCGTCACCTCGGCCGGGACCAGCGTGCCGGCCAGCACCTCCTCGCAGAGCCGGGACGCCGCGGCGGCCAGCTCGTCCCGACTGCCGTAGTCCACACAGACGGTGAGGGTCATGGTGTCGTTCTGCGCGGTCTGTTCCTCGTACGCCTGCAGGGTGGCGGCCAGCGGCTCGGTGAGCCGGTCCCGGCGTCCGCTCCAGCGGATCCGCACGCCCTGGCTGTGCCAGCCGTCGCCGCTGTCCAGCAGCAGATGGCGGATCACTTCGAGTATGCAGGCCACCTCGTCCGGATCCCGCCCCCAGTTCTCGGTGGAGAAGGCGAAGATGGAGATCTGACGCAGCCCGATCTCCAGCGCGCCCTCGACCACGTCCACGATCGAGCGGACCCCGGCGCGGTGCCCGGCGGTACGGGACAGTCCCCGGCGCTGCGCCCAACGGCCGTTGCCGTCCATGATCACGGCCACGTGGCGCGGCAGCCTGCCGGCCGCGATCGGCGGCGGGCAGGCGCCGGAGGGATGCGGGACGGCGGGGCGCGGGACGGCGGGTAGGCGAGCCGTCCGGCCATGCGACAGGCCGAGTGGCGTCAGGGACGGGCCGAGTGGCGGTCCGACAGGGGTCACGGGAACACCTCGTTTTTCTCGGGTCGTTCGGCCTCTCAGAATCGGCACGGCGGTGACGCCGGGTCAACGAATTCCGGAAAACGTCAGCCGGGCCGTTCGGACCGGTTCCACCGGTTCATGGACGGAAGGCTTTCCCGTGGTCATGCTGACGGTGAAGTCGGTCACCAGAAGGGGGAATTGACGCTATGGGTGAGACTCGAACTCAGACGCGGACCGGCCTCGCGGGATACCTGGGCGGTGTCCTGGAGGCGGTGGAGGAACTGGTCGTCGACACGCGGGAATGCATGGAGGGGGTGATCGAGCACACGGGAGCCGTACAGCGCAGCGCGGTGCGCACGGTGAAACGGGCCCTGCGGGCCGAGAACCGGACCTCCGGCGACGACCTCGCCCTGCTGCGTGCGGAGTTGGCCACGCTCACCGCCCGGCTGAGCCGCTTCGAGGCGGCCCCGCCGCCGACGGCCGGGGCTCCCGCCGGGGCCTCCGGTGGGGCTCCCGCCGGGGCCTCCGGTGGGGCTCCCGCCGGGGCCTCCGGTGGGGCTCCCGCTGCGGCGAGCACCGGTCCCGCGTGAGCGGCGACTCGCTGTGGCGGACCGGCGAGGGCGTGGTCCACGATCCGCGGTACCCGGACGCGGACGGCGCCACGGTGATCCGGGCCGGGCTGCGAGCCGCCCGACGGTTCCGGGTCACCAGTGAGGTGACCGGGGAGGACTGCACCGTGGAGGTGCTGGCGGAGTTCCTCACGGCCGGCTGGCTCCGCTCGTCCGGCCTGGACGCCCTGGGCGGCCTGGGCGCAGCACGTGGCTCGGGCACACCCGGCGGCCTGGGCGCAGCGGGCAGCCTCGGCGCATCCGCCGCGATGAGCGGCCCGCTCGCCGACAGGCCGCCCGGGGGCCGCGGGTGAGCGACGCGCGCGGCCGCCGACTCGTCGAGCTGGTCACGCTGCTGACCTCGGACGCGCTGGCGGCGCGCGCGGACGTGGCCGGCCGCACCGACGAGGGCGCGGACGACGGCTCCTCGCGCCGTCGGCACCGTCGGGCCACCCGGATCAGGGTCCTGATGGAGCAGCTCGGCCCCTTCTACGTGAAGCTCGGGCAGATGCTGGCCACCCGCCCCGACATCGTGACCGAGGCGCTGACCGTGGAGCTCGGCGGACTGCACCAGGCCGTCAGCCCCACCCCGTTCGCGCAGTTCGAGCCGGTGCTGGACAGCGAGCTGGGCCGGGGCTGGCGCCGCGAACTGCGGGACGTGGACGTGGAGTCGCCGCTGGGCTCGGCCTCGCTGGCCCAGGTCTACCGGGTCACCCTGGCCGACGGGTCGCCCGCCGTGCTGAAGATCCAGCGGCCCGGCGCGCGGGCCCGGGTGCTGGCCGACATGGCGGCGCTGCGCCGGACCGCGCGCCTGGTGGGCCGCGCCCTGCCCAGGCTTGACGCGGTGTTCGACTCGGACGCGACCCTCGCCGTGCTCTACGACGCCATGCAGCCGGAGCTGGACTTCCGGGTGGAGGCGCAGAACATGGAGTGCGCCGGGCGCGCGGTGGCGGACTTCGACCTGATCAACGTGCCCGGGGTGATCCGAGCCACCCCCCGGGTGCTGGTGCAGACGCTCGCTCCCGGGCACCCGATCGGCTCGGGTCCGGCCGCGGCGCTGCCCGCCGACCTCAGGAAGGCGATCGGCAGCCAGCTGCTGGCCTTCATGTACCGGGGGTACTTCACCCAGCGGTTCTTCCACGCCGACCCGCATCCCGGCAACGTCTTCGTCGACGCGGAGCACGGCGCCACGCTGATCGACTGGGGCATGGTCGGCCGGCTGGACCGCAACCTCAGCGCGCTGGGCATGCTGACCCTGACCAGTCTGGCCCAGAACGACGCCAGGGGGCTGGTCAGCGCCTGGGTGGGGATGGGGCGGGCGACGGCCTGGTCCGATCTGCCCGGCTTCCAGGAGGACATGAGCCGGCTGGTCCCGCGCCTGGCGGCGGCCTCGCTGGACAACCTCGACTTCGGGGTGGCGCTGGGAACGATTCTCCGCCAGTCCGCGCGGCGTGGAATCCGTAGCAGTCCGATGATCGGACTACTTGGCAAGTCCTTTGCCAATATCGAGGGTTCGGTTCGACTGATCGCCCCCGAACTCTCCATCGTCGCGGTGTTCCGCGAGGCACTGACCGACGTCATGGTGGAACTCGCCAGGGAAATGGTGTCGGTGGAACAGGCGGCCCGCACCGCGCTCGACGTGATGGCCGGCGGGGCCATCGCCATGGACCAGATCCGCGGAATTCTGCGCGACTTCTCGGGACGCGAGGGCACCGTCCGGGTCGGCCTGCTCCCGGGCCACGGCATCGGCGGCGAGGGCGACAACCCGGTCCGCCAGTACTGGCCGCATCTCGCGGCGGCGTCGGCCGCGGTGTGGTTCCTGCGCAGGGAACTCCGACACCCCCGCGCCTGACCTCGCCGTCCGGCACGCACACTGTCCGGCACGCACCCCGAGCGCTCGGCGTCGTCGACTGCGCGCGGGGAGCCAACACCCCGGTGGTTACAGCTTGGTAACGCCTCGTCAGCCGTCTAGCTGTAACATTGCACATATCACATGATGCTCCTCATGAGAAAAGTCATCGCCCTGATCTCGGCGGCCACGGCCGTCGCCGCCCTCGGTACCGTGTCCAGTGGCATCACGCCCGCCTCCGCCGACTCGACCGCCGTCGAGGACACCGGGCAGGGAAGGCTCGCCTGGAGCTCCTGCAACGACGCGACCACCCCCGCGCTGCAGTGCGCCATGCTCGAAGTGCCGCTGGACTACGCGCATCCGAACGGGACCAAGATCAAGATCAAGGTGAACCGGCTGCCGGCCACCGCGCCCAAGGGCAAGCAGCAGGGACCGATCCTGCTCAACCCCGGTGGCCCCGGCGACTCCGGTCTGTGGATGCCCGCGTATGTCTCCGGGAAGGTCCCGCAGGACGTCGCGGCGACCTACGACTGGATCGGCTTCGACCCGCGCGGCACGAACGCCAGCGACCCGCATGTCACCTGCGACGCGCACTACTTCGACGCCGAGCGGCCGGACTACCAGGTCAGCCAGGGCACTTCGCAGGCCTGGCTGGAGAAGTCGGCCAAGTACGCGGCCGACTGCGCGGCGAACTGGAGCTGGTTCCTGCCGCACATGACCACGGTCGACAACGCGCGCGACATGGACAGCATCCGGCGGGCGCTCGGCACCCAGAAGATCAACTTCTATGGCGGCTCCTGGGGCACCTCGCTGGGCTCGACCTACGGCCAGCTGTTCCCCTCGCACGTGCGCCGGATGGTGCTGGACAGCATCGTCGGCCCGAGCATCAGCTGGTACGACCACAACATCCTGCAGGACAAGGAGCACCAGCGGCGCTTCGACGCCTTCGCGGCCTGGGCCGCCAAGGCCGACTCGCTCTACCACCTGGGCACCGACGCGGCCACCGTGGAGCAGAAGTACTACCAGGTCGAGGCCGCCCTGCGGGTCAACCCGGTGGACGCCGCGCCGGCTCCCGGCAAGATCGGGCCCGCCGAGTTCGAGGACACCTTCTACGGCGGCGGCTACAACTTCCTGCGCTGGCCGCGGATGGCGACCGTGCTGTCGGCCTACCTCACCAAGAACGACACCCGCCCGCTGAACATCGCCTACAACAAGTACGCGGCCCCGAGTGCCGACGACGGGACCTTCCCGGCGTACAACGCGGTCCAGTGCACCGAGAGCAACTGGCCGCGCGACTGGGAGACTTGGAAGAAGGACCAGGCCAAGGTCAACGCCGTCGCGCCGTTCTACACCTACAACAACATGTGGTACAACACCGCTTGCATGTTCTGGCCCTACCAGGGCAACCAGGACGGCCGGTTGAAGATCACCGGCAAGGGCCTGCCGCCGGTGCTGCTCTTCCAGGCCACCGAGGACGCCGCCACCCCGTACGAGGGCGGTGTGGCGATGCACCAGGCGCTGCCCGGCTCCAAGCTGGTCGTCCAGAACGGCGGCAGCTTCCACGAGATCCTCTTCCATGACAACCCCTGCCTGGACGACACCTTCACCGCCTACCTGCGGGACGGCAGTCTGCCCACCGGTACGGGTCCGATCGCCAAGACCTGCGCCCCCGAGCCCGAGCCCACCCCGGTCTACGTGACCCCGCCGCCGGCCGCCACCACGATGTCCAGGGCCGCCTTGCCGGCCGCCGACCCGGAGGCCGTCCGCGCCGGCTTGTAAGGCGCCGGGAGGCGAGTGGCGGTCCGTCAACTCGCCCTCGGCTGCTGATCCCAGCGCGTGAGCGGGACCCGAACCCGGGCCCCGCTCGCGCGCTGCGCCGGTGCGGCGCGCACCTGCTGGTGATCAGTCGAACAGCCTGATCACACCCCGGCGCCCGCCCCCGTGATCTCGGCGACGAGCTGCTCGCCGGTCAGGGCGCGGCCGCCGACGCCCCAGCCGCCGTCCGGGGCGTTGAGGATGTTGACCCAGGTGTTCTCGCGCAGCTGCTCGGGGCCGGTCAGTTCGTCGACAACGTCCGTCGCGGCGTGGATGAAGGCGGCGCGGGCCTCCAGGCTGGGCAGGCCGATGTTCGGCAGCTTCAACTCCACCATGACGACCGGGCGGTTCTCGCCGCCGGCGTAGACGTCCGCGGCGGGCAGGACGTGCACGGTACCCCCGATGAAGGCCAGGAACGCCTTGTTTCCGGCAAGCCCGCTCGCCTCGGCGAGCGCGGCGGTCAGGCGGGGCAGGATCTCGCGCTCCCCGGCCGGAGTGAGCACTCCGCGAGGGGCGGTGACGGTGATGGGCATGGGAGTCCCTTTCCCGAGAGCTAGCTAGTACGTACGTCCTAGCGCCTCCCAGCATGGGCTAGGATGGCCGTACTAGTCAAGGCGCTGCCAGGAGGACCCATGACGGGAGACACCCGGGACCGGATGATCGAGGCCACCGTCGACGCCCTCCAGCGGCGCGGCGTCTGCGGCATGTCGTTCACCGAGATCCTGCGCGACAGCGGCGCCGCGCGAGGCGCGATCTACCATCACTTCCCCGCCGGCAAAGGCCAGTTGGTCGCCGAGGCGGCCGCCAGGAACGGCCGCGACGTGCACGCCCGGCTCACCGCGCTGCCCGCGGACGACCCGATGACCGTCGTCGAGTCCTTCCTCGCCCTGATCCGCCCGGTCCTCGCCGCCTCCGCCCAGGGCGGCGGCTGCGCGGTCGCGGCGGTCACCGTCGCCTCCGGCGACCTCGCCCAGAACGACTCCCTGCGCGAGGTCGCGGCCACGGCCTTCACCTCCTGGGCCGGCGCCCTCGCCGACGCCCTCACCGCCGCCGGCCTCGCCGCGGACGCCGCCGGCGACCTGGCCACCATGCTGCTCGCCCTCCTGGAGGGCGCCCACGTGCTGTGCCGCGCCGCGGGCTCCGTCGCCCCGTTCGACCAGGCCGCCCGCACCGCGACGGAACTGGCCCGGAGCCGGTTCGGCGGCGGACCGGGCCTCACGGGCTGACGGCGGAGCGGATTGACGGTGCGTCACCTCTGCCACCGGGCAGGCGGTGCGCGGCGAGCGGGGGTCCGCGGCGCCGGCCGTCCGATCCAGCGGCATAGGCTGATATGAATCTGATGCAGAATCACATCCATATCCGTTGCTTTGATCGGCGGGCCGTGCCAGGCTCGTTCTTGCCACCAAGCGCACGCCCGGCGCCTCGGCGATCCCGACGCGCCCGGCTATCTCCGACCGGACAAGGACGCCCGCATGCGCACCAGGCTTCTCCTTCCCCTTGCCGCAGCCACCGCTGTGCTGGGTCTCGCCACCGTCCCGGCCCAGGCCGCGCCGGCCGCCGCCGTACGGCCCGCCGCCGTGCCCACCCAGTGCGGCTTCAGCAGCCACACCGACGCCGGCTACGCCTACTGGATCGACGCGACCTGCTCGGGCACGCCCGGCCAGAGCTGGAAGCTGGCCCTGGAGTGCCAGCTGTTCAGCAAGCCGATCGTGATCTGGCGCTACGGCAACGTGGTGAGCGGCACCGGCACCTCCAGCGCCACCTGCGGCCCGCTCTCCTTCGCCGGCCCGGCCTGGCCGTACCGGATCCTCGCGGCCTGATCCGCCCGGCCCGCATCCTCACGGCCTGACCCGCATGGCCTGACCCGCGTGGCCTGATCCGCGTGGCCCGTGTTCTCCCGGCCCGCATCCGCGCGACCTGAATCCACGTGAGCTGATCCGCGCGGCCCGCACCCTGGCCGCCCGCATCCTGGCCGCCCGGAGCCCCGCCGCCCGCAGCCACGTGAGCCGAGCCCCGCCGCCCGGGCCACGCTCCGGGGGCCGCCCGCCGACCCCCGGCCCTCGACCACGGGCGCCGTGCCGCCGACTTCCGCCCCCGGGGGCCGGACAGCGCGGCGCCCGTGCCACCCGACCATCCGAAATCGAGAGGAGACCCGCCATGGCCAAGCACTACCTGAAGTACGCCCTGAGCACGCTCAGCGCCGCGATGTTCCTGCACATGGCCTGACCCGGCCCCGGCCGGCCCGCTCGGGTCCGTCCAGGCCCCGAGCGGGCCGCAGCTGATCCGGCCGGACCGTCAAGACCGGCCCGGGCCGGGCCTCGTGCCCGGCCCGGGCCCATCAGGAGGACAGTGTGTTCGGCACCGCGTTGAGTCAACTGCGCTACGCCGCAGCCGTGCTGCGCAGCAGCCCGATCCGCCCGCGGGACCTCGACCGGATCAGCCGCGAACTGCTCGCCACGCTGGCCGAGTTCGGCGAGCCCGGCGCCGACTCCGCGCTGCTGCCGGGGCAGCGCGCCGCGATCGACCCGGCCGTGCGGCAGGCCGTCACCACCCGCAGCCTGCGCGCCACCGCCCGGGCCGCGGCCCGGCACACCGCCTACTACCGGCGGGTCTTCGACGAGTTGGGGCTCGACCCGCAGCGGCTGGACCTGTCGACCTGGGCCCAGGTGCCGATCACCCCCAAGCGCGCGCTGCGCTCGCTGCCCGGTGCCTTCGTCTCCACCGCCGCCAACCCCGCGCTGATGGCGCTGACCACCGGGACCAGCGGCACCCCGACCGCGGTCTGGTTCTCCCGGCCCGAGTTGGAGCTGCTCACCGCGCTGAGCACCATCTCGGCCGCGCTGAGCCTTGGCCTGCGCCCGCACCACACCGTCGCCTACGCGGGCTGTTCGCGGGCCACCCTGGCGCTGGTCAACACGGCGGAGTCGGTGACCCGGGTCGGGGCCGGCTTCGTCCAGCTCGGGACGATCGACCCGGAGAGCGCGCTGGACCGCCTCGCCGCCCCGCTCGGACTCCCGGGGAAGGCCTCGCAGATCAGCCATCTGACCACCTCCGCCTCCTACTTGGCCGCGCTGGTCGCCCAGGCCGAGCGCGGCGGCTGGCAGCCGGCCGACTTCGGTCTGCGGCAGATCAGCGTGGGCGGCGAGGTGCTCTCGGCGCCGCTGCGCGAGCGGGCCGCCATCGCGCTCGGGGCGCCGGTGGCCAACTCCTATCTGATGACCGAGATCGTGCCCTCCGGTGCCGCGCCGTGCTCGCAGGGCCACCTGCACCACAGCAGCGAGTTCGGGCATCTGGAGGTGCTCGACCCGCAGAGCTGGGAGCCGACCGCGCCCGGCGGCGTCGGCATGCTGGTGCACACCCCCTATGTGCCGTATCGCGACTGCACCCTGCTGCTGCGCTACGCCACCGGCGACCTGGTCCGGCTGCCCGCCTCGGCGCCCGACTGCGAGGCGGCCGAACTGCCGGCCACCTCGGACGTGATCGGCCGCTGGTCCGGGCCGCTCAGCGCGCGGCTGCCGACCCGGGACCTGCTCGACCTGCTGGAGGCCGAGCCCGAGGTACCGCTGCCCACCAGGTACGCGCTCACCGAGGAGGCGGCGGGCGCGGTACTGCATGTGCTGGTCCGCCGCCTGCCGGCCGCCGCGCTGCTCGGCCGCCTGGAGGAGCGCGCCACGGCGGCCGGCCTCCCGCTGGCCGCGATCCGGCTGCACGAGGACCGCGCCGCCCTCCCCGCGACCACCCCGCTCCGCGCCGACCTGCGCGAACACACCTTCGCCGACCTCGACCCGCGCACCGCCCTCCCCCTCGGAACCCGCCAGTGAACAGCACCGCCGCCACCCGCACCCTCACGCTGGGACCCCGCCCGTGAACACCACCGCGCTGGCCGCCCTGACCCTCTGCGCCGCCGCGGCGGTCGCCCTGGCCCTCGCCTACCTGGCCCGCGTCCGCCTCACCCGCCCGCCGGTGGGTGTCTACTCGGCGGGCGACGTCGCGGTGGTCTGCGTGGGGGTCGTGCTCGCCCCCCTGCTCGACCTGGCCCTGCCCACCCCGGCCGTGGTCGCCGTCTTCGGCGTGGTCCTGGGCACCGCCGTGCAGTTCACCCTCGCCCCGCTGACCGGTGGCCGGTGGGCCTGGCTGCTGGCCGCCGCGGCCGTCGCCGGCACGCTGGCCCTGCACGGCCGGCCCACTGCCGTCATGGCGGCCACCGATCTGCTGCTGCTGGTCGCGGTGGTGGGTGTGGCCAACCTCTGGGTGCAGAGCGGCATGCGCTCGGCCCATGTCGCCGCCCTCGCGGCGGTCCTGGCCGGCTACGACCTGGTGGCCAGCACCCTCACCTCGGTCACCGTGCGGTTCGCCGCCGAGGTCCAGGGCCGGCCCTTCGCCCCGCAGTTGGCCCTCACCCGCGGCGCGCTGCCGGTCTCGCTGGGCCTCGGCGACCTGCTCCTGCTGGTGCTCTACCCGCTGGCCGCGGCCAAGGCCTTCGGCCGCCGCGCAGCGCTGCTCGCCGCCGCGGTGGGCCTCACCGTCGTCAGCACCGTCAGCCTGCTCTTCGCCACCCATGTGCTGACCTCGGGCTTCCCGCTGCTCACCGCGCTGGGCCCGCTGATCGTCGCCCAGCATCTGTACTGGGCCCAGCGGCAGGGCCGGGAACGCACCTGGGCCGAGTGGCGGTCCGGTGCGATGGCGGCGGCGCCGCCCAACCCCGCCACCGACGCCCTGCGCACCACCGGCTCGGCCGGCCTGCCCGAGGGCTGCTGGCTGGCGGTGAGCGACGGCCGCGTGGTCGGTGTCGGCGCCACCCCCGGCCGGGCCCGCCGCGACGCCCGCCGCC
>FTKT01003199.1_pt4 | contig 10781 bp, 21 predicted proteins | sample 1658271 | NCBI WGS metagenome assembly FTKT01 (sample SAMEA3914811, study PRJEB12502) | metagenome | biome: forest; material: soil | place: Canada | collected 2011-08-04 | depth 0.3 m | reverse complement strand
GGTCGGAGTCATGGAAATTAGCACCATTTTAACGGTTGGAAATCAATCGCAACGCCTTGTGTAATAAGCGTTTGCGGTGCATAATCGGGCCGCTGGAAATCAGCCTTCGACGGCCGACATGACGGTCGACCGGTTTAGCCAGTTCTTTGCGGGGAGTGCGGGCAAGCATTGGGGTAGCTTTCTGAATTGAGGGTGATGCCCCCGGCGCCACACCGGGGGCGGGGAGGGGTTAGGCGAAGTCGACCACACGATCTTCCGGCGCGGCTAGGCGATCCTTCAGCATGAAGCCGAACAGCACCCAGAGCTTCGAGAAGGCCGCCTTGTAGGCGTAGGCCTCGCCGATATCCTGGCGGAAGTTCTCCGGCGCCGCACATGCGCTCTCACCCGTCACCGTGAAGCCGTTATGCAATTCCAACACGCAAACGAGAAGGGTACCAGTCAGGCGGTGATAGGTCGCCTTCTTGATGCTGGCGATGAGCCGGGCCTCGGTGACCTTCGCGGCCGGGGTGGCATCGACGGCCACCTGTAGAGCTTCGCCGTCGAGGATGGCCTCGACGGTGGGTGTTTCGTACGTTTCCTTGGTGTGCCCGCGGGTAGAGCTGACCGCGCTATAACCGTTCTCGAAGGCATCCTTCGGAGAATAGCTCACATATCCGGCGTCATAACGCACGACATACCCGCCGACCTGATAGTCAACCTCCCGGCCGTCAATGCCTCGCGTCGAGAGCGTGATATTGCCGCTTTCGGTACACAGGACGGCCTCCGTAGGATCGCCGCCCTCGTCGGTCGGATCGCCGATGAAGATTTTCAGCACGGGCAGCGCCCGAACCTCCTTATGCGACTTATACAGCGGCGCGTCGGCCAGCTTTTCAGCGTTTGTCACCGGATTTCCTTTCTGTGACGGTTAGCGAATAACGAAATCGATGACCTGGCCGTTCCTGGCGGCGACATCAGTCGCGCGCTTCAGCAGCAGGGACGCGAAGTCGGCGGCTTCCTGGGCGGACATGCCGACCCAAGCGACAGGCGTGCCGAACTCGATGACGACCTTGCCCTGATGCTCGCCTATGGCCATCTGAATGCCGCCCTCATCGGACTTATTCAGCTGGCCGTTCGGGAATTGACCCGTAGCTCCCCGGAAGCTGGCCGTATTCAGCAACTTGCTGAAAGTGTTTTGATAGCGCTTGCGGGGATCGTTCTCGGGATCTGGGAACGGGTTGGGGCCGTGATGCGACATTGGGAATCGTCCTTTCCTGCGTGGTCAAAACTCAAGCCGCAAAAGCCTTCGGCTTCTTGGCATCAATGATCTCGTTCTCGTCCATGCCGGCGGCCTTCATGCCCCGCATGGTTGCGTGGTACGCGCCCAGCGTCCCGGAATTGAGAACGCCGCGGTAAATCAGCGCCTCGCCCAGCAGGTAGGCCATGGCGGGCGTATGGTTGGTCAGCGGGGCGATATGGCTATTCTTGCGGCCCCAGTCCGCGCGCGGCCTTTCCGCGCCGTTGATGTCGCGAATGCCGAGCATCTGCTGCAGGACGGCGAGGGCCTCGAGGCGCAAAGCCTGGCGCAACTCCTCAAGCTTGTTGGTGAGCTCGCTCATGTCGCGCTCACTCGCCACCTAAGACGCAGCCCGTCAATGCCGCCCACATAGTAAGCGTCTCGCCAAGCCTTCAGCTCCATGTCCGAAAGGGCGTAGTCGACTCGTGCGCGCTCGAGGCCGAGGCGTCCGTCATCAATGGCCCGGATGATGGCAACGCGGCGAAGCGGCGTCATGCGTGCCTTAGGCGAAGGGATAATATTGGGATTGTGCCGGGTCATGCCGTTGCCTGCTCGCGCTCGATATCCGCACAAAAGCCTTCCATGCGGTCCAGGATGGCGACATGGGCGGCCAGCGGCTGCCATTTCTCGCCTTGCTCGAGGAGCCGCGCCAAAACATAGCCATCCATGCCCCGCACAAAGCGTTGGGCAATCCCGTCCTCGGCGTCGCCCATGGCCTCGTGCTTGACTAGGTCGGCCATGAACAGTTCATGCACGACGCGCTCGGCCGCCAGGATGATCGTCAGCTTGTTGGCCATAGACGATCTGGCAATGTTGTTAAGGTCACCCATCGCCTCAATCCTCAAAATCGGTGAAGTAAAAGAACCCCTTCGCCGCCGCCGGCAGCCGCTGGTAAATCTCCAGCGCATGCGCCCCGCACATATCTACGCTGATAGGATCGGACTGATGGGGCGGTACATAGGTCAGCGCGGCGACGGGGCGGCCGTGGCAATAGGCGCAGACCAGGCGCTTGACCGGCGGCGCATGCGTCACGGGGACGGCGGTGGTGAAGAATGAGCCGGTGTCAGCCATGGAGCACCACCGCGAAGGCCATCAGCGTCAGCAGGACAAAAAAGACGATCGAGCAGAAGGTGCAGCCGTGATCCGGCTCGGGGGCATCGTGACGGGCGCGCATTAGCGGCTAAGCCCGATGAGCAGGCCCAGGACCGCACCCAGGCCTGCAAAGAACACGAGGCCTTGGGCGAGCGCGACAGCATACGGCGCCATCGGCTTGAACCAGCGCGTCAGGCGCTCGATGCGGTGGGTAAGGCTGTGGCGCGGGCGCGACGGCGTGAAGACGGGTGCGAAGCGGTTTTTGACGAAGGTCGGCATGGCGACATTTCCCCGATCGGTTGATGGGGGAAATGTGCATTAAGCACAATCATCGGTCAAGCGAAAAATGTGCAAATTGCACAGTCGGTCAATCGAAGAGCGGGCGTATGTTTGGAAGTGATGTTATGAACGCTGGCTCAAACCGTTTTTCAAAGCCGGCGACGGACACTATTGGCGAGAGCTGGTCTCGCTCGATCATCGGCACGTCAACGGCAATTTCGACCTTGCGCGATGCCAGGGAGCACTGCGTGAGGAAGGTCTCTATCAACGTCCCTGCAGGGTAGCTTATCTGCAGGAAGATGGAGTTGTCGCGTCCCTTGTCGCGGATGAGGAAGCCTACCGCCGGATATTCCGCATGATGCTGTCGGCTTTTTTCTACGCGCTCGGCGAAATTCGCATACACTCTCTCGTTGGCGAGCATAATTTCCCATTCCCTGACGTAGTCCGTCGGCTTGCAGTCTATCGCCCAGTGAACCGTCTGTCCTCGAAGTGCCGGCTTACCATACCCGTCGTAGTAACTTATCGATGGAGGCCACGAAGTCTCGGACGAACTTCCCCATGCCGTGAAGGCGCCATCATCGTGGCGGAACTGCACTTGCGGCTGGTTGATAAGCAATGTCGCCGTCACGCTCTCAACCCCTCAAACGGCCGCACCCATTCCAGCTCAACACCTTCTATGGGGTCGAACGCCGGATTCAGACTGTGCAGGTCCCACCGCCCCTTGCTTTGGCTACGCCGTAGAATTTTGATCATCTGGCCGTCTTCCTTGAGTTGGGCTAAGACCTGTTTATTGACGAACGGCGTCGGATCCTGAGCGACGCGGCCCCACACGACTTTCTCGCCAGGCATGAACCGCGGGACCATAGATGTGCCCTCGACGATCGTGACGATCGTCGAATCCGGGTCGAATGGCTCAAGGACGTCATGGGCACCCTCGGCGAACGGGAACACATAAGATCCGTCTGGGCCCGCCGCCGCTTTGCCGACGATTGGAATGCCGCGCTGCACACTATTAGCGCTCCCCAGCATCTCGCCTTTGCCGTTCATCAGCCAGTCAAAACTGACCCTGAAAGCCCGTGCATATTTCTCGCCGGTGGCCGCACGAAAGCCGCGCGTGCCGTTCTCGTGCTGGAAATACTGGCCGCCGAACCGCTCAACCGCGGCAGCTGCTGTTTCAATGCCGGCACTCAAGCGGGCCTTTTTCAAACGCTCATGAAGTTCGCTCATGCGGCGTAAATTACGCGGCTTCACTGTGCAAAAGGCACTTGACACCGAACTGTGCATTATGCACACTCCTTCATATGAGATCCCACAAGCAAGTCATCGAAGATGCTGGCGGTGTTGCGGCTTTTGCCGAGACGCTCGGTCAGTCTGCTATTGGCAAGGTTCGCTTCTGGTTCATTCGGGATTCCATCCCAGCGGACTATTGGTCCGCCGTCGCCGACAACCGGATCGCGACCCTCGACGAGTTGGCGCGCGCTGCGTCTCAGAAGAGAGCGCTCTGCACCTAACCCACTCTCCGAGCACACCCTCGGAGCCAGGGAGCCGGTGGTGAGGCAACACCCCGGCCCCCGCCCTAAATCGACCCGCGCCCCGCGAGCTCCCCCGCTTCCGGAGCGCGGCAGAAAGACCGGAGCCGCCGCCGGTCGATAAAAAGACGGCACTGAGTTTCGCGCGGGTTCCCCTCTCCCGCGTGTGAGCGCGTCCGGTAGCGCTTTCGCCGGAGATCCTCCCCTGAAACTGGGGCGTCGGCTCGTTCCACGTCGACGTCCCGTTTTTTCAGGTTCCTACCCGGTGGTGTGCGTATGCGAACGTACCCGCTTTGTTCTTCCGACGTTATTCCTTACTCCTGTGGCGGGATTTGATACGTGTCTGCATCACCTGAAAAGTTAACGATACGCCCCTCGGCCCATCTTTACGGCCCTCGCGTGACATTCAGCGTCCACCGCTCGATGCATAACCGGCTGACGGATATGGCAAAGGAGAGGGGTGTAACCCTGTCGACGCTTGTCCGCCGGCTTGTCGCCGCCCAGCTGGAAGGCCCGACCGGCGCGCCGATCGAAGAGCCCATCGTTCCGGCGCCGTCCACGGTTGGCTCGACGCCTCGCGGCCTCTTGCGCGAAGCCTGTGACATCGCCGGCATTGGCCTGGACGAGGCAAGGTCCAGGGCGCGCGGCATGGAGGTTTCCCAACGCCGCTGGCACGTCATGGCGATCCTTAGCGAGGCCGGCTGGTCCAGCGTCAAGATCGGCAACGCCCTGGGCGGACGCGATCACACCACCGTCCTGCACGGCCTGGGCCGGTGGAAAGAGTTCAACCAGGAGCGTGCCGCATGAAACGCCCCCCAAACCGCTCCGCCATCTTCTACGAGCCCAAACGCCTCAATCCCGAGGAAATCGCCCAGCGCGACGTTGTCCTGTTTCTCGGCGTCGCTTTGCCGCCTGATGTCTTCTACTGGCACTGCCCGAACGGCGGCTTCAGCAAAGGCCAGAATGGGCGGAACAAAGCCATGGGCGTCAAGGCGGGGATGCCTGACCTGCATTTCATCCTTGGTTGGAATGAGCTGGCCTTTATCGAGATGAAGGCGCTGAAGGGCGTCTTGAGCGACGATCAGAGGGCCTTCCGCGACCTGTGCCAGGCCCGCGGCATCAAATGGGCCCTGTGTCGGTCCGTCGAGGATGTTGAGGCGACCCTGCGCGGCTGGGGCGTGGCGCTGAAGGCCACCACCGGCGTGAGGAGGGCGGCATGACCGCCTGGCCCTTCGAAAACCTCACACCCCTGAAATACGGCGCCATCCTGGCCGACCCGCCATGGTCGTACGAAATGCGCTCCGACAAAGGTTACGAGAAAAGCCCCGAGTCGCATTACGACACGATGCCGCTCGCCGATATAGCGTCTCTTCCCGTCGATCAACTCGCCGGTGGGGACTGCCTTCTGTGGATGTGGTCGACCTGGCCGCACCTGACGCAGGCCCTCGACGTGATGAAGGCGTGGGGCTTCACCTACAAGACCGGCGGAGCCTGGTTTAAAAAGACGGTGACCGGCAAGTCGGCGTTCGGGACCGGCTATATCTTCCGGTCGAGCTGCGAGCCTTATCTTATCGGCACGATTGGCAGCCCAGTCATTTACGACCGCAGCCAGCGCAACGAGATCATCACCCTGGAAGAGTTTCCGGACGCGATCGAGGGCCTGCGGCGCGAGCATTCCCGCAAGCCTCCCCAGGCGCGGGAGTGCCTGGACACGCTCTTTCCTCGCGGCTTCAAGGCCGAGCTCTTCGGCCGGGAGCCGTGGGAGGGCGCCGACGTTTGGGGCAATCAGGCGGACAAGTTTGCCGAGGTGGCGGAATGATCCCCTTCGGCACCTTCTGTTCCGGCATCGGCGCGCCTGAAGTCGCCTCCCACGGCCTCGGCTTCGAACCGATCTTCAATTCGGAGATCGAAAGCTTCCCCTCGCGCGTCCTGGCCCATCACTGGCCGACCGTCCCAAACTTGGGTGACTTCACCAAGATCGGTTCGGATTGGCTCGACAAAATTCGCATCCTGGTCGCTGGCACGCCCTGCCAGGCCTTTTCCGTCGCCGGTCTGCGCAACTCACTCGACGATGAACGCGGCAACCTCACCCTCGAATTCGTAAAGAAGGTCCATGCAGCTAGACATCTTTTCTGCGCTCTCTGGGAAAACGTTCCCGGCGTCCTCTCAACCGACGACAACGCGTTCGGCTGTTTCCTGGGCGCACTTGTCGGGGCAAATGATCCCCTCTTACCGACAAACACCCCCCCCCCGTGGACAATCAACCCGGGTCTGGCGTTGGCGCAAGGCCGGAAAATATCCCATTCTCGACGACGAAGGGAATGAGACCGCCGAGTTTGCCGATAAGCCAGCCGGTCACATCGCCAAATGGCCAAGCGCAGGTATGGTTGCCGGGCCTCTCGGACGGGCAGCATGGCGTGTTTTCGACGCTCAATACTTCGGAGTGCCCCAACGACGCCGTCGCGTCCTCCTTATCTTCTGTCCTGCTGCCAGTGGAGGAGATCCTGCCGCGATATTATTTGAACCCAAAAGCCTGTCGGGGCATTTTGAGGCGAGCGGCGAACAGAGGCAAGACGTTACCGGAACTATTAGCGCGCGCACTCAGGGAGGTGGCGGCTTCGGAACCGACTTCGACGTAGCGGGCGGTCTGCAAGTTTCCTGGCCTTTGACTGCCGGCATGGCTGCGTCCGCCCATCGCATGCCGCATGAGCAAGGCACTCTTGTGCCTGTGGCATTTGGCGGAAATAATTGTTCGGGTGCTATTGACGTAGCCACCTGCTTAAATTCGCATGGCGGCCCGCATGGTCGTCTTGACTTCGAAAGCGAAACCTTTGTCGCTTACCGGACGCCCCCAAATCATGGCGCTTGGGAAACAGGCGACCGGACCGATGCTCTGACCACGTGCACTGATCCGACCGCGCATATCATTTCCCTCGCCTTGCGAGGACGGGATGGCGGCGCGCAGCCGGAAGTGTCGGGCGACAAAATCAATGCCTTGAGAGCTGCCCCTGGTGGTTCATCCCGCGATTACGTCGCTTGGTCGATAGTGCCGCAAAATAGCGGAAAGGATTTCAAGGCCCGTGAAGTCGACGTCCTACAGCCCCTCATGGCGGGAGGGCCCGTCGGCGGCAACCAAGGCGGCGATTACATTCAGCAGGCCTACGGTGTGCGTCGCCTTCTCCCGGTCGAGTGTGAGCGCCTTCAGGGCTTCCCTGATGGCCATACAGACCTGCGCCGCAACCGCCCCGTCGACGGCCCGCGCTACAAGGCCTGCGGCAATAGCATGGCGGTGCCGAATATCCGTTGGCTGTGGAAACGCATCAAGGCGGACATGATCCGCTGCGGCGAAATCAAAGAGGTCGCATAATGCCCCGTATCCGCTCAATCCACCCCGGCTTCTTCTCCGACGAGGAGCTTCTCAGCGTCAGCGCCTTCGCGCGCCTGTTCTTCTTGGGCCTGGGCGTCGAGGCCGACGACAAGGGCATATTCCCCTGGAAGCTTGTCACCCTGAAGGTGAACATCCTGCCCAACGACAACGTCGACATCGCCGCCCTTCTTTCCGAGCTCGAGCGCGTCGACGTCATCCGCCGTTACGAAATCGACGGCCGTAAGTTCGGTGCAATTCGGAATTTCCGCAAGCATCAGCGCCCGAAGACTCCGAATGACATCCATCCTATCACGCCGCAAATCCGAAAATACGTCGGCTTAGGCGGCGACGGTCCGGAACCACTTCCGAACCATTTCGGAAACGCTTCCGAAAAGTCGCCGCAGATGGAGGATGGAGGAGGTAGGAGGGAAGGGGAGGATGGAGAGGAAGCTCAGGGTTCTGTCGAACCCCTCGCAACAGGCGTGCGTGGGCGCGAGGCGCCGAAAAACGTCAAACCCGTCTCGCCGTTCGGCATGTTTCGAGCCTCGTTCCCGAACCCCGCTGGCATCACGGCGGCCGAAACTGTGTGGAACGAGGCCGTCCAGGCCGGCGCGGCGCCGGCGGACATCCTGGCGGGCTTGCTGCGATGGGTAGGCTACTGGGCCAAACGGCCGCCGAACAACCTCCCCAGCGCCTCGACATGGCTTCAGGAACAGCGCTGGCTGGACCTGGAAACGACCGCCGACACCGACAACGCCAAAGCCGCATGGGATGGGCCTCCCGAGATCCGCAAGGCCGTCGTGGCCGAGAAAAACGAAGGCTTTGCGGCATCGTATCTCGACACGTCGCACTGGGCCGCTGAGGCCGAGACGATCCTCGCCGGGACGAAATTCAGGGCGGGGCGCCTGGCCGACCTGGAGTGCCTGAAGCCGTATCACATCAGCGCTGAGGAGGCGCGGGCTGCATGAAATTCCTCAACACCCTCCGCCTGATCGCGGGCCTTCCGCTGGTCCTGGTCGGCACCGTCATCGCCGAAATCGGCAGCCTAATCGTCGGCGGCGACTCCCCCTTCAAGATCACCTTCGAAAAGGTCAACCGCTCATGACATCGCCCCCACACCGCGCCCTGATCATCGCCCTGGCCGGCGTCTGCCGCACCGGACGCCCGCCGTCCGGCTTCGGCGACGACGTCCACGCGGCCATCGTCGAGGCCGCGCGCACCTCATCCCTTCATGACGGCGAACTCTACCGCGCCGCCCATGATATCGTTGACGCCTGTCCGGCGTCGTTCCCGCTTATTGGCGCAAGGCAGGCGCATTGAGATGAGCGATGTAATTCAAACGCGGCCATACTTAGCCGATTTCGTTGCAGGCCCGCTATCCGTCAAGGAAGCGCTGTCGCTTGAGGATATGAGGGTGGCCACGCACGTGGCCATACAGGCCGAAGGCAACAAGCATTTGGTGAAGCCATCGCAGGCACATTTTGCGCGGCAGTTGGGTATCGCGAAAACATCGCTTAGTGATTTTATGTGCGGTCGGCGCCGACCGCCTCCTGAGCTTGTCAAACACTTTGGTCTTGAAGAAGCGCCTTCGTATCGGCGCCCAAGGAAGCGGATGGAGGCGGGAGGATGACTGCCTTTGCGTTTTCCGTCCTTTATGGCGGCTTTTCCGGCCACTCCGCCCGCTATTTTGCCGAAGTGCGCGCCAGGTTCATGTCGACCTTGAGCTATGCCGCCGACGAGGCCGAACTCAACAGGCTATACCGCGCCCAGGCAAAAAAGCTGCTCTGGGACAGTCCTGAAATGGCGGAATTGAATATCTCCCGCGACGCCGTGCGCAAAGCAATAAGGGCGCTATCCGAGCCGAGGGGCAGTGTCCCATAGAAAAACCCCCGATCCATCCCTGAACCGAGGGCCCTCCGCGTCCCAATGCGTGGCGAATCTCTCATAGTTTTAAGGGCGTGGCAATGGCTCGGGCGAAACCAACAGCACCTCGGCAAATCGGTGCCGACACCAACAAAATCGATAACCTGGCGCTGTCGCGCCTGGCCCCGGAGGAAAAATGCGATACATACGACCATCAGGGGACGGTCGCCCCCATCAAACAGCGCAAGAGCCTGTTCATCGCCCTGCGCGACACGGGCACGCTTAGCGGCAGCCAGTCGGCTTCGGCCGGCCGCCTGATGGAGGTCTACACCCGCCTGGCCCAGGTCGGCGAGGCACCGGAGCGCCGCGACGTCGAAGACTACTTCGGCTGGGAGGAACTCCACCCGGCACAGGTGGCCATCCTCCGGGCGAAAGGCGTCATCCGCGCGGAATCGGAGTATCGCCGTGTCTGCCGGCAGATCGGCCCGCATTCGGCCGCGCTCCTGACGATGCTCTTCAGGGATTTCCTGGAAGGCGATCACGAAGCACCGGTCAAGACGGCCAGCGGCAAGCCTATCGCGCGGTGGCGCGTGAAGGTGAGGGCGTTCTATAAGGCGAGGGGGAAGGTTCTAACCTCCAGCAACGAGGAGAACCTCGCCGTATGGATTGCTTGCGATGAATTACAGCGGACCATATAGCCTGTTGACTTCATGAGGCGAATCAGGTTCAAAAACGACCATAGCGAAAACGCATACCAGAAACCCCGCGGCCCACCGGCCGACGGGGTTTTTCTATGCGCCGATTTTGGAGAGCAATCCGTGACCGAGCATGAATTTCGGCACCACCTGCGCCAGATCGTCATTCTTTCAAGCACGCTCCATCAAAAGAAAGGCCACGCCATGGCTGAGGATCTCTCGCGCATCACTGCGGACATCGACGCTGTCGTCAGCGCCTTCACCACGCAGCAATCGAACCTGTCGACGGCGCAGGGCCTGCTAACGACTGCCGAGGCGTCGAATGCCGACCTGACTAGCCAGGTCAACGACCTGACGTCCAAGAACGTCTCGCTGAATAGCCAGGTCACCGACCTGACGAACCAGAACGCCACGCTCCAGGCGCAGCTGGCCGCCGCCCAGGGTGCGGACAATCAAGCCGCCGTCGACGCTCTGGCGAACAAGCTTGAGGCCCTGCTGACGCCCCCGGCGCCCAACGGCGGCCAATAACCCCTCCTTCTGAAAGCGGACGGTCATGACCAAGGGTAACACCGACTTCTCCAACGATACCCATACCGGCACCGTCGGTGCGGATGGCTTCGTGCTGGCCGGCGTCGCGCCGACCGTCTACCACACCGGCGGGCTCGCCCCGGCCGCGGCGGCCA
>FTKT01002149.1_pt2 | contig 10789 bp, 14 predicted proteins | sample 1658271 | NCBI WGS metagenome assembly FTKT01 (sample SAMEA3914811, study PRJEB12502) | metagenome | biome: forest; material: soil | place: Canada | collected 2011-08-04 | depth 0.3 m | reverse complement strand
TGGGCATCTGGGCGCATTGGTCGCGGCGCGCGGAATCCGACCCAGGCCACCGTTGGCACCAGGCGCTGGCCAACCTCTATCGAGCTGAGGACCAGCTCGGCAACCAGCCAGCAACAGCCACACACAGGGCCCGAGCGGCTAGCAAACCTCCTCGAAGGCATGGACCTGCGCACCGACAGCTTCTTCTGGAGGAATCGATCCGTATCGCTCTTCACGCGGATATTCGCGAGATCGCGGGCGCGCGGTCGATCAAGCCAGCGAGCACCCGCGGACTGGTACTGTCAACGACCGCACCGGGGAGCCGTAAGCCAAGCGACCGTCCTGGCCTCTTTTCCGAGAGCCAGAATTTCAGTCATGATCGCCGCTATAGCGATAAGCATAGCTATCGCGGCGAGCGCGGATCTATCTGTGCTACCCGCATGGCAGGCAAGATTTCTCTCAACGCGCCAGCAGCACGATCCCGATGATGCAAGCGCAACAGAGAACCCCGACGCAGCCAGCGATTGCCATGGCTGTTGCGAATGACGTCTTGGCGTCACGGAATTGGTTGCGAATCCACTCTTTCATGGTGCGCATAGGTTCCTCGATTGTTCAGTAGACGCGTGGGCCCCAGCCCAGATTGAGCAGTACCTCGGCGAGCGCGTTCATCGCCTCGTCGACAGTGGCGTCGGGTGCGACGCTGAAGTCGGGCGGAGAAATCAGGCACGTCCGGCGTTGCTCCCAGTCCCGTGGCAGACCCGGATAGTCGCCTTCTGCCAGCAGGTAGACGCCCTGCTCTTGCGGGTTCGTCACGATCGAGCCGTAGACCCCCTTCCCGTAGACACCCTTGAATCGCCAGTGCCAGGCGTGATCGCCATCGCGACTGATCTTCTGGTACCGAACTTCTTCGACTCGGAACGTCATATCTTGTCTCTCGATTGATTGATTGCGCGCACGCAGCACGCTGTTGCGACGATGTCGGGTGGGTTAGCCCCAGAGGGACGGCGCACCGCCCGCATCGTCATCCCGGTGCTCCAGAAGGCGACGGATCCCCGCTTCGATCTGTTCGGCTGACAGCGGTCTGCGCCGGTCGGCAGCGAACCGCGACTCGATGCGGACGAGTTCGATGCCATCCTTCAGGCGTTGGACAAGCCGCTCGCCCCCAGGCAGGCGCCGCAACGTTGCGTAGTCCTGCAGGTCGATGCGCAGGTCGGTTTCATGCGTTCCGTCGAAGGTGATGAACCGAACCAGGGACGGCGGCGCATGGACACCGCGCGGCATGCGAGCGGCCCGCAGGGTGTAGTCATCGTCGAGGCCGAGCAACTGCGCCCGGAGGCCGGAGCCGGCATTCGCGGCAGTTGCCTTGAAGTCCTTCACGACGAGACTGACCCGCCCGCGTCTGTCGATGATCGACAACCCGACCATCCGGCGCGCCACGCGCCACAGGGCAGTAGCCTTCATTACCCGGGCAACGTTCTGCTCGGCTGCGACCAGGACAGCCTTCCTGCGGGCTCCCTTCGCCGTGATGCCGAGTGCTTGCGAGGGTGCCGTCGGGTCCGGCATGGCGTCGATGATGGCCACGGCCGTCGCGAAGGCGTCCAGCCGGAACCATTCCGTGTAGCCGTCGCCCTGGTGATCCAGTTCCAGGCTGTACGGCGCCAGCGCCCGGTGCAGCGCCCGCTCGACCTCGGAAGCGCGTGCCCGCGTCGGCATCCGACGCGCGACGGTCGTCTCAAGGTCGATGTCCTCGGCCTCGGGCAGCGATTCGAAGCGCCGAATCGGATCGTTCGACAGTCCGATCTTGAAGCGCTGGCCGGCGCTGTGAACGGCCAGGTAGACGTAGCACGGCTCAGCGCGCTCAAAGACGCGTCCGGGTTGGCCCCGAACGGCCTTCGGCCGCACCGCTTTGGTTGACGCGCGGGTCATGCGCGCCTCCCTTCGGTCGTGATCGACCTTTCGACGCTGCGCGACGCAACGTGGACGAGTTCCGGGTAGCTCAGGACGATCCACTCCACGCGCCAGGCGCCGTCGCGCCAGACGAGAGTGGGGATCGTGCGAACGCGCAGGCGCAGTTTCGGCAGGTAGTCGCCGATGGGCGCCGGGCCGCTGGTGTCGAGATCGATGGCGTGCTCGGTCGCACCGCAGGCGAGGCGCCGCCGGGCGGAGCGGTCGGTGAAGGAATGAATGCCGTGGTGCATGTCAGGCCTCCAGATCGATTTGCAGGCGATTGATGGCGCGCGTCATGAGACCGGTCAGCACCTTCGTGATCAGCCACCGCGACACCTGCTCTTCGGCGATGCTCAGGCAAACAAGGTCGGCCTCGAGGTTGTATTCGCCCTCGAGCATCCGACGCAGCGAGGCCGGCGCCGCGATCACGAGGTCGCGCGACTCGGGCTGATCGATCAGCCAGTTCATGAAGATGTGACGATCGGTGCGCCAGTTGGCGTCGTGTTCCTTGACGGCCAGGCAGAAGCCGCCGCTGTAGTTCATGATCAAACCCGCGCGGCCCATGTCGCGCTGCATGCGACAGAAATACCTCCGCGTGTCTGCGCGCGACAGGTGTTTCTGAACCTTGACGGTGAAGATGTGGACCGCGGGCGAGGGGCGGGTCGAATTGGACGTGTTCATCTGGAATCCTTTCGTTAGGCACTGCGGCGCCCTGGCATGCAGGCGCAACCGGTGCGTGTGTCGGAAATCTCGGGTCCTGGTGCCTTCGCGTGTCTGCAAGGACGAGCGCTCCCCTGCGGCGCCGAAGCCCGCATTGCGAAGGAATCAGGAGTGGTCAGGCCGGCGTTGGCCAGTGGGTCGCGCGCCGAGGCGGCGGTTGGCCTGGTGCGCAAGCAGCCATGTGAAGGGGCAGATAGCCACAGCCACCTGCATCGCGATCGAAGCCTCCTGCCGCGGCGTTCGCGTGGCCTCGTCGGCCGAGAGCAGATGAGCTCGTCATTGGCCCACTCCCACGAGGTCGTGTTGCGCAGAAGCGGTCAGGTGCTTACTGCGCCGGGCGTAGGTTTCGACGACTTCGACCCAATCAAGATGCCACCCGTCCTGGTGTTCGACCAGGATGGGCAGAGACCGGACGCGTTCGCGCTCGTTCGACTTCGGGGTCGCAGACTGAATGCCGTCGGGCTGATGCCCGCGATCGGGGCAGACGTCGCCGCTGCTGGAAAGGACGCGGTGCATCTCAGGCCCCTTCCACGAAGCGACGGCGATTGATCGCCTGAACGACCACGCCCGTCAGCAGCTTGCGAAGCAGCTGCCGCGCGACAATGGCCTCCGCACGATCGAGGCGCTCACTGAGCACCGTGTAGAGGGAGAACTGATCGTCCAGCGTCGCCTTCAGCGAGCGCGCGGGTTCGACCGTGATGCGCCACACGGGCGGTTGCTCGATCAGCCAGGACACAATCGCCTCGCGCTCCCGGCCCGGAACGGCGTCGGGCATGCCCAGGTTCATGCACAGGCCTTCGCTCGAGGCCATGATGAGCTGGCGATGCCACATCGCCTGGCGCATCCTCTTGTAGAACCGAGACCGGTCGGCGCGCGACGTGCCGGGCGCCAGCGTGACGCCCATCAGATGGATGGTGGCCGCCTGGGGTCGATAGATGAGAGTCATGTGTGCTTCACTCCGTTTGGGTGAACGGGGGCCTTGGCATGCAGGCGTGACCCGTGCGGGTGCGTGATTTCTTCGGTGTCGAGTCCGTCGACGCCGCAGGGGCGTGTTGATCCCTGCGAGCCTTGCGGCCGCATCGAAACGGACTCAGTCAGGGGTTAGGCCAGGGCGACCGGCATTGCTCGCCGCACGGGCGGCGGCTGGCTGGGCGGGTGCAAACCGTCGCCGGCGCCCCCGTCGTTCTCAGGGCGATCCGACGACCGCCTGCTCAAGGACTGCGGCGTGGAGGAAGGCTCCGGCTCCTGATGCGGCGCTTTGCCGTTGAACGCATTGCTGAGGAGGCGATCGAAGGCAGAGCCGTCTCGGCGAGTCAGGTTCGGAACGAAGCGGCTATAAACGCGAAAGAGCATCTCCGTGGAAGCATGGCCAAGCTGCCTGGCGATCCATTCAGGCGCCTCTCCGGCCGCCAGCCAGAGCGTCGCAGCCGTATGACGGGTCTGATACGGCCGGCGCAACGCGAGGCCGAGGTGTCGCAGCAACGGATACCAGACCCGCTTCGTGAAGTTGTTGGTGTCCAAAGGTTCTCCCTTGCGATTGCAGAAGACGTATTCGCCCAGCTTGCTGGTCGCAGCGTGCTGCCGCTTCATGGCCTGGTAAACGATCTCGCTCATCTGGATGTCACGTTGCGAGCTGTCCGTCTTGGTGTACTCGTCTTCGCCTCCCACCAAAGCCTCACGAACGAGGATCAGGCGGCGCTCGAAGTCCACGTACTTCCACTTCAAACCGTGGATCTCCCCCGAGCGCATGCCCGAGAAGAACCTGACCTTGAGGTAGTCCTGGTAGTCGAAGCGGATCTTGGAGATCAGCAACTGGGTCTCGTCGAGCGAGAACGGATTGACATCCGACTTCGGGATCTTCAGCGGCCGCAAACGACCCATCGGCATCGTGAACTCGTACCGGTCGGCGGCCTCGGTCAGGATCTGGCGAACAATCAGCATCACCGTGTTGATGCGTGCCGGCGAGAGCTTAGTTCCCGACCGCCGGCCGCTGAGCTTGGCCAGCTCGGATCGAAACTCCAGGATCTGCGCACGCGTCACCTGGCCGACGTTCGTGATGCCGAATTTCGGGATCAGGTACTTGTCGAGGATGCCACGCACCGTCGTGACATACGTCTTGCGCCATCCCACCTTGAACTCTGAGAACCAGAGTTCGGCGAAGTTCAAGAATGCGGGCGTCTTGAGCACTTCGACGTGCACAGCTTTCGCCACGAAAGACGGCGAACTGACAGGCTGGCCATCGCCCGCCGGAGACGCAGGCGGTGCGGCTTCGTGCGGAGCCAGTTCCGGGAAGAACGAACGCAGGTCGAACGTACCCGTGCGCAACGCCGTCTTGAGGCGTTTCAGTTGAGGCTCGAGCGCAGCACGGTTCTCCGGTGACTCCACAAGGTCGGTCGGCGCTCGGTAGCGCTTTCCGTCCCATCGGAAATCGAAGAACAACTGGCCGTTCTCGCTTCGTTGACGAATGCTTGCCATGGCTCACTCAGGCGGCAATCGGCATTGAGACGCTGTCGTTGGAGCCGAGCTGCATGTCACGCTCGATAGCCTCCCAGACGTAGAGGATCTTGCGGCCGCCGAACGGGCGGAAGTAGTGGGTTCCTTCGATGAGGACGCTGTCCTTGAGCTGATTGCGGATCGTCGCTGGCGTGTAGCGGATGCGTGCCGCGAGTTCGTCGGTCGTCAGGTAGGTGCTTTTCATCGTGCTAACCTCAATGGTTCAGAAGACCCCTTCAAGGGTCAAATGCACAACAAACGGTGCGTTTGAACCAATCGTAGCACGCTCGCAGGCAAATGCAACTCAAATGGTGCATTTGAACCACTTGATCCGCTTTCTGCTCTCAGAACTCATGGCCGACTACCAGTTCAAGACTGGTAGGCGCCTGACCGCGATCGAACTGTCGGAGGCTACGGGCATCAGCCGGAACACCCTCTCTCGGATGCTGAATTCGAAGGGCCACAGCACTTCCACGGATTCGCTCGACAGCCTATGCAAGTTCTTTGGCTGCGAGATCGGTGACGTCGTGAAGTACGTCCCGGACGATCTGGCGAGTTGAGCATTGGATGTAAGCGGATCCAGTTCCCCTCACAAAGCTAGCGACCTCACCGAATGAGGCGGCCCGAGCTGTCCCAAGGCAAGACGGAAGCGCTGGATGGAGACGGGCAATCGGCATTGCGCGGCTCGATCGACGACATCAACGCCGCCGGCGCCTGCCCAGCGGCGAAAAACTTGCGTGTGGCCGCTGAAAGCAAGCGAAGTGGGGTTCTTTGCGGACCAAAGGTGACCGTGTGCGCTGCTCCAATGGAGCACAGCCCACCCCACTTGCACGCCTTGACATGCCATCGAATCAGCCCCCAAGGAATTCCTATGAGTTCCTCAACATAGGAAGAATTTTCTACACGCCACGGGCGTTGAAGGCGCTCGAAGATCACGATGTTGAGTTGACCACCATCCTTTGGCGGCACGCTACGGGGGATTGGGGCGAGATTTCCGCTAGTGACCGAGCACTGAACGACACTGCACTAGAGCGCGGCGAGCGCACCTACAGTGCGTATCAACTCGGCATCAATTGCAAAGTCTGGGTCATCACTGAATGCGATTGCTCATCGACGACCGTCGTCATGCCTGACGAATACTTATAGCGCAGCCAGACCTCAGTGGCATACGGCTCGGCCCTGCACCGTCCAATGGATCACCGGCGTCTCGCACGGTTCTTCTGACGGCACCTTGACGGCTCACGTTCGGGCGCAAGTGCTGCCCGCTGAAGGCCCGCAGAACTGCTTGCACTTGATCGTGGCTCGCTCAGCGCCACGATCAGTTCATAGGCGTCGCGCTAAGGCTTTGTTTGAAGAGGTCCGCTCGTGGGGCTGTTGTCGCGCACTGCCGGGGCGTCCGAGCCGGTGCGCAGCGGTTGAGAATTCATCGCCATCCGTTTCTCGCCCGCACTCGTCTCTCAGGAGCCAAGTCCCGATCGATGCCAGCATAGCAAGGCAAAGATCGCTCGCTGGAAGTCCCGCTCCATGGGCAGTTCCAACTGCCCAGAACCGGCCGAGGTCACAGAATATTCTGGCGGCAGACCGATGCGCTTGTAGCGCTGGTGACCGTGCTCCGAAAATGTCGTCAGTACCTCTAACTGCTTGACAACAGCAACCTCCGCGGATGGAACCGAGAACATTGACACCGATATTTCGCCCCTGCGAAATCCGATGTCGTTCATCCATTGAACGACTGTCGTGACTGCCTCGACCGTACGCAGGACCAGGGAGGGTCTCGCAGGATCCAACGAGTTGGCCCAATTTTCTGCGATGAGAGGCATCACGGTCTCGAGGGCTCGACGACTCTTTACGCGAAAGGCTCGCGCATAGAAATGTTGGCGCCGTCGGCTTTGACCGTATATGTCCCTGCGGCCTCCCTTTCTCAAAGGCAATGGCGCGGGTTCGAAGTCTCTAAAATCGACATTGCTTGCAAGGTCGACATAGGTCAAGAAAAACCGTTGCATGCAGGCTCCATCGAAGGGTAGATCAGATGAAGCTACGTCGACCAGCTCACCGTTGATGCTGATGGATCCTGCACTGCGCGCCAATAGCAGAGCCTCGATGTCGAGCGGCGTCGGCGCTCTCAGTTTGGGCGCTGAATCTGCCGGATCGCTTGCGGAACGTGCGCCAGCCACCAGAAGGGGAACCGAAGAGCGAGCGACGAAATACTCCATCGCTCGTGCCATTTGCACGCCAACGCTAAGTGCGGACTCCATGCCTCAGAATGCCTCTTCGATGGCAATGTCCTCGCACGACAAGCCGTCCTCATCGAGGCTTGTCTGCCGAATTCGTTCCCGACGTTTCGTGATGCTCGTCCGATCCAAACCAGCGAGTTCTGCCATGACACCGTCCGCCCAAGGCGTCTCGATCGATGCGTGATAGCAGCGATCACTGACGATCCACCACGCGCCATGCCAATACGTTTGATGCAACGTCTGGATTGAATGTCCCAGCCTTCTCCGCACGCACCGGCTGGCCTTGCGCAAACGCCGCCACCTGTGGCGAGGCGCAGGCAGTACGTCGTCATCCATTCCACCGCTTTCGGCAGGTCGTCCACCCAGAACCGAACCCGGTCCAGCGACTTCGTCTGCAAGACTGCCTTGGGCACCGGCTTGATCTGTTTTATCAGGTCGGCTTCAACTTCGTGCACGTCGTGACCGAGTACGCAAATTTCTCCATTGACGTTCTCGCGTTCCCAGCGAATCTGACGGTTGATCGCAAGGCCGAAAATGTCATGCCATAGCGTTTGCAGCAGGCCCGCATCAGGCGTACGGGCAGCGATCTGCTGGAGACCGAGGGTTCGGAATGGCTGGGTCATGGATGCCCGATTCAAAGCGATTGGTGGCAGGATGTGTTCGAGCAGATATCGCCCGACCGCAATGCTCGTGTTTGCGGATGAGATCGATGTTCGATATTCGACGGCCGGCAACGGCGCCCAAGCCGACCATCGGAACGCCGGTCTATCGAACACATCAACAAAGTCAACTGAGTGGCCGGCAGAAAGCCTGCCGGTCCGCGAGCCGGTGGCCGGCGCTGAAGACCTGCAACAACGGTCAGAAACTCGAGGCCTTGACCGGAGACTTTTCGCTCATGACTTCGGCAGCCGCCTTGCTGCTTTCGCCCGCGTCGGTCCAGGTCGGCACGCGGCCAATTCGCGCCGCCTCGTGCCAGCCAAAGTTCAGCTCGACCTTGAGGCCGTTGATAGGCTCGCGCATGAACAGTTGGTACAGGTTTGAATTGTGGGCCTTTCGCTCGCTGAACTCGACGCCATTGGTCGTGAGTCGTTCGATGAACTCCTCGATGCCCTCGCAGTTCAGGCACAGGTGGTCGATGCGCCCTGAGCCCGGCGCGCCTGCCGCGGAGAAGTCGTCGTCCTGCTTGTCAGTGGGGGCCTTCAGGTAGGTGTCCTGATGCTGCGAATGGCGCGCCTTGCCGATATGGATCACATCCTGGTTGCCGATGTAGAGCCAATAGACGGGGAAGCCGAACTCCGGGTGTTCTCCGTTGCGAAAGCCCAGGTTGTCCACGAACCAGTCACGCGTGCCCTCGGGGTCATGGGTCAAGATCAGCAGGTGTTCAAGAAAGCGCAGTCCCATAGTCGGCTCCTTTTGTGCCTCATTCTCACCGGGCGATGCCGGCGAACTTTGCCGGATGCTCGCCGTGTTTTGTCGAATTCAACACTCAGACAGTCGACCATGGCCGGCGCCAGGGAGGTTGCGAACTCGACAACTTAAAAATGCACGGATCAGCGGGCGCATGCAGCCGCGTGATCAGCTTGCTTCTCCTGCACATCGAAGCTGAAACCAGCCGTCGGCCTGCCTGGGCCACATTTCCCAGTTCCTGACGTTGTTCTGGCGCCAGGCATTCACTCGTCGGGATCTTGCGTCGCGACGCCGAAGCTGAATGCCCCCTGCCGCGAAAGGCGCGAGAACTCAGCGTCCAATAGTTCCTGCACCTGCGATAGCGCGGGGCCGGGCTGCGGGTCGCGCCGGGTCGCGAGCACCAACTGACGATGAAGCTGTACGCCGGAAATCTCCGACATCACCACGCGCGTCGGCGGTTGGCCACCTTCCTTGAACACCGACACAGGCATGATGGTCGCCCAGCGGCCCCGGGAAACCAGTTCGCGGATCGAGTCCACCGAGTCAATTTCGGCCTGGACGTTAAGCGACTTGCCCAGCAACAGGAGCTGGCGCTCGACGATTGCTCGGTGCAGGCTGGTCATCAAAAGCGGGATTCGGGCCAGTTGATGAGGCATGACTACGGGGCCGATCCGCATGCTGGGGTGCGACACCAGCGCAAAGGGTTCAGCCACGAGCGGCTGGAGCGTCAATGCGCGGCCGGACTCGGGGTTTGTCACCACCGCCATGTCCACAATGCCTCGCTCAAGCCAGTCCAGGAGCGCCGGCGTGAACGCCTCGCGTGTACGTAGCGTCACATCCTGCAGCAGCCGCATGCAGTTCTCGAAAAGGCCGGGCAAAAGCACTCGTGCAAGCGTCGGCGGCGCGCCAAGAACCACGGTGGCCTTGACCGCAGGCTGACTGCGCGCCAGGGTAGGCCTCAGTCGCGCCTCTTCTGCCAGCATGCGCTGCGCCGACTCGTAAACGGTCACCCCGGCCTGCGTCAGGCGTACGCCGCGCGGCAGTCGTTGCAGCAATTGCACGCCGAGCTCGGACTCCAGCTCGCGCATCTGGCGCGTCAGCGCGGGCTGCGCAATCGGTATGGCAGCCGCAGCTGCGGTCAAGCTGCCGGAATCGGCGACGGTCACGAAATAGCGAAGGGTACGTAGGTGCATCGTCAAGCTGATGATTTCTTCGATCAATCACAGAATGATATCGCAGTGCGCGAATCCAGCATTGGACGACAAGGGCTAACGATTCCATGATTCCAACTTGAACGCTGGCGCTCGCTGTAACAAGCGTCCCAAAGGCAATAGCGACAGCGATTCGAACCACCGCGCACCGACCATGTCGAGCGTAGCTTCGGTCATTCCGTTTCCCGCATCCGATCACGGCCGCAAATTCCCCAAAGCCAATCAGGCGAATCACATACGCACAATGACCGTTCGCCATGTACCTCACGAAGCGCTGTGCCGCTTCATCGAGTCCGCCTTCGCCAGCCAGGGGCTTCCGCCGACCGACGCCGCCCAAGTCGCCGCGCTCATGGCCGAAGCCGACCTTCAGGGCAGCGATGGCCACGGCGTGATCCGCCTGCCGCAGTACCTGAAGCGCCTGCGCGCCGGCGGCATCAACAAGCAGCCGCACATCCAAATCGTGCACGAACGCGCAGCGATGGCCGTCGTCGATGGTGACAACGGCATGGGCCACCTCGTCGTCTCGCGCGCAGTCGACATCGCGATTGAAAAGGCGCGCAGCGTCGGCGTCGCCTGGGTCGGCACGCGCCACAGCAACCATGCCGGGCCGGCCTCGCTGTACGCGCGGCGGCCGCTGCAGCACGACATGCTGGGGCTGTACTTCGCGGTTGGCAGCGCCAACCACATGCCGCCCTGGGGCGGCATGGAGATGCTGCTATCCACCAACCCGATCGCTGCCGGAATCCCGGCCGGCGACGAGCCGCCGGTGATACTGGACATGGCCACCACGGTGACCGC
>FTKT01003083.1_pt2 | contig 10812 bp, 10 predicted proteins | sample 1658271 | NCBI WGS metagenome assembly FTKT01 (sample SAMEA3914811, study PRJEB12502) | metagenome | biome: forest; material: soil | place: Canada | collected 2011-08-04 | depth 0.3 m | reverse complement strand
CAGATGTATCGCCGCTTCGGCGCGCGCGTGACGGTGCTGGAGACGTCGGACCGCATCATCGCCCGCGAGGATCCGCACGTCAGCCAGGCGATCATGGAGACCCTGGCCGCGGAGGGCGTTGAATTTCACCTGGGCGCCAAGGATTTCCGGGTCGAAAAGACGCCGGACGGTTTCCGTCTGAGCCTGGCGGCGGCGACCGGCCCCGTGGTGCTGGACGGCAGCGACCTGCTGGCGGCGATCGGCCGCAAGCCGAATGTCGAAGGCCTGGCCCTGGATGTGGCCGGCGTCAAACGGGATGCGCGCGGCTATATCACCATCGATGACGCGCTGCAGACCAATGTCGCGGGCGTCTATGCGCTGGGCGACGTCAATGGCCGCGGCGCTTTTACCCATACCAGCTATAATGACTACGAAATCCTGTCGGCCAATCTGATCAAGGCTGAAGCGCGTTCGCTGAAGGGGCGCAACACAGGTTACGCGCTGTATATCGATCCGCCGCTGGGTCGCGTCGGCATGACCGAGGCCCAGGCAAAAGCGTCGGGCCGGAAGGTGCTGAAGGCCTTCATGCCGATGTCACGGGTGGGCCGGGCGCGAGAGCGCGGCGAGACGACGGGGTTCCTGTCGGCCCTGGCTGACGCAGAGACGGGCCAGATTTTGGGCGCGACCCTGTTCGGCATCGAAGCCGACGAAGTCATTCATCTCTTTATCAACGCGATGGGGAGCGGATTGGGCTATGATGAGATGCGCAAGATCATGCCCATCCACCCGACCGTCAGCGAGTTGATCCCGACACTTCTGGGAACGATGAAACCTCTGTAAATTTCCGTTTCTGCGACATTTTCGCCCCTGTGGAGAATTTAAATTCGTGGTATAGTTGCGCTACGGGTGGCCAATACCAGGGAGGATAAGATGTCGGAAACCATAGATGGCCGTCGTCAGGCTTTAAGTCAGGACCTCGGGCGTATTCTGGAAGATTATCTCAACGGACGGATCGATCACGAGGCGGCGCGTCAGGCCGTGTCGGATATCTTTTCGCCCCGCTGCCGCGTCGCCGTGGCGGATATCGCGCGTTATTTGGGCCGGGTGCTCGAAATGGTGCGTTCGGGCGATATGAGCGCGACCGAAGCGCTGGGCAATCTCGTCAATATGGAAATGTCCTTCGACGTCGAGGTCTACGCCTAGAATCCGGGCCTAAGCCGCATCATGGAAGATGATGCCCGCCGTAAAGCGGTGGCCGGAACGGATGCGACTGACGCCGTGGCGTAACGTAACGCGGTAGGAACCGCGTGTCCCCGATACCGGTCGTTGCGACACGGCGAAGACGACCAGGTCGCCCTGCTGAAGTGGGACGACCTCGGCTCTACTTTGCATGCGCGGCCGCTGTTCGGTCAGGACGAACTCGCCGCCGGTGAAGTCGAGGCCAGGCCGCGACAGCAGGATCGCGGCCTGCAGTGGAAAATGCAGGTCGCCATAGAGGTCCTGATGCAGGCAATTATAGTCGCCCGGGCCATATTTCAACAACAGGGGCGTCGGTCGTAACTGGCCGGCGGCATGGCATTGTTCCAGATAATCGGAATGAATGGCGGGGTAGCGCGCGGCGACGTCCATGCGCGTATTCCAGCGATTGGCTATGTCGGCCAGACGAGGGTATAAGGCTGCGCGCAGGTCGCCGATCGGATCGGGCAGGGGATAGCGGAAATATTTGTATTCACCGCGGCCGAAGCCGTGCCGGGCCATATGGATATGGCTGCGAAAGAGATCACGGTCGTAGAGATCGGCCAGATCCTGGCTTTGCCGGGGCGTCAGCACGCCGGGCAGGACGGCGGCGCCATAGGCGTCGAGATCGGCGGCGATGGCCATCCAGTCATGGGTGTCTAAGGTCATGCGGGCATCGTAGCCCGTGGTCGTCCGCGAACACTCCGCCGCTTGCGGTCGAATTCAGGGATGGCGGCGCAGGATGAATTCGTGGTCGCGGACACGACCGACCGGGAAGTCGTAGGCGCCGACCTGGACAAAGCCGTGCGCACCGTACAGCGCCTGGGCGCGGTGGTTCTCGCTCCATACGCCGATCCACTGCGGCGCCTCGCCGTAGCGTTCGGCCAGATGATCGAGGGCGATCGCCAGCAAGGTCTTGCCCAGGCCACGGCCCTGGGCCGACGGATCGACATAGAGCCGCTTCAGTTCCCCGTGTTTCGCCGGATCGGCTTCGGCGTGGGGCAGGCCGACCGGGCCGCATTGCAGATAACCCAGGGCCTTACCGTCGTCCCAGGCCATGCGCCAGAACTGGCGGGGATCCTGGACTTCACTTCGCAGGATGTCCGCCGCGTACGACGTTTCCAAAAAGTCGGTGAGATCCTCCGGCGGGTAGAGATGGCCGAAGGTGAGGGTAAAGGTGGCGACCGCCAGGCTGGACAAGGCGGGAATATGATCGGAAGCGACGGGCAGGATATCCATGCCCGTCGCATACCTCAACGGAAAAAGGAATTCCAGGTTACTTGTAACCTGGCAAGCGCAACCGCGCGTCGCCGCGCGTGCGGCGAGCCAGGCGGCGTTTGAGCTACGAAATAAGGGCGGCCTTGTTGGCTTCGAGGAAAGCCTTCAGCGGCGCCGGCTTTTGCCCGGTCAGGGTCTCGACGTCGTTCGTCAGGACATCGAAGCCGTCTTGGCGTGTATTGGTGTCGAAAGAGACCAGCATCGGGATGATGGCGTCCGGCAGGCCGGCGTGCTTCAGGCCGGCGGCCAGGGCCTCGTCGGTCAGTTCGACGACCTGGATCGGTTTGCCGGTGACGTCGGCGGCCAGGGCGGCGATCTCTTGTGTCGATAATAGTTCCGGGCCGGTCAGGGTCAGGGTCTGGTTCAACGGCGCCTTGATTAGGGCGGCGGCCGCGGCGCGGGCGCAGTCGGCGTGGGCGATGTGCGGGATCTTGCCGTTGCCGGCCGACGAATACCACTGGCCGCTCTGGATAGCCGCCGGCAGGCCCATCAGCAGATTCTCCTGGTACCAGGAATTGCGCAGGATGGTGTAGGGCAGGCCGCTGGCCTTGAGCGTATTTTCCGTGCCGAGGTGGTCGCCGGCAAAGGTGACCGCCGAGGTTTCCGGCTTGGGCATCGAGGTATAGACGACGTGGCCGACGCCGGCGGCCTTGGCGGCGGCAATCGCGGCGGTGTGCTGGGCCAGGCGCTGGCCGGAACCCAGACTGTCGGTCGAGATGATCAGCAGGCGGTCGATGCCCTTGAACGCTTCGGCGAGTGACGCCGGATCGTCGAAGTCGGCGCGGCGCGTTTCCGCGCCCTTGGCGGCCAGGTCGGCCAACTTGGACCTATCGCGCGAGGCGGCGATCACGGTGCCGGCTTTGGCGTCGAGCAGTAATTGGGTAACTTGGCGGCCAAGCTTGCCATTGGCGCCGGTGACGAGGAAGGTGGTCATGAGGGGCTCTCCTGGTACGTAGTCTCAAAAGTAGACTATTGGATAGATAGCGCCTATATTCGATCCGTAAAGACGGCAGGTTTTCGGGAGATGGTTACGTGAAGGATACTATTGGGGACGATACGGTTGCAGCTTCAGGCGCGGTTTCGGATCGTACGGAACACATCACGCCGCAAATGCGCAATGCGTTGGCCGAGGTTATCGCATGTGTCACCACAGGGGGAACTGGCCACGGACTCCTGTCCGGTGCGCGACGTCCTCGACCGGGTCAGCGGCAAGTGGGCCAGCCTGTTGATGATGGCGCTGGGCGTGCGGCCGCATCGCTTTGGCGAACTGAAGCGCGCCGTACCCGATATTTCCCAACGCATGCTGACCCAGACCCTGCGCGACCTGCAGCGTGACGGCCTGATCAGCCGGCATGTCTTTGCCACCGTGCCGCCGTCGGTCGAATACCGGCTGACGCCGTTGGGGGAGTCGATGGTGCCGCCGTTCATGGTGCTGGCGGCATGGGCCAATAAAAACCACGACGCCATCCGTGCGGCACGGATGGCGTATGATTCTCGCGAAGCTGAAGAAGTCTAGTTCAGCGCCGGGTGCAGCTTGGTCCAGGCGTCGGTGAAGGCCTTGGCCTTCTTGTAGACGATCTCGGCCGTATCGCCGGGTTTGAACACCGCGGTGCCGATGCCGAAGCCCTTGGCGCCGACGTCGAGATAGGTGTGCATATTGTCGGCGGTGACACCGCCGACCGGGAAGACCGGCATGGTCTTCGGGAAGACCGCCTTCATCGCCTTCAGGCCGGACGGACCGGCCAGTTCGGCGGGGAACAGCTTGATCGCGTCGGCGCCGGCGTCGATGGCGGCAAAGGCCTCCGTCGGCGTGAAGAAGGCCGGGAACGAAATCAGGCCGTGGGCCTTGGCGGCGCGGATGACGTCGACATTGGCGTTTGGCGAGATGCAGATCTGGCCGCCGACCTGGGCCAGGCGTTCGACATCGGCCACCTTGAGCACGGTGCCGGCGCCGACGATGGCGCGGCCCTTGAAGGCCGAGGCCATGGCCTGGATGCTGTCGAACGGATCGGGCGAGTTCAGCGGTACTTCCAGCACCTTGAACCCGGCCCGGATGATCATTTCGCCGACGCCCAGGGCTTCGTCCGGGCGCAGCCCGCGCAGGATGGCGACCAGGGGCATGGTGGCCAGGGCGTCATCCCACTGGGCTTGCAAGGTTTTATCGAGAACGGTCAAATCAGGCCTCCCTGATGGGCAATGGCCCACAGGCCGGCGGCCGAGGCGGTGTCGCCGTCGACCTGGGAAACATCGGTGAAGCCGGTGTGGACGAGGGCGCGCTTGTACAGGTTGGACAGCGTGCCGTCGCCGACCAGGGTCACCGGGCGGACGCCGTGGCGCAGGCTTTCGGCGCGGATTTCCGAACCGATCAACAGGCCCGACAAATAGGACGACAGGCTTTCCGGCTTGAGATGGCCGAACAGGCCTTCGGTGCGCACCGAGAAGACCAGCGACAGGAAGGACTTGTCGGACATGGCGCGATCGACACCCAGCTTGAAGGCGGCCTCGTCGTCGATGTCGTCGGCCATCAGGTCGCCGAGGATCGAGTGGGCCTTCAACACCTGGAACATTTCGCCGGTCATGTAGGACGAGAAACCGGTGATGACGCCATTTTCGACGCTAGCCCACTTGCAGTGGGTGCCGGGCAGCACGAAGACGCCGTCACCCTGCTTGGACGACAGGCCAAGGATCTGGGTTTCCTCGCCGCGCATGACGTTGAGCGTGCCCGGGTGATCGGCGACCGCCGACAGGCCCGGAATGATCTTGACCTTCAGCTTGTCGGAGGGGGCGTCAACGACGCCGGCGACGATGCGCTTCGGATCGGCGGGGCAGGCGACGTAGGGGGCTTCGCGCCAGCCGGTGCGCGAGCCGACCATGCCGGCCAGGACGATCGGCAGGTCGGGGCGATCGAATTCACCCTTCATCACCGACTGCAGCGCCTGCTCGAAGCTGAGCACGCCGAGATTCTTGAGGCCGATATTGGCGGTGTGACGGGCGATGACTTCGCCGTCGCTGCCGTAGAGAAACAAACGGAAGTTGGTCGTACCCCAGTCGGCGCCGAGCAGGGCAGGTGGTTCGGTGTTCATTGTTCTGGACTCAGTTGGACAAGCAAGATGTAATTCCAAAGCGCTTGCGCTTAGGCAAGGGCGCCAAGAAACGATGTGTGCCCGCCCGAGCTGATGCGAGGCAGCCCCGCGCAGCGGCGAACAATGATCACTTAGCCCTTGAACTTCATCGGTTCAAGGCCGGTATGGCCGCGCAGCAGCGACTTCGGGATTTCGAAGAAGGTGCCGCCTTCGCGATCCTCCGGCAGATCGACCGAAGCCGAGGTGACGAAGACGCGGTCAAGCGCGTCACCGGCGAAGCACAGGCTGGTCGTCTGCCTGGCCGGCAGGTCGATATGGAAGTCTTCGCTGGCGTCGGCGGTGTTGAAGCGCGTGACGCGGCCGATACCCCAGTGCGAAATCCACAATCCGCCCTGGGCGTCGACGGTCATGCCGTCGGGATCACCCATCTCGTCGGTGAACTGTTTGAACAGGCGCTTGTTGGAGAGTTCGCCGTCACCGTCGATGTCGAAGGCGAAGACTTGCGCCGTGCCGCTGTCGGTGTGGTAGACGGTGCGGTGATCGGCGGAAAAGGCCGGGCCATTGGCGATGCGATAGGGGCCGTCGACCTCGCGGAACGACAGATCGGTGTCGAGACGGTACCAGGCGCCGGAGGTCTTTTCGACCGGCTTGTGCATCGAGCCCGCCCAGATGCGGCCGCGGTCGTCGGCCTTGGCGTCGTTGAGACGGTTCAGCGGTTCGTGCGGATACGGATTGGCGATGTGGCGGATACGTAGCGGATCGAGGTCGACCTCGGCGAAGCCGCTCATCAGGCCGGCGATAAAGCCGCCCTTTTCACGTTCGATGACCCAGGTGACGTGCTCGGGGAAGTGCCATGACCGCGCCGTCCCGTCGAGATACCAGGCATGCAGGGTATTGCCGAGGATATCGACCCAATAGACGCACTGGTCGCGTTTCGACCACAGCGGGCCTTCGCCCAGAAGCGCGCCCGCGGGCGAACGGCGGATGATGGCGTCGGTCATAAGCTGTCTCTGGATAGGGGGAGGATACGGATGGAGAAGGTCGGCGCGACCTTCTTACCATTCACGCACGTAACCGTCGGGACCGCGCCAGGCCGGATTGCGCCAGGGCGGGCAATCCTTGGCCAGTTCGCGCACCTTGGCTTCGTCGATCTCGACGCCAAGGCCGGGGCCGGTCAGGGCTTCGACATAACCGTCCTTCACGTCGAACACTTCCGGGTTCTTCAGGTAGGTCAGCAGGTCGTGTCCATTGGTGTTGTAGTGGATGCCCAGCGACATTTCCTGGATGACGTGGTTCGGTGTCGCCAGGGCCAGCTGCATGCAGGCGCCCAGCGCCAGCGGGCCCAGCGGGCAGTGCGGCGCGACGGCGACGTCATAGGCTTCGGCCATGGCGGCGATGCGGCGGACTTCGGAAATGCCGCCGGCGTGGGACAGGTCGGGCTGGATGATGTCGACGCAGGCCGCTTCGAAGAACGGCTTGAAGTCCCAGCGGCTGTAGAGGCGTTCGCCGAGCGCGATCGGCGTGGTCGTCAGCTTGGACAGCTGGGCGATGCCTTCGATGTGCTCGGAGAGCAGGGGCTCTTCGATGAACAGGGGGCGAATCGGTTCCAAGGCGCGGGCCAGTTGCTTGGCCATCGGCTTGTGGACGCGGCCGTGGAAATCGAGGCCGACGTCGAGGCCGAGCGCCTGGACCGAGGTGGCGCGTTCCAGCACGGCGTCGATGACCTTGGGCGAATCGAGCCAGCCCATGTCTTCGGACGCGTTCATCTTGACGGCCTTGAAGCCCTGGGCCAGGCGCGCCTTGCCGGCGTCGACGACGTCGGAGGGGCGATCGCCGCCGATCCAGGCATAGACCTGGACGCGGTCGCGGACCTGGCCGCCCAGCAATTGCCAGACCGGCACGCCGATGCGGCGGGCCTTCAGGTCCCACAGCGCCTGGTCGAAGCCCGACAGGGCCGACATCAGTACCGGGCCGCCGCGATAGAAGCCCAGGCGATAGAAGACTTGCCAGGCGTCTTCAATACGTTCAGCGTCGTGGCCCAGGAAGCGTTCGCGAATCTCCGCGAAGGCGGCTTCGGTGGTTTCGGTATGGCCTTCCAGCGAGGCTTCCCCCCAGCCGACGGCGCCGTCGTCGGTTTCGACGCGGACGAACAACCAGCGCGGTGGTACGGCGAAGGTCTCGATCTTGCGGATCGTGGTGCGGGTTGTGCTGGTGGTGGCGGGCTGAAGGCTGTCCATGGAATCCAAGGGGTAGGTGTCAATATTCGATATAAACGAAGTACCGCCTGGGGCGCGCCCGGTCAAGATATTGTACGATAATTTAGATCGAAGGGGCCTTTTTCCCTTACGGCAGCGGACATTGCGGCGAAGAAAATTTCAACGTCTATCTTGACGTTCGCGTAAACCAAGCGCATCTATGCGCCACATCCAACAAGGCCATAAAAGCCGGATCCAGACAGAGGAACAGCGCATGCCGAGCCCGGAAAACTCAGCCTATATCTACGATCACGTGCGCACGCCGCGCGGCAAGGGCAAGAAGGACGGCTCGCTGCACCAGATCACCGCGCTCGACCTGTCCGCTCAGGTCCTGGCTGAACTGCGCGACCGCAATAACCTGGACACCACGCTGGTCGATGACGTGTCGTGGGGCTGCGTGACGCCGGTCGGCGAGCAGGGGGGCGACATCGCCCGCGCCGCGGTCCTGGCGGCGGGTTACGATCAATATACCGCCGGCGCCCAGGTCAATCGCTTCTGCGCTTCGGGCCTGGAAGCGGTGAATATCGCCGCCGCCAAGGTGGTGTCGGGCGAGGCGACCATGGCGATCGGCGGTGGCGTCGAATGCATGAGCCGCATCCCGATGGGCTCGGACGGCGGCGCCTGGGCCATCGATGTGCGCGGCGCCTTTCCGCAATATTTCGTGCCGCAGGGCGTGTCGGCCGACATGATCGCCACCAAGTGGGGCTTTTCGCGCGACGACGTCGACGCCTATGCCGTCGAAAGCCACAAGCGCTCGGCGAAATCCTGGGCAGAGGGGCGCTTCAACAAGGCGGTCTTCAAGGTCAAGGACCAACTGGGTATTACCGCGCTCGACCACGACGAGACCGTCCGTCCGGACGCCAGCATGCAGACCCTGGGCAGCCTGAACCCGTCCTTTGCCGGCCTGGGTGAAATGGCCTTCGACGCCGTCATCAACCAGCGCTACCCCGAGGTCGCGCGCGTCAATCACGTGCACACGCCGGGCAATTCGTCCTCGATCGTCGACGGCTCGGCCGGCGTCCTGGTCGGTTCGAAGGAAGCCGGCACGATTAGCGGGCTAAAGGCCAAGGCGCGCATTCTCGGCACCGCCTCGATCGGTTCGGAACCGTCGATCATGCTGACCGGCCCCAGCTTCGTCACCGAGAAGCTGCTGAAGAAGCTGGGCATGAGCGTGTCGGATATCGACCTTTACGAACTCAACGAAGCCTTCGCTTCGGTCGTGCTGCGCTACATGCAGGTGCTCAAGATTCCGCACGACAAATTAAACGTGTGCGGCGGCGCCATCGCCATGGGGCACCCGCTGGGCGCCACCGGGGCGATGATCCTGGGCACCCTGGTCGACGAACTGGAACGATCGGGCAAGTCGACGGGCCTGGCCGTCTTGTGCGTCGGCGGCGGCATGGCCACCGCGACCGTGATCGAACGCGTGTAATCGGCGAAAAGGGAGCGAAACCAATGGACAATTTCAAGACCGAACTCGACGCCGATGGCATCCTGCTGTGCACCTTCGACGTGCCAGGCAAGACGATGAACACCTTTACCAAGGCCGCTTTGGCCGATCTGGAGCAGATCGCCATCCGCGCCAGGACGGACGCCGAGGTCAAGGGCGTGGTCCTGACCTCGGGCAAGGCAACCGGCTTTTGCGCCGGCGCCGACCTGGAAGAAATGATCGGCGGCGCCTGGGACGTACCGGGCGAGGGGGAAGCGGCGCTGAAGGCCACCTTCGACGCCACGTTTGAAATGAACCGCGTCTATCGCCTGTTGGAAACCTGTGGCAAGCCGGTCGCGGCGGCGCTGAACGGCCTGGCGCTGGGCGGTGGTTGCGAAGTCGCCCTGGCCTGTCATTACCGCGTCCTGTCGAATGCGCCGAAATCGCAGATCGGCCTGCCGGAAATCAAGATCGGCCTGTTCCCGGGCGGCGGTGGCTCGCAACGCCTGCCGCGCCTGATCGGGGCGCAAGCGGCCCTGATGGCCATGTCGGAAGGCAAGGCCTTCAAGCCGCAAGGGGCGCTCGGCGCCGGCGTCGTCCACGAGGTCGTCGACAACGACAAGGTCGTCGAAGCGGCCAAGACCTGGATCAAGACCAAGGGCGATCCTGTCGCCCCGTGGGACAAGAAGGATTTCAAGATCCCGGGCGGCGGTCCCTACCATCCGATCGGCTCGCAGACCTTCATCATGGGCAATGCCCTGCTGCGCAAGCAGTCCTATGGCAACTATCCGGCGGTCATCAACCTGATGCACGCGGTGTACGAAGGCCTGCAACTGCCGTTCGATACGGCGATCAAGGTCGAAAGCCGTTTCTTCAGCAAGACGCTGATGACGCCGCAAGCCAAGGCGATGATCCGCACCTTCTTCTTCTCGATGCAGGCCCTGGGCAAGGGCTCCGGCCGGCCGTCCGGCGTGGCCAAGGCCGAGTTCGGCAAGGTCGCCGTGCTGGGCGCCGGCATGATGGGGGCGGGTATCGCCTACGTCCAGGCCATGGCCGGGATCGAAACCATCCTGATCGACCGCGACCAGGCCGCCGCCGACAAGGGCAAGGCGCACTGCGCCGACCTGATCACGAAACAGGTGTCGCGCGGCAAGATGACCAAGGAAAAGGGCGAAGCCACCCTGGCCCTGATCACGGCGACGCCGGACTATGACGCGATTGCCGGTGCCGACCTGGTTATCGAAGCGGTGTTCGAAAACACCGAGCTGAAGGAAAAGGTCACCAAGGACGCCGAGGCCCGCCTCTATTCGGGCGCCAAGGCCGATACGGCGATCTTCGGCTCGAACACCTCGACCATCCCGATCTCGCTGCTGGCCACGGCCTCGGCCAAGCAGGACAAGTTCATCGGCATCCACTTCTTCTCGCCGGTCGACAAGATGATGCTGGTCGAGATCATCATGGGCAAGGAAACCTCCGACGAGACCCTGGCCAAGACGATCGACTACGTCATCAAGATCAAGAAGACGCCGATCGTCGTCAACGACTCGCGCGG
>FTKT01457643.1_pt1 | contig 10834 bp, 10 predicted proteins | sample 1658271 | NCBI WGS metagenome assembly FTKT01 (sample SAMEA3914811, study PRJEB12502) | metagenome | biome: forest; material: soil | place: Canada | collected 2011-08-04 | depth 0.3 m | reverse complement strand
CGTGCTGGCCGAGGCCGGCGCTCGGCCCGAGCACATGGTGCGCATGACCTGGTACGTGACCGACCGCGCCGACTACCTCGCCCGCGGCCGCGACGTCGGCGCCGCGTACCGCGACGTGATGGGCCACTACGACGTCGCGATGAGCGCGGTGGAGGTCAGCGCGCTGATGGAGGCGCGGGCCAAGGTGGAGATCGAGGTGACGGCGGTGGTGCCGCAGGCGTTGTAGCGGAGGCCCGGACGGACCTTGGGATTCGACAGGGTGTCTGCGCCGACGCCGTAGAGCCGCGCTGGCGGCGCGTCCGTCCGGCCAGCCGTCGGCGACCGCCTGCAGACGTCCACAGGCGGTCCCACGGCGAGCTGTCCGAACGACCTCGAACCTTTCGCTCGTGGCAGCAGGCTCAGGCCTGCTTGCGTCGGCGCAACATCACCGCCAGGGTGCCCAGGCCGGCCAGCAGCAGCGCGGCATTCTCGGGCTCGGGAACCGCGAGCGGGCCGGTGTCCGTGTTCGCCGCGACATCGAGGTAGTAGTCGCTCCCCTCGGTACCGGCCGTTCCCGTCACCTCGAAATAGTAGTTGCCCGATGTCAGGTCCGCGAAGGTGTGGTCCGTCATCGACGTGCCGAACGCGATCGAGCCCATGCTCTGGTCAGCGACACCATCGCCGTAGGTGCCCTTGTAGAGCGACAGCGTGGCGCCGACCAGGTCGAGCGTGTTCACGCCCAGAAGCGAGGTCGCCGTGTAGTAGTTGGCCGTCGACAGCACGTCGGAAGGATCGCCGAGGGCGAACGTGTAGACATCGTCCACGGCTCCCGGGGTCGTCGTGTAGGCGCGCGCATCCATGCCGGCGGGGCCCAGGGTGCCCCAGGCCGTGACGTTCGCGGCGGATGCGCTGAGGCCTGTGGCGGCCAGCAACGCGAGGATCAGTACTTTTTTCATGGCTGTCTCCATCTAGCAAAGGTGATGTAACGCCAGGTATCTGGCGTTACATGACATGGCAAAGATGAGCCCTGCCCTCGAGCGGCGCCGAATTCGTGACCTTTGTCACAGCTGACGCACTGTCGAGGACAGCAAGGCCGCGCCTGCGGTCGAGCAGGAATTTCCTGTTCCACGACGCAAGCGCAGAAACGGAGGGTCGAGGATTCCCTACGGCTCGACGAGCGACTTCCCCTCCACGAGATCGGCGCAATTCGGTCACTATGCACGGAAAGAATGTTCCGGTGCTCCCGAGGCCGGCCTTCATGTCTGCGAGCTGGTGAGACACGACCCCTGCGCGAGCCGCCGGGTCGGGATCCGACCCGGCATGTCCGTCAGGAGTCGCGTGAAGAAGTCTCGTGTGATGCCTCGGTTGCCGCCCTACTGGCCGATCATCGCGGTGTTCGTCGCCATGACGATCCTGCAGGCGTCGGTCGCGGCGCTCAGCATTCAGTTGCTGTCGACGGTACGCGCCTATGTGGCAGGGGAAAGCCTGTACTCGAAGGCGCAGAAGGATGCGCAGATCTACCTGCTCGACTACACCGAAAGCCGCCAGGAGGCCGACTACCTCCGCTTCAAGGCCGCATTGGCCATTCCCCTTGGCGACCGCGCCGCGCGGGAGGCGTTGCAGCGGGCGGCGCCCGACATCGAGGCGGCTCGCCGGGGCTTCCTCGACGGCGGCAACCATCCCGACGACATCGACGGCCTGATCCGGATGTTCCGCTGGTTCCAGCGGGTGCCGTTCATGTCGACGCCGATCGCGACCTGGACGGAAGGCGACAGGACGATCGCGGAGATGCGGGTCCTGGTCGAACAGGCCCACGAACGCATTCAAGCGGGGGATCTGCAGTCGCCCGCCGTGACGGCCATGCTCCGGCAATCACCGACCTTCAACACCCGACTGACTCGCCTGACGAGTGCGTTCTCCGCCCAGCTCGGTGCGGCGTCCAGGACGACCCAAAGCCTGCTGTTGGGCCTCAACACCTGCATCGCCGTCCTGCTCATGGTCTCGGGGCTCGGCTTCGTGCGACGCGCCATCCGGATGCAGGCCGCCTCCGACCTGCGCATGGAACGCCTGATCCACGCAGTCACCGATGGCGTGGTCTCGGTCGACGAGGATCGCAAGATCGTCCTCTTCAACCAGGCCGCCGAGATGATGTTCGGCGTCGAGGCGATCCACGCGCTGGGCAGCCCGATCGAACGCTTCGTGGGACACCTCGCGATCGCGACGGAGCCCGCGACGGTGGAGGTTCAGCCGGGCGCGCCAAGCGTCGGAACGCTCCAGGCGCTGACGGGTCGAAAGCGGGACGGCCGCGCGTTCCCGATCGAGGCCTCGCTGTCGCGGCTGCACCTGGCGCAAGGCACCTTGACCACGATCGTCCTGCGCGACATCACCGCGCGCATCGTGGCGGACGCCGAGCGAAGGGCGCACGAGAGCCTCGAGGCGTCGAGCAGGGCCAAGACCGAGTTCCTCTCGCGCATGAGCCACGAACTGCGCACGCCGCTGAACGCGGTGATCGGCTTTTCGCAACTGCTTCGCCTGGACGCCGCCCGGCCGCTTTCCGTCGCGCAGCTCGAGCGCGTGCAGCACATCGAGAACGCGGGCGCCCATCTCCTCGCGCTGGTCAACGACGTCCTCGACCTGTCGCGCATCGAATCCGGCGAAGTGCTGATCGCGTCGCAGGCGGTGGCCTTGCTCACGGTGATCGAGGAGGCGGCAACGATGGTGTCTCCGTTGGTCACGAAGGCCGGCATCGAGGTCTTCCTGGCGGCGGAACTCCCGGTGTCGGCCTCGGGCCAGCCCGCCGGCACCGGCGCCGGCATCGCCCAGCCAGCCGAGATCTGGGTCAACGCCGATCCCGTGCGGCTCCGGCAGGTGCTTGTCAACCTGCTCAGCAATGCCGTGAAATACAACAGGCCGGGCGGGCGCGTCGCGTTGACCTGGAAGCGCTCGAAGAACGAGTGCGAGATCATGGTCACCGATACAGGGAAGGGTATTCCGGCGGATCAGCTCGCCGGCCTGTTCCAGCCGTTCAACCGGCTCGGCGCCGAATCGACGACGGTCGAGGGAACCGGCATCGGGCTCGTGCTGTCCCGTCAGCTGGCCGAGATGATGGGCGGCACGCTGACCGTGGCGAGCACCTTTGGCGTGGGCACCTGCGCGACCCTGAGGCTGGGCGCGACCCATGCGCCCGCCGTCCGTCCGGATCCGGCGCGCACGGTTCATCCGGCGACTCGGGCGGCTTCCTCCCTCACCGTTCTCTACGCGGAGGACGACGACGTCAATGCGGAGCTGGTGCGCCAGCTTGTTACGATGCGAAGCGATGTGTCGCTGCGCGTGGCGACCAACGGCGCGATGGCGTTGGCGAGCGCCCGCTCCGACCCGCCGGACCTGATGCTCGTCGACATGAACCTGGGCGACATGACCGGGATCGAGCTCGCGCGCGAACTGCGCCGCGATCGTGCGACAAGAGGCGTGCGCCTGGTCGCTCTTTCGGCGGACGCGCTCCCGGAACAGATTCGAGCCGCCATGGACTGCGGCTTCGAGACCTATCTCACCAAGCCCATCAAGTTCGACGAAGTGATGGCGGTGCTCGATCGATACAGCCAGGAAGCCATTGCCTGATTGCAGGGCTGACCGGGTCGTGTTCACGCAAGTTCTTTCACAACGAGCGACTGAGGAGAATCATGACAAACGCATTCCGCCGTACCGGCGACCTGAAGAGCATCGGCAGCTATCCGGTGTGGTTGCAACGTGTCGTTCATGAAACGACGCCGCAAAAGCGCCGCGTGGTGCAGCACGAGCTCTTTTCCCTGATGCGCGATGCCAAGCTGCCGCTTGCGGCCATGCAGCGCTTTCTCGTCGGCGTCTGGCCAACGATCGAGCAGTTTCCGCGCTTCATGGCGATGAACCTCAAGAAGACCGGCTACGGAGACGGCATCGGCGTGGACATGGCGCGCCGCTATCTGATCCAGAACATCCGGGTCGAACAGAAGCACGCGGAGCACTGGGCCAACTGGGCCAGCGCGGCCGGGTTGACCCTGAACGATCTTCGCTCGGGGGTCGACACCGAGGAACTCCAGGCCTTGGCCCACTGGTGCTGGTACGTGTGCGACCGCGCCGATCTGGCGGTCGCCATCGCGGCGACCAACTACGCCGTGGAAGGCGCCACGGGCGAGTGGTCCTGCGTGGTGTGTTCGGAGGACACCTACGCGCGATCCCTGCCCGAGGAGGTACGTTCTCCGGCGATGCGCTGGCTCAAGGTGCACGCCGAGTATGACGACACGCACCCCTGGGAAGCGCTCGACATCGTCGCCACCTTGCTTGGCCACGCGCCCAGCGCACCCGAGATCGCGCACGTGCGACAGGCGATTCGGTCGAGCTACCGGTACATGGAACTGTCCCTGGACGGCGCCATGATGGCGTCCATCCATGGATCGTTCGACGAGACCGCTTCCAATTCGTCGATGCTGGGATTCGACGCCCTGGACGTCGCCTGAAGGCGCGGTCGGCGCGCCGTCGCGACCGCGGCTGAGGCCCTAGATCGTCGGCGCGTACTGCGCGTACTGCGCCTTGTACGGCACGCGCGCCTGCTTGCCGATCGACGTGGCGTCGCATCCCGCGGCCGGCATCGCGCCGCCGGCCGTGGCCACGCGCTGGATCGCCGTGATCTTGGCGAACAGGCCGGGCTTGCCGGTACTGTGCGTGTCCAGCAGCAGCCAGGGGATCGCGCCGGCGTCGGGCGAGTCGACCTTGGCCTTGACCGTGCCCACCACCTTGCTGCCGTCGCCGGCCTCCCAGGTCGGGCCGGCGTAGTGGTGGCCCACCAGCACACCCTTGGCGTCGACCAGATTGGCCTCCGGCGCGACGAACACCCAGGCCGGCGCGCCCTCGGGCCTGGCCTTGCACTCGTAGATCTGCACGCCGTCGGCCCACAGCGTGCGCACCAGGGAATCGGTGGACGGCGCGGCCAGGTTGCCGGGGATCACCACCGTGGGCGGCGTGGGCTGCAGTGCCTCGACGGCACAGGCCGCGAGCAGGGCCGTGGCGGCCATGGGCAGGAGACGGGCGGCGGAAACGATGGTCATCGGATGTCCTCGGTACAGGGGGATCAGAACGCGACCTCGTAGCGCTGGCCGCGGAAATTCAGGATCGCCGACTTCAGGCGGATCTGCTCGAGCACGGTGTCGGCCGCGGGCTTCTCGCCCTCGTGGAACACCTGGCCGTTGAGGATCACCATGCGCGCGGACGGCGTCTCGGAGTAGATCGCGCCGCCCACGTTCAGGCGCGGCAGCTGCGCGCGGACGTCGGGGGGCAGGTCGTTGATGCCGGGGATGGCGGCGGGCCGCGCGGGCGGCGGCGCCGGCGCGGGCGGCGCGCCGTAGTGCTCCACCGGCGGCTGCGCGGGCGCCGCGGCCGGGGGCGGCGCGGGCGCGACGGCCTTGGGTTCCAGCGTCGCGACGCGGGGCGCCGTCGGCAGGCCTCGCGGCGGCGGCACGTCGGCGGGCGGCGGCATGCGCTGGCGGCCCATGGGCGGCTCGACGGGCCGTGCGCCCGGATCGATGGCTCCCGGTTGCGCCGGCGGCAGTTCGCCCGGCGCGGTCGTGGCGGGCGCGGCCTCGCGCGGGGACGGCGCGAGCTCCGGCGCGGGCGCGAGCGGGCCCGTGGCCACGCGCGCATCGGTCTGCGCGCGCCACGGCCCGAACACGATCACCACCAGCACCGCCACCAGCAGCGTGCCGGCCACGCCGGCGCCCCAGATCAGCGGCGAGAAGTTGCGCGCGGCCGGCTCGCCGTCGGCCGGCACGTTCTGGGCATGCAGGCCGGGCACCGCGCCGCGCGTGCGCTCGGCATCGGCGCGTCGGAGCGCATCGAGGATGTAGGACATGCGCTTATTTTCCCTGGACGTTTCCTTGGGCGGCCACGGCCACGGGCGCCATGCCGGCCAGCCACGGTTCGGCGAGGCCGCTGGCGCGATTGATCTGCATCAGCGTGGTGGGACCGGCGACGCCGTCGGGCGTCAGGCCCTGGGACTGCTGGAACGCGGCCACGCGCGAGCGCAGCGTGGTGTCGAAGACCTGGTCGGGCGCGGGCGCCGGCGCCCCCAGCGCCGCGGCAAGGTGCGCGCCCACCGAGTCCACCAGCGGTCCGCGCGACCCCACCGACAGCGGCACCGAGTAGCCGGGCGGCACGCGCCAGAAGGTGCTGAAGTCGCCGCGCCACGTCGTCGTGAGGAGTGTCAGCGGCACCTGCGCGGCCGACTTGCCCACCACCAGCGTGGCCTCGTCGCGGTCCATGCCGGCGAGCACCGCGTACGCCGGTCGATCCTGTGCGTCGCGCAGCGTGAGCACGCTGGGACGCGCGAGCAGCCGCAGCAGCGCGAGCCCGCCATGCGCGCGGAAGCAGCGCACGTCCTGCTCGGCCGCGAGCACGCAGGGATCGCCGTCGACCAGCAGCAGTGCCCAGTCGCGCGAGAGGGCGCGCAGCGCCTGCTGCTCGTCGTGTGGCGCCCGCGCCAGCCAGGCGACGAGTTCGTCGGCCGAGCGCAGGCGGGCCGCGCTCGCCGCGGCCGCGGTGGCAAGAACGGACGCCGACGCCCTGGCCTGGACGGCACGCGCGGACGCGGACGCGCTGGCCGCCGCGATGCCGGTCGCCGGCGCCTTGTCGCGCGCGCCCCATTGAACCGCCGCCATTGCCGCCGCGCCGGCCAGCACCCCGGTGCCGATCGCCAGCGGCCACCAGCGCGCGGGCAGCATGCGCGGCCGGGCCTCGCCTGCCTCGCCGAACACCTCCTGCGCCGCCTTGTCGACGATCGTCCGGTCGACACGCGGCTTGCCGGTGGCGTACGCGCCCAGCAGCGCGCGGTCGCACAGCAGGTTGATGCGGCGCGGCACCCCGCGGGCGAGCTGGTGGATGCGGCGCAGCGCGGCCGCGTCGAAAGGCATGGCGCCCTTGAGCCCGGCCACCGCGAACCGGTGCGCGATGTACTGCGTGGTCTCCTTCTCGGACAGCGCGTCGAGGTGGTAGCGGGCGATCACGCGCTGCGCCAGCTGCTCCAGCTCGGGCCGGGCCAGCATGCCGCGCAGCTCGGGCTGGCCGATCAGCACGATCTGCAGCAGCTTGCGCTCGCTGGTCTCGAGGTTGGTGAGCAGGCGCAGCTGTTCCAGCACGTCCGACGAGAGGTTCTGCGCCTCGTCGATGATCAGCACGTTGTTCTGGCCGACCGCGTGCGTGCGCAGCAGGTACTCGTTGAGGCCGTCGACGTAGTCCTTGAGCCCGGGCGCCGTGCCGGCCGCGGTCAGCGCCGGGAACTTGATGCCGAACTCGTGGCACACCGTGATGAGCAGCTCCAGCGCCGACAGCTTCGGGTTGAAGATGTAGGCGACGTTGCAGCGCGGCGGGATCTGTTCCAGGAAGCAGCGGCACACGGTGGTCTTGCCCGCGCCGATCTCGCCGGTGAGCAGCACGAAGCCGCCGCCGCCCTGCACGCCGTACAGCAGGTGCGCCAACGCCTCCCGGTGGCGTTCGCTCATGAAGAGGTAACGCGGATCGGGCGCGATCGAGAAGGGCTTCTGCTTCAGGCCGAAGAAGGGCACGTACATGCCGCAAGCATACTTCGGCAAGGCGATGCCGCCGGCTCTCCTGCGCGGCGTCGGGATTCAGCGCCGCGTGGAGGCGTCGCGAAACGCGCGAAGGACGGCGTTCATGCGAGTCTGGTAGCCCGGCCCCTGGGCCTTGAACCAGTCGAGCACCTCCTGGTCCACGCGCAACGAGATCGACGCCTTCGCCGGCACCGGCTCGAGCCCGCGGCGCACGATGCCGCGCACGATGTGCCGGACATCGGCCTGCGGATGTTCGTGGATGTCAGGTGCCGACCTGCTCGAAGTAGATGCCTGCTTCGCGGGCCGTGGCCTTGCGGAACGAGATGACTCGGATTTCATGGGAAGTCTCGGTATGCACCGGCGAAACGGGAATGCCGTCCAGCAACCCCAGGGTGACGAAGCGCCGCTCGCCATACTCGAAGCGATCGTCCTCGAACGTGAATGTCAGGCCCGCGAAGACGCGCTCGGCGTCCGCGAAGTCCAGTCCGCGCGAATCGACCGGTTTCCCTGGCATCCCGGCGCGGCATGGCGCCATTCCTGTTGCCTGGCGCACCGTCTCAGCCACCCGGCCGAAAACCTCGCGGACGCGGGGCCGATGACGCGGTGGCATCATCGACGCAAGCTTCCAGAGGACTCGCATGAAACTGCTCCGCCACGGCCCGCGCGGCCACGAACGGCCCGGCCTCGTCGACCACCAGGGCGTGATGCGCGACCTGAGCGCGCAGATCGGCGACATCTGCGCCGCCGACCTGTCGCCCGCCCGCCTCGCGCGCCTGCGCTCCGTCGAGATCGACACGCTGCCCGTGGTACCGCCCGGCACGCGCCTGTCGGTGCCCTGGCATGGGATGTCGAAGTTCGTCTGCGTGGGGCTGAACTACAAGGATCACGCGGCCGAGGCGAAGATGGCGCTGCCGGCCGAGCCCATCCTGTTCCTGAAGGCCAACTCGGCGCTCACCGGGCCCAACGATCCCGTCGTGCTGCCGCAGGGCTCACAGAAGGGCGACTGGGAGGTGGAGCTGGGCGTGGTCATCGGCACGCGGGCGCGCTGCGTGGCCGAGGCCGAAGCGCTGGCGCACGTGGCGGGCTACTGCGTGGTCAACGACATGTCGGAACGTGCCTTCCAGCTGGAGCGCGGCGGCACCTGGGACAAGGGCAAGGGCTGCGACACCTTCGGCCCGGTCGGCCCGTGGCTGGTCACGGCCGACGAGGTGCCCGACCCGCAGAAGCTCTCGCTGTGGCTGGACGTGAACGGCGAGCGCATGCAGGACGGCAGCACGGCCGACATGGTGTTCGGCGTGGCGCAACTGGTGAGCTACGTGAGCCGCTTCATGACGCTCGAGCCCGGCGACCTGATCGCCACCGGCACGCCGGCGGGCGTGGGCATGGGCCGCCAGCGTTTCCTGGAACCCGGCGACACGCTGCGCCTGGGCGTCGCGGGTCTCGGCGAGCAATCGACCACGGTGCACGCGTGGGATGCCGCGCTGATCGACCGCGTCCACGGCACGCATTGATAGACTGAACGCATGCGACGCTTCCTGCGCCTGTTGACGCTCTGGCTTCTCGCGCTGGCGCTCCCCCTCCAGGGGGTGACGGCGACGACGGCCATGATCGCGCACGCGCACGCGCCGTCGCACACGATGACGATGACCCTGCCCGGCGGCGCGACGACGGACGCGGCCGCCATGCCCTGCCACGGCCACGCCGTCGACAAGGCCGGCTGCGGCGCCTGCTGCGGGCCCATCGTCGTCGAGCAGGCGCTGCTGGTCGTGGCCCCGGTCGCGCCGCGCTGGGCCGCGCTGCCGCTGGCATCGCCCGCGGTCGCGGCGCCCCTGTTCCTCACCGGCGGCACCGACCGCCCGCCCCGCCTCCTCGCCTGAACCGCCAAGACGCGTCGCGCCCCCGGGCGTGACGCGAGCGCCCGCGCACGCGGGCCCGTTCCAGGACGAGGATCCCATGATTTCGAGATCTCCCATCGCCGGCCCGGCGCTGGTCGCCGCCGCGTTCGCGCTGCTGGCCGGCTGCGCCGCGCCGGCCATCGACGACAACGTGGCCGCGGCCCACGCGGAGGTCACCGCCCGCGGCGGCCCCGACTTCGCATGGCTGGCCACCGACGCCGCCCGCGACCAGGCCCGCGCCGACGTCGCGGGCGCGTTGCAACGACCGCTGTCGCAGGACGACGCCGTGCGCATCGCGCTGTCGCACGACCTCGCGCTGCAGGCGCTGCTGTTCGACCGCGCCGCGGCCTCGGCCGACGCCACGCGATCGGCCCGCCTGCCCAATCCGGTGTTCGCGTTCGAGCGCCTGGCCGGCGGCGGCACGACCGAGGTGACGCGCGCGCTGGCGCTGCCGCTGTTGGAACTGCTCCTGCTGCCTTCGCGCGCGCGCCAGGCCGGCGCCGTGCAGCAGCGCCTGCGCCTGCAACTGGCCATCGACGTGCTGCGCCGGGCCGACGACGCGCGCGCCGCGTGGGTGGCGGCCGTCGCCGCGGAGCAGTCGCTGCGCTATGCGAACCAGGTGAACGACGCCGCCGAGGCCGCGGGCGAGCTGGCCCGGCGCCTGGAGGCCGCGGGCAACTTCAGCGCGCTCCAACGCGCCCGCGAGGAGGCGTTCTCCGCCGCCGCGCTGCAGGGCCTCGCGCAGGCGCGGCGCGCGCAGCGGCACGCACGCGAGACGCTCGTGCGCGCGCTGGGCCTCGATTCGGCCGAGGCCGACGCGTTGAAGCTGCCCGAGCGCCTGCCCGACCTGCCCGCGGCGCTGCCGCCGCCGGACGCCGCGCGCCAGGCCGCACTCGACGAGCGCCTGGACCTGCGCCTTGCGCGCGCCCGCCTGGACGAACTCGCCCGAGCGCAGGGCCTCGTGCGCGTGACCGGCACCGTCGACGCGCTGGACCTCGGCGCCGAGCGCCGCGACCAGACGGCCCTGCCACGCGAGCACGGCCTGACGCTGTCCGTGCCGCTGCCGCTGTTCGACGCCGGCGACGCCGCCCGCGCCGGCGCGCAGGCCCGCTACGCCGCGGCCCTCGCGCGCACCGGCGCGGTCGCCGTCGCCGCGGCCTCGCAGCTGCGCACAGCCGACGCCGACCGCCGCGAGGCCCACGCGCTGGCCGCGCAGTTCCGCGATCGCCTCGTGCCGCTGCGCGCCACCATCCTCGGCGAGAACCTGCTGCGCTACAACGGCATGCTCGCCAGCCCCTTCGACCTCCTCGCCGACGCGCGCGACCAGGCCCTCGCCGTGCAGCAGGCGATCGCCGCGCAGCGCGA
>FTKT01000376.1_pt2 | contig 10839 bp, 13 predicted proteins | sample 1658271 | NCBI WGS metagenome assembly FTKT01 (sample SAMEA3914811, study PRJEB12502) | metagenome | biome: forest; material: soil | place: Canada | collected 2011-08-04 | depth 0.3 m | reverse complement strand
ACCCTCGGCCAGGAGTTCGGCGGCTACGCGGCCCAGGTCCGCTACGGGCAGGAGCGGCTGCGCGCCACCCTGCCGCGGGTCGCCGAGCTGCCGCTGGGCGGCACGGCGGTCGGCACCGGCATCAACACCCCGCCCGGTTTCGCCGCCGCGGTGATCGCCGAACTCGCCCGCGCCACCGGCCTGCCGCTGACCGAGGCGCGCAACCACTTCGAGGCCCAGGGCGCCCGCGACGCGCTGGTGGAGCTGAGCGGCCAGCTGCGGACCGTCGCGGTCGGCCTCACCAAGATCGTCAACGACCTGCGCTGGATGGCCTCCGGCCCGCGCACCGGCCTCGGCGAGATCAACCTGCCCGACCTGCAACCGGGCTCCTCGATCATGCCGGGCAAGGTCAACCCGGTGATCCCCGAGGTGGTCGCGATGGTCGCCGCCCAGGTGGTCGGCAACGACGCCACCGTGGCGATGGCCGGGGCCAGCGGCAACTTCGAGCTCAACGTGATGCTGCCGGTGATCGCCCGCAACCTGCTGGAGTCGGTCCGGCTGCTCGCCAACGCCTCGCGGCTGCTGGCCGACCGCACGGTGGACGGCATCACCGCCAACGTCGAGCGGGCCCGCGGGTACGCCGAGTCCTCCCCCTCGGTGGTCACCCCGCTCAACCGGTACCTCGGCTACGAGGAGGCGGCCAGGGTCGTCAAGCAGTCGCTGGCCGAGTCGAAGACGATCCGTCAGGTGGTGCTGGAGCGCGGCTGCGTGGAGCGCGGCCTGCTCACCGAGGAGCAACTGGACGCGGCCCTCGACGTGCTGCGGATGACCTACCCCTGACGGCTGGTCGTCAGCGGTTCTGCAGGCGCGGGAAGAGCACCTCGTCCAGCACCAGTCCGAGCGCCACCGCGACCGGGACGGCCACCAGCGCGCCCACGATGCCCAGCAGTGCGGCGCCGACCAGCACGGCCAGGATGGTCACCACGGGGTGCACCTCCACGGCGTACTTCATCGCCTTCGGCATGATCAGGTAGTCCTCGGCCAGCCGGAAGACGATGTAGAAGGCGGCCGTGGCCAGCGCCACCGGGAACGAGACGACCAGCGCGACCAGCGACACCACCACCCCGCCGATGGTCGAGCCGACCACCGGCACCAGGTCCATCAGCGCCACGAAGAAGCCCAGCACCGCCGGATAGGGCACACCCCAGGACTCCAGCCAGAGGAAGGTGGCCAGACCCGCGATCGCGGAGGTGAAGATGTTCGCCAGCATGAACCGGCCGGTGCGGACCACCACCTCCTCGATCAGCCCCTGCGCCCGGGCCCGCCGGGTCAATGGGATGAAGCGGTAGCCGAACGCCTTGATGGTGGGCAGCCCCGCCAGGAAGTAGACCGTCAGGGTGGTGACCACCACCAGGTCGGTGAGCGTGGTCAGGACCAGCTGGCCCGCCCCGAGCACCCCGTTGACCACCGTCGTGGCGTTCCCGCCGCTCAGCGCCTTCTTCACCCGGTCGATCAGGTGGTAGCGGTCCTCCAGCTTGCCCAGCGCCGACTGGTGGTCGTGCAGCTGCTGGAGCCAGCCGGGAATCGCCTTGGTCAGCGCGTTGATCTCGTTGCTCAGGGGCGGGATCACCAGCGCCACGAAGCCGCCCAGCGCGGCCAGCACGCCCAGCGCCAGGACCAGCACCGCCCAGGCCCGGCGCAGCCCGCGCCGGATCAGCCAGGTGACCATCGGCTCCAGGCTGATCGCGATGAACAGCGCCAGCAGGACCAGGGTCAGGATGCCGCTGATCCGCAGCGCCGACTGGACCAGCTGGTAGGCGAGCAGCGCGCCGAGGGCCAGGCCGAAGCCGGTGCCGAACCAGGACCGGCGGGCCGGCCCGCTCTGCTCGCTCACCGCTCCCCGCCCTCCCTCGTGCCCGCTGGGCACCGCCTCCGACGGGCCGTCAGGCACCGCCCGTCCACGATGCCATGACGCGCCCCGGCCCGCCTTCGCTGGCGGGGTCCGTGCGGCCGGGGCGCGGTGCGGGTACGGTCGAAGCACGGACCGGCCGGGTACACAGGAGGCGCACCGATGACCGAGGCAGCGGCGGCGGCACGGGCGGCGGTGCGCTGCGTGCCCGCGGTCCCCAGCTGGGTGAGCCTGACGGTCCGCGACCTGGCGGCGGCGCAGGCCTTCTACGGACCGCTGCTCGGCTGGGCCTTCGAACGCGGCCCCGACCGCTGGGGCCAGTACCTGCGCGCGGTGGTGGACGGCGTCGCGGTGGCGGGTCTGAGCGTCGGCGAGGACCTGCAACTCCCGGTCGCCTGGACCACCTACTTCGGCACCGAGAACGCGGACGCCGCCGCCGAGCGGGTGCGGGCCCGCGGCGGCACGGTGGCGGTCGGCCCGCTGGGCTTCGACGCCGGCCGGGTCGCCTTCGCCGCCGACCCGGCCGGCGCCCCCTTCGGGCTCTGGGAGGGCGAGAGCGTGACCGGCTCGACCTGGCTGAGCAGCCCCGGCGCGCCGGTCTGGATCGAACTGCGCACCCGCGACGCCTTCGAGGCGGCGCTCTTCTACGGCGAGGTCTTCGCCTGGGACACCCGCGATCCCCAGCAGTTGGAGGTCCGCTGGGAGCACGACCGGGTGGTCCTGCGCACGGCCGGCCGCAGCGTCGCCGCCCTCGCGGTGGCGGCCGACCTCGACGCCCGACCGACCTGGAACGTCTTCTTCTCGGTCGCCGACCTCGACGCGGCCCTCGCCCTGGCCCGGCAGCTCGGCGCCACCGCCGTCGGGCCGGTCACCGAGACCCCGTACGGCCGCCAGGCCGAGCTGCGCGACCCGCAGGGCGGCCTGCTCTGGCTGATCACGCCCACCACCCACACGCACTGACCGCCGCTGCGCCGCCCGCTGACGTCGTGTGCCATCGGTGCGCCGTTCGTGCGCCGTTCGTGCGCTCTCCGTGCGCCATCCGGTGGAACCGGGCGTCGGCACGGTTTGGGTGCGATCGGTCCGGGTACCCGTGCTGCCGACGATCGGCTAGCCGGAGGAGACGGACATGGAGCAGGAAGTGGTCGACGCGGGCGCCCGCCCGGAGCAGGCGGCGGTCAGGGCGGTGGACCAGTCGGAGCTGCCGGCCGACCCGTTCGACCACGGTGACGCCGAGGCGTACGCGGTGCTGGGCGAGGACTGAGCCGGCCCGCCGGGCGCGGCGGGAACCCGGAGCCGGGCTCAGCCGGCCGCGATCCAGACCGTGGTGGCGTTGCAGAACTCGCGGATGCCGTGGCCGGAGAGTTCGCGGCCGTAGCCGGAGCGCTTGACGCCGCCGAAGGGGAGGGCGGGGTGGGAGGCGGTCATGCCGTTGAAGAAGACGCCGCCGGCCTGGATGTCTCGGACGAAGCGCTCCTGTTCGGCCGGGTCACGGGTCCAGACGTTGGAGCTGAGGCCGAACGGGGAGTCGTTGGCGAGGGCGAGGGCCTCGTCCAGGTCGGCGGCGCGGTAGAGGGTGGCGACCGGGCCGAAGGCCTCCTCCTGGTGGATCCGCATCGCGGGGGTGACTCCGGTCAGGACGGTCGGCGGGTAGAACCAGCCCTCGCCGAGGCCTTGCGGGTAGGCGCCGCCGCATTCGGCGCGGGCGCCGTGGGCGAGGGCGTCGGCGACCAGGTCGGCCAGTTCGTCGCGGCCCTGGCGGCTGGCGAGCGGGCCGACCTGGGTGCTCTCCTCCATCGGGTCGCCCATCCGCAGGGCGGCCATGCCCGCGGTGAAGGCGGTGGCGAAGTCCTCGTAGACGTCCGTGTGGACGATGAAGCGCTTGGCGGCGATGCAGGACTGCCCGTTGTTCTGCACCCGGGCGGTGACGGCGATGCGGGCGGCGGCCGCGACGTCGGCCGAGGGCAGCACGACGAAGGGGTCGCTGCCGCCGAGTTCGAGGACGGTCTTCTTGACCTCGTCGCCGGCCACCGAGGCCACCGCGCGGCCCGCGCCCTCGCTGCCGGTGAGCGTCGCGGCGGCCACCCGTGGGTCACGCAGTACCTGTTCGACCGCGGCCGAGCCGATCAGCAGGGTCTGGAAGCAGCCCTCGGGGAACCCGGCACCGCGGAAGAGGTCCTGCAGGTAGAGCGCGGTCTGCGGCACGTTGGAGGCGTGCTTGAGCAGCCCGACGTTGCCCGCCATCAGGGCCGGCGCGGCGAACCGGACGACCTGCCAGAGCGGGAAGTTCCAGGGCATCACGGCCAGCACCACGCCCAGCGGCCGGTAGCGCACCCAGGCCCGGGCGGCGCCGGCGTCCGCGACGTCGGCCGGCGCCGGGTGCTCGTCGGCGAGCAGGGCGGGGGCCTGGTCGGCGTACCAGCGCATCGCCTTCGCGCACTTGGCGGCCTCGGCGCGGGCGGCGGCCAGCGGCTTGCCCATCTCGGTGGTCATCAGCCGCGCGATGGTCTCCTGATCGGCGTCCAGCAGTTCGGCCGCCCGGTGCAGCAGGTTCGCCCGGTGCTCGAAGCCGGTCAGCCGGTACTCGGCGAAGGTGGCCGCGGCCCGGGCCAGGCGCTCCTCGACGGCCTCGGGGGTGTACGGCTCGAAGGTCCGCAGGGTCTGCCCGGTCGCCGGGTTCACGGTCGCGATCGCCATCGGTCGGCTCCTCATCCTGGTCCACACGGTCAGCGCGCGTAATCGAGCGTATCCGTGGCCCGGGCGGGCCGCCCGTGGGTGCATGCTGGGGGACATGCCCGAGGGTGACTCCGTCTTCCGTGCCGCCGCGCAGCTGCACCGGGCGCTGGCGGGACGGCCGCTGACCGTTGCCGACCTGCGGGTGCCCGCGCATGCGACGGCCGACCTGACGGGGCGCCAGGTGCTGGAGACGGTGCCGCGCGGCAAACACCTGCTCACCCGGCTGGAGGGCGGTCTGACCCTGCACACCCATCTGCGGATGGACGGCCGCTGGCAGGTGTACGGCGCCGGTGAGCGGTGGACGGGTGGTCCGGGCCACCAGATCCGCGCGGTGCTCGGCAACGCCGAGGCCACCGCCGTCGGCTACCGGCTGCCGGTGGTGGAACTGCTGCGCACGGCCGAGGAGGCGAACGCGGTGGGCCACCTGGGCCCCGATCTGCTCGGCCCCGACTGGGACCCGGCCGAGGCGCTGCGCCGGCTCGCGGCCGATCCCGGGCGGCCGCTGGCCGAGGCGCTGCTCGACCAGCGCAACCTGGCCGGGATCGGCAACATCTATGCGAACGAACTCTGCTTCCTGGCCGCCGCCACCCCGTGGACGCCGGTCGGCGAGGTCGCGGCGTCGCGGCGGCTGGTCGCGCTGGCGCACCGGCTGCTGCTGCTCAACCGTGACCGGCCCACCCGGATCACCACCGGGGAGCAGCGCCGGGACCGCCGGCACTGGGTCTACGACCGGGCGGGCCGTCCGTGCCTGCGCTGCGGCCGGACGGTCCGCACCGGACGGCTCGGCGCCGAGTCGCGGCAGCGGGTCGCGTACTGGTGCCCCGGCTGCCAGCACGGGCCGGCGCCTGACGCGGCGTCATCGGACGGGGCGTCATCAGGCCCGGCGTGGGCGTAGTGGCGGGTGATCAGGTGGCGGAGCCGGCCGCCGCGCCGGTCTTGAGGTCGGGGCCCCAGCGGTCGATCGACTCCTGCAGGTCCAGCGGCAGCAGCCGGGCCTGCTCCTCCTGGCCGGGCCAGTCCTCGCGCGGCACGCGCCACATCACCTCGAACTCGATGCCGTCGGGGTCCTTGGCGTAGAGCGACTTGGAGACCAGGTGGTTGGTGGCGCCGACCAGGGCGCCGCGGGCCTGGAGCTTGGTCGCGATCTCGGCCAGCTCGCCGAGCGTGCCGACCTCCCAGGCCAGGTGGTAGAGGCCGACCTGTCCGGGCACCGGGCCGCCGGCCCGCTCGCCGACCGCGAAGAGGCCGAGGTCGTGGTCGTTGAGGGTGTCCTGGGCGCTGAGGAACGCGGCGCGGCCGGGGATCTCGACGTCGACCTTGAAGTCGAAGACGTCCGTGTAGAACTCCACGGAGCGGGCCACCTCACGGATGTACAGGACCGCGTGGTTGAGGCGTCGTACGGGCATGCCGGGTCTCCTTGCTTGAGCGTTCAAGTGTCAGCATAGGACGATTAAGTTGAGAATTCAAATATTGAGCCCTCAAGAGATGCGTTAAGGTGACGGTATGACCGAGACGCGCTGGCTGGACGAGGACGAACAGCGCACCTGGCGCGCGTTCCTGTGGACCTCGCGGCTGCTGAACGACGCACTGGATCGCCAGTTGCAGCGCGACAGCGGAATACCGCACACGTACTACATGATCCTCGCGATGCTCTCCGAGGCGCCCGGGCGGGTGATGAGCATGACCGAGCTGGCCCAGCTGGTGCGCTCCTCGCCGAGCCGGCTCTCGCACGCGGTCAGCCGGCTGGAGGAGTCCGGCTGGGTGCGCCGCTCCAAGCGGCCCGGGGACCGCCGCACCACGCTGGCCGAGCTCACCGAGGAGGGGTTCGCGGTGCTGGAGCAGGCCGCGCCCGGCCATGTCGAGACCGTCCGGCGGCACCTGTTCGACCCGCTGGACGCCGAGCAGGTCCGCGCGCTGCGCGAGACGCTGTCGACGGTGCTGGCCACCCTGGGGTCGGAGGGTTTCTGATGCGGCGTCACTTGGGGTGGCTTGGGGTCAGCCGGTGCCCGCCGCCGCGGCCGGGCGGGTGTCGGCGACGGCCTCGATCCGGACCGCGGTGATCCCGCTGACGTAGCGGGCCCCGCAGGCGTCAGCCGGCACCACGAGCTGCGGACCGGCCCGGTCCAGCGGTGTGCCGTCGATGTTCGCGTTCCCGGCCGGTGGGCCACGAGGACGACGGGCCAGGGAGAGTCCGTCGTCCCCGTGGGGGGCGGTGGCCGACTCGTACCCGGTCGGGCCGCCGCGGTCCCGTGGGCGGAGTGTCCGGGGAAGAACACCGCCTGGCCGCGGCACCAGGGACGGGTGCCGCGGGGGATCACATCTCTTACAGCGCCGGCCGCGCTGTCCGTGTCACACCCTGGCGGGAGGAATTTCGAGGGTTGCTGCGCGCGGGGGGCTGGACTCGGACGCCTGCTGCTGGAGGTGGCCCGGTCAGAAACGGTTGTCGGAACCGGACGCGCGGTAGGCGCGCAGGGTGGTGGAGGTGGCGGGCCAGGGGCCGGTGCGTGGGCGTAGGCGGCGCCACTCGTAGGGCGGGTGGCCGAGCTTGGGGCGGCGGCGGTCGTAGCCGTTGGCCACGATCCAGGCCGTGACGCACGCGAGCATCGCCACCTGGGGGGCGCGGCCGCCGCGCTCGGCGCCGCGGGCGGTCAGCGCCGCGACCAGCGCGGTCCAGAGCCAGTAGCCGAGCAGTGGATAGACCACCAGCTGATGCCAGATCTTGGTGGGCGCCATGGCCTGTTCGCGGGTGAAGTAGCCGTCGCGCAGCTCGGCGCGCCACTGGAGCAGGCCGAATCCCAGCCAGCCGGTCATCGAGACCAGCCCGTAGCGCCGGGCGGCCAGGCCGCTCGGCGGCCGGCCGCCCATCTGCCGCACGCCGAGCGCGAGGGCGACGGCCAGCAGCGGATCGCCGAGCGCGAGCGCGGTGAACTCCCCGCGCAGGCCGATCCGGCGGCGCTCCAGGACCAGGGCGAGCATCCAGACGGCTCCGGGGGTGACGGCGAGTGAGGCGGCGAGTGCGGCCCGCGGGCCGTGGCTGATCGCTGCGCCGATCCAGGGCAGGTAGCGCCGGTTCCTGGCCATGGGGCTCCTTCCTGCGGTCGGCGTCCGGGGAGACCGCGGCCCGTCGGCCGGTGGGTTCGCCGGATCGCTGTGCGTGCAGCAAACGCTAGGCCGGGGTTTCGGCTGTCCGCAACGGCTGCTATCGGCCTGCGGAGGGCGGATTCCGAGCATTCTCGGAGCATCTGCGGCGCAGTGAGGAGTCGCGCGGGGGGCGCGAGGGAGCCGCCGCTGCGCGAGGGGTGGATCGGCGGGAGGCTGGTAGCAGGACAGAGGGTCAGTGGACCGAGAGGACGGTGCGTGATGTTCGCGCGTCTGAGCAGCTACCAGGGGTCGCCGGTTCCGCCCGACGGGGACATCACCCGCAGCAGCCAGGAGGTGCTCCGGCAGATCCAGGACCTCCCGGGCTTTCGCGGGGTGTACCTGCTGGTCGACCGGGCGAGCGGGAAGTCGAAGTCGCTGACCCTGTGGGCCGACGGTCAGGCGATGTGGGACAGCGAGGGGCCGGCCGCGGAGGTCCGGGCCAGGTCCGCCGCGCGGGAGGGCGAGCAGGTGGTGGACGTCGAGCGGTTCGAGGTGGGGTTCGTGCACCTGGCGGACTGAGCCGCCGAGCGGTTCAGCCGGCCAGCTCCGCCAGGTCCAGCGCGCCGAGCGCGATGTTGTGGCCGGTCTTCTCGACCTTGGCGCGCAGGTAGTGCAGGTTGCTGGGGGAGGCGTGGACGCCGGTGGGGACCCGGGTGGCGACCTCGATGCCGAGGGCGGCCAGCTGCTCGGCCTTGTCCGGGTTGTTGCTCAGCAGGTCGATGCGGGTGGTGCCGAGGGTGCGCAGCATCTGGGCGGCGGCGGTGTAGTCGCGGCCGTCCTCGGGCAGGCCGAGGGCGGCGTTGGCGGCGTAGGTGTCCAGGCCACCGTCCTGCAGAGCATAGGCGTCGAGCTTGTTGTAGAGGCCGATGCCGCGGCCCTCCTGGCGCAGGTAGAGCAGGTAGCCGCCGGTCTCGGCGATCCGCTGGACGGCCTCGCGCAGCTGGGGGCCGCAGTCGCAGCGGGCCGAGCCGAAGACGTCGCCGGTCAGGCACTCGGAGTGCAGCCGCACCAGCGGCGCGCCGGTGGCGGCCGGGTCGCCGAGGGCGAGCGCGAGGTGCTCGGCGCCGTCGGTGAGGTCGTGGAAGGTGAACACCTCGGCGTCGACCTGGTAGCCGTCGCCGAAGCGGAGCGGGATGTGTACCCGGGTCCGCACCCGGGCGGGCGGTACCTGGGGCAGTTCGCGCGGCGGGGTGTCGGTCAGCGGGCGGGTCATGTCCGGTCTCCGGTCAGCCAGGCGGGTTCCATGATTCGTTCAAATTTGAACTCAGCCGCGACAGTACACCTGGATTCAAATTTGAACAACCGCGTTAGGATTTCCCCCATGGCAGAGACCCGGTGGCTGGACGAGCAGGAGATGGCGGCCTGGAAGGGCTTCCTGGCGGCGAGCAACCTGGTGGCGCGCCACCTGGAGCAGCAGCTCAAGGACGACGCCGGGCTCTCGCACACCCAGTACGAGATCCTGGTGCACCTCTCCGCCGCGCCGGGCGGCGCGCTGCGGATGGCGGACCTCGCCGAGCGGCTGGTGACCTCCAAGAGCGGGCTGACCTACCAGGTCGCCCAGCTGGAGAAGGCCGGGCTGGTGGAGCGGCGGTCCTGTCCCACCGACGTGCGCGGGGTCTTCGCGAACCTGACGCGGGACGGGCTGGCGGCGCTGCGGGCGGCGGCGCCCGGGCATGTGGCCGCGGTGCGCGAGGCGCTGGTCGACGTGCTCGACCGTGAGCAGCTGGTGGTGGTGGCCGAGGCGCTCGGCGAGGTGGCCCGGCGGCTGCGCGGCCGGGAGTAGGTGGTCGGGAGCGGACGGCCGGGGCCGGGCGGGGCCGGGCGGGTCTACGCGGGTCCTGGTGGGATTTCGGTGCCCTGATGGTGGCCCAATTCTCTAGCGGCGCCGGTTGGTTGGCCACTACGCTCAGCCGTACGCGGTCATGCCAATCATCTGCATGCGCGGTACCAGGTCCTGCCCAGCTCTGTCCTGCCCAGGCTCGAAGGAGCGCTCATGCCCAGTACTGCCCGCACCTCCGCCCGCCGGCTGCTTCGTCCAGCCGCCGCGGCCCTCGCCCTCTCGGCCCTGCTGCTCGGCGCGGCCGCCCTGCCCGCCCAGGCGGACCCGGCCGGCCGGGCCTTCCAACCCACCCACCCCGAACGGGACTTCGCCGGTTCGACGGTGGTCGCCCACGAGGGCCGCGGCGGCGCCGCGGCCCTGCAGCCGCTGGTCACCCAGACCCAGGGCCTGGACGTCTCCAGCTACCAGGGCAACGTCAACTGGAGCACGGTGGCCGCCAACGGCGGCAGGTTCGCCTACATCAAGGCGACCGAGGGGACCGGCTACACCAACGGGTACTTCGCCCAGCAGTACAACGGCAGTTACAACGCCGGCCTGATCCGCGGCGCCTACCACTTCGCGCTGCCCAACGCCTCCAGCGGCGCGACCCAGGCCAACTACTTCGTCAGCCACGGCGGCGGCTGGTCCAGGGACGGCAAGACCCTGCCGCCGGCCCTGGACATCGAGTACAACCCGTACGGCGCCACCTGCTACGGGCTCAGCCAGAGCGCGATGACGGCCTGGATCCACGACTTCAGCAACACCGTTCTCAGCCGGACCGGGCGTTACCCGACGATCTACACCACCACCGACTGGTGGTCCACCTGCACCGGCGGCAACGCCGGCTTCGGCGCCACCAACCCGCTCTGGATAGCGCGTTACTCCAGCTCGGTCGGCACCCTGCCGAACGGCTGGAGCTACCAGACGATCTGGCAGTACGCGGACGCCGGTGTCTTCCCCGGCGACCAGAACGCCTTCAACGGCGCCTACGACCGGGTGCAGGCGCTCGCCAACGGCTGACCGGCGGCCCGGGTACGGCCGGCCGGGGGCGTCTGGCCCCCAGCCGGCCGGCTCGTCAACTGGGCAGGTTCCACTTCTGGTTGGCGCCGCCCGAGCAGTCCCAGAGCTGCAGCCGGGTGCCGTTGGCCGAACTCGGGCCGGTGGCGTCCAGGCAGCGGCCGGAGGCGGGGTTCACCAGGTCGTGGGCGCTGGTGTACGTCCACTGCTGGGCGCCGGTGCCGTTGCAGTCGTAGAGCTG
>FTKT01003128.1_pt2 | contig 10854 bp, 7 predicted proteins | sample 1658271 | NCBI WGS metagenome assembly FTKT01 (sample SAMEA3914811, study PRJEB12502) | metagenome | biome: forest; material: soil | place: Canada | collected 2011-08-04 | depth 0.3 m | reverse complement strand
GCTCTGCGACAATAGCGGGTTTCCCCCGACCTGCCGACATCCGACCATGAGTGCCTTCAACGAAGAGCGCGTGCTGAGCGTGCATCACTGGACCGACCGCCTGTTCAGTTTCACCACCACGCGTGATGCCTCGCTGCGCTTCTCGAACGGGCATTTCACGATGATCGGCCTGCGCAAGGAAGACGGCAAGCCGCTGCTGCGCGCCTATTCGATCGCGAGCGCGAACTACGAGGAGCACCTCGAGTTCCTGTCGATCAAGGTGCCCGACGGCCCACTCACCTCGCGCCTGCAGCACATCCAGGTCGGCGACACCATCATCGTCGGCCGCAAGCCCACCGGCACGCTGCTGATCGACTACCTGCTGCCGGCCAAGCGCCTGTACCTGCTGTCCACCGGCACCGGCGTCGCGCCGTTCCTGAGCATCATCCGCGACCCCGAGACCTACGAGCGCTTCGAGCAGGTCGTCCTCGTGCACGGCACGCGCGAGGTCAACGAGCTGGCGTACCACGACTTCATCGCGGACCACCTGCCAAAGCATGAACTGCTGGGCGAGATCCTCAGCGGCAAGCTGCTGTACTACCCGACGGTCACGCGCGAGGCGTTCCGCAACACCGGCCGCGTCACCACGCTGCTGGAAAACGGCAAGCTCGCCGCCGACCTCGGCCTGCCGCCGCTGAATCCGGCCGAAGACCGCGTGATGATCTGCGGCAGCCCCGAGATGCTGCGCGACCTGAAGGCCATGATGGAGGCCCGCGGCTTCAACGAAGGCAACACGACCAAGCCGGGCGACTACGTCATCGAGCGGGCTTTCGTCGAACAATAGACGCCGCGCTGCGACGAACACGCGATTTCGAGGGCTGGGCGCCGGCGGTGCCCGGCCCTCGATGCGTTAAGCTTGTCATTTACCGTGTTGCCTGCCCGCGCCGTCCGTGCGCGCCGGCTCGTCCATTCGCCCATGTCGCTGCAAGCCCTTCGTCGCTGGATAGCGCGGCACCCGCTCTCGTGGGTGCTGGGCTTGGCGCTGGCGGTGGGCGGCGCGCAGTTTGCCGCCACGGCGCACGCGTACACACACGTGGCCAGCGCCGCGTCGTCGCACGACGACCTGCACGCGAACGGCGAGCACGATTGCCCCACCTGCCTGCTGGCGGCCGCCCTCGGCGGCGCCGCACCGGCACCGACCGCGATCGTCCTGGTCGCGCCTTCGGCCGTCGCCCCCGCCGCGCAGCCGATCGCGCGCACGTTCACGCCGCGCGTCGCGCTGCCCTACGCCTCGCGCGCGCCACCCGCGTCTCCGGTCCGCACCGCCTGACGCCAGCGACCCGTTGCCCGCATTGCGCGCGCAAGGGTCGCATCGAACCACGCCGGCCTTGTCCGGCATCCGGTTCGCACGCCCTCGATACCCGGCGGGCCGCCTGCCAAGGCTGCACGCCTCGACGATTCCCACGCCCGCATGCGCCTGACGCACTGCGCGCGCGAGTCGGGAGACCAGTTCATGTTCCAGCCCACCGCCGTCGCCGCCACCCGCGCGCCGACGTGCAGCGCAGCCGTTGGGGTAGCCGAGGAGCTTTCGCCCTTTGCTGATGCGCCACTGCCACGGTCATCCGTTTGCCTGGCGATCGTGACCTGCCTGCTGATGGCCGGCTGCACGGTCGGCCCCGACTTCAGAAGGCCGGCTGCTCCGGATGTCACCGGCTATGCCGCCCACCCGCTCGCGACCACGGCTTCGGCGCCGAACGTGGCCGGGGGCGACGCCCAACGCTTTGTCGAAGGCGACGATATTTCCGGCGACTGGTGGACGCTGTTCCATTCCAGGCCGCTCAATGCGCTGATCGAACAGTCGCTTGCCAACAATCCGGACCTGAAGGCAGCGCAGGCGGCGCTGTCCCAGGCCAGGGAAAACGCGCTCGCGCAGCGCGGCAGCTATTACCCCAGCGTCTCGGCGTCCTTCGCGGCCAACCGCCAGAAGACGCCAGGGCCCATCTCGCCCACGCCGAACTCGGGCGCCTATGTGTACAGCGTCTTTACGCCGCAGGTCAGCGTTTCGTATGCACCCGATCTGTTCGGGCTGAATCGCCGCACCGTGGAGTCCGTCGAGGCGCAGGCGGAAGCGGCGCGTTTCCAGATGATCGCGACGCACGTCACGTTGAGCACCAACGTCGTCGCCGCGGCGGTGCAGGAAGCGTCGCTGCAGGCGCAGATCGATGCGACCCGCCAGATGATCGACATCAACAGCAAGATGCTGGAGATCCTGCGCTACCAGCTTGCCAAGGGGTATGTCGGCAGGCTGGATGTCGCTGCGCAGGAATCGCAACTGGCGCAAGTCACCGCCACGCTGCCGTCGCTGCTCAAGCAACTGGCCCAGCAGCACGATCTCCTGGCCGTGCTGGTCGGCCGGTTCCCCACCCAGGCGCCGACGGAGAAGTTCACGCTTTCGAGTCTGCAATTGCCGCTCGACCTGCCCGTGAGCCTTCCCTCGGCACTGGTGGCACAACGACCGGACGTGCTGCAGGCCGAGGCCAACCTGCATGTCGCCAGTGCACAGATCGGCATCGCCACGGCGAACCGGCTGCCGAACATCCAGTTGACGGCAGACGCCGGCAGCACCGCACTGGCGATCGGCCAGGTGTTCAAGGCCGGCACGGGTTTCTGGGATCTGGGTGCGGCGATCACCGCGCCCATTTTCCAGGGCGGCACGCTGCTTCACCAGGAGCGCGCCGCGAAAGCCGCCTATGAGATGGCAGCGCAGCAATACCGCAGCACGGTGCTGACTGCCTTCCAGAATGTCGCCGACACGCTGGTGGCACTCGACCAGGACGCCGAAGGCCTGAAGTCCGCAGCCGCCGCGGCCGCCGCTGCCAAGGTCACGTTGGACCTGTCGCAACGGCAATGGAAGGCGGGCTACGCCAGCTATCTCTCCTTGTCGACCGCGGAGCAGGCCGATCTGCAGGCGCAGATCAACCTGGTGCAGGCCCAGGCCAATCGCTATGCCGATACCGCGGCGCTGTTCCAGGCGCTCGGTGGTGGCTGGTGGCATCGCGACGAGTTGATGCAGGCAGATTCAATCCCGAGCAAAAAATGAAAAACAGATCCTTTGACGCAACGCCCGGTGCAGGTCGCCGGGGCGGATGGTGGTGCAGCGCTGTCGTTGCCAGCATGGCGATGACCACGCTCTTGACGACCACCGGCTGCTCCGGCAAGGCGGACAACGACGCGCAGGCAACCTCGACGACTGCCGGCAATGTCACCCTGACGCCTGACCAGCGCAAGAGCATCCACATCTACACCGTCGCGCAGTCCCAGTTCCGCAAGACGGTCGATGCCACCGGTGCGGTGGACTTCGACAACGACCAGGCCACCAGCGTGCTCGCACCGTTCTCCGGCCCGGTGACACGTCTGCTGGTTGCCGTGGGCCAGCGCGTGAAGAAAGGCGAGCCCCTGGCAGAAGTGGATTCGCCGGATTTCGCGGCAGCCGTCGGCGCCTACGTCAAGGCGGTCGCTTCCGCCAAGAATCTGCGTCGGCTTGCCGACGCGGACAAGGACCTGGCCCAGCACGAAGGTGTTTCAGCGCGCGAACAGGAGCAGGCTCAGACCGATGCGGCCAACGCCGACGCTGACAGCGATGCCGCCAGACTGGCGCTCGCGTCGCTGGATGCGGATCCACAACTCATCAAGGATATCGAGGCGGGCCGAGCATCGTCGCGCGCCCGAGCCGTCATTCGCGCGCCGATCTCCGGCACGGTGGCCGAGAAGCTGATCACGCCGGGGCAGTTGCTGCAGGCAGGAACCACGCCGTGCTTCACGGTGGCCGATCTGTCGCGGGTCTGGGTGATGGCGCAGATTTCGGATTCCGATCTCGCGTCGGTGCGTGTGGGCGACACCGCCCAGGTGGAGACCGGCATCGACGCCACCAAGCTCGTCGGAACCGTGGCCAACATCTCGGCGCTCGTGGATCCCGACACCCGTGCGGTCATCGCGCGCGTGGACGTCGACAACCCCGGGCAGCTGCTGAAAAAGCAGATGTACGTCCACGTGCGGATCCAGTCACGCCAGCCGAGCAGCGGATTGCTGGTTCCGGTATCGGCGATCCTGCGTGACGACGAGAACCTGCCGTTCGTCTATGTGGTCCAGAGCGACGGCAGTTTCGTGCGACGGCATGTGACGCTGGGTTCGCGTACCGGAGACCAGGTTGTGATTCCAAACGGGCTCACGACCGGTGACCACATCGTGGACGATGGCGCGCTTTTCATCCAGTTCAGGCAAATCCAGTGAGCGACCCCTTGTCATCGCCGCCGTCCGTGCCGGCTTCCCTCATGAACCGCGTCGTGGCCGCCTCGTTGGCGCAGCCGCTTCTCGTCATCCTGATGATTCTCGTGCTGATCGGCGCGGGCGTGCGATCGCTGCAGCGCTTGCCGGTGGATGCCTATCCGGACCTGTCGCCACCCATCGTCGAGATCATCACGCAATGGCCGGGGCATACCGCCGAGGAAGTGGAACGGCTGATCACGGTGCCCGTCGAGATCGGCATGAACGGCATTCCGAAAGCCGACAACGTCCGCTCGATCTCGCTGTATGGATTGTCGGACGTCATCATCACGTTCCACGAAGGCGCCGGTGACGACTACACGCGCCAGCAGGCGTTCAATCTGTTGCCGGGCGTCAGCCTGCCAAGTGGGGTGACTCCGACGGTGTCGCCGCTGTCTTCGCCATCGGGCCTGATCTACCGATACGTGCTGCAGAGCCCGGATCGGTCGCCGATGGAGCTCAAGACTCTCGAAGCCTGGACCATCGAGCCCCAGTACAAGTCCGTTTCCGGCGTGGCGGACGATTCGGGATTCGGCGGCGGAACCATGCAATACCAGGTCCTGCTCGATCCGGTGAAAGTGGCCGGCGCCGGTTTGTCGGTGCAGCAGGTGCAGGCTTCGCTGTCCGCCAACAACAGCAACTCCGGCGGCGGGTTCTACTCGCAGGGAGGACAGTTCTACTACGTGCGCGGGCAAGGCCGCATCGAGACGCTGGAAGACATCGGCAACGTGGTACTGGCCGTGCACAACGGTACCCCGATCCTGCTCAAGAATGTTGGTCGCGTCGTCATCGGCATCGCGCCGCGGCTGGGCGAGTTCGGCTACGAGAAGCAGGATGACGCGGTGGAAGGCGTCATCCTGTTGCGCACGGGCGAAAAGGCGCAGGACGTCCTGAAACAGGTCCAGGCGAAGACGAAGGAGCTCAACGAACAGATCCTGCCCAAGGATGTGAAAGTCGTTCCGTTCTACGACCGCAGCGACCTGATCGCCTTGACCACCAAGGTCGTCGAAGACAACCTGCTTCGCGGCATGGTGCTGGTCTTCGTGATCCTGATCTTCTTCCTCTACGATTTCCGCGCCGGATTGATCGTCGCCACCACCATCCCGCTGGCGCTGCTGATCGCATTCATCTGCCTCGACCTCCAGCACACCTCGGCCAACCTGCTTTCGATCGGTGCGATCGATTTCGGCATCCTGGTGGATGGCGCCGTGGTGATGGTGGAGAACATCTTCCGCCAGGTCTCGATGCGAACGACAACGAAGCTCAACATCAAGCAGATCGTCCTCGAAGCCGCGGCGGAGGTGGATCGGCCGTTGTTCTATGCCTTTGCAGTGATCGTGGCCAGCTTCCTGCCGATCTATGTCCTGTCAGGGCCGTCGGGCACGCTGTTCAAGCCGATGGCGGACACCATGATCTTCGCCCTGGTCGGCTCGCTGATCGTCACGCTGGTGCTCTTGCCGGTGCTGTGTGCGTACTTCATGCGCAACGGTGTCCGTGAGCGGCGCAACGCCGCTTTCGAGTCCATCAAATCGGCGTATGGCAAGGGTCTCGATTCGTGCATTGCACACCCCTGGTGGACGACGGCCGTCGCCAGTCTCCTGCTGGTGGGCTCGTTGCTGCTTCTTCCGTTCATCGGCGGCGAATTCATGCCACATCTGGACGAGGGCGCGCTGTGGGTACGCGCGACAATGCCCTATACGATTTCGTTCGATGAATCCGCGAAGATAACGCCCCGGATCAGGGACATCCTGCGCTCATTTCCGGAAGTCACCACGGTCGCCTCCGAATTGGGGCGGCCCGACGATGGCACCGATGCGACCGGCTTCTTCAACGTCGAGTTCTATGTTGCCCTGAAGCCCTATTCCGAGTGGACCGGGCGCTATCACACGAAGGCGGAGCTGACCGCAGCCATCGACCAGAAGTTGCAGGCATTTCCCGGCATCATCTTCAACTACACCCAGCCGGCGGAGGACGCGGTCGACGAAGCGGAGTCGGGGCTCAAGAGCGCGCTGGCGGTGAAGGTCTTCGGGCCTGACCTGGACACGCTGCAACGAAAGGGGACGGCCATCAAGCAGACCCTCGAGAAGGTGCGCGGCATCCACGATGTCACCCTGGTCAAGGAGCTTGGCCAGCCCAGCCTGACCATCAAGATCAATCGTGCCGAGATTGCCCGATATGGCTTGAACGTCGACGACATCAATGCCTTGATCACCACCGCCATCGGTGGTGGAGTGGCCACCCAGGTGGTGCAGCAGGAAAAGCAGTTCGATCTCCTGGTCCGCCTCGATCGTCCCTACCGGGATACGCCTGAGGAAATCGGCAACATCCCGGTCGCCACACCGGGAGGACAGCAGATCCCGCTCAAGGAATTCGCCGACATCCAGGTGACCAGCGGTGCCTCGTTCATCTACCGCCAACACAACTCACGCTACATCGGCGTCCAGTTCTCGGTCGAGGGGCGCGATCTGGCCGGCGCGGTGGAAGACGCCATCCAGCAGGTCAACAAGAAGGTCGATCTGCCTCAGGGCTACCGACTGGACTGGGGCGGGGAATACACGCAATACACCGCGTCGCGCGCGCAGCTCGGTGTCATCCTGCCGGTGACCATCGCGCTGATCTTCCTGCTGCTGTTCAGCCTGTACCTCAACTTCAAGTTCCCGCTGATCACCGTGCTCGGCGTGCTTCTGTCGGCACCGGCCGGCGGCATCGTGGCGCTCTGGCTCACCGGCACGCCGTTCTCGGTCTCGTCCGGCATCGGCTTCCTGGCCCTGTTCGGCGTCTCGGTGCAGACAGCGATCGTCTACATCTCCTACGTCAACGAGCTTCGGCGCGGCGGCTCCAGCCTCGCCGAGGCCGTCCGTGAGGGCGCGATCCTGAGGTTGCGCCCGATCATGATGACCGCGCTGGTAGCGGCGCTGGGATTGCTGCCGGCAGCACTGGCCACCGGCGTTGGCACCGATACGCAGAAGCCGTTCGCCCTGGTCATCGTCAGTGGCCTGTTCACGCGGCTCCTGATCAGCATCTTCCTGATGCCGGCGCTGTATACCCTGGTGGCCCGCCCGCATGACCGGCTAGAAGTTTGAGCGTCCGCAAAGGCAAAGGCCGGGTGCCCTCGCGGAGACCCGGCCTGCGGACCACGCCAAAAGATCAGCCGATGTGCTGGCTTGCCGCCGTCGTCACACCCAGCTTCTCGAACAACGCGCGATCCTTCTCGACATCCGGATTGCCCGTCGTCAACAGCTTCTCGCCGTAGAACACCGAGTTCGCACCAGCGAGGAAGCACAACGCCTGCACCGCCTCGCTCATCTGCTGGCGACCCGCCGACAGGCGCACGCGCGCCAGCGGCATCGTGATGCGCGCGACAGCGATCGTGCGGACGAACTCCAGCGGATCCAGCGGCTTCTCCTCGGCCATCGGCGTGCCCTCGACACGCACCAGCTCGTTGATCGGCACCGACTCCGGATACGGATCGAGATTGGCCAGTTGGGCGACCAGGCCCGCGCGCTCGCGCCGGCTCTCGCCCATGCCCACGATGCCGCCGCTGCACACATTGATGCCGGCGCCGCGCACGTGCCCGAGCGTGTTCAGGCGATCCTGGTAGTCACGGGTGGTGATGACGCGGCCGTAGGCCTCGGGCGCGGTGTCCAGGTTGTGGTTGTAGTAGTCGAGGCCCGCGTCCTTGAGCGACTGCGCCTGCGGCTCGGTCAGCATGCCCAGCGTGCAGCAGGCCTCTAGGCCCAGCGACTTCACCTCGCGCACGATGGCCGAGACGGCTTCGATGTCGCGATCCTTCGGCGCGCGCCACGCGGCGCCCATGCAGAAGCGCGTCGCGCCGTGTTCCTTGGCCGTGCGGGCCGCGGCCGCGACGGCGGCGACGTCCATCAGCTTGGTCGCGTCGACGCCGGTGTCGTAGTGCACCGACTGCGGGCAGTAGCCGCAGTCCTCGGGGCAGCCGCCGGTCTTGATCGAGAGCAGCGTCGCCAGCTCGACCTGGTTGGGCGCGAAGTGCTGGCGGTGGACGGCCTGGGCCTGCAGGATCAGGTCGTTGAACGGCAGGTCGAACAGGGCTTCGACGGCATCGACGCCCCAGCGCTCGGTGTGCGCGTGGCCGCAGGACGTGTCGACCGGCGTCGCGTCGCGGCGCTGGATGTGGATGGGTGAGACGGATGCGTTCATCCGCGAATTTTGCCCTACCCGATTGACCCGCCGGCCCGGTCGGGTTCCGCTACGTCAACCGCCCGCCGGCGCCGCTAGAGTGAGGCCCTCCCCACCGACCGACTGGAAGACCGACATGCAGAAGCGCCTCGCGCGGGCCGACGTGCCCGTGGACATGACCTGGGACTTGCGCGAGCTGTTCGCCGGCGAGTCGGCTTGGGAGGCGGAGTTCGCCGCGCTGGACGCCGCGCTGGCCGAGGTCGCGCCGTTCCAGGGCCGCCTGGGCGAGTCCGCCGCGACGCTGGCGCGATGCCTGGACATGGTCGAGCAGTTGCGCGCGCGCCTGATGCGTGTCAGCACCTTCGCCTACCTGCGCAATGCCCAGGACGGCACCGATCCCGCCCACCAGGCGGCCTCCGCGCGCGTAGGCGCGCTCGCGGCACGCCTGGGTGCGAGCGTCTCGTTCGTCGACTCCGAGACGCTCGCACTGCCCGACGACACCCTCGCCCGCTTCCTCGCCGAGGAACCCGCGCTGGCGCCGCATCGCGTTTCGCTGGAGCGGCTGATCGAGAGGAAGCCGCACCGCCTGGGCGCCGAGACCGAAGGCGTGCTGGCCGCCCTCGGCGAGGTGCTGGGCGCGCCGTACGCGATCTACCAGCGCTCCAAGGCCAGCGACATCCAGTTCGCGCCGTTCGCGGACGCGCAGGGCGCGCAGCACCCGAACTCGTTCAGCCTGTACGAGACGAGCTACGAGGCGCATCCGGACGCGAGCGTGCGCCGCGGCGCGTGGCAGTCGTTCAGTGCCGGCCTGAAGGCCTACAACAACACCTACGCCGCGACGATCGCCACCGAGGTGAAGAAGAACGTGGCGATCGCGCGCCTGCGTGGCTACCGCAGCACGGAGGAATACCTGCTGCAGTCGCACCAGGTGCCGGCTTCGCTGTACAAGGGGATCCTCGAGATCATCCGCGCCGAGCTGGCCCCGCACATGCAGCGCTACCAGCGCCTGCGTCGCCGCGTGCTGGGCCTGGACAAGGTGCTGCATTGCGACCTGCGCGCGCCGCTGGACGCCGGCTTCGAGCCGCCCATCTCGTACGAGCAGGCCTGCGACACGCTGCTCGCCTCGATGGAACCGATGGGCGCGGAGTACGTGGACTTCGTGCACACCGCGCTCACGCAGCGCTGGGTGGACCGCGCGGACAACGTCGGCAAGTCCACCGGCGCGTTCTGCTCGTCGCCGTACGGCGTGCACCCGTACATCCTGATCACCTGGGCCGGCACGACGCGCAGCGTGTTCACGCTCGCGCACGAGCTGGGGCACGCGGCGCACTTCGGGCTGGCGATGAAGCACCAGCGCTTCGTCAACATGCACCCGGCCATGCCGTTCATCGAGGCGCCGTCGATCATGCACGAGATGCTGCTGGCACGGCACATCCTGGCCCGCAGCGACGACACCCGCACGCGGCGCAGCGTGATCATGCAGCTGCTGGGCACCTACCACCACAACTTCGTCACCCACCTGCTGGAGGCGGAGCTGCAGCATCGCGTCCTCGCGCTCGCAGAAGCGGGGCAGGCGGTCACCGCCACGCTGCTGAACCGCACCAAGGGCGAGGTGCTGCAAGGCTTCTGGGGCGACGCGGTGGAGATCGACGACGGCGCGCGCATGACCTGGATGCGCCAGCCGCACTACTACATGGGCCTGTACCCGTACACGTATTCGGTGGGCCTGGTGGCCGCCACCGCGATGGGGCAACGCATCGCGCAGGAAGGCGCACCGGCCGTGCAGCGCTGGCAGCAGGTGCTGCGCGCCGGCGGCACGTTGAAGCCGCTGGAGCTGATGCAGCTGGCCGGCGTCGACATGTCGACGCCGCAGCCCATCCACGATGCGGTGGCCTACGTCGGCGCGCTCGTCGCCGAGCTGGAAAGTCTCTTCTAGAGGTCGATTTCCAGGTTGTCGATCAGACGCGTCTTGCCCAGCCGCGACGCGGCGAGCGCCACCAGCGGCGTCTTCGCGGCGAAGTCATCGGCGGTGGGCGGCAGCAGGTCGATGCGCCGGCGCACCGTGAGGTAGTCGGTCTGCCAGCCGCGCGCGTCCAGCTCGGCGACCTGCGCGGCCTCGACGGCGGCGACGTCGCGCGCGCCCTCTCGCAGCCCGGCCGCGATCGCGCGCAGCGCGCGCGCGATCGCGGTGGCCTCGGCGCGTTCGTCCTGGCTGAGGTAGCCGTTGCGCGACGACAGCGCCAGGCCGTCGTTGGCGCGGATGGTCGGCGCGCCGACGACCTCGGTGGGCAGCGCGAACTGCCGCGCCATCGCCTTGATCACCATCAGCTGCTGGTAGTCCTTCTGGCCGAACACGGCGACCGCCGGCTGCACGCACTGGAACAGCTTCATCACCAC